>Ga0056114_1000005_pt1 | contig 111947 bp, 104 predicted proteins | sample WorMetHERISLAND1_FD_77005 | JGI IMG/M metagenome (GOLD analysis project Ga0056114, IMG submission 77005) | Marine gutless worms symbiont microbial communities from Max Planck institute for Marine Microbiology, Germany - Olavius loisae HERON... ...
ATTGAGTTATCGAAGGGTTGTGTATTTACTTTTTTCCCAAATGGAATAAACCCAACCAATCTTTACGATTTCAAAGCAGGTGGAAAAATGCCTGAATCAAAGGAGGAGACTTGGAGAAGGGGAGAGTATGTAACTTTTAAGCCAGTCCTCAATACAAACGCTCATTTAGTCAATATGATTCACGAGTATTTGCAAAAAGAAAAGGATAATATATGTATCCTTGAGAACTTCAATGCGAGCAAATCTGATCCATGGTTGGAAAACAGAAAAGACAATTTGTTCTTTTACAAAGACGAAGTCTATCATTTGTTATCAAACAAGAACTTCAGTACTAGAAGTATTGATCAAGAACTTCGTTATGCAAAAATAGTATACCATTTCATGGGAGTGATGAGTTCATTGCCGATTGAAAACCAAAAAACAACTGAGAATCATGAGCTCTCTGATACAGAATGGGATATTATAGTTGGGAATTTGAAAAGAATAATCGTAGGTGCTTACGATGGAGAGAGTTATTTGATATGGGAAAGGGCGTAATACTTGTGTACAATCCAGCCCCTTACTATTCGCGGGCCTCAGTTTATCAGTTAGCAAACCGGTCCTATTCGTGTCCATACCTTAGTCGCCAGGCCCGATTATCTACGGGCCTCATGTTTATCAATTAGCGAACCGTCTCTACTCGTGCCCATCCCCTGCAGCTAAGCTTAGCTGACAGGGGTTCATGAGCTCCATGGTTCGGTCTTAGACAGAACACGTGTTATTGTCAGTGAATAACTGGGGCCCGCGAGTCTCGGCCCCAGCCTTCCTGCTGTTCGCGTCGACTCCAGGGCGCCTTTTAGTTCACTTTGGCTTTGCCAAAGTGTCTGTTCACTTGGCTGATTGGCAGCTCCCAAGATGAGATGGGCGCACATAACCGCTTTAGCTGCCAGTTTCTAACAGGGCCGAGGCACTCCAGTGCGGCGGCCCGTGGCGTTGCAATGGCTCTTCTTTTCACTCCTCATTTGAATTGCATCCCTCTATTGGAGTCCATTGATACTTCTCGAAGCTTGGAGCCTTAGTCCGATGGGAGAATCATTCAACTGCATCTCCCCTTGATTCTGCCAATCAGTCATCGAATTTAGAAAGGATTGATAGAGCTAAATGGCCTTGTTGATTAGAACAAAGGCTTGTTATCCCGTTCTATGGGAAAGCCGGCAAAGATATCCCAATGATTAATTACCCGATCAACATCCCAGGAGTTGATATCCTGGTTGCAGGAGCTTGCTCCCCAGAGCATGCCATTCATATTTGTAACATTGCTCAAATCAGGACTATCTGGAGCTGAAAAGCCTGAGAGATTAGTACAACAAGCAAATTGATACTTCTCATTTCCTTCAGAACCTCATTAAGTTCCTTCATACGGTAGCTACCTACTCCATCAATGAATTCGCGAAATCTTTGGAGTTGCCGCCATGTTTTGCCAGAGTGCTAATGACGACAATAAAATTCTCTTTCTCATCTTCGACAGGGCTTGATTTATCAACCACCAAGATAGCGCTAGATACAAGATGAACTCAAAGAATGGGATTACTGAAAATTACCTTGCTCAACTCTTGTGGTAAGAAAGCTTCTGATTTTTCCTTTTTAGATAAAGCCTTAACAAAACCTTTTCCCGTACATCAAGAACGGAATTCGTTTAATTCCCTTAGCTGCCCTGGATCAATCTTTGTTGGGTTAACCGTGCTTCCGAGAAGTAAATCGAAAACGGAAAGTAGAAATCTTTCCACATTCGAGCCCCGAGAGTTAACCCGCCTGAAAACCGGAAGGCGTCAACACCGGCATCAGTAGTCAAAATCACAAAGACAAAAAAAGAACAGTCGCTTAACGACTGCTCTCTAATCGCTTGCCCCGAAAGGATGCTGCCTGGAAGAGGACTCGAACCTCCACGAGCTTGCGCTCACTAGTCCCTGAAACTAGCGTGTCTACCAATTTCACCATCCAGGCGGAAAAGATGCTTGAAAATATCGGCCGCGAGGCGGCTATGTCAATATGGTGAAGAATCGATTTGTCTTGGAATAAGTTGGACCGAAGCAGGATTAGGCGGGAGTATTTCTGTTTTTAAGAGCCGAGAGCTTGAGTAAGTTGATCCCTGTAGCTACCATGAATTCGGGATGAGGGATGACGAGAATTGTGATGGTTGAAAGTGTGGTAGAGAGGGTACTGGTATCGGATATTAGGCGAGCTAGTGGGAGCACGAACTCTTGGAGAAGTAAGCCGCGGAGTTTCCCGGTGGCAAATACTCGGGGTTTGGAATTGGGAAGAGGAGATATTGTGGAGATTTTCTTGCCGACTGGAAGAACAGTGCTACAGTCGATGATTACTTTCTTACTGCCTCTGCTATTGTTTCCTGTAGCTTATGGGATTATCGCTGTGCTTGCACCGGGAGCCGGGGATGGAATTCTGTTTCTAGTGAGTTTTGGGGCATTGTTACTGGGATTTCCTCTTGTGGCTTTTCTGTGCCGAATCCTGGGTGCAAGGGCTCCAACTATTTCGAGGGTGCTGGTTGATGAGAACTCATCGAAACCCGATGGCTGCTTAGGGTGTGATGTATGCGTAGATTTGTCGGATACGCGAGTTAATGGATGAAGGCAATATCCGGCGAGTCATGGGTACGAAGCTGGGATTGAACAAGCGGGCGGCTATTGGAGCTGGTATTCAGCAAAACTTGCCGGGGGCGGGAACTGAAAAAACTAATCTGGTAGAAGAGTCTGAACTAATTGGCGTAAAATCACATATGAACTTTGCGGCGCTTCGTGATAACTTGGTATGGATTACAGGAGCCTCCTCCGGAATTGGTTTGGAGATGGCGCTTCTGGCCGCGGAGGCCGGGGCAAAACTGTTTCTTTTCTCCTCTCGGTCGGAACCCCTGGAAAAGGCCGCGAAACTGTGCTCGGCCAAGGGCGCGATGGCAGTTCATTTCGAGGTTGTTGATCTTTCCGACTGCGATATGGCGGCGGAAGCTGCGAGAAGAGCGCTTGAGTTAGATGGAGCGCCTCAAATACTGATTCTGAATGCGGGAATTTCGCAGCGATCCTTCGCTATCGATACAGAGCTGACTGTAACCTCAAAGTTAATGAATCTGAATTTCCTTGGAGCAGTCGGAATGGCGCGAGTCGCTTTGACTTCCATGATTGAAAATGGTGGCGGAAGATTTGCGGTTACCAGCAGTTTAACAGGGGTATTTGGCTTCCCCTTGAGGTCTTCTTATGCGGCGAGTAAGCACGCGCTCCATGGATATTTCGAGAGCCTTGAGTTGGAATACGGTGCTCAGGGAATTCGAGTTACATTGGCGGTTTTAGGCCGTATTAGAACCAAGATTGCGCTTAGGGCTCTCAAGGGGGATGGAACCAGATATGGGAACCAGGATTCCGCATTGCAGGTAGGTATGGATCCCCGCCGCTGTGCAGCCAAGTATTGGAGGGCTATTTTGAGGGGACGGAGGATTAAGGTGATTGGAGGCCTTGAAGTGCTAATGGTTTTTTTTCACCGCTATATTCCAGCGCTTTTTAGGTTAATTGTCCGAAGAATAGATCCAAGATAACGGACCGGGCAAATGCCTACCACGACTTTGCGAGGCTAAGGGGCTAAATGCCCGCGGGAGCTCGAAGTCGAAGCATCTGCCGATGAGCGGCTCACGACTCTGCATTCAAATGCAAAAGGAAGTAGACACCCGTGGATATTCGTGCTGAGGGGAGAGTTTTGAACTTGGATTCGGGCTTCCATAGAGGATTGAAGCTTTGTAAACTTATCCGGCGAGAACAATGCAGCTAACACACATGGATAGTCTTGAATGGATCATATTACAAGGTTAGAGAACACCAGCATCCATATTCTGCGGGAGGCATACGCCAATTTCAGAAGCTTGGGAATGCTTTGGTCGATTGGAAAAGATTCGACAGTGCTTCTATGGCTATCGCGCAAGGCATTTTTTGGGCATGTGCCTTTTCCACTGGTGCATATAGACACGGGCTTCAAAATCCCCGAGATGATTGAATACAGGGATCGTCTTACAAGGGAGTGGAAACTTCCGATGGTTTATGGAGAGAACAAGACCGCCATCGAGGCAGGGCAAACCTTTCCAGATGGCAACATCGATAGGATTAACTGCTGCAGACTCTTGAAATCGGAGGCTCTGAAGCATACGCTCAATGGCACTTGGCCTCGCTACAGGTTCAATCACGAAGCGGATGAATATCAGCTGGACGAGGATACCGAGGCATATACCGGAATGATAGTTGGCGTGCGCTCCGATGAGGAGGGATCTCGTTCAAAGGAACGCTATTTCTCGCCAAGGGATAGTGAGAATAGCTGGGATGTGGGCGACCAACCTCCGGAATTCTGGAATCAATTCAAGACAGACTTTGCACAGGGAACTCATGTTAGGATCCATCCGCTCCTCGACTGGACTGAAACAAATATTTGGGAGTATATCGATCGCGAAAGGATTCCAACGGTGTCGCTGTATTACAACCAGGGTGAGGGGAAGCGTTATCGTTCGCTGGGTTGTGCTCCCTGTACCAATCCCGTTGAATCCGCCGCGAGGAATATACCTGAAATTATTGAGGAACTGAAATCCGGTAAATTTGCACATATTGCGGAACGTTCCGGTCGTGCGCAGGATAAGGATGATGGAGGAAGCTTGGAAACTCTGCGGCGAGAGGGATATATGTAAATGCAAAGCAATATGAACGTTGTGATAACTGGCCATGTGGATCATGGGAAGAGCACGGTTATTGGACGTCTGATGGCCGACACCGGCAGTCTACCGAACGGAAAGCTAGAGCAGGTAAGGGCCAACTGCGCGCGCAACTCCAAGCCTTTTGAATATGCCTTTCTGCTCGATACCCTTAAGGATGAACAGAGCCAGGGAATTACCATAGATGCGGCAAGGGTTTTTTTCAAATCGAAGAAAAGACATTACATAATTATTGATGCACCCGGCCATATTGAATTTCTGAAAAACATGGTTACCGGCGCCGCGCGGGCAGAGGCCGCATTCCTATGTATAGATGCGCATGAAGGAGTACAGGAAAATTCACGCCGCCATGGCTACTTGCTTTCGATGCTCGGTATCAGGCAGATGTGTGTGCTAGTCAACAAGATGGATTTGGTTGCTTACGAGAAGAGAGTGTTCAAATCGGTGGTTCGGAAGTATTCCAGGTTTCTGAGAAATATCAATGTGTACAACGTTCCCTTTATTCCAGTGTCCGGAATGGAGGGGGATAATATCGTATCGTCCAGTAAAAACATGCTCTGGTGGAAAGGTGGTACGGTTCTAACGCTTATAGATAGATTCAAGGAGCAGGATCCACCGGATAACTTGCCTTTTCGCATGTTTGTTCAAGATGTGTTTAAATTCACCGCGATGGGAGACAAGCGGAGAATCATTGCCGGCACAGTATCGACCGGCAATCTCTCGGAGGGGGATGAGTTGGTTTTTTATCCATCGGCTAAAAGGAGCCGGGTGTCCAGTATCGAGCACTTCGGTAAGAACAAACCCGCGGAAGTGAGGGCGGGAATGGCCATTGGATTCACTGTAACCGAGCAGATTTATGTTAAGAGAGGCCATCTTGCCGTTCGTACTAATGAGAAACCGCCGCAAACCGGCAATGTTATTAGGGCTAACTTATTCTGGCTGGGCCGCAAACCACTTGAAAAGGATAGGGAGTATATACTCAGGTTGGGCACAGAGAGAGTTAGGGTGAGACTGTTTGACACCTTAAAAGTTATCGACGCGTCAAGCTTGCATTCCGATGGAATGAAGAAGATGGTTGAGAGGCACGATGTCGCCGACTGTGTGCTGACTACCCAGCGCCCAATTGCCTTTGATACTGTGAATGATTTTTCGATTACGAGCCGCTTTGTAATAGTCGATGGATATGAAATCGCCGGTGGGGGGATTATTAGAGAGGTAATTCGGGATAATCAGGCAAAGTATCGAGACAAGGTAATCGATAGGAACTTGAGATGGGACATGGGAAGCATTACACGAGAGCGCAGGAGGGAGCTTTATGGACATGGTCCATCGTTGTTGATGGTGGGTGGGCCTGAAGATCCGCGCAAGTCCGAATTTGCCAAGGCGCTGGAGAATAGTTTTTTTGATAGGGGCAAGAAGGTTTACTATCTTGGCGTACGCAATGTACTTGCCGGATTGGATGCCGATATGCGGATTAAGCGCCATAATCTATACCCCGAAGACAGGGAGGAGATGATTCGCCGTCTTGCGGAGTTAGCCAATATACTGGCGGATGCGGGCATCATAGTTATCGCGGCGGTATCTGATTTGAGTTACGATGAAAGGGAAACCTTTCGAACCTCGGTTTCGCCGGTGGAAGTTCACACCATCTGGGTGGGAACTATTGAGGAATTCGATGCCGAGGCGGACTATATCATTGAAGATGCCGCTGATGCCAAGGATCATCTAGCGCGAGTGCTTAGTCATCTGAATCGATTGGGAGTTGGAAACTGATGTTTATTCCCACGGAGTATCGGCTCATTTCGATGGGAAGCGGGCGCATCGAGGAAGATGCCGGTGGATGGACTCTGGAAATGCCGGAGGGTAGTAGGCCGTCCCTAATCCGAGCGCTTTACGCGAGGAAGAGATTTCGACTCAGAGATGAATTGGGAGGTATCTACCGCTTTGCCGACTGGCTGCCCATTAGCAGAATTCTCAAGAATCCTTCAGAGCCTGTCTGCTACAGAAGCGAGGGCTTGTCGCGGGACTTGGGTCTTAGAAAGCTCTATATAATCTTCAATGGCTGGTGGCCGGAAAGAGGGGCCATCATGAGTACCGGCACTTTCAAGGAATGTGAGGCATACAGTGTATGTGCCAGAATTCCGGAAAATTTTGAAGGAATTCTAGTAGTAGCCTCGGCCGGCAATACAGCCCGCGCCTTTGCCAAGGTTTGCTCGGAAAACAATATTCCATTACTGTTATTCGTGCCACACGATAATCTCGATGCGCTGTGGTTCAACGCTCCTGTGGCATCATGCGTGAAACTCGTCTGCGCGGCTCCCGGTTCAGATTATTATGATGCCATTCGAATGAGCAATGCGATTACCGCGACGTCGAGCAAAGCTGTTCCGGAGGGTGGTGCAAAAAACATCGCGCGGCGCGATGGAATGGGTACAAACCTTCTTAGCGCCGCGGTGAAAATTGGTAGTATTCCGGATGTGTATTTACAGGCCGTTGGATCCGGTACCGGCGCAATAGCCGCATGGGAAGCGGCTATGAGACTTGAGACCGATGGCAGGTGGGGTTCAAACAATATGCGATTAGTACTGAGCCAAAATGCCCCCTTCATTCCAATGGTGGAGAGCCTGGCTGCCGATAGCCGCGAATTCATAGTTGCCGATGATGACACGGCTCGTTGTCAGATTAGTCAGGTGAGCGCCAAGGTGCTCACCAATCGAAATCCGCCTTGGGCCATAACCGGCGGACTTTACGATGCAATGAAGGCTACCGGAGGCACCATATTGGAGGTGACAAACGACGAGGCCAGTCAGGCCGCGTCTCGATTTCAACGGCTGGAAGGCGTAAGCGTATCACCCGCGGCTGCCGTGGCCGTATCGAGCCTTATCCAGGCCACCCGACGTGGTATCGTAACAGAGAATCAAACTATCGCCCTAAATATCACGGGTGGCGGCATCAATCAGCTCAAACGTAAACACTCGCCTTGCAAACTTGAACCGTCTGTTATTCTGTCCCCCGATTTGGATAACCAAGAAATAAACGAAGTCCTTACCCCGCTTTTATCTAATTACGAGTAGGAGAGACAATGCCGGATATTTTCGATAAATGCTCCACGGATGGAGGATATTTTGGGCAATTACGAGTCGCCAAGGATCGATTTTTCACTCTACCCGTAATCGACGACATTCCAGGCCCTCATATGAAATTTCAGGATCATGATAACATAATGTGGTCCATAAACAATTATATAGGTTTGGCTAACGATCCGGATATCAAGGCCGCTGCCATTGAAGCCACGGAAACCTGGTCCGTTAGTTCTCCCATGGGTTCGCGGATGATGAGCGGATCCACCTCCGAACACATAGCTTTAGAGAAATCACTGGCTGAGCATGCCCAGAAAGAGAATTCTTTCCTTTTCAATTACGGTTACATGGGAGTTCTCGGTACAATCACCGCTCTCACCGGACCCGACGACACGTTGATTGTGGATAAGCTCGCCCATGCCTGCATAGTGGACGCTGCCCTCTGCTCCAAGAGTCAGAACTCCGGCAGAACTTCTGTAAGGTTTTTTCGTCACAACGATATGGAAGATTTGGAATCCGTTTTGAAAAGCGTGAACAGAACTCGCAAGGGTGGTTTGATGATACTCGCCGAAGGGGTATACGGAATGACAGGCGATCTGGCAAACCTAGGCGATATTTCCAATCTCGCCCGTCGATACGATGTCCGAATCTTCATAGACGACGCACATGGCATTGGAGTGCTTGGCGAAAAAGGCAGGGGAACCGCCAGCCACCTAGGCGTCCAGAAAGAAATAGATATATACTTTGGCACCTTCGCTAAGGCATTTGCCTCCATAGGAGGATACTCCGCCACAAGCAATTCGGTCCGCGATTACATAGCCTACAATGCGCGTAGCCAAGTTTTCGCCAAGGCCCTCCCAATGACCTACGTACTATCCCTCAAAGTGGCGCTCCGGAAAGTAATCGAAGGAGACGATCGTCGCAGGGTCATGTGGCAACGGTCTGAAGCGCTGAAAAACGGACTGCGCGAGCTTGGCTATCACATCGGAACCGGAGACTCGCCGATATGCTCGGTATTCGTGCCGGTAGGCGAATACCTTGAATCCATCGGCATGGAGATGCTCACCTACCTTCGTGTAAACGGCGTATTCTGCACGGGCCTAGTGTGGCCTGTAATTCCTCCCGGCCTTATAATGTTCCGTATGATACCCACGTCCGTCCACACGTCGGAAGATGTTGGCAAAACCGTCGAGGTCTTCAAGAATATGCGTGACAGTCTCAAAATACAGCCTCTTGGCAGCGTCGAACTCAGCAAAATTGCCAAAATCTATCGGAATTAGAGCTTCAACGGGGTACGGTAAACGAGTGATGGTAAATCAAGGCGGGAGAAGGGAGATAACCTAATTCGCGACACTCGCCCGGCAAACCTATTACAGGCTAACAAGCACTATCAATCAGGTAGAACGCGGCTAAACCACCTTCGTTTCCAAGCAGGGGTGCGCACCGGCTTAGATACATTCCCGCCATGGTGTTGCGGCTCGGAATTTATTTCCAGAGCGAATCGCAATTGCCCCTAACTCGATTCAGAGCCAGGGCCCTGATCATATACGATGGGAGCGTAGCCCCCCTACGGCGCTTAGCGAGGTTAACAAACCAACCCAGCTTCTTTACTATGGGCAATCGATATGTTTCTACAAATTCGATCAAGGTGCCGTCAGGGTCCTCGATGTAGGTAAATCGACCCGCCGCATCTCCCATATCAAAGGATGTGCGTGAGTCCACGGTGAAGTCAAAACCTCGTGAACCCAGTTCGGCGCCCAAGGCATCCATACCTTGGATGTCGAAACAGAGATGAATGAAACCCGCATCGCCCCAGAGTCGATCCGCAAAAATTCTCCTTGGTCTCCGATCCAAGGTTTGAATCAGCTCGATACTGCCGGAACCAAGAAGCGCACCAAATGGACCCACTTGCTTTTTATGAGAACTAAGCAGAACTCGGCGGAATCTACCACCGCCCCCGTTAAGAGAGCCCCAATCAGGGAAGATGCCGATTTCATCAAAATCAATCCTATCATAACCAAGCAGATCCCTATACAATGTAAATGCCGCATCGATGTCGCTTACACCGATAAGCGCTCCCGCCACCCCGCCTGTTGGATGTCCCCTGCTTTTGAACCAGGAATCCGAGTGAACAATCTGGAAGTGATTCCCCCAGAAGTCACGCAAAAAAAATGTTGTGCGCCCGTCTGGAGCAGCTTCCGGATTGCCAAGAACCGTCGCTCCGGAATCCACCAGGAAGCGGTGAGCGGTAGCGAGATCGCTTGTCTTTATTCGGGCCGCGAATATGCCTAAATCCCCAAGTATCGGAGGCTTCGCTGGAAATGCCGTTAACCTGCTAGTATATTTCCAGATTTCAAGTCCTCCTCCACCTCGTAGGTTTATGGCCAGCAAGGCATCACGAGATTGAATCTCATTACCCGTATAGGCAGTCATGAAAGGCGCCTTGGCAGCTTCTCGAAAGATGGGAATGTCCAGTCCAAACCGGCATCGATACCAGAGCCAGGCCTTTTCCAGGTTCGGAACACCAATTCCAATCTGCTGGATGCCACTTATTATGAAAGCCATCGTCTAATCCCTAGATTTTATTTTGCTTGACTGAGCTTACAAGAGTTTTTGATAATAACCCATGTCGAGTCTAAGTGTAATACTCATCAGCCTCTTATTGTTATTCGCCGCTTCCTGCGGTGATGAAACGTCCGCACCGGTGTTGGGAGAGGAGATTCCGTACTATGTCGCAAAGGGTTTCGAGCAGACTACCGTATCATCTCAGGGTAGGGCGGAAATCAAGGCGAGCACAGTCGAGGCTTTTCAGAAAGAGGATAGAAACGTGTTTTTTGAAGCTGAGTTAACGGAATATGATTCGGATGGAAAGGTGCTTATGGAGGGCAGGGGAAAAAGGATTGAATTAGAGGGAAACAACGACGCGACGGCCCAGGGAGATATCTATGTGCGCGATCTCATCGACGATACCAGCCTCGAAGCCGAAAAATTGACTTGGAGAAATAGAGAGCGGCTTCTAAGCGGAGAGGGTGTGGTGAGTATCGAATTCAAGGATAAGGTTAAAATCAGCGGCGAAGGATTCGTTGCCGATGTCGCTCGCGGTGTTTACGAGTTTCAGTTGGGAGCCAAGGGCACGTTCGAAACTGATGATGAGAAATGATTTCCATGAATTTTGGATTAAATATATTGCTAATGAGAGTTCGGGGTCTGAAAGCGAGATCCCTAGTTCATATTTTTTGGATTTGGATTCAGCTTAGTCCCACAATGTTGGGGCTTGGGGCCGAAAGCTGGCGATTTTCAGCCGATGAAGTAAAGAAAACCGACAGGGAGGATGAATCGAGCACTGTTCTCAGTGGGAACGCCTATGCGGAGTCTGACACAATGCGAATCAGTGCCCGCCGGCTGGAGCTCAGTGGAAAGGACCATGAATACATAAGCGGCAGCGAAAAAATCGCCTTCATCGATACCGAAAGAGAAGTTAAAGTAAATTCGGAGCACCTGGAGTATAACCGAGTAACCGAGATTATTGGATTTCGGAAAAGGGTTACGCTGGTCGATGAAAAAAACGGCGTGGTTATTCACTGCGAGTCTTTAGACTTCCGACAGGAAGAAGATTTAATAATCATGCAAATCCTGGTTAGACTTATCAAGGACGATACAGTGTGCCGAGGGGAATTTGCAACCTTTTGGGTTGAGGAAGACATACTAGAGGTTTCGGGACATCCGGTGATATGGCGCGGCGACGATGTTTACCGCGCTGATCGAATACGGATAAATCTGGAAACCGACGAAATTGAGCTGGAAGGGGCGGTTGAAGGAACTCTGATTGTAACCGAAGATGAAGAAGAATAGTGTCAAGGCAAGCACTCAGACAGATCGGATCTCCGTGCTTCATGCCGAAGGCCTGCGCAAACTATACCGTACCAAGATAGCAGTATCCGATGTCTCATTTAGCATGAAGCAGGGTGAGGTTGTGGGACTACTTGGGCCAAATGGGGCGGGGAAAACCACCACCTTCTACATGATTGCCGGCTTCGTAAAGGTTACTTCGGGGAGGATTTGGCTCGACGAGAGAGATATCACCAGCGAACCGATGTACCAACGCGCCCGGCTAGGCATTAATTATCTGCCCCAGGAGCCCTCGGTTTTTCGCAAATTAAGTGTGGCCGAAAATATCCGAGCGGTTTTGGAAGCAAGGAAGGAACTGGATAAATCAGGGCGTGAGTCAATCCTGGAAAAACTCATGAAAGATCTCGGCATAAGCGAACTGGCAAACCAGAAGGCGGATACCCTATCTGGCGGAGAACGACGGCGAACCGAGGTTTGCCGAGCACTGGCTACCAATCCGAAATTTCTGTTGCTCGATGAGCCCTTCAGTGGTATCGATCCTATTGCCGTCGGCGATCTTAGAGACATTATCCGGAGACTGGCCGATCGTCAGATAGGAGTGCTGATAACCGATCACAATGTGCGCGATACTCTCTCGATTACCGGGCATGCCTACATAATCAATCACGGCGAAATACTCACTGGTGGAACTGCCGAGGAATTATTGGAAAACGAACGGGCTAGGGAGATTTATTTGGGCAGAGATTTCTCCCTGTAGGATGTTTGCAAAAAACAAAGAGTTTTCTTGACTCAAGAAGTCGTTTAGGAGAGCATGAGCAAGGAGAATTGCTTTGCCTGAACAGGGACAACGGCTAGTTGCCAGCCAAAAACTTGCGCAAAAACAAACAATAACTCAAAAACTGATTCAATCGATCAATCTGATGGCAATGCCGCTGATTGAGTTGCAGGAGGCAATTCATGAAGAGGTGGATAAGAATCCGGCACTGGAAATAGTTCGAGAGGCGGGTGAGGTAGACATCCCCGTCCGAACCGAAGCCGCGGATAAGGAAGATGGCGTAACCGAGCAGGATTTCTTCAGTGATAGTTCCGATTCAGGTTATCTATCCGCGTCCACGAGCGATTCCGACAGCAAGCGATTATTTCTTGAAGGAGTCGTTTCTCGTGAAAAAACACTGCACGACATTCTGATAGATCAGCTGCATGTTATGAATACTCTGCCGGAACTCGCGGATTTGGCCGAGAAGATTATATGGAATCTCAATGGTGATGGCTTCCATAACGAGCCACCCGATTTGCTACTCACCAGCGACAAGCCGGAACTGCTGGATTCGGCCCTTAGACTAATAAGAACCATGGAGCCCATAGGCTGCGCATGCAGCGGCTGGCAGGAGTCTCTCTTGGTTCAGGCTGAAATTAGGGGAAGCAGTCCGGCAAACTTCGAACGCTTTGTAAGGGAGGGACTCGCCTTGCTGGAGAAAAAACGTCCCGAAGACGTAAGAGCGGTGCTAAGAATGTCTTTGGACAACTGGAAACTCTGCGAAGCATACGTTCGAACGCTTGCACCTTTCCCGGGCCGAGTATACTCAGTCGACTCACCGCAGTACATTGTTCCAGACTTACTCATCCGGAAGAGAGAAGGCGAACTGAAGCTGATACTCAATGATGAGGTTCTACCGGTTCTACGAATCAACCCGGAATTCGAGAAGATAGGAGATGAATCCGGTATCGATAGAAATGCGAAGCGTTTTATCAGTGATCATTCCAGAGAAGCTCGATACTTCATCAACAGTCTCGCGCAGCGAGATAATACACTGCTAAAAACCGCGCGTTCCATTGTGGAATTCCAGAGGGATTTCTTCTCAGGGGGACCAAGATTCCTGAAACCTCTTACTCTAAAAGAAGTTGCCGATGCAATAGGTGTTCACGAGACAACTGTCTCCAGGATTACATCGAATAAATATGCACAAACCGATTGGGGACTGTTTCGACTGAAATTTTTCTTCACTAATTCCATTTCCGGTTCCGGCAATGCGAAATCAAGTGTGTCTAAGGTGGCGGCAAAAGAAGTTATGAAGGAGGTGATAGCGGGTCTCGATGCAAATAAACGCATTTCTGATCAGGCGCTTAGAGAATTGCTTGCAAATCGCGGCATAAATTTGGCGCGAAGAACTGTTGCCAAATACCGTAATGAACTTGATCTACCCTCATCCAACCGACAATAATTGAAGAACTCTTAGCGACGGGAGGATGCGATGAACTTGGAAGTCAAAGGAACTCACGGCTATAGTCCGGGAGTAAGCACTCGAGAATATATCGATAAGAAACTAAAACGCCTAAGCCATGTCGAAGCACATATGGCAGATTTGCACCTAATCCTGGAGAGAGAGAAAAACGGTGAATTTAGAACCGAGGCGAACATCCACTTCCGCTGGGGAACCATGGGACATATCAAGGTTGCAAATAGAGATCTTTTTAAAGCCCTTGATTTTCTCTTTGACAAAATTGAAGTCAAGGCAACGAAAGAGAAGGGTAAGATACAGGAACATTAGGAAAACCTGCTAATATTTCCTGTTCCCGTGTTATAATAAAAACAATGGATAGGTTCACAGTTCTAGATCTACTTAGCTTGGAGCCTGAGCCGCTAAATACGCTTGAATTGCGTTGTCTATGTGGACGAAAGGGGCTATCAAGAGAGATTTATTCCACCGATACTAATCGGCCGGGTATGGCTCTAACAGGTTTTTTTGAAAAATTCGTTGGGGAGCGGATTCAAATCATTGGACGGGGTGAATTTGCCTACATAGAATGTATTAGCGAGGAGACGCTTGCACCCCAGCTTGCCAAGATGTTCAAGCATGATATCCCATGCTTCATTTTTAGCTACAATCTCGAGCCTCCGGAATACTTCAAAAAGGCCGCGGAGAGGGCCGAGATTCCGATTTTGATAACTCCCTTAGCGTCCTCATTGCTCTCGATAAGGCTGATGCGGACTCTTGATTATATTTTCGCTCCCACACAGACGATTCACGCTGTATTTGTCGAGGTGGAGGGGAAGGGTGTGTTGATCCAAGGCGAGAGCGGAATCGGAAAAAGTGAGACAGCTTTGGAACTGCTGGATAGGGGTCATTTCCTGATTGCCGATGATGCGGTGCTCTTGAAGTGCTTGAACGGCAATACACTCTGGGGGTACGGCGCTTCCAAGATGATGGGAAATCATATGGAAATCCGAGGGTTGGGAATTATCGATACGGCCAAATTGTACGGTCTCAATGTAATAAGGGATCGGAAGACCGTGGAAATGGCATTCCAACTCGAGGCCTGGGATAGCAGTAAAAACTATGATCGCCTTGGAACATCGGATACAACGATAAACCTGCTTGGTGTGGATGTTCCCCTAATTACGCTGCCGGTGAAACCTGGCCGCAACATCCCCATCATAATAGAAGCCGCGGTTTTGAATCACAGATTGAAATCGCGGGGTGTGTATGCGGCAAGGGATCTAAGCAGGGATTCCAATCGGTGGATAGGAAGCGATAATAGAAGAAATCAGTGGTTTGACGACACCGCGGTTAAACAGGGTTAGCGATGACTACGCGCACGGTGACAATACTGAATAGAGCGGGTATTCACGCCAGACCCGCGTCGTTAATTGTACAAACCGCACAGGCCTTTGAAAGTTCAATCTGGCTTGAGAAAGATAGTGTTAAGATTAACGCGAAATCAATCATGAATTTGCTAACCCTGGGAGCCACCTACCAAACCAAATTAGCACTAAGTGCCGAGGGGCCGGATGAAAATGACGCCGTAATAGAACTCTCCCGTTTGTTCGAAAATAAATTTAAGGAAGAGTAATTTGTTGAGCTTCCTCAACCCGATGTCGATGTGGGGTTTAAATGCATAAGGGAAGTAATCCTTCTCCAGCCTCTTATCGATATGTAAGCCTTATAATCGTGGTTTATACAATCATCATCATTCTGATTCTTTTCTGGGCGGCTCAGGTATTTAACGCGGTTATCAGGGGAACTCCACTCGGAAACTCCCCGGCTATTCTGATTTCATCAATTCTGATCCCTCCTGTATTCCTGAGTATCTCCTCGATTATTTGGGTCAAGTTTTTCCGACGGAAGAGACAGGGTATCCCGGGTTATAGATTGAAGCTCAAGTTGACGGGGCTTTTCACCCTGGTAGTAATCAGCGCAATCCTTCTATCGGGATTGTTTCCCATGTTTCTTTTTAATACCTCGTTCAACTTATGGCTCTCGCCGGAAAACGGTTTGGCATTGGAAGCCAGCGAACAGTTATCGTCGGAATACCGAAACGATGCTCTCAATCGACTTAGGAATCTAGCCGAGAGCGATTACCTAAGCAACCTTCTGGATGATGAAAACCGTGATGCCGGACAAGTCTGGCGCAACCTTCTGGATGTGGCTCCTTATTTAGATGCCATTCAGATTGTCGGGGGCGGGCGGGGACGTATGATGGGTAGATTCGAGTTATTCTTTCCCCCGGGAGATTTTGAAAAGTATAACGAGGAGGGTGCCTTGCCCGAGCGGAAGGTTGATGGACAAACTGTCCTTTCTTGGCAGAGTTTTAGGAATAATAACAGGATAGTTCTCACCTCGGCACTGATTAGAAACTTTGAAGCAAATGTGCGTCGGATAGTCACGGCTCATGGCAAATGGCAGCGCCTCGATTGGATGAGGGGAACCGTAAAGAGTTTATTAGGAGGTTTTGTGTTTCTCATAATAAGCCCGCTTATTCTAATTGCCCTATTTGCCGGCATCGCGTTAAGCGATATGCTTGTAAGCTCTTTAACTTCTCTTGGCGAGGCAACAAGAAGAGTCTCTGAAGGAAACTTCAGTTTCAGAATCCCAGATTCAGAGAGAAGTGAACTTGACTTCTTAACGGAGCCTTTTAATCAAATGATTAGCGGACTTTCGGAAAATCACGCTAGAATTATTCACGATGAACGACTCGCAACTTGGCAGATGATTGCCCAACGCTTGGCTCATGAACTGAGAAATCCCCTAACGCCGATAAAGCTTTCCGCTCAACGAATTTTGAGAAAGGTTAAAGATGGGGTGTTGGATATAGCCCTTGTTCAAAAGGCCTCAGGACTTATACTTCGTGAGGTTAATAGCCTGGATAAGTTGCTGCAGGATTTCAGGAACTTTGCAGGAGGCGGAACACTCAAACGTTCGAAATTGGATGTTGAGTACCTGATAACCCATATCTTTGAAAGATTTAGAACCATGCGCCCGGAGATAGAATGGTTACTTGTACCCAGGGAAGCTATATTGCCGATAATGGCCGATGCGCGTCAGATTGAGCGAGTGATAACGAATCTGATAACGAATGCCTTGGAAGCCAATTCCACAAGGATTACGATCGAGTGGAATATGGTTTATAGGAGGAACTCACCCCTCGTTTATTTTGCTGTTTTGGACAATGGCGAAGGGATTCCCCCCGAACGATCGGAATCGATATTTCAGCCGTATAATTCTACTCGTGAAAGAAGCGTCGGACTGGGTTTGGCCTTGGCGCAGAGAATTGTCTACGATCATCATGGACGAATTTGGTTTGAGTCTGAGATTGGTAAGGGCACAGCGTTCCATGTGGAATTGCCGGCAAGGGAGGAAACATGAATAGCATACTCATTATAGACGATGAGAGTGCTATCCGGAACGTGCTTGCGGATATCTTGGGGGACGAAGGCTATAGGATATATGAAGCGAGTGACGGCATAGAGGGTCTGAAATTGCTGAAAAGACATCCAATTGACATTGTATTCCTCGATGTCTGGCTTCCCGGTAAGGGAGGGATCGATGTTCTTGTGGAAATCAAGGCCAACTGGCCCGAAATAGAGGTGATAATAATATCCGGACATGCCACAGTGGAAACGGCGGTGAAGGCCATTAAGCTTGGAGCTTATGATTATCTTGAAAAGCCCTTGGATTTAGGGCGGGTGGTTACGCTTGCCAGAAACAGTATTCAACTGGAAATTCTCAAGCGAGAAATCGCGACTCTGCGCAAGGGACACTTCCTCGTGGATGAGATGGTTGGGAACACCGAGGAGATGCAGAAGATTCGTGAAATCGTTGCGCAGAGCGCTCCATCAGATTCGAGAGTAATGATACTCGGCGAAAACGGCACGGGAAAGGAATTAGTGGCAAGGATGATCCACTCGAAGAGCAATCGTGCCTCAGGTCCCTTCATCGAGGTTAATTGTGCTGCAATTCCCGAAAACCTCATAGAAAGTGAACTTTTTGGGCACGAGAAGGGCGCATTTACGAATGCGGTTGCCAGACGACGGGGAAAATTCGAACTTGCTGACGGTGGTACGCTTTTCCTCGACGAAGTTGTGGATATGTCTCTCGAAACTCAGGCAAAAATGCTTAGAGCAATTCAGGAGATGACCTTCGAGCGGATCGGTGGAGAGGAGCAGTTGCATGTTGATGTCAGGATTATTAGCGCTACTAATAGGAATATCGCCCGTGAGATTGAAATGGGCAATTTTCGGGAAGATTTATACTTTCGATTGAATGTAATACCTCTTTCCGTGCCTTCCTTAAAGGAGAGACAGGAGGACTTGCCTGCTTTGATTGACTATTTTCACAAAAAACTGAGTAGTGGCAATGATTCTCCCGCACTGAGATTTACCGATGAAGCGATGAGGCTACTCATGGAATATTCTTGGCCAGGGAATATCCGAGAGTTGAAGAATTTTATTGAGAGAATTACCATATTAGTCGGCGAGATAGAAATAACTGAGGAAACGGCTCGTTATTATCTTGGCGAAACAGAATCGAGACCTTCCAAGTCTTCGTTGTATCATGAATATGAGGGGATGAGACTCACTGAGGCTAAGGAACTATTCGAGAAGAGGATGGTGGAGCGATGTTTGGAAAAAAATGCTTTCAATATCGCAAAAACCGCGCAGGCCATGGGAGTATATCCCAGCAATCTACACGGCAAAATAAAAAAGTATAAAATTGAGATTAGGAAATGAAGGCGCCCACTAAAAGACAATCCGAAGTCCTCGATTTCATTAAATCTTTTCTCAAAAAGAATAAGTATCCTCCAACCTTCAGAGAAATCGCCTATAATTTTGGTATTTCCGCGAAAGGCGCCTACGATCATGTAAAGGCACTGGAAAAGAAATCCCTTGTATCCTGCAACAGTAATCGATCTCGCACAATAGAAGTGATTACGACTCCGCTTGAAACCGATGAACAACAGGTACTGGTACCGCTGCTGGGAAAGATAGCGGCTGAAGTTCCCCTCTTCACCGAGAAGAGCAACAAAGGCTTTATTCTTCTTCCTAATTCGGTTGTTGGTAGGGGAAGGGTATTCGCCCTTCGCGTTGAGGATAACAGTATGATTAACGCCGGAATCATGTATGGGGATATCGCGGTATTCAACTATCAAACTCAGGTGGAGAATGGACAAATCGTAATAGCAATGGTTGATGAAGCTGTCACCTTGAAACGGTTTTACAAAGAGAAGAACCGCGTGCTTCTTAGGGCCGAGAATCCGGCTTGTCCGCCAATATACACGGCGAATGCATATATCCAGGGACGACTGGTGGCCCTGATTCGTTCGTATTGATCCATCTCTAGATGATGCTACCGGCACTTTTACCCATATACTTTTTCCCAGGTCCGGAAATTGGACATAAGCGTGATAGAGTTTCAGCTATTAAACAGGCTCTTCATGATAGAGATGGAAGGTTACCGGAGGTTCATGAATACTATCCATACGATAGTGAGGTTTCGGATATTATATCAGTACTCCTAAACGGTTCTCTCTTTTCCAAAGGACGCCTAGTGATTGTTGCGGAGGCTCAGGCTCTTAGGGAAGGTGATTTACGAGTCTTCAGGCAATACATAAAAGCTCCGTCTTCGGAAGTAGTACTCATATTCACCTGTGATGAGACACCAGGAACCTGGGGATACCCCAGGGCTTTAGCTAATTCTTTACCCAAAAAAGCAATAGAAGTTTTTTGGGAGATGTCTGAACGAGATAAGCGGGGCTGGGTAACTGGATTCCTGAATAGAAACGGATTGAAAGCTGAAGAGGCGGCCATCGATCTTTTGCTTGATATAACTGAAGGCAATAGCGACTCTCTCCGTGAAGCCTGTGAATTGCTGATATTCTTGACGGATTCCAAAGAAAGTATTTTGGAATCCGATATTGATAAGATTTTGGAATATAGTCGAAGGGAAACAGGTTTCAGTTTTTTTGAGCGATTTTGCCGAAGGGATTTGAACGGTTTTATGGGTGCGCTCAACAGCTGCTCGGACTCGAGTACTGGAGACAGAGTTCTATCAATGCTTGCCGATCCTCTGGCTCGTTTGAGTGACTTTGCATCATTGCTATCTCAGGGGCTTGCGCCGGAAAGTGTAGCCGCTGAACTGAAATTGGGACGTGGAAAAAGGATTCTTAACACCTATATGGACGGCGTTCGCAATTATCGGAAGGAGGAATTGGATTCCGCAATACGGGGCTTAATCGATCTTGAATCTTGGTTGCGAAACGCTCCCGGAGAATTACGTAGATTCAAAACGGAAATCTGGCTCTGCCGGGTGATTGGCGAACGTAGAACTCCTATCTAGCCTTCCTCGCGAGCTACAAACCCTGAATTCTCCGGACTATGATGAAGTATCCGGATACTCTCCGGCTTCACATTGTAGCGAAGTTTTACGTAGAGAATTCTTTGCTGTTTATCATAGGTCCATCCCGCGTAAGCAAGGGCGGAGATTGTCAGCTGCCTGCCTACGGAGCGCATGATGGCTGTCCCTGCTTATCTCGGCTTCGGTCATTCGATGGCGCTTATTCCGACTCCTTGGTGAGATTCGGAGAGAACCTGGTTTATTTCGGTATTCACTACCAGTCGCCGTAGTTTTCGGTTCCAAATAGAATTTGGCGGAAGAGTGAGCATATATTCAGTGCCATCTGTCTTAATGGTGAGGGTATTATCCCGGCGAATCGTTACATCAACGTTGCCGGCAGGCTGTAACGGAAATTCGAAGGATTTAACAGGCGGGATTGTTGCGGGAATTACGGTACTCAGGTTAAAAGCTCCATTATACCCACTTGAACTGACTTCAATGCCAGCGCCATCGCTGAGAAAAATGCTGACGAAATTGTCGCCTTTGCTCCAATCATCTATTACCAGCCTGTGACGAATCCCGTCCTCTGTTGTAAGGACGGCCGTATTTAACCTGTCGAATAACAATTCCAAGCCGGCCGCGGCTACTACTAGTTTTCTGATTTTGGAGGGTGAAAATACGGTGCCTACAGTGGATTTTCCCCTAATCTCAATTTCGCCAACCACGGCGCTGAAATTCTTTTCTCTAGTGTAATGCATGGTTAGAAAGCCAATTGCCAGCAATATGTAGGCCAAGGGAAAAAGTATCCCTCCCAGAGCTGTCCTACTCATCGGTTCCAATGCTAACAACGATGATGTTTTTCGACAAGCTTGCTTGCACATTCAAAGGTCAGTTATCATTGATTCCAAACAAGGAGTTCTTATGTTCCGTCTCTCTTTGGTATTGCCGACTTGCATTGCGAGCCTTCTTCTGATTCTTACTCTTTCGTGTGTTTCAACAACGGGGCCGGATATTTCTGCAATCGAACAAACCTACAATCCTGATAAACTCATCCTTGATTTTGAAGCAAGTGGTATAGACTCTCTTAACGATGAATCTCGTTTAATTTACTCGATACTCCTTCGCAATGTGGGAAGATATGAGGAATCCAGAATTCAACTGAAAAGGCTGATCGAAAACAATCAATCGAATTCCATGGCATGGTACAATCTAGCCTTACTGGAACACGCTGTCGGAAATGCTGAGATGAGAGATATCGCTATTGAAGCGGCGGTTGAATTGGACGATAGTAAGGCGGAGGTATTGACGTTTCGCGGAACATTGGCCATCGAAAATTCAAATTGGGAAGAAGCCGCGGTATATCTGCAGCGGGCCTTGGAAATTAATCCCGAATATGTCGAAGCGCTAACCGCTATGGCCTGGGTTAAGGCAAAATCAGGACAACTGGAGCCGGCTTTGACGCTGTTAGACAGGGCGGTGGAACTGGATTCTGAATATGTCTATGCTCGTGTGGATAGATCTAGAATCAATGCAGCCCTAAGGAACTATGAAATTGCCGAGCGCGATTTGGATAAGGCAATAGAATTGGAACCGGATGTTCAATGGCATTATTTGGATAGGGCTCGGATTCGTCTGCGACATTTCTTGGATTACGAAGGCGCCTTGTCGGATTTAGAGACTGTTGAAAGATTAGATCCGGATAACTTTTTTGCCCTGGTTTACCTTGCCGGACTTCATGATGAGCGGCGCCGTTTCTCAGCGGCTAGGAATTATTATCTTAGAGTGGTTGAACTGCGCCCGGAGTACTCTTGGGCCTACATGCCTCTTGGGAAATTAGAATGGATGGCCGGCGAGTATTCGGAGTCTGAGAAGTGGTTTGCAAAGGCAGCTGAGCAAGATCCTGAGGATTATAAGCTGCAGTTGATGCTTGCGATGTCAAAATTCCATTTGGGAAAAATAGGCGAGGCGGATAGGCTTTTGCTGAAGTTTTTGCAAACCCTCGATAGGGGAAAGACAGTATACGAGGTTGTCAGATTTTGCGCCGAAAGGAATTCGGATTATTATGCTGTAAACGTTCTAAACAGGGAAACTGACGAATCACTCCGTGAAAGACTGTGGTATTACATGGGAGCGATATATGAAATTGAGAACAACACCTCGGCGGCGATTGCAGTCTATGAACGCTTGAAAATGCGGACGGGGGAAATGGAGTACGATTTAGCCTGGGCTGCCCTCGAGGGAATGGGAGATCGATGATTAGCACTGAAAAAATCTCGGAAACCATAACCCTGATAAGAATCGATAACAGGGAGATAGTGCTACTTGGAACCGCTCATGTTTCGGCCGAGAGTCTAGCCGAGGTTAAGAAATCAATAACGACTGAGGCCCCGGATCATGTCTGCGTGGAGGTAGATAAGAGTCGCTTGAGAAATATGGACGATGAGGGCAAGTGGTCCAGTATGGATATTAGAAATGTCCTGAAGAAAGGCCAGGGCTTCATGTTATTGGCTAATTTAGCCCTTTCGTCCTTTCAGCGACGCATGGGACTGGATACCGGCGTTCAGCCCGGCGCGGAGATGAAGGCTGCCGTCGATGCGGCTAGAGAAAGGAACATAGCTTATTCCTGCTGTGACAGATCGATACAGATAACTCTAAGCCGCGCTTGGAGGTTAAGTAGTTTTTGGTCTAAGTTGAAGCTTATTGCCGTCCTCTTCACCTCTGTACTGGCAAACGAGAAGGCGGATTCCGCGGAAATCGAAAAGCTCAAAGAAGCCGATGTGATGCAGAATATGATGAGTGAATTGGCTAAATATCTCCCTGCTACCAAAACAGTTCTGATAGATGAAAGAGACCTTTATCTGGCATCGAAGATAGTCAGTTCTCCCGGGAGAAAGATCCTAGCCGTTGTTGGAGCGGCTCATGCGCCGGGGATAGTGGAACTCATGGGTGAAATAGTTACCGGCAAGCGCAATCCCAAAACGGAGGATTTGGAAATAATTCCACCACGAAGGTGGTATGGCAAAGCCCTTCCATGGATTGTACCCTCGTTGATTATTGGACTCTTTGCATTTGGAGTCTACCGATCCGGATTCGAGAAAGTGCTTGAGATGGGCAAAATCTGGGTTTTCGCTAACGGCGTTTTAGCCGCAATAGGAGCTTTGGCGGCGCTGGCCCATCCTTTGACAGTTCTAATAAGCTTTGTTGGAGCGCCAATTACTTCGTTAAATCCTACGATCGGCGTCGGTATGGTGGCTGGACTTCTTGAATACATGTTCCGCACGCCGCGGGTTTCCGATATGAAAAATTTGAAATCAGATATTCTTGGAATCAGGGGTTGGTACAGGAATCGCGTTACTCGCATTCTAATGGTTTTTTTCTTGAGTTCGATTGGTAGTAGCGTGGGAACCTTCATCGCGATTCCCTGGTTAACCTCGATTGCAGGAGGCTAGCCTCTAAAAAAAGCTAAGCAATTCCATTTCGAAAAACAGCCAGCTATTGGGCTCTATGGGTCCGTAACCCTTATCCCCGTAAGCCAGATATGGCGGAATGAGTACCTGCCTAATCTCGCCGGGACTCATATCCGTTATCATTTCGATCCAACCGGGAATCACTCCGTCTTGGCCCAGTGTAAAATCGAAGGGTTGCTCTCGCGTGGGAGTGCTGTCGAAAACAGTGCCATCCGGCAGAATCCCGGTGTAATGAACCGATACCTTGGAGCCTGCAACGGGTTTCTCGCCGCTACCCTTTGCTTTCACGACGAAAAATATTCCTGTTGGAGTCTTTTTCCTCTCATCACCCAAATCGATAATGGCCCTCGCCAGTTCCGGGTTGTTTTCTCTTATATTCTCAATCTCGGCCAGTCTGGCCGCATCATACAGCTCAGCAAACTTGGCATCGTCGAAATTGCCGGGAGGCAAATCGATTCTAAGTATTCGTATCGATTTTATGCGATCGCCCTTACGAATTCTCATCAGCGTCCCTTTACCGGAAACCAATTTGCCGAATGCCGTGTATTTTGTATCCAAAAAGCGGTCACCTTGCTGTGTGATAAAAAAACGACTGCCCGCGGATTCGGTTACATATCCATCCATTGCCAATATACCGGGATCGGAAGAGCTGATTTGAGTTTGTACCTCCCTGGGCATGGTATAACCAGGTCCTCCTGTTCCATTTTCCAGTGGATCTCCCGAGAAAACCGCGTAGCCCGGTGCTTCCCGGTAGAATGAGAGGTTGTCAAAATACGGTATATCTCTATCAAATGCATTATTGGATATAGTTCCTTCGGCTAGTCCGCAGAAGTTTGTGACTGCCAGCGGTGTCTCATCCAGAGTGAGCATGAAAATCATCACCCCTCGGTCTGTGCTAATCTCGGCGTAAAGCCCAGGGGGCAGTTCTTCAGTCGAACCAGAGGCCCAAAGGATGGCTGGAAGAATCAGTAGAAGCGCGACTAAGTGCTGTCTCATAGATAAAAATCCTAAAAATCAAGCAGTTCGATATCGAATACTAGCCAGGAATGGGGAGGAATGGGGCCTATGCCCCGCGTCCCGTAACCCATTTCAGGAGGTATTATTATAGTACTTCGCTCGCCCTTTTTCATATCTATAATCGAAGCTTCCCATCCCGGAATAACCTGACCGGCCCCTACAATGAATTCCAGCGCCTTGTTTCTATCTCTCGAACTGTCAAATAGAGTACCGTCAATCATGGTTCCGATGTAATGGACGCTAACCTTCATGCCCGCGCTGGGCTTATCTCCAATACCCTCTGTTTTAATTACCTTGAAAATTCCGGTATTATCATTGCGCACCGCTTTCGGCCAGCGATTCGCAATCTCGTTCATAGTGGCTCTGTTTCGTTCTTCCCTCGCTGCATTGCGCTGTACAACCAGCATCTCTTCTATTTCTCTAAAAGAGAGGGAACTCGCCTTGTATTCTCGCGCCTTTGGGCCCACTCGAAGTATCTTGAGTTTCTTGATAATGTCTCCTTTTTCGATCGAATCAACAATATTCTGACCTCTCACAACCCTTCCAAAAATGGTGTGCATCCCATTGAGATGCCCGGTTGGCACATGTGTGATGAAGAATTGGCTTCCATTTGTGTCGGGACCGGCATTGGCCATGGCCAGAATTCCGGGGCTGTCAAAAACGAGACCGTTGTCTGTTTCGTCTGGAAACATATATCCAGGTCCTCCGGTGCCGTTCCCCTCGGGATCGCCACCCTGTATCATGAATTTCTCTATTACTCGATGAAAAGTAAGCCCATTGTAGAAAGCGCCCTTCCTGTTGGCGAAATCAAGTTCGCCCTCGGCCAGTCCAACAAAATTCATAACTGTAAGAGGCGCCTTATCGGGAAGCAGCTCCACCACTATTGCGCCCTTTTCACTGACTATTTCAGCATACAGACCATTCTTGAGCCCAAGGTCTTTCTCGGCGCACGATGTAATAGACAATACGGCAAGGGCGAGAAATATCGCTAGTCCTCGGTAGCCCGATAAGTGCATTATACCCTCCGTGGAAGCTTGAGTAGTTAGTATAGAAGTGTTTTCACCCGGCTGTCGAGACCAATGTATCCGTAATTAGGCAACGAAGGCTGTTATGCATATTCTCGAATCAGACTAGGACTAAGGTGTATCGATTTCGACAGCGGTTTCGAGGGCCAGTTCCATCATATGGGTGAAGGTTTTTTCTCTCTCATTAGCACTGGTTTCCTCCCGGGAGACAAGGCTATCGCTTACCGTGAGGATGCAGAGCGCCTTCACTCCGAATCGTGATGCCAGTGTGTAAAGCGCGGCGGCTTCCATTTCCACGGCGAGAACTCCGTATTTCGCCCAGTTTCTCCAGGATTCCGAATCCTCGTCGTAGAATACATCCGAGGTGAGTATGTTGCCTGCCTTGATATCAATGCCAAGTTTCTGAGCGCAGTCGGCGGCGACAGTTATAAGTTCCCAATCTGCCGTGGGCGCGAAGTTCATGCCATCGAAGCGTCGGTTTATCATGGCAGAGTTTGTTGATGCGCTTATGGCGAGTATAATGTCCCTCAGTACGATATCCGCTTGAAGCGAGCCACAAGAGCCTACGCGAATCAACGTTTTTGCGCCGTAGAAATTGATTAGTTCATGTATGTAGATTGCATGCGATGGCATTCCCATTCCAGTGCCCTGAACCGATACTGCCTTACCCTTGTAAGTGCCGGTGTAACCGTACATCCCCCTTACTTCGTTATAACGCCTAGAGTCGCTCAGATAGTTCTCGGCGATGAACTGGGCTCTCAGTGGATCGCCCGGGAGGAGAACCCTGGGTGCAATCGCGTTTTTATTAGCTCCTATATGAATACTCATGATGGTTTTCCTCGTAGTTGATTAGGATAAGTTCTAAATCTATGCTAATGCATCGCGGCATATTTGTCTAATCATTATTACACCGTCAATCGCATCCAATTGTTTCATGGAATCGGAGCTGAGGCGAGAAGTTGAGAGTTCAATTATATTGTATGCAATTCGGTCTCGGTGCCTATTCACCATATCCTCGACGTTCAGGTTTTCTCGCGCCAAAACCGAGAGTATCTGAGTGAGCATATTTGGCACGTTCTTGTTCGCGATAATCAGGCGTACACTGCCGGTCGATTCCAGGGAACAGCTTGGAAAATTGACTGAGTTGCTGATATTGCCGTTTCCCAGAAATGCCTTAAGCTGATTCACGGCCATAACGGCACAATTTTCCTCGGCTTCCGCGGTTGAGGCTCCAAGGTGCGGAATGGAAATTACGCCCTTTTCGCCCAGGAGTTCCGGAACGGGGAAGTCCGTAACATAGTGCGATAGCGTTCCACTTCTCAGAGCCGCCTTTATTTCACCGGCATTTACGAGTCCATCGCGCGCAAAATTGAGTACGCGGAGACCGGTTTTGGCCTTTTCAAGGGATTTCTTGTTTATCAGATTTTTAGTGTCTTTCGTTAAGGGTACGTGGAGGCTTATATAATCGCTATTCGCCATTAGTTGGCCGAGGCTTTCGCAGCGTCTTACTCCGCTTGATAGCCCCCATGCGGAGCTCACGGAGATGAAGGGATCGTAGCCACTCACCTTCATATCGAGCTGTTCGGCGGCGTTCGCCACTAGAACTCCGATAGATCCAAGCCCAATCACTCCAAGTTCCTTTCCGCTTATCTCCGAACCCGCGAACGAGAATTTTTTCCTCTCTATAGTTTCCGCGAGTTCCGAAACATTGATTTGAGAATCAAGCCAGTTGATTCCATCGTAAATGCGTCTTGAAGAAAGGAGCAAGGCCGCGATAACTAATTCCTTTACGCTATTTGCATTGGCGCCCGGGGTATTGAAGACAACTATGCCTCGCTCGGTGCATATATCGATTGGGACATTGTTCACTCCTACACCGGCCCTGGCAATTGCCAACACGCTTGGCTCAATTTCAACAGGGATAAGTTTATGGCTTCGAAGGAGAATCGCATCAGGGGCGTCCAGATTACTGCCTAACTTGTAATTCTCAGAATCGAATTGGTTAAGTCCGAGTGAGGCAATCTTGTCGTGTATTTCGATATTGAACACCACCACTTCCTTTCGAGTTATAGGTACAATGGCAGGAACATATCGTCAATAGTTCTGATGTCTGTTAAGATCAAGTTGTTTTTTGTCGAGCTAGCGGTTAATCTATGGATGAGGCTATTATTTCACTATGGAAGCTATTGTCGTATCTTGTTCGAATTTAGCAGTAGTTAAGAAGATTCGGAATGTGATAGAGAGAGATTTCAAGACACGATTCTCCCTCCGGTTTCCACCAACGGAAGAGGCAATTCTTGAAATGCTGGATTTTGAAACCCCGGAGTTGCTCATAGTGAATTTTTCGGATTCGGAATTGGATAGCACAAAACTCCGAGACGCGATTATGCAGGATTCCTGGTTGCATAATTTTGGAATTATCGGTTTGTACAACATCGAGACCGATAGGGAGGAAAGCATAATCGACGAAAATAGGGATATCAATCTATTGTCTCTGGTTGATTTCGGTCGGATAAATAGCCATTTGGGCAAATCTCTGGAAATTCTTGATAATAATCGCCAGATGATTTTTCAAGGATTCATTGCTGATAAACTTGTCAACCGAATGATTGGGAAGTTCGAAATTGACAACAGAGATTATCTGCTGGTTCCGATATACGGGGGAATTCTTGCTAATTTCCTTGTAAGACATGGCAAGATACCATCTCGGGAACGCTTCACGGTTCAGATGGCCTTAAGCGAGTTATTGTTGAACTCTATCGAACATGGCAACTGCTCTATCAGTTATCAGGAAAAGACCAAATGGCTTGCAACCGGCGAGGGCATAAATGAGCTGATTGAAAAACGCTGCAATAATCCGGAAATTGCAGCGAAGAAGGTTCTGCTCAGTTGGGAGATAGGCGAAAAAACTTGCAATTTCACGATAAGTGACGAGGGTGAGGGCTTCGACGTTTTGGCTTATCAAAGTAGGATTAAGTCAGAGCCTAATGAACGTCTGCATGGGCGTGGAATTCAGATGGCGCGGATTGGTGGGAATAAGCTGATTTACAATAAGAAAGGCAACCAGGTTACTCTGCAAGTCAATTTGAAAGAAGAGATTGAAAATCCAGCTCCGATTGGTTTTTCGGATCAGGAGTTGATTAAGGTAAAAGAGGGCGATACCTTGATGCACGCGGGTGAATATGGAGACTGCATCTACTATATTTCCAGTGGCGAGTATATTGTCTACCATCAGGATAATCCCGTGGGGATCATCACGCCGGCCGATATATTCATGGGAGAAATGTCCTTTCTTCTTGGCAATACAAGGAGCGCCACGGTGGTGGCAAAAACCTCCGGCAAAGTGATTAAAATTCCACGCAAGAACTTTGTCGACGTTATAAAAGTATATCCTCAGTATTCGATATTCCTCTTGAAAATTTTGGCGCAGAAACTGGTGCGTTCCAATGAGAATATTGCAACCGAAATCTCAATGCGGCATTACCGAGAGATGTAGCTCTGCTAATTGCTTCTTATCAACCACCGAGGGGCTGCTGTCCATAGGACTGATCCCCTGTGTGTTCTTTGGAAAGGCGATAACTTCTCGGATGCTGTTCTTCTGAGCCATTAACATCATCAGTCTGTCAAAACCAATGGCTATGCCCGCGTGTGGCGGCGCGCCATGGCTAAGAGCATCCAGTAGAAAGCCAAATCGCTCCCGTGCTTGAGTCTCCGGGAAACCAAGCAACTTCAATACGCGCTTCTGCAACTCCACCTCGTGTATCCTAACAGAACCGGATGCAATTTCGTTGCCGTTCAGTACTAGGTCATAAAGGTCTCCTATTACTTCCCCGGGCGCATCTTCTATTCTGTTGAGAAATTTATCTTGAGGTTTGGAGAAGATGTGGTGGGTCGATTCCCAGGTATTGCTGTCCGGATTCTTCTCGAAGAGCGGGTAATCGATTATCCAGCAGAATTTATAACCATTGCTTTCGGTTAATCCGAGATTGTAGCCAAGCTTATTGCGAATTTCGCATAGAGTTCTAAGAGCAATCTCCCGTTCGGCACCGATGATTAAAATAAGATCGCCGGCTTCAGCGCCAAACCGTGCTACTATTCTCGACGCTTGTTCGGCAAAGAATTTTGACACTCCGCCCTCGATACCCTCGTTACTCACCCTCATCCATGCCAACCCGTCCGCGCCTTGAAGTTTGGCGATTTCCTCAATTTCGGCAATCTTTTTCCGTGAATAGCTCATCGCCGCACCGGGAGCCAATATGGCCTTCACCACACCGCCTGAATTTAAAACCTTCTTGAACGCGTCAAAGTTCGAGGCCGGAACAAAGGAGGAGAAATCCATAAATTCCAGGCCGAAGCGGATATCTGGCTTATCCGTTCCATAGCGTTCCATTGTCTCCTGCCAAGAAAGCCGCTTGAAGGGGACTGGAATCTCGATATCCAAAGTCTCCTTGAAGATTCTGGCCATCATACCTTCCACCACCAAGAGCACATCGTCTCGTTCAACGAAACTCATCTCCAAGTCTACCTGAGTGAATTCCGGTTGGCGATCACCCCGAGCATCTTCATCCCGATAGCAGCGCGCCAACTGGTAGTAGCGATCGATTCCACCTGCCATCAATATCTGTTTGTAGAGTTGGGGAGATTGGGGTAAGGCATAAAAGCGACCCGGATTAACGCGTGAAGGAACAAGGTAGTCTCTAGCACCTTCAGGGGTGGATCGGATCAGAGTAGGTGTCTCTATCTCCCAAAATGCGCTTTCGTTGAGATACTTCCTTAGCGCCCAGGTGCATTCATGTCTCAGTTCGAGTCTCCGCTGCATACCCCGGCTTCTAAGATCGAGATAGCGATATTGAAGGCGCAGGTTCTCGTTTGCCTCATCCTCGCCATCTAGCATAAAGGGTAGTGGCGGACAGCGGTTGAGCACTTTTAATTCTGTAAGGGCTAACTCGATTGCGCCACTTCGCATATCCTTGTTCACCATATTCCGTGGTCGCGGTCGTACCGTCCCTCTTACAGCGATGCAAAATTCCATTTTCAGTTTTTCGCCAATCGCTCTAACTTTGGTTGGGGCCTGCTCATCGATAACCAACTGCACGTTCCCGTAACGATCGCGCAGGTTTATGAAGTATATGCCGCCATGATTGCGTATCCTATGAACCCAGCCATTCAGAGTGACAGTTCGCCCCGTATACTCAATATCGAGTTGTCCACAATTCGCGCTGCGCTTGAACTCAACCATATGGCGGAATCTATCATAAGGCGAGCATCTAGTGAAGTCGCATCACTGGTAAACACGCCAGAGCATCCAAGCAAATTGCCTCGGTTATACCTTAGGTATGCGGAGAATTCCCGCCTCTAACTAGATTAAAGACTGGCACAAAAACAAGCACAAGGGCGAGTGCCAGAATAATCATTGGCAGGCTATAACCACGAGCTATTTGAAAAAACAATGTGGAGACAGTCCATGCCAAAACGGTGAGATAAGAGAGCGATAGAATTCCGAACTTGATGCCCATTTCCCTTATCGCCGCGCCCATTGCTGCAACGCAGGGGAAGTAAATCAGTACAAAGAGTAAATACGAATAGGCTCTAACCCAATCGTTTTCAAAAGAACGGCGCAGGGCCGAAAATGTACCGGTGGAGGTTCCGATTTCCTCGGCGATAACCTCTGCCTCCCTATTGATTATCTTGGTTCCCAGGGGATCGCCAAAGGCATCGAAGGCAGCGAATAGAGCCGTGGGAATCGATCTAAAAGCTTCCTTGATGGATTCCACGAAAAAAAATTCCTCCGTGTTGCCTGGGTTCGCCAATTTCCCCTCTACCGCGGCGCTTTGCTCATAGAGACTGTTTATTGTGCCTACTATGGCCTCCTTCGCGAAAATTCCTGTGAAGAGTCCAACAGTGGCCGGCCAATTTCCCCGTTCAAGTCCCATTGGCGCAAAAATCGGGGTAATGCCTCTGCCAATAACAGACAGCAACGAGGTACTACTATTCTCGTTACCAAAACTACCATCTGTTCCCATAGAATTGAGGAAGGAAAGGAATAGAACAGCTATCGCAATTATCTTGCCGGCTCGCAGCACAAAGTCTTGCAGTCTGTTTTTGGTTCTACGAAGAATGATTCCCATCTTTGGAAGATGATAAGGCGGCAATACCATGGCAAGGTGTGCTACCGGTCCCTTGAACAGAGTGTTTTTCAACATGAAACCGCTTATCACGGCCAGCAGAATGCCGAAAAGATAGATGCTCACAATTACTAGTCCGGCCTGCTCGCCAAAAAATGCAACACCGAAAAGTGCATAGACCGGTAGGCGCGCGCTGCAGGACATGAATGGGGTTATAAATATGGTGAGATAACGGTCTTTCTTGTTTTCCAGTGCCCTGGTTGCCAGTATCGCGGGAACGGTGCATCCAAATCCCACTAGCATTGGTACGAAGGACTGCCCAGGCAAACCGATTTTTCGCATAAATCTGTCCATAACATAGGATGCACGGGCCATATAACCGGATTCCTCTAACAAAGAGAGCATGAAGAACATGGAGAAAAGAATGGGTATGAACGTTGCGACTGTTCGAATCCCACCACCGAGTCCGGCTGCCAGAATGAATCTAAGCCAATCTGGCATTCCCAGTCGCATCAGCAGTAGGTCTAAACCATCTACAAATATCGCACCAAAAAGAATATCGAAGAAGTCGATAAAAGCCCCCCCGACATGAACTACCACCCAGAACAGCAGGTAAATGATCGCTAAAAAAATCGGGATTCCCAACCAGCTATTCAGTACGATTTTATCGATCGTCTCGGAAACCGATTTCCCTGAACGATTCCGTTTGACTCTTGCTCTAAGTAGTTTCAAAATTTGCCTGTGCTTGCTTTTAGCGATTGCCGTGTCCGGAGTATCCCCGCAACTTTCCTTGATAATACGTATTGCTAATTCGATTTCAGCGAAGCTGAGGCGGCCCTCGGATACAACTCTTTGCCTTGTTTCTTCATCATCTTCAAGCAGACGAATTGAATCGAATCTGCCTTTTTCGCTTAATTTAGGAGACCATTCCTCGATTATTTCTTCAATAATCCTTGGGTACTCGAGTTTCGATTCCGGAGCTCTGGGATTCGACAAGCATTTTCTGATGGTTCTGCGAAGATCTCTTATATCTTTACCGTTAAGGGAATTGACAGCTATAATAGGAATACCGAGTTCTTTTGATAGACCATCGACATCAATTTTGATTCCGTGCTTTATCGCAATGTCTATCATATTGAGAACCAGCATCATGGGTTTCCCAATCTCAATCAGCGTAAGAGTTAGAAGAAGATTCCGTTCTAAATTCGAGGAGTCGACTATATTGATTATGAAGTTGGAGTCATTTGAAAGCATGAAATCTCTGCTTATTATTTCATCTTCACTGCCCGCGTTTAACGAGTAAATCCCCGGAAGGTCAACCACCTCAATCCCTTCGCTTCCGAGTAGCAGACCTGTTTTCTTTTCGACAGTGAGACCGGGCCAATTTCCGACATGCAGGGTATTCCCCGTCAGACCATTGAAAAGGGTAGTTTTGCCACTGTTCGGGTTTCCCGCTACGGCGATGCAGAATCTATCCATTCCCAAGACTCACGCGGGGCAATTGGTTAACTATTATTTTTTCTGCAATATCCTGCCCGAGAATCACCTGACGATCCATTACCGAAAGTAACATGGGGTTCCTACTAGCCTTGCGGATTATCCTTATAGATACACCGGGGATGATGCCCAATTTCATTAGCCTTTCACGGTATTTCTTACCGCCTTCGATTTTCAGTACTAGGGCCCATCTATCCTTGTCTATCTTTGTTAACTCCATTTTGACGCTCATATCGCCTCTCATAATATTTTGCGTGGAGAATAAAATTAATCCCGGTTAACTTTGAGAGATAGCTCGTATTATGTCAACAGTTTTCTTCTCTGCAATGGTGGAATTTCAGTTGACGTACAATTAAACAATTGCTTAATTGTACTAAGAACAATATGGAGAGAACCGTGGCCGAATTGGATTTATCCCACGAAAAAGAGTTCAAAGAGCTTCGTGCCTGCCTACATGAGGTTGAAGGGTTATCGGAATTTTTCAAAATTATGGCCGATGAAACCCGTGTCCGTATTCTTCAACTGCTCTCGAAGTCAGAACTCTGTGTTTTCGAATTGTCGGTGCTGCTAGACATGAGCCTTCCGGCGATAAGTCACCACCTTAGGTTGTTAAAGGTGATGAAGCTCGTAGCGCATAGGCGTGAGGGCAGGCATGTTTTTTACTGCTTGGACGATCACCATGTTGAGAAATTGATTACGGTGGCGGTGGACCACTACAAGGAAATAAATGGGAAGCGCGATAAATAAGCCGGATTGCGATGATTGCTGCGCCGCGGATAAAACTGGCGAGAGAAAGAATGTAGTTCCGGCAAGGCTAATCATCTCCCTGCCCTGTTTTATCCTGGGCATCCTTGCCAAGAATTTACAACTTGGAACTCCTTGGGCGCATTGGATATTTTTCGTGGTGTCTTATGTGTTAGCGGGCTATCCGGTTGTATTTGGTGCTGTGCGAAACATATGGCGAGGCAAATTCATGGATGAACTTTTCTTGATGACTTTGGCGACTGCCGGGGCCTTCGCGATTGGCGAAATTCTGGAGGCTGCCGCGGTAATGCTATTCTTTTCTGTTGGCGAGTACTTACAGAAACATGCTGTTTCTAAATCTAGGGATTCCATACAAGATGCTTTGAATTTGCGAATCAATACTGCCCGACTTGTGGAAAACGGAAAACCTCGGGAAATTGAACCCGGCAGAGTGGAGGTTGGGAGTATTATCGAGGTGCTTCCCGGGGATGCGGTCCCGCTGGATGGCGTGGTTATTAGCGGTGAATCCTGGATGGATAGTTCCGCCCTTACCGGCGAGACAACCTTGCGCAGAATCGAGGTTGGCGGGGAAGTAAGTGCCGGTTATGTGAATCACGATTCTAGGTTGGAAATAAGGGTTTCGAAGATTTTCTCGGAGAGTGCACTTTGCAAGTTGGAGAGATTGCTGGAGGAAGCCTCTTCCCGGAAGACGAAAACGGAAATGCTACTTAGCAAATTCGCGGCGGTTTATACTCCCGTCGTTGTAGGGATGGCATTACTCTTCGCCATCGCCATGCCTCTTCTTTCTACTTGGAGTTTTACTGATTCTATTTATAGCGCGGCGGTTCTTCTGCTTATCTCCTGCCCCTATGCCCTGGTTGTCTCGGTGCCGCTGGCGTACTTTGCCGGTATCGGAAGGGCATCGCGAGATAAGTCTCTGCTCCGAGGCGCGGATGTGCTGGACGCGCTTAGCAAGATTGGAACCGTGGTATTCGATAAAACAGGAACCCTGACGGAGGGTAGATTCAAGCTTCAGTCGCTGGTTACCGAAAAAGCCTGGAATGAGCGAAACCTTCTGGACATCTCGGCTAGGGTTCTATCCTCGTCCAACCATCCAATTGCGCGATCGGTGAAAGATGCCTGGGAGGAAGTTGGTTCGGTTACAGGGGAAGCCGCGATATACGCTGGGGATCGCGGTGCCGGAGAGGGGATGAAAGTTGATTCTTTCAAGGAGATTAAGGGATATGGGGTGCTTGCCACGCTGGGAGGAAGGAAGATAGTCGCCGGGAGCGCGGAGCATTTGAGGCACAGTGGAATCACCACGCCGGAACCCACTCAAAGCGGTACAGTTGTTCATGTGGCGGTTGATGAGAAATATGCAGGCCATCTTATTCTGTACGACTCGGTTAAAGACAGTAGCGCCGGCGCGATAGTTGAACTCCGGAGTCTGGGAGTGCGGCGAGTGGTTATTCTCAGCGGCGATCGCCGGGATAACACCGCTGGAGTGGCAAAACTGGTTGGAATCAGGGATTTCCAAGCTGAACTAAATCCGGAGGATAAGATGTCTGCTCTAGAAAAATTGATCCTAGGGAACCCAAGGGGGATGGGAGTGGCATTTATCGGTGATGGATTGAACGATGCGCCTACAATTATGAGGGCTGATGTGGGAATGGCAATGGGTATTTTGGGCACGGATTTGGCAATCAAGGCGGCCGATGTGATATTTATGGATGATAATCCGAGGAGAGTTCCACATCTAATCAGATTAGCGCGTTTCACTAGGCGCGTTGTAATTGCCAATATTGGTTTTGCATTGATAATCAAGTCAGCCTTTATGGCTCTTGGAGTTTTTGCCGGATTGCCAATGTGGATGGCTGTTATTGGCGATGTGGGCGTTACAATTATTACGATTTTAAATTCGCTCCGGATACTCCTATCGAAAACTATGCCATCGCCCCAGCCGGGAGAGATTGAACGCTGAAGCCGGATTAGGCTTAGACACCTGGATGCATCGCGCTTCGGCGAATTAATTCAAGGGGTTTTGATGCCGTGAACGAATGATGACTCCACTCGGAAGCTTATTTGATGCCGACTCGGAATTTGTGGCTCATCGAATCGGGGCGGTATGAAATCTTTGTTTTTCTGAGACCCTCGTTACCGAGATCCTGCTCGAGGTTTATGTACTGGTAATCAGGGCAGAAATCGCGGGCGAATTGACTAAATAGATATTGATAGGCGCCCTTAACTTCGATATTGGCCTTGGCGAAATGGATTATGAAAGTATCTTTGTTCAGTGGTTCACCGATGATCAATCCGGTGGGTTTTCCGTTGGCGTAAGCCAGGGCGGCGGTTAAATTGAGTAAGTGATATTTTTCTATGGCTTCCGCACACTGAGTGTAGTCGTTTTGATAGAATTCCTGTGGGGTATTCTTCTGCCACTGTTCGAGAACTTCCTTGGCATGTTGTTTCGTATCACTGCTTAGAGGGACGAGCCGGGTTTCGTTGTTCTTGATGAATTGATTGAATAGGTTCTTCTTTCTATGTAATGACTTACCCGGATAGGTTTTGAATTTTTCGGTTATATAGAGGTAGTCGGAGTCGTTGGGGCTGCTGCTTATGGAAAACTCGTTCTCGTCGAAACAGTCGAGCCAGGCCTCGGGAATCGGGAACAGGAAATCCCAGTTGCGAGTATAGAGTAGCTTCTTTAGTTCGTTGAAGCAGTCTTCACTGGTTTTATTCGGACTGGCCATTGGCATCAGATATTTTCTTTTGTCGTAGGTTACTCCGGCAATGAAGAAACCATGGGAGGTTTCCACTGTATGGTATTCGTGCTTGTTGCGAAAGAGGTAGAGGTTTGGATAGGAAAATTCAGAAAGGTATACTCCGATTGCATCGAGTTTTTCGCTGATTATTCCCTGATGCTCAAGCGTTAGGGGTGTTTGTATCATTGTAGGCTAAGATAACGATCAGCCTGGCGGAAGGCAACTATTGCCGGATGAGGGTAGAGGATTATTCGCTGTTTGAATGCTAACGACGGTTCAGTTCGATTCCTTATTTGATGGTTTTAGCCGAAGCGACACTATCCTTTTATTTCGTGTTTCCAAAATAGTATAGCGTCCCTCTTCAAGTTCGATTACGGTACCCTGCGCGGGTATGCGGCCACTCTTCTCTAGGATGTAACCTCCAATGGTATGAGTTCGACTGTTGTGCTTCAACTCCAGTCCGAGTACATCACTTAGGTCGTAGAAATCTGCATCCCCTTGGATAATCCAAGTGCCGTCTGGCTGTTTGATTACTGGATTGATGCTTGGTTCTGTTCTCTCATCGAGGAATTTCCCGAAGATTTCTTCGATGATATCCTCCCGAGTTACGATGCCGTCAAGTCCGCCGTATTCATCAAGCACTATCGCCATCTGAATCGGTTCGGATTTCAAGCGAAAGTACAATTCGTGAGCCTTCATGGTTCCGGGAACTAAATAAGGCGATTTAGAAATCGCTTTAAGCAGAGTATGAGGCCGTTTCTTCAAAACTCTAACCAAATCAAACAGGGTTACAACCCCCGATATATGTTCCGAATTGCCGTCTAATACAGGCGCCCTTGTATGTCCCGAATCGACAAAGAAGTCGGCCGCCTCTTGAACGGTGGTGTTTTCATCAATCGTAAACAACTCGGTCCTATGTGTCATAATGGCCTTGACGGGAGTGTCATTGATTCGAAAAACGTTTCTTACCATCTCCTCTTCATAGGATTCCACTATTCCCTGGCCCTCCGCCACTTTCACATGGTGCAAAAGCTGCTCAAGCGTAAGCTTTCTCCGTTCCCTGCCAACGATTAACAAAGTTATGCCTCGGCTCACGGAGGATACTATCCAGATAAAAGGTCTTAGAACTATCGAAAGTAAGTTCACCAAGCGTGCACTTATTAGACAGAGGTTCTCATTGGCTACCAGCGCAATCTGCTTCGGTGAAACTTCACAGAAAATCAGGACCATCAGTGTTAGCAGCCCCGTGGATAAAGCCACATAAATGTTGCCAAAAAGTCTGATTGTTATCGCGGTTGTTAGTGCGGATGCGCCTAGATTGGCCAGATTGTTTCCAATTAAGAGCGTGGTTAACAGAATGTCGTGTCGCTCAGTGAGTTTTTTTACCAAACGCCCCCGCTCTCCTCGGTTCTCCGCCAGGGAATTAATCTGGCCAGGGCTAAGCGAGGTGAAAGCTGTTTCAACTGATGAGAAGTAAGCGGATAGAATTAGCAGTATTAGAAGAAGGGAGATTGGCCCGAATAGCATTAGCTTTTATCATCGGGTTGGCTATTTGAATGCGACTGTTTCATATCGTTCATCATTACCACAATTCCACAAACCGGCAAGGGGTGTCTCGGCAGGCTGAAATTTGCCTGCAAAGGATAGGAGCTTTTTAGTTAACACTTGCCTATGGCAAGGTCTGATTGGTATTTTATCAAGCGAAAAATTCCCGTTAAGGAATCCGAATGAAAAAATTCAAAACAGAGGTTAGTCAACTCCTCAATTTGCTAATACACTCCCTCTATTCCCATAATGAAATTTTTCTGAGGGAACTAATCTCAAATTCGTCCGATGCGCTAGATAGGCTCAAGTATTTGACATTAACCGATGATAACCTGAAAGGGTTGGATTTCAAGCCTCGAATCGACATTCGAATCGATGAAAGTATCCTTGTTATTGAAGATAATGGAATTGGAATGAACGAGTCGGATTTGGCAGATTCGCTTGGTACTATCGCTCGTTCCGGCACTAAGAATTTTCTGGAGAAATTAACCGGAGATGCAAGAAAGGATTCCAACCTGATTGGTCAATTCGGTGTTGGTTTTTATTCCTGTTTCATGGTGGCTAACTCTGTTGACGTAGTTTCCAGGAAAGCCGGTGATGATAAGGCGTGGAAGTGGACAAGCGATGGGGAATCCGGGTTTACCGTCGAGGAAACCGAAAGAGAAACCCAGGGCACCGCGGTGACATTGAAGCTCAATGAGGCGGGCAGGGAATACAACTCGCGGTGGAAGGTAAGGTCTATCATAAAAAAGTATTCAGACCATATTGCCTTTCCGATTCATCTCCATTGGATGGAAGAGACCGATAAGAAGAAAAAGGATGAACGTGTCAACTCGGCCGGCGCGCTGTGGAAGAGGCCCAAATCAGAGCTGAAGAATGAAGACTACAATGAATTCTACAAAACACTTTCACACGACTCAGACGATTCCCTACTTCGTGTTCATGTACAGGCGGAGGGAACCCTGGAATATACAACTTTGTTCTTCGTGCCGAAAAAAGCCCCTATAGATATGCTTCAGGCGGATTATAAACCCGGTGTGAAACTCTATGTGAAACGAGTTTTTATTACGGATGACAACAAAGAGCTTCTTCCTGTATATCTGAGATTTGTGCGCGGCGTGATCGATTCCGAGGATCTCCCATTGAATATCAGCAGGGAGACGCTTCAGAAAAACAAGATTATCGTGAATATTCGAGAGGCTTCAGTAAAAAAATTACTGGGAGAATTCAAAAGACTGTCTGAGGATGAAAAGAAATATGCTGAATTCATCGAACAGTATAACCGTCCGCTAAAAGAGGGGCTCTATTCGGATTGGACCCACAAGGACGATCTTCTTGAACTCGTCAGGTATAAATCCACCGTTGTTGAAGGGTGGACTAGTCTCGAGGATTACAAGAACAGAATGCCCGAGAATCAGAAAACCATCTATTACTTGGTAGGGGAGAACGAGGAAGCTCTTCGGAAATCTCCTCTATTAGCGGCATATAAGGAGAAGGGTTTTGAGGTGCTTATCATGTCGGATGAGATTGATGAAATCGTAACTCCGATGATAGGACCATATAAGGAATTGGAAATGAGGGCGATAAACCGATCCGGATCGCTTGATGATTTGAAAACTGATGATAACAAAAAGAAGGAAAAAATTGCTGAGCCTGTACTTAAGAAAATCAAGAAGGTTCTCGGTGAATCTGTCAAAGATGTCGTTGCCTCAACACGCCTAACCGATGCGCCAAGCTGTCTGGTTTCGCACGAGGGCGATCCATCAGCTCAACTTCGGCAGATGCTGCAGGCAATGGGCCGGAAAGATATCCCCGAGGCTACCTTCATACTCGAGATAAATCCCGATCACCCAGTGGTTAAGGGATTGGCTGATGCCTCCGATAAGAACCTGGTAGATGATGTGGCGCAACTTTTATATGAGCAGGCCCTGCTTGTTGAAGGATTAGCGCTCAAGGATCCGACGGGCTTCACTACTCGTTTGAATCGAATCATGGTTCGGGGTTTTTGAATCAGACAAAAAACTATGGTTATCGATGCGGCTTATGTACACCGTAGTTCCACGAGTGCAGGGATTGGAAACGCCGTTTCCGTTAGCGGCGAGGGAGGAGTTCAGAGCTGGGATGAGGAGTTACCGGCATGAACTATGGAATTCCCCGGGGCCTCTATCAAGAAATCTCACGGGAGAATCCCGATATTGCAGACAAATCTTTCTCAATAATTGAAAAAAGTTCTGATTAATTGGAAGCACCTTCGTGAAGCACATCGCGGTGGTAGAAAGGCAATTAAAGAGGTGATTGACCGTCGAAGTGAATTGAGGTTCGACATACAGGCATAGCAAAAACAACTTCCACTCTCCACAAAGCCAGGTAATCATCCACCAATTAACACCATAATTACCAAGCGCCCAGCTTCGTAACGCTTAACCGGCCCTGTTAGCTGAGTTGTCGCGCCTAGTGCGAAAAAGATGATTCGATTGCTTTAAGTACAAAAATATGGCCGTTTTTCTTGATATTATTCGCGGAAGTGGATATAGTACTCTTGGGGTTAGTTAGGATAGGAGCTAACTATTTATTCATTACTTTCTCCCCGCTCTAGCGTTGCTAGGGCGGATTTCTCCTAGTACTTAGAGCGTATTGCACGCGTAGTTCGCGATCGATAAATCCCGATGCTACTCTCTGATTTCCCCAAATACTCTTAGACGATTATGTCTCCTGTGAAGCTGGGACGATTCAATTTTAGAGCATCCGTGAACTCATGTATTTCCTTGATTGTACCGAGACAGGATAGTTCTTCCGCGTCTTCACTTGCTTTCCGAGTATCCATTTCGGAAACCGATTTCTGCATGCCGGGTATCGCGCCAGGCTCCATCGTGAAATCTCTGATGCCAAGGCCAATCATATAGTAAACAGTTCGTGGATCCTTGGTCATGATGCCGCACACCGACAGTGGACAAGAAGCCTCTTTCGCGGCATCGCTTACTCGTTTTACCGCGCGAAGAACCGCTGGATGTCTGATATCGAAGAGATCGGCAACTTTCTCATTGGTTCGATCGACTCCCAAAGTGTACTGCACTAAATCGTTGGTGCCCAGGGAAAGAAAGTCGGCTACCCTTGCCAATTCAGGCGCCATTTCTACGGCGGAGGGCAACTCGATCATCGCTCCGAGTTTGGGAAGCAGGGAACCCCCTAAGCCATCGCGTTTTAGAAAGTTCAGGCTTTTCAAAACCATCCCTTTCGCATTGTTGAAATCATCCACCGATGAGATTAAGGGGAATAGAATGCGAATTCTCCTGTTCTTGCTTGCCCGAATCATTGCTTTTAATTGACCAATGAAAACCTTTTTGTTTTCCAAAAGAAAGCGGATCGATCTGAGGCCAAGAAAGGGATTGGCCTCGTCGGAATCAGGGATGTAGCTTAGAATCTTGTCACCGCCCACATCGAGCGTTCGTAAGGTTACCACCGGATTGTCTAGGCCGTTTACAACCTTTTTGTATATTCGGTATTGTTCCTCCTCAGAAGGGAAGTCGCTACGAACCAGGAATGGGAATTCACTTCTATAAAGACCTATCCCTTCAGCTTTCAGACGCTTGGATAATTTCAAATCCGAAAGCAGGTTCACCGTGGCTCTTAAATAAATTCGCTCACCATCGAGGCTCCGTGTTTCAGTTTTTACGTATTTTTCGAGTTCTTCGACTCTTCTCGAATCTTCGATGAGCCGACGCACACGGCTGGTGGCGGAGCTGTCTGGTTGAACTATCACTGTGCCCTGTATTGCATCCAGGATCAGGAGGGTATCCGAGGGAATTAGAAGAACGCTCTCGTCGCTAGTGCATATGAGTGGGATTCGCAGAGAACTGGCCAAGACGCTCAAGTGAGCGGTAACTCCGCCTCCGTATAGAATCAAACCCGCGGCATTTTGCATGGCGAGCTTCAATAATTCGGACGGGAGTAGTTCTTTTGTGATGATTATCTGATCGTGATACCCCCCCCTATGCGCGCTCTTATCGGATAGAAGGTTCTCAAGTATTCTATGCCTTAAATCTTTTATGTCTAAAACCTTTTCCCTCATTCGAGGATTATTGCTAGATGCGAAGATTTTTATGTAGTTATCGGCTACCTGTTTCACGGCTTGACTTGGATCCAATCCCTTGTTGATCAGGTTTAACATTTCTCCTGAGAAGCCCTCGTCTCTCAGCATCAGAAGATGCGCACTGAATATTAGGGAAGCGACATCGGCCAGTTCTTCTTCAAGCCGTGTTTGCAGTTGTTCCAATTGCTGCTCAGTCTGTATAATTGCATTGATGAAGTCGTCTTTTGTTTCGCCATAGAGGTTTTTCTGACCGATGGGCTGTGAATCCGATTCCTGCACCTGGTATGCACGGCCCAACACCACTCCCTCAACCACCTGTGTACCTCTGATAAGCTTGCTCGGCAGTGGCGCTGCCTTCTTGGGTGGTTTTTTCTTCTCCGGCAGGGATATCAGAAGCATCGCATCTTCCAGAGTGGCCGCCAACTGGGCTGCTATTGCTTGAAGCGCCCGAACATCCGATTTGCTAAATCGCGAAGTTTTCATATCTTGCAGCACCAATACTCCCACGCGGTGTATACCGCGGATGATAGGTACCGCAAGAAACGATTCGAATTTGCCTTCGCCACTTTCCGGAACGAATTTGAAATATGGATTGTCGATGCCTCGCCCCTCGCGTATTGGCCGTAGTTCTTTGAGAGCCAAACCTGTTAACCCTTCTCCCGAGGCAAGTTTCAAGGTTCCAACCATCTTGGGATTCAATCCCACCGTCGCCTCTAAAACTAGAAGGTCTTCTTCTTCTTTATAAAGGAATATTGAGCAAAGATCGGATTGCATGTGATGACTAACAACGTGTACCACTCTTGAGAGGAAACCTCGTATATCCCGGCTATGAAGAAATGGCTCTGTCAGTTCGTTGACAGAGAACATCATTTCCACATCGGCAGACGGATTATCATTCATCGCTCAGTTCTCTAGCTCTTGCCGCGGAGGCGTATACGGCTTGGATAATGGCAGAGCGAAACCCCGCGGATTCAAGAGCTGTCAGCGCTTCAATTGTCGTGCCGCCCGGGGAGCAGATTTTGTCCTTGAGCACGGCCGGATGTAGGTCTGATTCGGATACTAGTCTTGCCGATCCGGCAACCACCCGCGAGGCAACTTCATATGCCGTGGATCTTGAAATCCCCTCTCGCACCGCTCCATCCGCGAGCGCTTCTATTAAAACAAAAATCCAGGCCGGGCTGGAACCTGCCAGGGCTGTATAGGCGTTCATCAGGTTTTCCGGGAGAATTATGCACTTCCCAACCGCATCGAATATCCCTCGGACCGTTTGGAACTCTTCATCGCTCACCTTCTGATTGCGGCAAAGAGCCGTCATACCCTCTCGCACTAACGCCGGCATATTCGGCATAGCCCTCACTATTTTTACATCGCGATTGAACCACCTGGCTAACTTCTCAATTGACAGACCGGCCGCTATGGAAACCATAATAGCTTCAGGTTGAACCATATCTCTGATTTCTTGCACTACATTTTTGTAGATTTGGGGTTTTACGGCGAGTATAATAACGGAAGCCGCGGCTGGATTCACATTGTTCGAGCTAGTTCGAATGCCGGGGAAACTTGATTTCAAATCTCGAATCACTCTTTCGCTATAATCGGATACGATCAGTTCCGAGGGGGAGTGTGTACCGGCGGAGAGCAGCCCCTTGATTATAGCTCCGCCCATATTGCCGGCGCCAACAAAACCAATGGATTTATCTACGCTCATAACGCCATTCCACCTCATACAACCCGAATCTCAGATTCATCACCGTACCATACTTCCAGGCCAAATACTTCATCCTTCGATAGGTAGTCCGACATCGAACCGTTTAGCTCACCAAGAGAACGCCGGTAGTCTTCAATGCTGGCCCAATAGGTAGGAGGCATCACCACCCTTCGAGGTTCCATACCTCTACCCCGGGCTTCCAGTAGCTGCCTATATACCTCGACAATCAGTTCCTCGGCCTTTCGCATATGGCTCCTCGGACTCCCCGTGCGCGGCCCCTCCCAGGCTCTCCGTCATATGTCTCATCCGGATTGCAGGGAGTTTTGCGAGCGGGAATCCTCAGTTTAGCATACACCAACGCTAATTGTTATCTGTTCTACCTGTCGCTATAAGAAAGGCTCCGCCTATTACAAATAAAATGAACACTGCTCCAACACCATAGCTGTATGCTGCTCGCTCATCCACCACTCCTACCAGGTAGGCGATTCTCGGGAAGGCACCCATTAAAAAAGGGCCAACTATTGCCGCGAACCTGCCCATGGTATTGTAAAAGCCAAAAAATTCCCCTGAGGAATTTCGATCCGGGAGAATCGATGCATAGTAGGAACGGCTTAACGCCTGTATCCCTCCCTGGCTTGTCGATACTAGGAATGCAACCAAGATAAAGACTATCTCTACCCTTTCTACAGGTATGAGCGGCATTATCGTGCCGAGGGCGGTTATCAATGCATACACCCCAATCCCAACGAATAGAAAGGGTCGAGAGCCGAATCGTTGCGCCAATTTACCGTAGAGCAACGTGAATGGAAAGGCGAGAATTTGTATGCCGATTATGGTGCCCAGCAGCAATTCAAGCCCCACACCGATACTTGAGGCGAAATTAGTTGCCATCTTTATAATGGTGTTAACCCCATCGATATAGAAAAAGTATGCGATAAGGAACAGGAACACTTTTTTGTACTTCCTAAGTTCCAGGAAGGTTCTGGTCAATCTTTTGAAACTCTCGACTACGGGCGCGCGTACCGGATCTATTCCATATTTCTGCTTAACATTTCTCAAGTAGGGGAGCGAGAAGAGAAACCACCACAGAGCTGTAATGAAGAAACTGATCTTCACACCATTTGCCGGAAGTCCCTTCGAGAAGTCCATATCAGCAAGTAGAGCGATGATTACTAGACTCAGAACAAACGGAATAGTGCTACCGCCGATATAGCCGTAGCCATAACCCAAGGAGGAGACTAAATCCAGTTTTTTTGGAGTGGTAACATCGGGAAGCGATGCATCATAAAGTATATTCGAACCCCCAAACCCGATGAAGCTGAGGATGTATAGTATTAACAAGGTTACCCAGTCGCCAATTCCAACCAGAACCAGAGCCCCCGTCGAAAGAATCCCCACAATCCAGAAGGAAACGAAGAGCTTTCTTCGATAACCTCTGAAATCGGAGAGAGTGCCGATTATCACGGCAATCAAACTGATGGAAACCGCGTATATAGTATTGGCTGTTCCAAGCCAAAAGGAAGTCTGCGTATCCGATAGAGAACTGGCTTTAGCTACTTGCCCGAACCACAGAGGGAAAATCGCGGTTGAAATAACGGTGGAGTGAACGGAATTCGCCCAGTCGTATAGAATCCAGGATCGTTCCGGTTTGCTAAGTTTTCTCATTTCTCGCTCTTCTATTATTGTATTGAACAAGCATTATAGCATACTTGGGTATATGAGTGCTCCCCTTGACCCATTAAATCCGGACAACACAGAATGAGAATGAAGGATGCTATGAAAGTACTCCTAGTGGAAGACGATGCGGACATTGCTTCATTTATCTCTAAGGGATTGAAGGAAGCCGGATACGGTGTCGATATTGCGATGGATGGTGATTTGGGACTGAAACTCGCCAGTTCCGGTTTATATGAAATAATAATATTGGACCTCATGCTGCCGGGCAAGGATGGTTTTACAATTATTACTGAGCTTAGAAAATTGGATGTTCACACTCCTGTTCTATTTCTGAGCGCGCGGCGCAACGTAGATGACAGAGTAAGGGGCTTGAAGGCAGGGGGAGATGACTACCTTGTTAAACCCTTTGTATTTGCCGAGCTGCTTGTTCGGATAGAGGCCTTGATTAGACGCGGAGGCCGGGCGGCCGCGGCACAGGGAATGCACGTTGCGGACTTAACGCTCGATCCTCTTACTAGGCGTGTAACAAGAGGCGAGAAACTGATAGAGTTGCAGCCTAGAGAATATGCACTTCTGGAATTTCTGATGAGAAACGCTGGTACGGTTGTAACGAAAACGCTGATACTGGAGAAGGTTTGGGGCTACGACTTCGATCCTCAAACCAATGTTGTGGACGTTTTGGTTTCTAGACTCAGGAGCAGAATCGACAACAACTACCCGGTGAAACTGCTAAGAACCGTTCGGGGTGTGGGATATATATTTGAGAATCCCCATTAAGACATTTCGCAAGATTAATGTTCGTCTTACTTTGATAGTTACTCTCAGTGCAGCGCTCTCATCGGTGCTGGTATACGGAATACTTCTTGGTACTCTTTTCATTGGTTTTGGAAGTCAAGACAGGGCCGAGTTGGATGCCAGGCTGCTCTCTTATTGGGCGGCTTGGCAGTATGGAGGCGCGGAGGCGGTGCTTAGCCAAGCTTCGGCCGATATGAAAGAACATGGCGGACGCCCCTTTCTGTTAACTCTGAATGGTCCGGAAGGAGAGATGCTCGGAGCCCTCATCCCCGGCGCTTGGGAGAAATTCAATCTTATGGATCCAGAATTGATGCAGCTCTCTCCTGGAGCTTATGCGACTCTAAAAGGAGAGGGGATGCACTATGCACTTCTTGCAACAGGGACAACGCTCGATGATGGATCGCGATTGCTTGTGGGAGTGAGCACCGAAAACCGTCAATTCTTAGTTAGAATGTATCAGAGATTCTATCCGTGGGCCATTGTGGCTATTATTCTCGCGGGACTTATAGTTGGGATTATTTCATCGCAACGACTACTAATGCCTGTTGCCGAACTTAACGAAGAAATTGACAGAATTATCGTTACAGGGGAGTTGAGCAGGCGTCTTGACAGTTCGGGTACGGGAGATTCATTCGATATTCTAATCAGCAGATACAACCGCTTGCTTGACAGGGTTGAATCGTTAATTGGCGGGATGCGCGACACTCTGAATGCGGTTGCCCACGATTTGCGAACCCCCCTTACAAGGTTGCGGGGACATGCGGAAGTGGCGCTGAGAAAAGGCAATACAGGAGAGTACGAGGAGGCTCTTGCTGTAGTGGTGGAACAAACAGACCAGGCGGTGGCACTACTCTCCGCTATCATGGATATTGCTGAAGCGGAGCAGGGGATGCTTCACTTCGATATAGTGCCTTGCAACCTGGAAGCCCTGGTGGCCGAGGTATGCGAAATGTATGAATTCATCGCGGATGAGAAGGGAATTAACATACACTTCGAAACACCCGAATCCTTGGAGCTAATGGGCGATCCTGTCAGACTTAGGCAGATACTTGGGAATCTTGTGGACAACGCGGTTAAATATGCTCCCCGCGAAAGCAAGATCGATGTACTCTGTGGTAAAGAAGGTGATGATTGTTGGATCGAGGTGATAGATGACGGTCCGGGTGTTCCGGATAGCGAAAAACATCGCGTCTTCGAGCGTTTTTACAGAGGGGATAGAAGTCGTGCTTCACGTGGGCTAGGGCTTGGACTCAGCATGGTAAAGGCTCTGGCGGAAGCACATGGCGGATCGATCAGCGTGAAGAAAGCTGAAGGTCGAGGCGCCTGTTTCAAAGTCGTACTTCCAAGAAACGCAAACATTTCAATTTAGTAAGTATCTTGTAATGCTCATGCAAGGTTCATGTGCTATTCTAGGTTCATAAAATTAGGAGTGATTGAATGAAAAACCTAAAGAACAACCGCTATAACCGACTAGTCAAGCTGAGTTTTCTTCTAACAGTTGGCACTTTTGCTGCCACTACAACAGCCTTGGCTCAATCCCGAAGCACCGCCGAGAATTTACAGAAAACATTCAGGGAGATTTCCACGAATGTCCGACCGGTTGTAGTTCAGGTGAATACAATTAGTGTTATCGATAGGCGCACGACTAACCCCTTCGAGTTCTTTTTCCGATTCCCCGACAGACCGGATCGATTTGAGATACCCAGGGAACAGCCATTTAGGCAGGAGGGTTTGGGTTCCGGTGTACTTGTCGAGAGGCGGGGTAACAAGGTGTATGTCCTAACCAACAACCATGTTGTGGAAGGTGCAGACGAAATTGAGATTAACTTGCACGATGGTCGTACCTTCACGGGAGAGCTTGTTGGAGGCGATCCCCTTCGCGATTTAGCCTTGGTTTACTTTGAAACTCGTGATGAGGTGCCGGTAGCTGTTTTAGGAGATTCTGACGTGGTTAGAGTTGGCGATTGGGTATTGGCCATTGGGAACCCCTTGGGGTTTGAATCGACCGTTACAGCGGGAATTATCAGCGCTAAGGGCAGAAGCGGCGCGGGTCAGAGCTTTACGGATTATCTACAAACAGATGCCTCTATCAACCGGGGCAACTCCGGAGGAGCTCTCGTGAATCTAGATGGCAGGGTTATCGGCATCAACACCTTCATTGCCTCAACCGGTGGTGGAAGTATTGGACTCGGTTTTGCGATTCCCATTAACAATGCCCGAAAAGCAATCGACGACTTCATTGAAAAGGGCAGTGTTGAATATGCCTGGCTGGGCGTGAATATGGGAGACTTGAATGAAATTTTGGAATCCGAGCTGGATTTGGAAGGCGAAAAGGGGGCATTTATTTACAACGTCTACGGAAAATCGCCGGCAATGAAGGCTGGAATTCGGCCTGGTGATTTGATAACCAGACTTGCCATGCGTACCATAGAGAGCTCCGACGATCTAAGCAGAACCGTGGCGGCTTTGTCACCCGACGAGAGCGTCCCCCTCACCCTTATTAGGCAGGGTGCGACCGTAAATCTCAACCTGGAGCTTGCGGTACGTACTATAGAACGGGACGGCGTTAAAGTTAATGTGTGGCCCGGGTTTTCGGTAGTTCCAATAACCTCCCGGCTTCGTGAACAGATGAAAATTCCCCGCAATGTCGGCAACGTGCTTATTGGAGGCATAGTTGACGGGAGCCCCGCTTCAACATTGGGACTTCGCAGTGGAGACGTTATAAAGGCTCTTAATAGAAAAAATGTGCGAAATCTAAAGCATTTCTACACACTTCTGAATTCAAGTAATCGTGTTGAAATAAAGATTAATCGCATGGGAAACGAGTTGGAGTTCATACTGAACAAGTAAGAAATTGTCTTGCTGGGGCGGATATGTGTCTGCCCCTTTCTGCCGGATTAACTCCGTGTATTCACGATATGATTTTGATATTGGAGGCAATATGGGCAGATCCGGAATGAAAATAGGTGTTCTCACGGCTGGAGGTGATTGCCCGGGATTGAATGCCGCGATTCGCGGTGTTGGCAAAACGGCCATATTGAAATATGGGCACGAGGTTGTCGGTTTTTCCTCGGGTTTCCTCGGACTGATTCGAAACGAATACAAGCAACTGAATGAATTGTCTCTTAGCGGCATTCTGACTGTTGGGGGAACAATACTGAGAAGCTCCAGGGAAAAACCATTTAAGCATACAGAGTACGACGACTACAGTAAACCGGAGCTTATACAGGAGAATTACAAGGCGCTCGGCTTGAATTGTCTTGTGTGCATTGGCGGAAACGGTACCCAGAAAACCGCCTATCGGCTTAGTAAACTGGGACTAAACGTGGTCGGAATTCCTAAAACGATAGATAACGATGTCTGGGGAACCGATTTGACATTTGGTTTCGACTCGGCGGTAAGCATTGCCGCTGAAGCGATCGATAGGCTACATAGCACCGCAAATTCCCACAAGCGGATTATGGTGGTGGAACTTATGGGTCATACGGCGGGTTGGCTTGCCTTGCATGCAGGCGTGGCAGGCGGCGGAGATGTAATTCTGATTCCCGAGATACCATACAAGTTGAAGACGATTTCTGAGTATTTGATTCGACGTTTAGAGGAGGGTAAACCCTATTCGATTGTTGTTGTTGCTGAAGGGATTGAACTACCGGATAAAAAGAACGGCTCTCCCCGCGATGTACCCGCGGGTGCATATATCGCTAATCAGATTCTCAAGAGGACGGGTTTAGAAACCCGCGAAACAATCCTTGGCTACATTCAGAGAGGTGGTAGCCCAACCGCGCGGGACAGAATAGTGGCAACAGAATTCGGTGCCTATGCCGCCGAGATGATACATAGGGGCGAATATGGCAAAATGACCGCGTACAAGGGGTACAAGCTAGTGGGAATTCCTCTCTCGGATGTGGCAGGCAAGATTAAGACGATTCCCCGAAAATATCCACTGATTTCGCATGCCCGCTCTTTGGGAACCTGCTTCGGTGATTAAGGTTAATCCCCATCCTGTGAAGTCCGCGGCTCGATTATCTCCGTAAGAGGGCGAGAACAAAGCTTACCGGGTTAATTCCTTTGCTAACGAAACCCACTCCTCGTCTAGCGAACCCCTAAACGGCGACCGTCGGGCTCGCCGATACCAGTATTCGGCATTCCACTCAGCACCCTCCTTGCGATGTAAATAGGCATGAACAGCAGAGCCCTGCTTGCTGGGCACATTCTGGGCTATCCCATGAGCAATGTCCCAGTTGCCACCCTTATCAAATGCCAGCGATCGAAGAAGCATAGGCCACTCGTTCGGCGGTTCCCTCAATATCTGAACGTTGTCGCAGGCTTCTAGAAATTCTTCGAAAATCATGAAATTAGCGGTACCTAGTCGGAAACGGGAGTTATCTTGAAAATCTCTATCGAATACTCACCGGTTTTACACTTCAGAAAGGGATGATTCTCAGTGAACTTCTTGGAGGCTTCCATATCCGGGGCCTTCACAATGGTGCCTTGCCGGCTCCGTTGTCTACAACAGAATTGCAAGAACCAAGAGGTGGTCCAGGGACAACTAAAGCTTTGCCAACCTTACTCATCCAATCCTCCATCATAGTCTTGGAATCTTCCTTGGACATTTTCGACATGTCGGGTATCGGACCATTGTATAAAAACATAAACCTTGCCATCAGTACCTTCTTTGAAGGCTATTCGTTTGGATGTTTCGGTTAAGTCGGCATTTCGAGTACTTGAAAGATTTCAACCGCGTATTTACCGGTTTCCGTGCGTAACATCGGGCAGTTTTTGCTTAGCTTTTTTGCCTCATCCATATCAGCCGCTTCAATAAGCGAATAGCCCAGAACCTCGAGAGGTTTTTTTCTGCTTCCATCGTCTACAATTACCGCCGATTCGCCAAATGGGGCCCCGGGGTCTACAAACTTCTCTTTGTTACCATCTATCCATGACGACCAGGCATCCATTTCCGCCTTGGTTTCTTCCTCACTCATCTGCATATCGGTATTTGGACCACTGTAGAGGAAAAGAAATTTTGCCATACTTAACTCCTAATTTTTTGCTCTTCAAACTAAGATGGGAACGACTTATTGTCAACCGCTACCGGGAATAGAGCCAAGTTCATCGATACAGTAGGGTGGCTGCATTAAAAATTCGATGAAGCCGACGGCTCCGGTATGCTCTATCACCGATAGCCTAGGCTGAGGTATTGTGAAAAGATTGCCGAGGGGGGTGTCGAGGCTTAGGCGATAGCAGGGAAGCGGTGTTCGGAAGATATTCGGTGCTGAGTTGGCCCTTCGCTACCTTTCCATTCGTTGAGGTTGCCCTGCGTTATCAGTGGATTTCTCTTAGAGTGTCGCGGCAATCAAATGCAGTTTTTCAATCGTTGCGGGAGCGATTCACAAGCTCCTTCCGTGGGTTACCCTATCCAAACATCTCCAGGCATCTTGCCGATAACTCCCATTCCGGCGGCGACGAGTTCAAGCTATTCACTGCGGTCTATCCAGATTTCTCCCCCATCCGTGGAGGTGTAGAGATGGCCGCCAGACACCACCGCGGCAAGCCTGGACCCATCGGAAGACATCACTACAGACCGCCAATTCTTATTTCCTTCGATTGCAGAGCCATCGCGAGTACCGCGATCTATCCAGGTTTCTCCCCCATCCGTGGAAGTATAGAGATGGTCGAAATCCGCTACCGCGGCCAATCTGGACCCATCGGAAGACATAGTTATGGATTTCCACTGTTTCTCTCCTGCAATCGCGGAGCCCAGAGTGCTATTGTCGGTCCAAGTTTCTCCCCCATCCATGGAGGTATAGAGATGGCCGTCACTCACCACCGTGGCAAGTTTGGATCCATCGGAGGACATCGCTACAGATTGCCAGAATACAGCTCGTGTAACCACAAAACCGGTGACACTGCGCTCTATCCAAGTTTCTCCTCCGTCCTCGGAGGTATAGATAAGATCGAAATCCGCTACCGCGGCAAGCTTGGATCCATCAGAAGACATCGCAACTGAAAACCACCACTTATTCCCCTCGATCACAGAGCCGGGAGTACTGCGGTCTATCCAAGTTTCTCCCCCGTCCGTGGAGGTATAGAGATGGTCGAACCCCGCTACAGCGGCAAGTTTGGACCCATCGGAGGACATCGCTATGGATTCCCACAGCTTTTCTCCTGCAATCGCGGAGCCTTCGGCATTGCTGCGGTTTGTCCAACTCGCTCCCGAATCAATAGAAGTATACAGGTGCTTGGAATTCACCACGGCGGCAAGCTTGGATCCATCATGAGATATTGTTATGGATTGCCAGCTCTTGTCGTCTCCTTCGATCACAGAGCCGGGAGTACTGCGGTCTATCCAAGTTTCTCCCCCATCCGCGGAGGTATAGAGATGGTCGAACTCCGCTACAGCGGCAAGTTTGGATCCATCGGAAGACATCGCAACGGCTTCCCAGGGTTTATCTCCCGCGATAATTGAATCAGTATCTCCAGGACAGGCAGTCAGCAGAAAGGCTGCCAGCGCTGCAATCAGAGCGGGATAGGTAGTCTTTACCATAACCCTTTATTATAACCGATAAGATCGATATTGACAAGAAAAGTTTCGTATTCTCATACCGTGGAAATCCTCGATATCCGTTCAGGTTGCCCGCGAGTCTCGATGTGATTCTTCCAGCGACTACTGTTGTGACTGTTAGCGGGAGCTATGATATCTCCCGCTTTTTTCGAATCTGAGTTCAGTGGATTATCTAGTCAAATAGGAAGCGGCGAGTTCGGGCTGGGCGGATTTGAACCGCCGACCCCATGTCCCCCAGACATGTACGCTAAACCCCTGCGCTACAGCCCGCTTGATTGTGAAAACCATAGTACTCCGTGGGCAAGAATGTCAACGGTGTATTAAAACACGAGCTACCAGTTTCGCTGGGCAATGGGGAATCGCGACTTGAGGCTGAAACGAACTTGCCTCATCTATGCTGGGTATGACATAACTAGCGCTATGCGATGCCTTCGAACACGTGTCCGATTCAAGGCTCGGCCGGCCTAGGCTCGTGAGGCTATAAGGTGCCACCTGAATTCAACCTGGGAGGACGGGTTATCCTGGGGTGAGGAGCTGTGAATGATTAATGGGGTTCATCTAATTACTTATCCGGATAGTTTGGGCCGGAATATTCCGGAGTTGCACGGCTTTATGAAGCGGAGGCTCTCCGGCTGTGTTGCGGGTGTGCATGTGCTGCCGTTTTTCCCTTCAACAGCGGATAGGGGTTTTGCTCCAACTACGTATCGGGAGGTGGATAATGCTTTCGGGAACTGGAAAGATGTTGAAGCGCTCGGAAGTGATTTTGAGTTGACAGTTGATTTCATGATGAATCATGTTTCAGCGAAATCAGCTTGGTTCTTGGATTGGCTGGAGAGGGGAAAGAATTCGCGGTGGGCGGATTTGTTTATTCCGATAGATAATCTTTTCCCGGATGGAGTACCGAAGCAGGAGCGTGCCCTAATCTACACCCGCAAACCCAGGGATCCATGGGTGCCGGTGAATTTTGGGGATGGGAGCGTGCGAAATGTATGGTGCACCTTTTTCGAGGAGCAAATCGATATTGATTTGTTTTCGGATGTCGGTAGGCGCTGGCTGGAAGCGGAATTAGGGGAACTTTGCGCACGGCGAGGAGTTGGTACGATACGGCTCGATGCGATTGGATATGCGACTAAGAAACGTGGTACAAGGTTTTTCTTTGAGGAACCGGAGATTGTTGATTTGCTTGCGCGGTGTGTGAGTATTGCCGAGTGCCATGGAGTAACCCTACTGCCGGAGGTGCATGAGCATTTCAGTTACCAGGAACGGTTGGCCGGCTGGGGAAGGGTTATGATATACGATTTCGCTCTGCCGATGCTGCTACTCTACGCGTGTTATTCGGGCAACGCCGTTCCGCTTAGAGACTGGCTGCTTCGCCGCCCTGGGAGCTGTGTAAGCACCCTGGACACCCACGATGGGATTGGGGTTGTGGATGTGACGGATCTGCTTAGTGAGGATCAGATCGAGTTCACTATCGACACGCTCTATAGCAGGGGCTCTAGTGTGAATAGACGGTATTCCACGGCAGCTTTCGGGAATTTGGATGTTTACCAAGTCAATTGCACTTACTATTCAGCTCTGGGAGAGAACGACGATGCTTATATAGTAACGCGGGCGCTGCAGTTTTTTGCGCCCGGCATCCCGCAGGTTTACTATGTTGGACTGTTGGCGGGCTCGAATGATATTGAGTTGGTGCAGAGAACGAGGCATGGAAGAGATATCAACAGGCATGCATATAGTTTGGAAGAAGCGGAAACACGGCTAGAGCGTCCGGTTGTGAAACGGCTCCTTCGTCTGATGGAATTTCGGAACAGTTTCGGAGCCTTCGGAACTGGGAAAACGGCCGTGGGCGTAAAGATGAAAGTGGATGGGCCGAGGCCTACCCGGACCCATCATGACTTCCGGGAAATGGAGGTGAGTTTGAATGAGGAGGGCGATGCACTCACCATTGTTAGAAGCTGGAACAATTTCAGAGCGACTTTGCAAGTTGATTTCTCGGAGCTCAGCGCTATAATTGAAAGCGAAGGACCAGCGGGACGGGAGAGTTTTCGGGTTTGAGGCATGAGGGAGGTAATTTGTGATTGTCAGTTGCGGCGAGGCCTTAATCGATTTTGTTCCACGGGAGGGAGATGAGCCGGCATATGTGCCGTGCACTGGAGGTTCGCCTTATAATCTGGCTATTGCGGTGTCGCGATTGGGAGCGAGGGTGGGTTTCCTCGGTAAGATTTCGAGTGATTTCTTCGGGAATTTGCTCTTTGATCGATTACTCGCGGAGGGTGTGGATACAAGTCTTATTCGTCGATCGGATCGTCTTACCACCTTGGCCTTCGTGGTTATAGAGCGGGGCAGGGAGCCGCGTTATGCCTTTTATACGAACGATTCGGCCGATAGGAACCTGCTCGAGATTGATGTACCCGAGAAACTTCCAGACGAGGTGGAATGCCTGGAATTCGGTTCTATTTCACTTCTTCTAGAACCCGGGGCGCGGACGATTAAAAACTTGATTCGGCGGGAGACGGGGCGACGGGCCATTTCTTACGATCCGAATATCCGTTCTATGATGGTGAACGATGTCGAAGCCTTTACTAGGGAGGTGGAAGAACTGGCCTCCCTGGCGACAATTGTGAAGGTTAGCAGCGCGGACTTGGAGTGGCTTTATCCTAAGAGAGATAGAGAGGATAGCGCCCGTGCCTGGTTGGCCGCCGGCGCTGGAATTGTGGTTGTTACTCGCGGAAAGGACGGGGCTGTTATATTGACGCCCAGCTTTCGTGTGGAATCGGGAGAGTATCCGGTTGAAGTTATCGATACGGTTGGCGCCGGCGATAGTTTTCACGGTGCGCTACTGGTGCGATTGAATCAACTAGGCAAGCTCTCGGCGCACTGCGCGGAAAATCTGACACGGGCAGAGGCGATCGATGCCTTGGAGTTTGCGATAAAGGCCTCGAGTTTGAACTGTGCCAGAAGAGGGGCGGACCCACCTACGATGGGTGATATGGCTCAGGCGGAGTAGAATGGCTAGTCCCAGCTGGGCGGCCGAAAGGGAGCAAGTTGTCATGGCTGAGACTATTCGAGCCTAGGAATCATTCAAATGGGGAAGCAGAGTGGATTATGAGGCGCTTGTTGTAGGTGGAGGCCATGCTGGAATCGAAGCTTCCTTGGCGCTCAGCCGACTTGGCTACTCGACGATGCTGGTTACGCAGAATCCGGATACGATTGGGCAGCTTTCGTGTAATCCGGCTATTGGGGGCTTAGCGAAGGGGAATATGGTTAGGGAGATCGATGCGCTGGGCGGGGAGATGGGGCGGATTATCGATAAAACAATGATTCAATTTCGGGTTCTGAACCGCAGTAGGGGTCCGGCGGTTCAGGCGCCAAGGGCTCAGGCGGACAAGATTGCCTATCGACTTAGGGCGAGGAAGGTCTTAGAGGCAGAGGCTAATCTGTATCTATACCAGGATACTGTTGTTGATTTCATTATTGGGAATGGAGATGGAGGAAAAACTACTATAGAGGGAGTGCTAACCGCACGAGGCGGCAGAATTGGGGCGAGGGTTGTTGTTCTTACTACGGGAACCTTTATGAATGGGAAGATTTTTATTGGCGAATGGGAGGAAACGGGAGGACGAATTGGCGAGCCGGCCGCCTTGGGATTGGGGGAGCGACTTCAAACGATGGGTTTTGATGTTGGGCGGATGAAAACTGGAACTCCGGCGCGAATACACCGGCGCTCTCTCGATGCGAATCGGATGGAAATCCAATTTGGTGATGAGGATGTCTTTGGCTTCAGTTTCGGGAGAGATTCGGTAAATAGGCCGATGCTGCCCTGTTACATAACTTATACGAATCGGAAAACCCACGAAATTATCCGTGGGCATCTTGGTCGTTCGCCTTTGTTTTCGGGCAGAATTGCCGGAATTGGTCCTCGTTATTGTCCTTCGATCGAGGATAAGGTTGTCAAATTTCCGGATAGAGACAGGCATCATGTTTTTGTGGAGCCGGAAGGACTCGATAGTCAGGAGATTTATCTCAATGGTCTTTCCACTAGCCTGCCTGAAGATTCGCAACGAGACTTTATCAGAAGCATCCCCGGACTTGAGGGCGCGGAGATAATAAGGCCGGGCTATGCGGTTGAATATGACTATTTGAATCCCTTGGAGTTGATGGCGAGTTTGGAGTCGAAAAGGATTCGCAATCTATTTATAGCAGGTCAGACTAATGGGACAAGTGGTTATGAGGAGGCGGCCGCGCAGGGCTTGATGGCGGGGATAAACGCGGGGAGGCGTCTGCGGGGCGAGGGTCCGCTGGTGCTCGATAGATCGGAGGCCTATATAGGCGTTCTTATCGATGATTTGGTTACCTTGGGAACCAAGGAGCCGTATCGAATGTTCACCAGTAGAGCGGAATATCGCATTGCGCTCAGGCATGATAATGCCGATAGACGGCTCTTCGTTCGACGGAAGGAGGCTGGACTATTTGCCCCAGAGGATATTGAGCGCTTTGAGGCTAAGTGCTCAAAAATCGAAGAGATTCGCTGTTTGCTTCGAAAAAGAACCCTGGGCGAGGGCGAACTTGGAGCCGGAAGGAAGCAAGAAGCGGCAAGTAGTAAAGCGACAATGGAACAAATCCATGCCGCATCTCGGGGGGGCGAGAGTTTCGAGCATTTACTGCGTGATCCGTATGTTTCCATTGAAGATTTAATCCAACTAGAGCCCGCGATCGCCAGGGGAGCGAATAGTGATTGGCTCCGGCAAATCGAACTTGATATCAAATACGAGGGATATCTACGGCGGGAGGAACGCCATGTGCAGCGCTTTCGCAAAATGGAAGCTGTTGCAATCCCAAGCGAGTTGGACTGGGAATCTGTGCCGGGTTTGTCCGCCGAATCGAGAGAAAAGCTTAGAGCCGTCAAACCCGCGAGTGTTGGCCAAGCATCTCGGATACAGGGGGTGCGTTCGTCTGACATCGCGGTAATTTTGGTTACCCTGGGGAGGGATTGATGGGAGCCGGTTAACTTGCGCTAAGATGGGGCTGCTTTCAATGTGCCCGGTCTTAGCAACCCCGCGTTAAGCGAGCCGCAGCGGGCACCCTCGCGCACTGATTCTTCCAGCGTGAAACCCCGGGCCAAAGAATAAGTTAGGCCGGCGCAGAAGGCGTCTCCGGATCCGATTGTATTTAGCACCCTGATTGGCGGAGGTGTAACTCGGCCCAGAAGCCCATTCGATGCATATAGAACATCTCGACCACCTCGGGTAATTACATAGCTGGGGCCATTTGATGAGAGTCTGCAAATCTCCTCTTCCACCGCATCGAGCGCATCCGAATCGGCCTTCTCGCTTGCAGGAAGTTTCGGAAGGAAGGTGTCAACAAACTCTACCAAGTTTATCTTTACCACGGTAATCCTTGCCTCGAGACTCGCCAATAGCTCATTGCCCCGATAATCGACCACGGTTTTGGCGCCTTTCTTTTCGGCCAAAAAGCAGAATTCAGCGAAGAGCTCCGAGGGGTATCCAGGGGCCTTCGATCCGGAAAGAATTATCCAATCGGCTCTCTCTAATTCCCGCGAGAACAAGCCGCGGATTTCAGCAACCGTTGACTCTTCGACTTCCCGCGTGGGTTCAACAATCTCGGTAGAGCTTCCTGTCTCATCGTCCAGCAGGGTTATGCAGGTACGAATTGGCGACTCACTGTCTGCCCATACGATGTCTAATCCCTCCTTCTCGCACATTCCGAGCAGCAAGTTCCTGCCATGCCCCAAGTGAGTTAGATGCACCACGCGAGCGCCTAGTTGACACAGAACGCGTGTTGTATTGATTCCCTTTCCGGTGATGTCAAAGCGCAGCTCTGTAGCTCGGTTTACCTCACCTCTTTTCAGGCTCTTTAGAGAGATGGTTTTTTGAAAAGTCGGGTTTAGATTCACCGACAGAAAAGCTATCAACTTAGTTTGCCTCGGTCCGCTTGAAGAGGCCCCGCGAAACTGCAACTCCGCCTATCATGAACTATTATTTCGAATAGAATTCCACCACCATCTGCTCATTCGCAATCGATGGTATATCAGCTCGATCTGGTAGGCGTTCGATCGATCCAGCAAGGGCATCTCCGTCAATCGACAGCCAGTCCGGTATAACCTGGTTGCTATGCGCCAAGCTCTCACGCAGAAGTTTTTTGCTCGATTCCGATTCTTTCACTTGAATGCTGTCCCCTGCCCGAACAAGCATCGAAGGCACATTCGCGCGCCTGCTGTTCAATCGAATATGGCCGTGGCTGACAAATTGCCTTGCCTGTGCCCGCGTGGTTGCCAAACCGAGCCGATAAATCACATTATCCAGACGACGTTCCAGCAGAATCATCATGTTGTCGCCAGTGAGCCCGCGAAGCTTCTTCGCTTTCACGAAGGCGTTAAAAAACTGCCTCTCGCTCAAGGCATAGGACAATCGAAGCTTCTGCTTCTCAAACAGCTGGCGCCCGTAATCGCTAAGCTTGCTCCTATCCCGAGAATCCCTTTCCTTTCCAGGTTTCTGCGGCTTCTTCTTAAGCAATCTATCGTATTTACTGTTGCCGTAAATGTTGACACCGAGACGGCGGACGATTTTTCCACGAGCCTTCGTGTTTCTCGCCATTGCTCTTCCCCCATCGAGGAGTGATAAAACGCCCCTACAGAGCGCAACAAATCATGCTATTCAACAGTCGCGCTATTGGTCAATGAGTTTCGGGCGATATGAGGGCCATGTCGATGGAAACAACAGTAGAGAACCTTGTCCCAGCTCATCCACTGCTAATAAGAGGATAGTATCTTCTCACCCTCGATAATATTCACTCCCACACTAGTTCCAATCCGCGTGGCTCCGGCCTCGATCATTGAAATGACATCTTCAACCGTGCGCACCCCGCCGGCAGCCTTCACTCCCATATCCATTCCAACAGTTTTTCGCATCAGACGCACATCTCTCACAGTGGCCCCATGCTCGCTAAAACCAGTTGAAGTTTTTACGAAGCCGGCACCTACATCCTTGGCCATCAGGCAGGCGTTTATCTTCTCCACATCCGTAAGCAAGCAGGCTTCTATGATAACTTTGACACCCGCATCTCCGGCAGCATCCACGACCGCCGCAATATCGTCCCGAACCAAATTCGCATCGTTCGATTTAAGGGCTCCAATATTCATTACCATATCTATTTCCCGGGCACCCAGTTCCATGGCCCTTCTGGCCTCATAGGCCTTCGCCATGGTTTCCATCGCCCCCAGTGGGAAGCCAACCACCACGCAGGTAGCAATGTCGGTATCATCAAGAAACTTAGAACAAAACGAAGTCCAGCAGCTGTTAACACAAACCGATCTGAAACCATATTCCCTCGCCTCTAGGCACAACTGTCGGATCTGCCTATTGGTTGTTCCACCTCTTAACAGCGTGTGGTCTATAAAGCCGGCAAGTTCATGTTTTTCCATAACAACTCCTTGGATTTTGCCCAGACAAAAATATCATAAGAACATATAACAAACAGGCAGTGACGACAACAAAAACAGAGCGAAAAATACGCCGGCATCGAGTATGCCGGATTGAATATCCTGAACAGTGCTTCTCATCCTTTTTCTTTGTATTATCGTTATAATGGAGGTTGTAAAAGAGATAAATTCAAGAGAGAATATCGAAATTTCCAAGTGATGACAACCGCGAGGTTACGAGGGTCTGTGTAGGCTCGAAAGCAAGGGAAGATGATTGATCATATTTTTTTGTTCATTTATATATTCGCTGTCGGAGCAAGTTTTTCCGCGGTGTCAATGAGTCTGCTTTATTGGCTGCGGCGGCGCAATTCCGGCAGGCTGAACACATTTCTGTTTATTTCCTACCTGGCCATGCTCCTCCTGCTTGCGGGAGTGCGATTCTACTGGGAAGAATTGCTTGGCGGTGGGCGGGGAGTGACAATCGGAACCGGTATGGCCGAATTCGCTGGTTATGCGCTGCTGCTATACTACTTGCCGGCGACGGTTAACCACATAATTGGCCGTAGTTGGACTTGGCTTGGGAGAATTTCATCAATTACCGCGTGTACAATTTATTTTGCTCTAGGTGCGGTGTATTTGCTAACGGGTTTCCTGCGGCCCATTTCAATCGCGGCCGGTTTTCTATACTTTCTTGCACTCGGTGTAATTCTGGTAGATATAGTTCGAAGCTCATCGCAGATAAGGGGAGGATCCACTAGGGTAACCGTTTTGCTAATCACGCTCTTGACGGTTATTTTTTTGCCTCTTGTTATGGCAAGCAAACTACTGGGAGAAAGCAGTGGAATTCCAATGGTGAATCAATCCATACGCTTCTTGTTTTTATCTCTCTACTATTTTTGGATGGCGACGGCGGGAATTGTGTTCTACATAAGGGAGATGAGCGCCGATGCCCGGCTTCCAATTGCCGAGCAGGGCATTCCTTCCAATCTTCCCCTCACCGTACGCGAGCGTGATATCGTGCAGTCTCTCACACAGGGCCTAACCCATGGCGAGATTGCCGCGAATCTGGGCATAAGCCCAAATACCGTGCGCAACCATGTGTCCAATTTCTACAAGAAACTTTCGATTCGTTCCAAGGTGGAATTACTGGGCGTTCTTCGCGGGGAACGCAATTACTAACTCTTGTTTGGGCCGTCTTCTAAAATAGCCTGAATTTTTGCCTTCTCCGCGGCATACTCGCTCAGCAGGAGCCTCATGTTTTCTTCGGAGATAATATCTCTCAATATGGGCAGCTGCGCTCCTGCGAAATGCAGTGTGAACACGGGTAGAATCTTTTCTCCCGATCGTTTGGTTTCAGCCCCAGGCGAGGTTTCAGCTATGGTTAGAGCGTAATCGCGGCCCTGTCTAACGAATTCCACAAGATGCTCGGCACCGTTAAAGGGATAAAGCCTCTCGCGATAGGAGTACACCAAGTCGGGATTCATCTGGGCCGCATCACTCTTCACCGTCTGCTCGATATCCATCTCCAATAGACGCGAACGCCACCAGGCAGCGTTCGCCGAAACCTCGCGAAAAGTAAGCAAATCCTCCGATGTAAGGGTCCAGGTGACGTTGTCTAAACCAAAACCCTTATAGCTAATGAAGATTTCCAACTGGGTTCCACCCTCATCAGCGCTGATATAGGCTACACCCTCCTGGTATCCATCGAAACTTTCCAATCCAATCTCCACCTGCCCAATGGGCACGGGGAGTGCACTCAGCCTCGCGGGGAGGCCAAGCAGAACACTAAATAGAAGCAAAGGGGTGAACAGTCTCATACCACGTTTTATCGGCATAGCGGGTTATTTACACGCGGACTTTCGAAGTCGTTCACCCCATTTTACTTCAGTTCCCTTTGCTGAAACGGTTTTCCCAATCCCGCTCCTTGTTGATATCATCGGCCATTTTCCGATATTCCTTTTTGAGTTCTTCGTATTCCTCATCCGTCGCTCGGTAATTGCGACGTTCCCCATAGCGTGGTTCCAAGGGCAGAATCAGAGCCAAGATAAAGTAAACCCAAAGGGACATTCCCGCAAAAACAACCAGTAAGATAAATCCCAAGCGAATCAGTTCGACTGGGAATTCTCTCCACTCGGCGATTCCCTTGCAGACGCCCAATACCAGACCATCTCGTGATCGGTACAGTTTACACTTCTTACGAGTGGACATCCTTACCTCCTCCCTTTACGCGTCGCTTCCAACGCTCTGATTCTTGCTTGTCGTAGACTTTTTGCCTGACTGGTCCAAAGTTTTTTTCAATTTCTCTAATTCCTTCTCTATAGCTCCATCGGATTCCAATCTGCTAAATTGCTTCTCGAGATCGTTTGTGCTACCCGCCAGATCGGCATCGGCTTCTATTCTTTCGATGCGGCTTTCCAATTCTCCGAAACGCATCATAGCCCGAGCGCCGGCCGCGTTGGATACAAGGTTTCGAGCCTTCCTTTTCTCGGCGGCGTGAATGCCGCGTTGAATCAGCATTTTATGTCTCAGCGTTACCTCATCAAGTTTCGATTCAAGCTGCCCGATGTTGGTTTTACACTCCTCTATAAGACGATTATAACTCTCTAAGTCCTTTTGTGCGAATTCCAATTGAGTTTGATATTGCTTTTTTTCGAGTAGAGCCTCCTTGGCCAGATCATCCCGCTTCTTCTCGATGGCAAGTATCGCCCGCGTTCCCCAGCGCTCAAGTTTTGCAGTGAGTTCGTCGCGGTCGCGCTCCATCTCGGCTCGAGTCGCCATCTTTGCGGCGCACGAAGATTTCAAGTCAACCAATGTGTCCTCCATCTCCTGGATCATAAGTCGAATCATCTTTTCGGGATCTTCGGCCTTGTCGAGCATCGCATTGATATTGGAATTGATGATATCTCCCAATCTACTAAAAACTCCCATTGTTATCCTCCGTAATGTATCTCTTACTAAGGCTCAAGCAAATAGCGTGCCAACCGCATATTGAGGGGATATCCGCGGTAGATGGTATAAAGTAACAAATTATCTGGTACAAAATAACAAATTTCTGCAGAATATTCGGATGGAATACACAAGGGGACCACAGGAAACTCTCGGTGAATCAGAGGTTTTCCTCGAATTCCAGCAATTGCTTGGGAGAGCGGCGCGGGTGGATCGCTCAGTGCTTATTATTGGCGAACGGGGCACTGGAAAGGAACTCGCGGCCAGCCGTCTACACTATCTTTCCCAGCGTTGGAACGGACCCCTCATAACGCTGAACTGCTCATCACTTTCGCCCGGAGTGATTGAATCCGAGCTCTTCGGCCACGAGCGAGGTTCCTTCACAGGGGCAATAGGCTTTCGGAAAGGGCGTTTCGAGGAAGCGAATAAGGGCTCCCTGTTTCTCGATGAAATAGGTTTGATTCCTATTGAAGTGCAAAAGAAGATTTTGAGAGTAGTTGAATATGGCACCTTTCAAAGAGTTGGGAGCTCACGGACGGTTGAGGTGGATGTTCGAATTCTCGGAGCTACGAATCAAAATCTGCCTGAACTCTGTGATAAGGGTCTATTCAAACTGGATTTGCTCGATCGCCTGTCTTTCGAGGTGCTGTTTATACCGCCCCTGCGGGAACGAGGAAGCGATATTGTAAAGCTGGCCAATCATTTTGCCGCCAAGATGGCCCGGGAGCTGGGGAGAAAGCAGGTTCCCATCCTTTCAGACGAGGTAGTTCGCATTATTCGGGAGTATCGCTGGCCCGGAAATATAAGGGAGCTCAAGAATGTTCTCGAGAGGGCGGTGTATCGGCAAGAGGCGCCAGTGCTCGAGAATTTGACAATCAACCCCTTTGTAAACCCCTGGCAGATCAACGACGACTTGATTGGAGCATCCATCGGGAAGAAGGCTGTCGAGACAGGAGGGAGCGAGAGCAATGGCGAAAAGAAAAAGCCGGAAGAGTCCGAGAAGTGGCCCATCAATCTGAAAGGGGAGCTGTGGGAACTAGAGCAGAGGCGCCTCAAAGAGGCAATTGCGAGGGCCGGTGGGCATCAGGGGCGGGCGGCCGAATTACTGGGGTTGAGCTACAATCAATTCAGGGGGCTTTATAGAAGGGTTAGAAGAATCGAATAGGAAACAGCTTTCTGCCGCCGATATGGATCTGGAAATCCGATGCATCGTGGGAAGCGGTTAAACCATCACCAACCACCCTCCTAGACTGGCGTTAGGAAGCTAAATCCATGGTATTCGAAGGCGAATGCCGAAATGCATATCGTGGAGTTCATTGGAGCTGATAGACAAAGAGATTGGTAAATCCCAGGCGTTCCAGCTCAATTACAGTCTGGAATACCTCTTCTTCGTCAATGTCCGCGACAATGAGGCGGGTAATCCCATTGGGCTGCAAATCGGCACGCGAGTCTATACCGGCCTCACTTAGGCGAGATTTGTGAACCAGGACTCTATCGAAATTTTTCCATGCGCCAATCTGAATATTGAAGCGTACACGCGGCATTGTTGATTCTTCAGCCACTATGTGCACTCTCGCGGTTCCGTTTTGGATCATCCCGAGTTCTTTGGCCGCCACGTAGCTGAGATCGATAATACGGTCTTCCACAAAGGGCCCCCTGTCGTTTACTCGAACTCGAACAGTCCGGCCATTTTCCAGATTCATAACGGTTAGGTAAGTTCCAAAGGGCAGAGTTCTATGTGCACAGGTAAATTTCATGGCGTCATAGATTTCGCCATTCGCCGTTTTCCTTCCCTGAAAGCTGCCGCCATACCAGGAGGCCACTCCCGTATCCTCCCATGCGGAAATTTGACTGAGGTTCATGCATAGCAAAATGCAGATTGTCGGCAAGGCTGAACGAGGCATCGTTATAGTGTATCGGATACGCCTATGCGTTCCATTAAGCGTAAATCTGAGGAAGGCGGATGTTTTGTGAACCTGCCTATTCAAATCTGAACTTCGGGTTTGAATGCCCTTGATAGGAGATGACTCATGCGGGTAGGATCGGCGAGTTATGAGGCAGGATAAGGGACAACTGAGCCACTGGGCGGATATAACTGCTTCCGGAATTATTCGCGAACGCCAGGGGAGGGAAGTCTATGTATGCGCCTCCGGAATCACGCCCTCCGGAACGGTGCATATCGGGAATTTCAGGGAGATTATTTCAGTGGAACTAGTGGTTCGGGCCCTACGCGAGCAGGGGGCGAGAGTCCGCTTCATCTATTCTTGGGATGATTATGATGTGTTTCGCAAGGTTCCGGAGAACATGCCGCAAAAAGAGAGGCTGGAGACCTACCTGCGAAAACCGATTACCAGTGTCCCTGATATGGAGGGTAAGCAGAAGAGTTATGCTGCCTGCAAAGAGGCGGAACTTGAGAAAATTCTGCCCCTTGTGGGAATCGAACCGGAGTATATCTATCAAACCAAGCGCTATAAAACCGGACGCTACGCGGAGGATATCAAGCTGGCTCTTGATAGCAGGGACGTGATTCGCCGAACGTTGGATACTTTTCGAAGCGAGAAGCTGGATAGCGACTGGTATCCTCTAAAGGTTTTCTGCGGCGAGTGCGAGAGGGATACGACAAGGGTGCTTGCCAGATCCGCCGATTATGAAATTTCCTATGCCTGTGATACCTGCGGTAATAGGGAGACGGTGGACTTCCGGCGCTTCGGGGGTGTTAAACTGCCTTGGCGAATCGATTGGCCGATGCGCTGGCGCTTCGAGAAGGTGGACTTCGAGCCGGCAGGCAAGGACCATCATAGCGAAGGGGGTAGCTTCGACACGGCAAGACTGATAGCCAGGGAGGTTTTCGATTATACCCCGCCAATTACTTTCCAGTATGATTTTGTGCGGATTAAGGACGGAGGCGGGAAAATCAGTTCTTCCAAGGGAGAGGTGGTGTCGCTGTCGGAAACGCTCAAGTACTATCAGCCCGAGTTGGTGCGCTTCATGTTTGCCGGCACGCGGCCGAATAGCGAATTTGCCATCAGTTTCGACATGGATGTGATTAAGATATACGAGGATTACGATCGTATCGAGCGTGATTACTTTGATAAGCCGCGGAATCCCAAGGCCAAGTGGTACAAGAACGCGCGTATCTATGAGCTTTCACAGGTAGCCGCCGTGCCCACGGGGCGGCCGTATCGAATTCAGTTCCGCCATCTTACCACTCTCTTGCAAATCCATTCCGGAGCGGTGGATGCGGTAATTGCCTTCCTTGGCGATGTGCCCGCGGAAGAGGAGGATAGTTTTAGAGTACGCGCGGCTTGCGCGTGGAACTGGTTGAATAATCGCGCTCCGAGCGATTTTCGCTTCAGCCTAAGGAAACCCTCTGATGGACCAGTCGACTTACCGGATGTCTCAACCAATTTACTGGAGGCATTGAGGAACCTAAAAACCCTGGTGAATACGAGGTTGGGCAGGGTTTCCGAGAAGGAATTCGGTGCGGCAATGTACGATATTATTCATGGATATGAGCTTGATTCAGGAAAATTTTTCGCGGCGCTTTACCTGGTTCTGATTGGTAAGGCGAAGGGGCCTAGGATGATAACTTTCCTGCACGTTCTGGGAGCCAGACTGGTGTCGGAATTGCTCCATCTCTATTAGAGGGTCCAGTGAAGCCGTTTCAGTATGTTTAACTTTGCTTTCTCCGGCCATGGATTATGATTCAAGTTATTTGAGGAATTGCCATGGAGGCTAGCCGTCGCGAATGCGTCCGCGGAGTACCGGCCAACTATGCACACTCCTTGCGCTTGTCACTCGTGCTTTGTTATATTACCTACTTCGTTTCGCCGGATTCGCGCGGGAGGGCCTACCCCCGTTGCGGATCAGCGGACTGCCGCGTATCCTAATGGAGGAGTTACATGCGAAACAACGATGAAAAGGAAAGAACCGCGGGGAGAGACGACTATGATTGCCTGCAGTCTAAGCTTCTTAAAACTCGGACACTGCTCTTATCCGGGGATATCAATAAGGAGTTGGCGGAGAAACTGATTCGGAATCTTCTTCTGCTGGAAGCCGAGGGAGATGCCTCTATCAAGGTTTTTATTGATTCGCCGGGAGGAGACGCGGATGCCGGATATGCGATTTTCGACATGCTGCGCTTCGTAAAACCGGAGATTGTAACCGTTGGAATGGGTACTGTCGCCAGCGCGGCCGCCTTGGTGCATCTTGCCGCCGAGAGGGAGAACAGATTGAGCCTGCCTAACGCCCATTTCCTGATTCATCAGCCTCTTTCGGGCATGCGCGGTGTGGCAACCGATATTGAGATTCATGCGCGTGAGTTGGAGAGACTAAGAGAGAAGATAAATGTTCTAATTGCACAGGAGACGGGCCAGACACTGGAGAAGGTTGCCGGAGATACCGATAGGGATTATTGGCTCAATGCGGAAGAGGCCTTGGAATATGGCTTGATAACGCGAATTATCAAGTCGCGGTCGGAGCTGGTTTAGCTCCGTGAAATTGGCTATTATGTGGCCGAATGCTTTACCCTGATTTTTCTGCTTATCAACGTAGACTTGAAAAAGATGCGGTTCTCCCCGATGGCTTTGAGGTTGGGGTGAGTTCGTTGGAATTTGTGCCGCCGGAAAGACCAAGTGGCGGAGCTCAGAAAATGAATCTTGGTGTTATAAGGATGCTACAGCCCACGGCATCGTTTGCGGGAGCGTTTTCGAGAAATGCCCTACCCGGTTGGCCTATCATTGTTGGACGAAAACTGCTTGAGGGGCCCCATATACAGGGAGTCCTCGTAAACAATCGGGTGGCGAATGTGGGCGTGGGGGGAGGACTTGGAGCCTCTTGGCGACTTTCGGAGCTCTGCAGCGAGATTTTTTGCGACTCTGCTCCCTATTTCCCCTCTTCAACGGGAGTTATCGGCTGGGCCCTGCCCTTGAGAAAGATGGAAGCCGCGCTCACGAAGCTCAAGAACAGCATGAATACGGGTTTGATTCTCGGATTGGCCAGGGCGATTATGACAACTGATTCCTGGCCGAAGATTCGATCGCGCGGCTGCGGCAGTGGAAGAATAGTTGGTATAGCCAAGGGAGCGGGGATGGTCGAGCCGAATATGGCTACTGTGCTTGTTTTTATTCTCACCGATGTGGATTTTCCGCGGGATGCCGGAAGGCGTATTTTCCTGGAGGTGGTGGATGAGAGCTTCAACGGAATAAGCGTGGATGGTGAAACAAGCACGAGCGATTCCGTCTTCCTTTTATCCTCCTGTCTGCATTCCTACCCCGGCAACGAAAAATTCAGGGATGCTCTGATGGAGATTTCATCTAATCTAGCCGAGGATGTGGTTAGGAACGGTGAAGGCTGCACCCATGTAATCAGGGTAAGCCTTGCCGGCGCCTCGAATGCCGCCTTGGCCCGTAAACTGGCCCGCGCCGTGGCTAATGCCCCGCTAAGCAAATTGGCCATAAGAGGCAACGATCCGAACGTTGGGCGCATACTCCAGTCGCTTGGAGCGGAGTGCGGACGCTTGGGGATTGAAATCAATCCCCAGAAAATAAAACTTGGCATTGGTGGCAGGATTGTTTTTCGCAATGGCGCGTTTTGTCTGGGGGACAAGGTGGAGGAGTCTTTACGCGATTATCTTAGGGATTCAGAGCTACCCTCGCCCCCGCGTGGTTGGCCGGCCCACGAGAAGAGGGTGGAAATCGAAATCTCCTTGAACATGGGAAGGGCCTCCGCGTCGGTAATTGCCTCAGATTTGTCTGAGGAGTACGTTAGAATAAATTCCGATTACCGAACTTGAGGGGAAATTGCGTGGATGCCGCGACACAAATCAGTACTGCGATGCATCTGGTAAACAGAGCTCGCGGGGAAATAGGGCGACGGGTGGTGGGTCAGAGGAGATTGGTTGATGGCTTGTTAATAGGCCTTATTGCCTCGGGCCACGTGCTAGTCGAGGGCGTGCCGGGGCTAGCTAAGACATTGGCGGTTAGAACGCTGGCGGATGTTTTTTCCGCCATGTTCAAGCGCGTTCAGTTCACTCCGGATTTGCTGCCCGCGGACCTAACAGGAACTATGATATATCGACAGCAGACAGGGGAATTTGTTCCCCGCAAGGGACCAATTTTTGCCAATGTCGTATTGGCCGATGAGATTAACAGAGCTCCCGCGAAGGTTCAATCCGCCCTGCTTGAGGCGATGTCTGAGAACCAGGTTACAATCGGGGAGCAGAGTTATCAACTGCCCAAGCCGTTTTTCGTTATGGCCACTCAAAATCCGATTGAACAGGAAGGAACCTACCGGCTTCCGGAAGCTCAGCTCGATCGATTCTTAATCAAAATTGGCGTAGATTATCCCAGTCCGGTAGAAGAGCTCGCGGTTCTTGAGAGGATAGTGGATAAGCCCGAAATAGAGCTACGGGAGGTGCTGAATTCGGAAAATATTCGGCAAATCCAGAAGACCATGGAACTTATCAAGGCCGAGGAAGGGATTCGACGCTACATTGTTTCCCTGGTTGCCGTGAGTCGAATCAGAGATAGACGCAAATTCCCATTTACTCGCTATATAGAGTACGGAGCCTCGCCGCGTGCCACATTGGCCATTTACCGCTGCGCGAAAGTACAGGCTTTATTCGAGGGACGCGAGTTCGTTCTACCCGAGGATGTAAAGACTGTGACGCCTCCTTCCCTTCGACACAGAATCGTTCTTTCATACGAGGCGGAGGCCGAGCAGATGGACGCCGACGCGGTGATAGCCGATCTTCTAGCCGCTGTACCGGTGCCATAGGTGATACAAGATCTTCCCTCCCATGTGCGGCGCTTGCATGTTCGTTCCAGAAAACTGGTGGAAGGCCTGTTCGCGGGCAACTATCACTCGGTTTTCAAGGGTCCCGGGCTTGAATTCGATGAGGTTCGCGAATACGAATATGGGGATGATGTTCGATTCATAGATTGGAACGTTTCGTCGCGCATGACAACTCCCTATTCGAAAACCTTCAAGGAAGAAAGGGAGCTGATTTTTCTCGTGCTGGTTGATGTTTCGGCATCCTTATCGATGGGATCGGCGGGTATTGATAAGCGAGAGCTGGCCGGCAATATTTTTGCGCTTCTGGCTCTTGCCGCGGAGGCCAACGATGATAGGGTAGGTTCGCTGCTCTTTTCGGATCGAATCGAGAGGGTTGTCGTGCCCATGAAGGGGCGTCGTCATGTTCTTTGCCAAATAAGCGAGGTTCTCGGCTATCAGGCCGAAGGACGCGGCTCGGATTTGGGACTGGCGCTCAGAACAGCTTCTCGCCTGCTCAAGCGAAGAAGCATAGTAGTGATTCTCTCTGATTTCAGGTGCGACGGGTATCAGGCTGAGTTGGCTCTCCTATCGCGCAAGCACGATGTAATCGCCGTGCGCCTAAGGGATTTTCTTGATAGGCACTTCCCCTCGACCGGCCTTTTGGAATTCCTGGATCCTGAAAGCGAGAGGGGATTTACTGCTCATGGAACCTCAAAATTGCTTAAAAGGGAATATGGAGAATTTTGGGAAGGGCAAAGGCAGAGGTGGCTCGCGGATTGTCGAGCCTCTGAAACGGATAGCTTGGAAATTGGCACGGATGAGGAGGCTGCCGAAGTCCTCCGGCTTTTTTTCCGCAGAAGACGCCGAAGATGAGGTTAGGTTCCCGGCTGCCGATAGGCTCGGCTTTTTTTCTTTTTCTGGGCGAGGCATTGAATGCTCAGGCTACAATTAAGGACTTGAGTTTTTTTCCACCGCTGTTCTTTGTCGGCGACTCCGTGGAGCTACGCATCGATATAGAACTTGAGAGTCCGATGCATATCGAAATTCCGTCAATTCTGCCTGATTCCGACTGGATTGAAATTCATGATATTTCTATTGAGACAGTCGATTCCGGGGTTAACGTTGTTATCGTATTCAATTCCTATGCCCCGGGCTCTCAGATACTGCCTTCCATGAATTTCGGATCGCTTACCCTTAGCGATATCGAGATTCCAACCGGTTCGATTCTATCAAGAACACACGGAGGAGTTCGTCTGCTCAGAGGGCAGAAAATGCTGCCGGGCACCAGGCTCGAAATGGCCTCGGTGCTTGCACTTATGGCGATAACGCCTTTTCTGGCCTATGGACTATTTCGGATACTGCGTCGTTGGTGGAAGAGATGTCGTGATTCATTTCTGTATAAGCGCCCTCTGCGCCGTATTCGAAGGCTCAGTAAACGACTGAGAGCCAATATAGGCTCGGTGAAGGCCGCGCAATGGTATTACGAGCTCAGCAATGGCTTACGTGCTTACCTGAGCTACAGATTGAGACAGGATTGCATGAGCGCCACTACTGCGGAAATTGCACTGATGAAGAATGTGCATGAGGGTCCACGGAAACAGTTTCTGGAAGTTTTGAAAGAGGGCGATTTGGTTAAATTCGCCGGTAGGCGGGCAGATGCCGAGAGCCTCGGGCGTAGCTTGGATATGCTGAATGCCGGTGTTTTGGAATGGGAGCGAATGAGTTGTTAGGCTTTGATCAGCCTGGCTGGTTTGCGCTGTTTCTCTCCTACCCCCTGCTTATATGGACTCGCTTCCTATGGAGGAGGCGTGGAGGGAGGGCGATTCTTCCTCATACGATGTGGAGGGGCGAAGAATTTAGACCAACGCATACCTGGCTGCGTCTGAGCGTTATTTTGAGTGAGCTTTCATTCTGGGTAGGTTCGGCGATGCTGGTATTTGCATTGGCTGGTCCTAAGATAAACCAGAGAGAAGAGATTCATCTTTCGAGAGGCATCGATATCATGTTGGTCCTGGATCAGTCGCTTAGCATGGGGGCAAGAGATTTCCCGCCAAGCAATCGATTCGACGTTGCAAGAGATATGATTCGCGGCTTCCTCGATGGGCGTTCCGGCGATTTCATCGGACTTGTCACTTTTGGATCGCAGGCCCTTCTTCGCTCTCCGTTAACAAGCGATTATGCCTGGTTGCTAAGTCGCCTGAATGAGATTGAACTCAGGGAATTGGGAGATAACACCGCGATTGGAATGGGTTTGGCAATGGCCACTCTTCATCTCTCCGATTCCAGCGCCAGTGAGAAGGTAATTCTGCTGCTTACCGATGGGGATGATAACGCGGGAGAGATAAGGCCAAAGATGGCGGCAGACCTGGCAGGCAAGCATGGAATTCGAATTTACGCTATCGGGATGGGTTCGAAGGAGGAGGCGTCAATCGAGATTGAAGATACCGATACCTCGAGTATCCTTCGCGGTCGTATTGTTACTGATTTCAACGAGGAGCAGTTGCGTTTGATTTCGAGTCAGAGCGGCGGTAAGTACTGGCGGGCGAGTAGTCCGGGAGCCCTGAATTTGGTTTTTCAGCAGGTGGATGCCTTGGAGAAGGTGGAACGTCGAATCTCGAGTAGGATAACTGGCAGACCGGTCCATCGAACTCTGATAGTTTTCGGTGGACTCTTGGTTCTTGTGGCTTACTTGTTCCGACGGCTTGTGCTGCGGGAAATACCATGAACTGGGGATATACAACCGCTTTCTGGGTTTTTCTGGCGCTTCCGATTTTGATACCCATCATAGTATTGAGAGAGCGGCGTTCTTGGAGCGAGTTAAAGCTGTTCGGGAAAAATGCGGTCGAGTTGCAAGTTCGAACTTTTCTGCGCGATTCGACGATGTTCGGCTTTATCGTTATGACGCTCTTCGCGGCGGCAGATCCGAAAGTCGGTAGGCAATCGATGACGGATGAATTCCATGGACTAGATGTGGCTATTGCGTTTGATATTTCGCGCAGCATGCTGGCCACAGATGTCCTGCCAAGCCGCCTTGAGCGTTCGATTACCGCGCTCAAACGGATTGTTTTGTCGCTGGATGATGCAAGGTTCTCACTCGTTATCTTCAAGGGAGACGCTAGGCTCGCGGTGCCCATGACGGAAGACAAGGTTATGCTCAATCTTTGGGCAGCTCGTTTGGGACCTGGTTTGTCCTCCGTGGCCGGCACTGATATCGAGTCCGCACTCCGCGTGGCGGGCAACTCCTTTCCCAAAGGGGATGGAAGGAAGAGAGTGATAATACTGATTTCCGATGGTGATTCGCTCAGCGGACGGATCGATAGAATGGAGAGGGAACTCTCGGAGAAAAATTTTCCGGTTTATGTCCTAGCCGTTGGCAGCGGCGAGGGGAGCCTTATTCAGCTCGACGACGGCTCCTATGTCAGGGATTCCAAGGGACGTCCGGCACTAAGCCGCATGAATACGAGAACTCTTCGACGAGTGGCGGACGGTACAGGGGGAGTATTTTTCGATATCGCGAAATCGGGTGCCACTAACAGCTTGGTTTCCACGATTCAAAGGAGGAGGGATTTCACCAAGAATAGGAGTATCGGATTTGCCGGCTTATACCGCTATAGGTTTTTTCTTGTGCCGGGAATGGTATTCCTGTTCTCATTTCTGCTTATCAGAGTTGTGCCATGGTCACGCTAAGAAACATAGCCGTTATTCCGATGATTGCCATCCTCGTCACATCCTGCAACGATTTTGCATCTAGTCTAAAGGTGCTGGTTGGCAATGTGAATCATGCCAGAGGTGAGCACCAGAAATCGATTCTGAATTACTTGGACGCGGGTGAATTGCTACAAGGCGGCAGGGATGTCGTACTCTATAATCTTGCCAATATCTACTATTCCCTGGGAGAGGAGGATGCGGCACTGCAGACATGGAATTTGGCCGAGAGTATTACTGAAGACAAAGACATCTTGTATAAAATCGCGTTTAATCGGGGGGTATTTTTCTATCGGAAAGGGCGATTCCATGAGGCCTATAGTTCGTTTAGACAGGCGTTGAGATTGAATCCCAGCGATGTGGATACGAAAATCAACCTTGAGGATTCTCTCCTTAGGATTTCGGAATTTATTGGAACGGAGAAGTCGCGGCTCGATGCTAAAGATTCGATCGATGAACTCGCGGAGGAGGATGGAAACGCTGTTTGGGGGGAAGGTGAACACCTATTGGACTACGTTAAGAGAAAGGAGGCGAACGCTTGGCAGGGGGCATCGGTAGAATCCGAGAGTGCCGAAGAGGACTGGTAGCGCTTACTCTTTCCCTGTTGGGTCTCACGGCGCTCCGTGGGCAGGAGGCCGAAATTTCCATTGAACCCAGGCGTATTGTGAGGGGAGCCATGGCGAATATCCGAATCCGCACTTCAATCCCTTGGGGAGGGGCGGTGGGCATCAAGAGACCGGAACTTGATGAAAGCTTGGTGTGGATTACATATCCCTCCACCCGCTCGTGGACTCCCGAGGGAGAGCCCGGAATAAGGCTTGTCGAGGTGTTCGCTAGAATTCAGGTTACTCGTTCCGGAATTTTTTCACTAGGTTCGTTTCGGATTCGCTCGGACGGATGGGAAGTTTTCACTTCCGCGACTGAGCTTATTGGCCTAGAGCGAGACGAGGCGAATCTACCCTATCCGGTTCTCGTGGAATGGCGGACATTGCCGGAGAGATTCTGGCAGGGCCAGGCAGTTCCGATTGTTCTTGAAGCTAGAAATCTAACCTCGTTAATCTTGGCCGATGAAGCCCTTCTCAGGGAGGCACCCGTGGGACTGCTGGAGGACGTGCGCAAATTGGAGTCAGTGCAGACGCGGCAATTCGGCGAGGATGTTCTCTATGATGTGCCGATGGCTTCATGGATTTGGACGGTGAATGAGCAGGGAAGGTTTGAATTTCCAGCGGTGAGGGTTTCTGTTGCCGGTTTATTTCGATGGGTAGAGCCTAGGACGGTGGATGTTCTCTCGCTTCCGAAGGAGGCGAGGGAGAGTTCGGCGGTAGGACGCTTCAAACTGGATGTGAGTTGGAACGAGGGACCATATAGCGTTGGTGACATTGTTTCCGTAAGGGTTAGGGCAAGTGGAACCGGAAATCTCAATGTGCTGAAGCTGCCTACGCCCGAACTTGAGTCCTCGGTTCTAGTGGGAAGGAATTCTAGTTCTTCTTATGTTCCAACCTTGATGGGATATGAGGGTTGGCGAGAGGAGCACTCTGATTTTCAGATTGATGAGACGGGTAATTTGACGCTTCTTGTTCCAGAATGGGTTTGGTTCGATCCGGAAGGTGGTCTGCGAGAATGGACAGAACTTCGGATGTCGCTCCTTGCCTCGGATGCGGAAGTTCCGGAACATGGTTCGAATGCCGATTTGCTTCTTGGAACCCGCCTGTTTCGCTATAAGAAATCTGTTTTTCATTGGAGGAATGGATTCTCGGCGCTCTTATACTTACCGGGTTTCCTGGTGTTGATGATATTGCTATTTCTCGGGCACATGGGAAAATTGAACACGGAACTGGGAATTTCCGGCTTGAACTCGATGGCCTTATTGCTAATGCCCGTGCTGTTCACAACCTTACTGCTCCCTACTTCCGCCCAAAGTCCGGTATCTGAAATCGAGTTGGCTTCGCGGGCGGTGGAGTCGGCGCGGCGGGGAGATTGGGAAAGCGTCGCGGAGATCTATGCAAAATTTGAGGAGGGTTGGGAACATCCGGGATTTTTGCACGATCTTTCAATTGTAAATATGGAGTTGGGGAAACCGGATCTGGCCATGGCATCGATCCGTCGGGCCCTGTTTCTTCGCCCGGGTGTTTTGAGGTTCAAGAAAACACTCGGTATCCTGGAGGAAAGATTGGAGCTCTCAAATCAGATTCCTCCCACCTTGGCATTCTCACCGGCCCTCGTTTTTATTCCGCTTGTGCTGGGCGTTAATGGTTTTTTCTTCTCACTAGTTGTTTTGATGTTTCGAAGGGGTGTAAGAGAATTGAATTTCTTCGTACTGTGTTCTTTCTTTCTGCTCTCGTCGATTGCCGCTGTTGGCGTTTGCGACTACCTTTGGAATCGACATACGGCGGGAGTGAGAGAGGCTTCAGAACCGCTTAGAAAAATTCCGAGTCCATTGGCTACTGACTGGGTTCAACTTCCAGCGGGTGAGCTGCTAAGCATTGTAGCCTTTAAGGGTGATGATTGTCTGGTAAGAACTGGTTATGGGCTGGAGGGTTGGTTACCCCGTTCCTCGCTTATTATTGTTTCGGGAAGATATGGAAATGAATTTCGGTACAATACTAGATAGATGGGAAAAACGCCGGAGTGAGCGAGGCAGGCGCAAGTATGTCGCGCAAAGCGAAAACTGGCTCGATGGCTATCCACCTGATGCTCAGGCGCTTGTAGATAAGGATAGGGGCGACTCTGTTCGTAGAAGCGAGACGAGAGCGAACTGGAGGCGGAAGGCTTACCAGGATGTGCTGGATTTGCATGGCCTAACCGGAGCGGAGGCAGGGAGGGAGATAGGTGTTTTTATTAGCTCGATGCAAAAACGCGGGTTTCGAAAGGGGTTAATCATTCATGGCAAGGGGCTACACTCCGATGGCCGGGCGATACTAGGCTCCCTGGTTCGCGAATATCTTGAGAGTAGTAAAGAAGTTGGAGAGTTTAGAAGAGCCAAGGCCAAAGACGGTGGCTCAGGCGCCACTTGGTTCCTGCTGCGTCAGCGTTCTCGGTAGATTATTCTGCCCCGGGTAAGATCGTAGGGAGATAGCGCAACGCGAACCTTGTCGCCCGGCACGATGCGGATGTAGTGCTTGCGCATTTTTCCTGATAGGTGGGCCAAAATCAGGTGACCTGCTTTCAGTTCAACTCGAAACATGGTGTTGGGAAGCGACTCTTTCACAACTCCTTCCACCTCTATGGCCTCTTCCTTCAAAAAAGCTCCTCCTCCAACTTGCTTCCGAACGTATAATACTCTTGGTGTGACGTCCAGTCAAGGACTCAAAAATGCTGTCGCATTGGGTTATCTCGCGGTCCAATCGCATGCAGCGGTCTGTCTTATTGACAAACTACGAGCAATCGTTCAGATTGTGCGCGCTTTTCATACGGAGTTTTTATGGACAAGAAGTTCAAGGGTAAAATGAAGCGGAAATTGACAGAACTCAAGGAGGAGGTTCTCAATACTCTAATCAACGAAAACAAAGACTTCCGAACAGCGGTGGAGGATATGGGTGTAAAGGACCTTGCGGACGTGGCCTCCAATGATATAGATGCTCGAATTCTAGAGGCCATTGGAACAAAGGATACGGTACGATTGAAGAGAATAGAGGCGGCTATTGGCCGCTTGGAGAATGGCCGCTTTGGAATTTGCGCCAGTTGTGGGAAGAATATCACCGACGAGCGTTTAAGCGCCATTCCCTACGCGGTTATGTGCATAAGCTGCCAGGCCAATTCCGAGCGCCGAAGGATGCATTAGCGTTAATTTCATACTTGGATTCTCCGATAATACCCTTATGAGGATTGAAATGGATTCCGGTGTAGCAAGCGGCCGGATATCACCCTTTCGGATAGCGCGTATTTCTCAATCTGGCGGGCGTGTATCGGTTCCCGTAAAACCCTCTCAGACTGTATTCGCTCAATTCAGGCACATCTCGGGCAGCCCCGCCTCGCTTGGTGAAGGCACGGTGCCGATTTCCAGGCTCCGTCTGTTGAATCGCATTGTCAGCATGCTTCAGGCGAGGAGAGAATACTCTACCGGCAATTCCGGTTTTGCTGATTTACAACTTGAGAAAACTGAAATCGGAGAGTATGGCGCGAAGCCGCGTAAGATAACGACGGGCTTGGTTTTTAACCTTAGTGCTTGAATCTCCTCTCTTGCACCTCTTTGCACGGATAGATTTTGATGCCCTGGAAAATGCGTTCGATGCTATCGCGAATCTGCTCGCTCGGATGGTCCCTAAGCGATAGTCGCGAAGCTGAACCTCCGTCGACCGGCCTTCGTACCCGCGTATTGCCGTTGTTCTAGGGAATTCACTGCAGGGCATTCGGTAATAATGCGGCGAATTCATATTTGCTTCCTTCTATGCGCTCTATTCATGTTTTCTCCAAGTTCCCCAATCTTCCCTCAGACTCGTTTCGACTACATTCATAACAAGGGTGATATGTGGCATTTAACCAGCATTATAGATTCGGAAGTGCTGATAGATGGTGAGCACGATTCCAGCTCACAAATTCGAAACAAAATTTCCGTCGAGATTGTTGAAGGAGAGGGGGGCGATGGTTTATTACGAGCCGGGTATCAGATATCCGAGAAGGCCACGGACTCCGATGTCTACTCCTGGTTCGAGAATTATGAGGTTGAATATCGAAGAGATATTCGAGGACATATATCGGGTATCGAAGCGAAATCTCCGGTGCCGAAAGCTCGCAATATTCCGGTTTATCCCGATGGACTTCTTTCCCCGGGTGCGGAATGGACAGCCGATGGTACGGAAGTTTTTAATATCGGTAGGTCGTTCTTTCGGACTGACATGTTTTTGGAGATTCCATTTGTAGCGAACTACAGGTATTTGGGATCGCTTGAGCATGACGAGATGCAGCTGGAAAAGGTTTCAATAAACTGCAATTATCAGTGGATTCCGGATTTAGATACGCTTGAACTCTTTGGTGCCCATGCTTGGTTCCCCGTCGCACTTATTGGAGCTTTCTGGCAGGAAGTGCTATGGGATGCCAATGCCGGCAGGAATTATGCGGAGACAGGTGGCTTCGAGCTTATCTATCTTATGAACGATGGGAGGAAGGTCGTCTTCAGGGGATTCTCGAGAGGCCGGGCGCTGTACCCCGCCGTGCTCGATAAGAATTCGATAATCAAGGAGATTGAGGAGCTGGCCAACGATGATATCAGGGCGTCATCCATTGATGGGGGGGTTAGTGTCTCGCTGGAAAACATACATTTTGAGCCGGATGAGGCTCAGCTGCTCAGTGGGGAGGAGAAGAAATTAGAGGGGATTGCAAGGTTACTGGAGCGTTATCCGGATAGGGATATCTTGGTTATCGGCCATACCGCAAGGCCCCCGGGCAGCTCGGATGGTCGGGAGCTCTCTTATCGACGTGCGCGGGCCGTAGCTCGGTTTCTTATCGAGCGCGGGGTGAGGGCGAATTCGCAGGTGGTAATTCGCGGCATGGGTGATTCGCGGCCAATCGGCGATAATTCCACTGAGGAAGGTAGAAGGAAGAACCGGCGGGTGGAGATAGTTATTCTAGAGAATTAGAATAATCTCCCCGATGCGAGATGTATCTGATATCTGATTGTTGCGGCACGGCGTGCTTGTGAACCCCTGGTAGCACAAGAACTGTTCGAACTTTGCGCTGGCTGCAAAGAGGGCGGGTTCGAGAGATACTTAGCAGCGTCCGATTCAGGATATCGAGTTTTAGAGACAGACTTTCTCATTCTCGAATTATAACTTAATCACCACTAGACAGTAGAACTGATAATGTATAGAATTATCGTTAAATAAGGAGGGCTTATGTCGAGAAGAAGAAAACTGTTGACGGTTGCACTGCCGGTTGTATTTCTGGGACTTGCAATCTCCGCTGGCAGGGGCGAATTCAGGGATTTGGCGTCAACGCTGCGTTGGAATCTTGGAACGTCCGGACCTAAAACCATAGATCCCGCTCTGAACGGCGCAACTGACGGGGGAGATATTATCAGCAATCTGTATGAGGGTTTAGTTCGCGAGCAGGCGGGTATTGTCAAACCCGGTATCGCCGAGAGTTGGGAAATCACCGACGGTGATACAACCGTTACCTTCAAACTCCGTGATTCAAAGTGGTCTGATGGTTCGAAATTGACGGCGCACGATTTCGAGTATTCTTGGAAGCGCGCTATGGACCCCGAAACAGCATCCGAGTACGCCTGGATTTGGAAGTATACCAATATAGTTGGCGCCTATGATGCCACGGAGGGCAAAGAATCTTTGGAGGATGTGGGAATCGAGGCCTTGGACGACTACACCTTGCAGGTAAAACTGACGCATCCAACGGAGTATTTTGTATCACTTATGGCTTTTTACCACTTCATGCCTGTTAAGCAGAAATCTGTTGAAGCCGGCCCGGATGGAAGCTGGGCACGCGATCCCAAATTAGCTATCAGCAACGGCCCTTTCAAGCTTACCGGTTACACGATTGGTGAGGGTTTGAGAATGGAGAAGAATCGCAACTATTGGAAAGCGGATGAAGTTAAGCTATCCGCCATCGAAGTTGCATTCATCGAAGATCATACCACTGCATACACCGCCTATCAGGCGGGCGAATTCGATTTTCTAAGCGAAGTGCCCCCATCGGAAATTCCCAAGCTGGTTGCGGAGAATCCTGAATTCTATATATTCCCTCTTCTTGGCACATACTATTACAATTTCAATCTGGAATTGGATATGTGGAAGGACGAGAAGGTGCGAAGGGCGCTTACCCTTGCCATCGATAGGGAAAAGATTACCGAGATTCAAGGAAAGGGAAGTGTTCCAGCCGTTGGATTTGTACCCGTGGGATTTATTGACAATGAAGGAAGAGATTTCGCCGAAACCGCTGCAGGCTCTGGGAGGATACCGGCCGACGGAAGCGGAGTTGAAGAAGCGAAGCGCTTATTGGCGGAGGCCGGATATCCTAATGGCGAGGATTTCCCGAAATTCACCATCATGTACAACACCAGCGAGGGGCACAAGCAGGTAGCCGAGATGGTGCAGGAGATGTGGAAGACAAACCTGGGCATCGAGACCAACCTTGAAAACCAGGAATGGGCAGTATTTCAAGATACACGGAAAGAGGGTGATTACGAAGTTGCCCGTGGCGGGTGGCTCACTGATTTCATGGACCCCATGGGTATGCTCGCGATATTCGAGCAAGAAAACGCCTATAACGATCCTAATTATAGCAACTCCAACTTTGACATGCTTTTATCCGAGGCTAATAAGACAACCGGCGCGGAGCATTTTGAGGCTCTATATGCCGCGGAGGAGATTCTAATGGACGATTTACCGATTATACCTGTGTATCACTACACCGAGATTTACCTATCATCCCCGCCGGTTAAGAATTGGACGAGGAGCGTACTCAGCGCACTGGATTTCAGCAGTGCCTACCTTGAGAGATAGAGCGTAGAAAAGAGGGCTGTTCGGAGGCGAGCAGCCCTTCCTCGCTCGATGCTCGAGTAGTATCGTGAGAAATTACTTCCTTAGGCGTTTTGTCTACTCCCTGTTTACAATTTTTCTGATTGCGACGGCTACCTTCTTTATGATGCGTTCCATACCAGGGGGACCATTTACAAGAGAACGTCCGGTGCCTGATGAAATCATGCGGGCGTTGAACGCCAAGTACAACCTGGATGCCCCACTTGTTGTCCAGTATTTCGATTACATGAAAGGTTTGGCAACCCTCAATCTGGGTCCGTCTTTTTCCAAGGTGGGTGTTTCCGTAAATGAGCTGATTGAGCTTGGTTTTCCGACTACAGCAAAGATTGGATTTCTTGCGGTTCTGCTCATTATCATACTTGGCATCCCTGTTGGGATAGTATCCGCTTTGAAGCAGCGACGCCCTCTTGACTACTTCGTTATGTTCATGGCGACTTTGGGGGTTACAATCCCGAGTTTCGTTATAGCCACTCTCTATATTTATGTGGTTGCCGGGAAACTTGGATGGGTACCCAGTTTTGGATTGAGAACTCCCTGGTCTTATATCGGGCCCATACTTGCCTTAAGCGGGTATCCGCTGTCATTTGTGGCGCGGCTTACCCGATCCAGTATGTTGGAGGTTTTAAGGCAGGACTATATTCGAACCGCACGCGCGAATGGCCTGAGCGAGCTATCCGTAATCGGCAAACATGCGATGAAAAACGCTTTGATACCCGTGGTTACTTATCTGGGACCCACCGTCGCTCTTCTTATGACCGGATCGTTTGTTGTTGAACGCATTTTCGCAATTCCAGGGATTGGCAGGTACTTTGTTGAGAGCGTTTCCAACCGTGATTACACCGTGATAATGGGTGTTACAGTGCTGTATGCTTCCTTTTATGTCTTAATGATTTATCTGGTGGATGTCTTATACGCGATAATCGATCCGAGAATAAGATTCGATAGGGAAAGCGCTTAGACATGTCACCCGGAACTGGCTATTTCGATTTTGTCGGTAAGGAAGAAAAACGGAATCCGGAAACACTCGAGAAATCTCTTACCTATTGGCAGGATGCATGGCGCCGATTGAAAAAACACAAATTGGCCATGGTTGGACTTACCGGCGTTTTGTGCATAATTTTGTTTGCGATTTTGGGTCCTAACTTTTCGCGGTTTTCGTACTCGGATCAGATTTTGGACTATGCCAATACTCCGCCTAGACTGGGCATTTACGAGGTTGCTGATGATTACTATGTCTTTCTGACGGGAGACTATCGCCTGCTTCGTGTTAGTGAAGAAGGCGAGATACTTGGGCGGATATTCGATACGGACAAGGATGCAGAGAATAAGGTTTACACCTATCCTGACGCCGAGGCAGGTTTGGAGTTAGAGCTGGATTTCTCCTATAATCTACTGCCGGGCAAGAAGGCCGACTACGATTTCACCCTCGCGGTAAATGGGGGTGAACCGATAACCGAAGTTACTAAGACAGTATTCAACAGAACCTATCCATTCGGAAGCGATTCGATTGGCAGGAGTATTCTGGTTAGGGTTATGTACGGCGCCAGGATATCGCTTATAGTGGCATTTGTGGCCTCATTGGCGAATCTGCTAATAGGTGCCGTGTATGGTAGTATTGCCGGCTATGAGGGGGGACTCATCGATATTCTCATGATGAGATTTGTCGACATTCTCAATTCCATCCCCTTACTCCTTTATGTAATTCTAATTATGGTTCTGGTGGGTAATCGCGGCCTATGGACCATGATAATCGCTCTGGGAAGTGTTTACTGGATTAACATGGCAAGACTAGTACGGGGGCAGGTATTGTCCTTGAAAGGGCAGGAATTTGTCTTGGCCGCTAGGGCGCTGGGTGTTAAGAAGCGATCAATTATATCGAGGCATCTGATACCCAACGCGATCGGCCCAATTATCATATCCATGACAATGATGATACCCCGAGCCATCTTCACTGAGGCATTTTTGAGCTTCATTGGCCTGGGAGTCTCGGCTCCAATGGCATCCTGGGGAACCTTGAGCGAGGATGCCGTCTCAACGCTTATGTCCTTTCCGTATCAATTGTTTTTTCCATCGATGGCCATTGCGATTACCATGCTGTCCTTCAATTTTTTGGGAGACGGTCTACGCGATGCGCTAGACCCCAGACTGAGGAAGGGGTAAGTCTATGAGAGACAGGCCACTTCTTGAAGTCAAGAATATCAGCACCTCGTTTTTTTCGCATTTGGGCGAAATTCAGGCGGTTAGGGGCGCCTCGTTCTATCTAGAGCGGGGAGATGTACTGGGCATTGTTGGTGAATCCGGTTCCGGAAAAAGTGTTACCGCTCTCTCGATAATGGGCTTAATCGAAGCCCCCGGAAAAATTAAGCAGGGTGAGATTGTATTCGATGGTGAGGACCTAGTAAAGAAGAATCAGCGAGAGATGAGCGAACTGCGTGGAAATGAGATGTCCATGATATTTCAAGATCCTATGACGTCCTTGAATCCGGTTTATCGCATCGAGAATCAGATGGTTGAAGTTATTCGCTGCCATAGTCGGAATTTAAGCCGAAAGAAAGCTGCCGCGCGGGCGGTCGAAATGCTGAAGCTAGTTAAGATTCCGGAGCCTGAGAGACAAATTAAGAGTTATCCGCATGAATTCTCGGGCGGAATGCGCCAAAGGGTAATGATTGCCACGGCTCTATCCTGCAATCCCAAACTACTGATAGCCGACGAACCAACAACGGCCCTAGATGTGACCATCCAAGCTCAGATTCTGGATTTGATGAACGATTTGAGAGAGCGTATCAATGCGTCAATAATTTTGATTACTCACGATTTGGGAGTAATAGCTGAAGTGTGCAACAGAATAATTGTGATGTATGGCGGAACTATTATGGAATCGGGGAGCGAGAGAGACATTTTTTACAATCCCCAGAATCCATATACGGTGGGATTGCACCAGTCTGTTCCAAAGGGGAGCCTGGCAATTGGCGAGATGCGCCTGAAGCCAATCCAGGGCACGCCTCCGGATTTAATGCATCCACCGAGGGGTTGCCCTTTCTCGCCGCGCTGCTCATACACAATGAGAATATGCCTCGATAGATCCGCGCCGACTATCCGCCTGAGCGATACTCACACATCCGCGTGTTGGCTACTTCATGAAAATGCGCCGAAAATTGACGGCTACAGCAAGGGAAGCATTCTTGATTAATCAGAAGCGCCTTCTAGAAGTCAAGAATCTCCGTAAATACTTTCGGATTCGGGGAGAGAGTATTCTAGTTGGGAAGAAATCGTTTTTAAAGGCCGTGGATGGGGTTTCCTTTCATATTGACAGGGGGGAGACCTTTGGACTTGTAGGTGAGTCCGGTTGCGGCAAGTCAACTATGGGCCGAACTATAATCCGTTTGTATAACGTCACTGGCGGTGAAATCTTCTTCGACGGTGTCAACATCACGGCTAAGAGCGAAAAAAATCTTCTCCCTTTCCGTAAGCGCATGCAGATGATTTTTCAGGATCCCTATGCCTCTCTGAATTCTCGGATGACAGTTACCGATATCATCGGAGAAGGCATCTTGGTACACAGTATTTCCAAGGATAGAGAAAGGCAGGATAGAATTTTCGAACTGCTGGATTATGTCGGATTGAAGAGGGAGCACGCGAATCGCTATCCTCATGAATTCTCCGGAGGGCAGCGCCAACGAATAGGCATCGCCAGAGCTCTGGCGGTGGAACCTGAATTAGTAATTTGTGATGAGCCGATTTCGGCGCTGGACGTTTCAATTCAGGCTCAAATCGTCAATATGCTGGAAGATTTTCAGGACGAGTTGGGGCTTACTTATCTGTTTATTGCTCACGATCTGTCCATGGTGAAGCATATCTCCGATAGGATCGGCGTGATGTATCTGGGTATGTTCGCGGAAATTGCCGAAAGCGATGAGTTGTATGTGCATCCTCAGCACCCGTACACCAAGGCTCTCCTATCCGCGATACCGGTACCCGATCCCGATTTGACGAGGAAAAACAAGAGAATCATCCTTCATGGCGATGTGCCCTCGCCAATTGATCCACCGGAGGGCTGCCGATTTGCAGCCCGATGTCCCTTGGTATCAAGCCTATGCAGGGAGCTTACCCCAGCACTCAGGGACAGGGGGGCAGGCCATTTCATAGCCTGCCACAATGTCTAGGAGATACTACCGGCCCCAGCAGCATTCTATTCGTGTTCCTCGTATTTAGTACTATTTCAGCAGTTGAGCGGCGCTTATACCGATTTCCGTGTCCGAACCAAGTTCCACGGCCTTTTGCAGACTACTCCGACTACCGGATTTGTTGCCCTGCGCATCCATACTGAGCGCGGAAAGATACCAGGCAGACTGGGCCGCCTCATCCTTTGGATTGCTATCCAGATAGAGAGAAAGCACTGAATCGGCCTTCGCGTACTCCCTGCTCTCGATGTACAGGGTAGCCATTACAACCGAGTACTCGCCCAGAAATGGATCGGTTTCAAGGGGATTGACGCTAGTCAAAGTATAACGTGCTACACGAGGATTACCCAGTATCTGCTCGATTTCTCCCTGGCGGAATAGGCATTCGCGCTGCAAGGCACCGGATTCCCACAAAGCGCCTCTTATGAACAATTCCCTGGCACCGATGAAATCCCCCTTGCTCATAAGAGCCATTCCTTCCTGGAGATAGTCGGTCGAATCGTCTTCCCAAGTAATAAAATCATCGAAATCACCGGCATTGACCCTATTCGCTCGGACAGCGGCGGCGGTGTTCTTCGACTTATCGGCGCGGTGAATCAGTGAAGAGAACTTGGAACCGATTAGCTGACGAAGATTGACGGCTCTGGTATTGTCGTCAGCTAGGTCGGTGCTACTATACACCCCGTCCTTTGTAAGAGTAATCTTCCTGGCTCCGGCGGAAAGCTCGGCAAAGCCATTGCCCGAGAGTCGAATAGAACTCTCGTTCGGAATAAGATCTCCAATTCCCAGTTGCTGCCAAGCATTGTTGCCCTTTCGGTATTCTAGGCTACCATCGAGATAATCGATTTTGAGATCCACGGCACCCAAGGGAAGAGTAAAGCAGAGTAGAACTAATGTACCCGTTACGATTAATAAAGTGTGTTTTTTCATAATGTATAATTATATCGCAAAAAAATAGAAGAAACAAAAAAATCAAAATATTTTTGTCGAAATTTCTTCAAAAATTGAAGTTTAGACTAAGAATATCAAGATATAATCAATATAAACTATCAACTGCTCCCTGCATAGGACTGTGAATCAAGCTATTAAAAACAGCTTTCCATTACAAAAATGTGTTGACGGGCCCTAATTATAGTTTTATACTAGTTTTTTGGTAGTATAAATAAGTGGAGTGCTGATGTTTCGATTCAATAGGGACATGGAATATGCTCTAATCTCTTTGGTGGAGATGTCTCGACAGGTGGACGAAACACTGCTCTCGGCCCGGGAGTTATCGAGGCGATATACCATCCCATACAAACTGCTGGCGTTGATTCTCCAAAAACTGAGAGAAGGAGGGGTGATTCTCGCTGAGATGGGACCACGTGGCGGCTACCGATTGGCTAGGAAACCGAGTGCGATTCGCTTGAAGCAGGTTATCGAGGCCGTTCGCGGTAACGAGCGAATTGCCGATTGTTTAACGGCGGATAGACACTGTGCACAGGATGAATGCGGGTGCACAATAAAGCCCCTTATTCAGATATTTCAGGATAGATGGATAAGCTTCGTTGAGAGTATCACTCTTGAGGAGGTTTCGGTATTGGAGGTTAGAGCAAATGGCAAGTGATCAGGATGTAAAGGACGCTCTTTACGATGTTATTGATCCGGAATTGAACATGAATATTGTCGATCTGGGATTGGTATATCGAGTTCAGGTTGTCGAAGAAGTCATAGCGGAGATTGATTTCACTCTTACCTACCCGGGGTGCCCCCTTGGAGATGTGATTACTTCCGATATCATATCGAAGGTTAAAAAACAGACGGATGTGGAGGATGTACGGACTCGAGTAGTCTGGAACCCACCTTGGAATCAAAACATGATGAGCGAGAATGCGAGACTCATGATGGGTTATCCGATTTAGGCAGATGATCACCCTGGGAGGTGTTATGAATCTGATAATTGATAATTTAGAAGCCGGTTTACCGGAGAAGAAAATACTGCGGGGAATATCTATTGAGATATCCGATAATGAAATTCACGCACTGATGGGACCTAACGGCTCCGGGAAGAGTACGCTTGCAGGCGTTATTGCCGGGAATCCCCAGTTCGAGATTTTCGAAGGAAGCTTCTCCATGGGCGGAGTGAAAATTTCCGAAATGGAATCCTTTGAACGCGCTCGCGCCGGATTGTTCTTGGCTTTTCAGTATCCCGTCGAAATTCCGGGTGTTACCGTTGGAAAATTTCTTAAACGAGCCGTGGAATTACGTCGGGGCGAAGAAGGGCGATTCAGTGTTACCGAGTATATCAGGGAACTCAGGAATATGATGGATTACATGGGTATCGATCAAAGCTTCATCAATCGCTACCTAAACGAGGGCTTTTCGGGTGGAGAGAAAAAGAGGATGGAAATACTTCAGATGCTGATGATGAAGCCGAATTTTGCGATTTTAGACGAAACCGACTCGGGTTTGGACATCGATGCGCTACAGGTAGTGGCCAAGGGGATAAACAGACTGAGAGGAAAGGGCTTCGGAGTTCTCCTGATAACTCATTATCAGAGAATTCTCGATTACGTTAAGCCAAATAGGGTTCATGTAATGGTTGATGGGCGCATTGTTCTTTCCGGGGGACCGGAGATAGTGGATGAACTGGAAGCAAATGGCTATGGGTGGGTTAGGGATACAATGCAATCCGAGGATGTGGAGGCAAAAGCATGAAGCCTGCGCCATTAGCCGGGTTTACGGACTACAAGTATGGATTCTCGTACCCTGATAAGTCTGTGTTCAAGCCGCGAAAGGGGCTTTCGGAGGATTTAGTAAGAGCGATAAGCGAGCAGAAGCGCGAACCGGAGTGGATGCTGGAATACCGGCTACGAGGTTTGCGAGCCTTTCTTCGAAAGCCAATGCCAAATTGGGGAGCTCGGATTGACGATATAAACTTCGATGAAATCTACTACTATGCCAAACCCTCGGTGGGCCAGGTGTCCTCATGGAAGGATTTGCCAGAGGATATCTTAAAGACCTATGATCGCTTGGGTTTGCCCGAGGCAGAGAGGAATTTTCTGGCTGGTGTTGGCGCTCAGTATGATTCGGAGGTGGTTTACCACTCGATTCATGAGGAATTGAAAAACAAAGGAGTGCTGTTTCTTTCGCCGGAGCAAGCGGTGGAGGAATACCCGGAGATTGTTCAAAAATACTTTGGGACAATTATTCCATTTAATGACAATAAGTTTGCAGCGTTGAACACGGCGGTTTGGTCGGGAGGAAGCTTCATATATGTTCCGCCAAATGTGAAGGTTGAAATTCCCCTTCAGGCCTATTTCCGAATCAACTCGGAGAGTTTTGGCCAGTTCGAACGCACGCTCATCATCGTAGACGAGAATAGTTTTGTCCACTACATCGAGGGTTGTACCGCGCCGGTTTATACCACTGATTCATTGCATAGCGCTGTAGTGGAAATTGTGGCGGAGAAGGGGGCAAGAGTGCGGTATTCAACAATTCAGAACTGGTCGGGCGATGTCTATAACCTTGTTACTAAGCGGGCCTATGCCGCCGAAAAAGCTACAGTCGAATGGGTGGATGGGAATATCGGTTCCAAGCGTACGATGAAGTATCCGGCCGTATGGCTGATGGGCGAGGGCGCACACGGGGAAGTGCTTTCCATAGCCTTTGCGGGCAAAGGCCAGGAACAAGATGCCGGTGGAAAGATTATTCATGCAGCTTCAAATACTTCCAGTGTTATTACCAGCAAGTCGATTAGCAAGGATGGGGGTGTCGCTACTTATCGCGGCTTAATTAAGGTAACCGAGGGTTTGAGCGGCATAAAGAGCCATGTAGTTTGCGACGCGCTGATTCTCGATGAGCACTCTATAAGCAAGACATTCCCATATATGGAGATTGAATCCGAGGATGTGTCCATAGAGCACGAGGCGAGGGTTAGCAAGATTAGCGAGGATCAGACTTTTTACCTGATGGCACGCGGCTTGTCTGAAGAAGAGGCTTCTATGATGATTGTCAATGGATTTCTGGATCCGCTGGTAAAACAACTACCGATGGAATATGCGGTGGAGCTCAATCGCCTGATAGAACTGGAGATGGAAGGGAGTGTGGGATGATAAATTCGCTTAGAAAATCGGCGGAAGAGCTTTTCGAGAGAAGAACTTGGCCAAGTGCTGATGAGGAGGACTGGCGTCGCACCGACTTGTCACGTCTTCTGCCTCGGGGAGTTTTGGATGCGAGTGCCAACCTAACCGGCGAGTTGCAGGACTTAAAGGAGAAGTTCGCTGACTCGTTGTCGCTGCCGGAGGGATATGCCGGAAGGATTGTAAGCGAGAATGGAGTTATGGTAGGGTTGCACCCTTCCAAACCCCTAACGGATGCCGGTTCTAGTCTACGGTGGTGCACGCCGGGTAATTTGCCGGAAATCCTCGGGGAAATGGGTGAGGCCGAGCTGAATGAATCTGAAGAGAAGATTGCCGCGTGGCACTATCGCGACATGCCCGGATGTCTAGTGCTTGAACTGGTTGGGGAGTTCGACAAGCCCATACTGGTGGAAGAACGTCTAGTTTCCAGGGAAGGCTCTCGGAAGGCCCTGTTCTCGGTACCTCACCTGCATATCGCGGCAGCATCGGGAACGAGGGGAGTTGTGATTTGGTCTTTGGAAGGAACTCCAAAGCATGATAAGTCCATAACTCCAATCATTAATGGAGGGCTAACTGTCTCTATCTCGTCCGGAGCGAAGCTGGATATTACACTGAGGCAGAATCTTGGAACATCGATTGCGGCGTTTTTACACAGCCGTCTTGACATGGAAGAAGATGCTACCGTGGATTTTCGAGAGTCCCATGTTGGAGCGGCTCTGCTGAAAACGCGTACCAGAGTATCGCTAAAGGGCAGGGGGGCCGATGCCCGGCTAAATGGAATTTATGTGGCGGGAGAAGGCAAACACTATGATATCGGCACGATTCAAGAGCATCGCGCCGCCCATGCCACCTCGAAAGCGCTGTACAAGGGCGTGGTTGTGAATCGTGCTATATTCCAGGGTCTGATAAATGTACAAGCCCATGCCGCGAAAACAGATGCCTATCTCACCAACAATAATCTTGTTTTAAGTGCCGGGGCACGTTCGGACTCGCTTCCGAAACTGAATATTCTAACGGACGATGTTAAGTGCAGTCACGGTTCAACCACGGGTCGACTTGATAAAAACCAAATTTTTTACCTGGGAACTCGCGGTTACTCGCCGGAAGAGGCCGTTCGCGAGCTTATCCACGGGTTTCTGTTGGAAACCTTTAGCAATGCGCCAATTCCCGTCCGGGGAATGTTTGAGCGCGATATCAATGCCGTGATTAGCACGAGTGAATTATGGGCCGATGGGTGAAAGCGGCTAAACTGTCGGAGTTTGTCGATCTTCCCAACCATCAGCCATCACTAGCACTCGAGGTGGAGGGCTACGATATCGTAGTTTTCAGACTGCCCGATGGATGGGGCGCCCTCGATGATACCTGTTCGCATGAGTACTCGAAACTCTCGTCCGGTGAGGTTTGGGATGGGCGCGTATACTGCGAGAAACATGGCTCTTCCTTTGATTGCAAAGATGGCGAGGTTAGGGGTTTGCCCGCCACCGAGGGAGTGAACGCTTTTCCCGTCGAACAAAGGGGCGAGGATATCTATGTACAGTTGCCCGATTACAGTTAGAAGAGAGTTTTGAGTGACCTCTGGGGCGTTCAGTATTGATTCCAAGTTCGAATTGAGTGATGAAATTCGAGAAGATTTTCCTCTACTCGTCGGCAGTCCGGAACTCGCGTATCTCGATAACGCCGCCACCACCCAGAAGCCCGAGACGGTGCTTAGCGCTATGGATCGCTATTATAGGGAGGAGAATGCCAATGTTCATCGTTCCCTGTATAAGTTAGCCGAGATTTCCACTTTGGCGTTGGAGAATTCCAGACGTGAGGTGGGACAGTATTTAAACGCCGTCTCTCCGAGAGAAATTGTTTTCACCAAGGGTAGCACCGAGGGCTTGAATCTCTGCGCCTGGAGCCTGGGAGAGCTGTTGCTGGGCCCGGGCGATATCGTGCTTGTGAGCGCACTCGAGCATCATTCCAATTTTGTTCCGTGGCAGCAGGCGGCTAGGCGTTCCGGTGCTGAACTCGTAGTTATTCCGGCTAACGAGGATGTCACATTGGACATGGATTTTCTGAAGTTACTGGAGGAAGATGGGAGGGCAAGCAGGGTACGTGTTGTCGCCATCGCTCACATTTCGAACGCCTTTGGCACTATTAATCCCATACGAACCATTTCTGCCTGGTGTCGCGAGCATGATATCGCCATGGTATTAGATGCGGCTCAATCACTACCTCATCTGCCGGTTGACGTTCAGGCCACGGGTGCGGATTTTCTGGTTTTCAGTGGTCACAAAACCTACGGGCCAATGGGCGCGGGAGTTCTTTGGGGTCGTGAAGAGTGGTTGGAGAAGATGCCTCCATGGCAGACTGGCGGTGAGATGATATCCACGGTGAAAATTGAGAAGTCCACCTGGAACGAACTGCCGTATAAATTCGAAGCCGGAACCCCGAATGTAGCCGCCATTGTAGGTTTGGCGGCAGCCTTGAATTGGATAAGTACGATTGGCTTCTCTCGCTTGGAGGCCCGCGAAGTGAAACTGGGTGCATACGCCTATGAAAAACTTGTATCCATTGAGGGTTTGAAGCTATACGGCCCAGCCAATCTGAATCGGCGGAGAGGGGCATTTTCCTTCAATTTGGAAGGAATTCACAGTCACGATGTGGCTCAGTACCTGGATAAGGCCCAGGTAGCCATCCGTTCGGGTCACCACTGCGCTCAGCCGGCAATGCGACTCTTGGGCATCCAATCCACCGCTCGAGCCTCCTTGGCGGCGTATAACACCATTAATGAGGTAGACCGCCTGATTGATGCGATAGTTGGTGCGAAGGAGTATTTCTGGTAATGGGCGAACTGGATGGGCTTTACATGGAGATAATACTCGATCACTATAAATTCCCACGCAATAAAGCCGACTTGTCCCATATAGCCGACGAGTACTTGCACGAAAATCCTTCCTGTGGCGACTCGCTTAAGTTGGAACTCATTATGGGAAAGGGTGGGAGGATCGAAACGGTGCATTTTGATGGTTATGGCTGCGCAATCAGCACCGCGTCGGCCTCTTTGATGAGCGAGCAACTTATTGGCAAAACTACTGAACAAGCCGGGCGGCTAATCGATGTTTTTCTAAAAGTGCTGCGCGGCGAGGAGAGCTCCGACAGTCTGAAGGAGTGGGGAGACTTGATGGTGCTCGGGGGGGTTTCCCGCTTTCCCCTGCGGGTGAAATGCGCCACGCTTGCCTGGCATGCGGCGAGAAAAGGTTTGGCGAACTGATAACTTGGGCATGCCAGAGGTATGCTGGGTTGTAAAACCGCGGAATCGACAGAATGGGGCCTGGTAGGAGTTAAAATGAAAAGTAGTATTAGAACAATCCATGCGCCCGGGGCCATCGGACCCTACTCCCAGGGAATCCGCGGGGGAGGATTTGTTTTCGTTTCAGGCCAACTGCCGCTGGATCCGAAGAACGGTGAGATTTCCAAGGGAATTGCGAATCAGACCGAGCGGAGCTTGAGAAATGTACAGGCCATCCTGGAAGCGGCCGGCTGCACGATGAATGATGTCGTTGAAGTTTCGGTTTTTTTGAAGGATATGAGCGACTTCGCCGCGATGAACCAGGTCTATGAACGGTTTTTCGAAGCGCCTTATCCCGCAAGGGCGGCTATAGAGGCGGCCGGGCTTCCACTGGATGCTTTGGTGGAAATCAAGGCAACCGCGGTTGATAGGGCCGGCTAACGAGCAACAGGCCCTCTCATCCTTTATCCGGCCTTCTTGATGCCTTGGATCGGAAATTGGAATAGTTAGGCTAATTAGTGTTTTTGTAAGCAAATAGGAGATTAGTTGCTGCATATATAGCGTTTCCATATCTTGAAATCTACAGGCCGAAGCGTCAGAATGGGAAAGCACGATACTAGGAGGGTTCATGTCCGTTGCTTCGAAGAAGAATTTTATATTCAAACAACCGCTGTGTGAGGAGATATTCAGACGCAAGTATATGCTGCATGGCGAGGAATCCGCGGAGGAGGTGTTTAGAGGCGTGGCCAGAGAAGTTGCCTCGGCAGAAATCGCAACGCTGCGAACTGAAATCGAAGAATGCTTCTACCGGGAAATCCACTCAGGGCGGCTTATCCCAGCGGGGCGTATTCTGGCAAATGCCCGCCCCGACAGTCCCATGAAGAATTACAACAATTGCTTCACCATCGATGTTGAAGACTCCTTGGAGGCCATATATGACTCTCTGAAAGAGGATGCCGTGATTAGTAAGATGGGCGGGGGAGTTGGGTTCGATATCTCCAAGCTCCGGCCCAAGGGCAACCCTCTCTCCCGCGGAGGTGAATCCTCCGGTGTGGTTAGTTTCTTGAGAATATTCGATCAGAGTGCGAAGACAATCATGACGGGAGGTCAGCGAAGAAGTGCTCATATTGCCCTGTTGGATATTTCCCATCCCGATGTGGAGGAATTTATTGAAGTGAAACGGGGTGATGCAAATAAGGAACTGACTCAGTTCAATATTTCAGTAAAAATCACGGATGAATTCATGAGTGCCGTGGAACATGACGAGGAATTCAAACTGCATTTCGACGGCAAGGTTTATAGAACCGTTCGCGCAAGGGAACTCTACGATAAGTTGGCTCGGCATGCCTTTATGCACAACGAACCTGGAATTTTCAATGCGGATACCGTCGAGAGATTCAACAACGGCTACTGGGCCTTTTCAATGGACAGGGTAAATCCCTGTGGAGAGCTTGTGATGCCCTCCTACTCTCTGTGCTGCTTAGCCGCGATGAAGCTCTCGGAGTTTGTAGTTGAGCCCTTTGCCTCCGATGCGAGCTTTGATTATGATGCCTTTGCCAAATCAGTGAAGGTTGGGATACGTTTTCTGGACAATGTACTCGATGTAACAGCGTATCCCTTGGACAAAATTGAAGCATTCTCCAAGCAATGGAGACGCATCGGACTGGGCTTTACAGCCCTGGGAACGACGCTGGCCATGCTGGGCATCACTTATGGATCCGAGGAGTCGATCGACTTCGCATCGAAAATGTCAACCGCGCTGCGGGATGCCAGCTACCGAGCCTCGGCCGATCTAGCCGCCGAAAAGGGCGCCTTTCCCGCCTTCGATGCAACTTCCATTCTAGCCGCTAACTTTATCCGGGTTTTGCCCGAGAATATCAGAACTCTAATCGGCAGGCAAGGGCTGCGAAACATACAGATGAACACCGTGGCTCCCACCGGTACAACAAGTCTTTCCGTGGGTCAGAATTGCTCCAGCGGAATCGAACCCGCCTTTGCCCTTCAGTATGAACGCAATGTTCGGGTAGGCAGGGGCGACGAGATTAAAACCGAAACGGTCTATGATGCAGCCTGGCTGGCTTGGAAGGAGAAGAAAGGACACAACCAGGCCGCTCCTCCCTGGATGGTAACAGCGGCGAACATAGATCCATACCGCTCGATAGACCTTCAGGCCGCGATTCAACAGAACATTGACCACTCTATTTCCAAAACCCTGAATCTTCCCCCTGGCACCACCTTCGATCAATACAAGGATCTCTTCCTCTATGCCTACAAAAAGGGACTCAAGGGCTTCACTACTTTCAATCCCGAGGGCAGCATGAAAGGCGTTTTGGAGCATTCGAGGAAAGACGGCGCCGAGCCCATATCTCGCAAACCAGCTCCCGCTCGTCCTTATGAGCTGCCCTGTGAGATACACCACGTGAAGGCGAGGGGTAGGAAGTACATTGTAATAACCGGAAATTTCAACGGCAGTCCTTACGAGATATTCTGGATTGATGTGCCGGACGACGAAGAAATCAGCATCAGCGGATATACAAGAGGCGTGGTGCGCAAGATGAAAAAGGGACAATACGATTTGCTTATGAGAGATAAAAACCCCCGCGTAGTACTCGAGGACTTTACGAAGGTATATGATACCCCCAATGCGTCGCTTGCCAGGTTTATTTCGATGGCCCTTCGACACGGTACTCCACTGCAGTTCATCATAAGGCAGTTGCAAAAGGACACCCATTTTACCGATTTCGAGAGAGTTGTGGGACGAGTACTGAAGAAGTATATCCGCGATGGGGAGGAGATAATCTCTGGCGATTGGCGCTGTCCCGAGTGCGAAACCGGGCTTATTTTCCGTGAAGGCTGCGCCACTTGTCCGGCCTGTGGCTGGAGCAAATGCAGGTAGTCGGGAAAATATTGTGCAGGGAACTGGTGGTTCGATCCGTTGCTTAGGCAGCGAGTTCGCCTAGCAAGGCCGATGCCGGATATCTGGAAAATTTGGCCTGGCTGTATCCGAATGAACTGATGAGAAACTGAGGTTGGAAGCACCGAACCGTGCGTCTCTAGTGCTTATGTGAGATTCTAGATAACTCGGTTGTTTTGCAGCACCAATGCCTTGAAAACATCGCCACGCTCGAATTCATGGCGGAACATGCCGAAACTAGCGGAGCCGGGCGAGAGGATAACCGCATCGCCGCTTTCAGCTTCTTTCTGTGCCGCGGCAACGGCGGCGGCCATACTGTGCTTGGCATCTTCGATTTTCAAACCCATGGCGCGTAGTCGAGGGAGCCAAATATCGGTTGCGCTGCCGGCCAGCATGATGATGCTTTTTGCCTTTTTTGCGAGCTTGTCGAAGGGGGAGAAGTCCAGCTCCTTGTCGGTGCCGCCGATAATCAGTATAACCGGGCGGTCCATTGCCAGCAAAGCGGCCGCGGTGGCATTCGGAATTGTAGAGGCCGTGTCGTCGTAGTAACGTATTCCATCGCGCTCTAAAAAAAATTCCATCCGGTAGGGAATCCCCCCAAAGCTTGCCGAGGCCTTCAAAATTTCCCGGGAATCTAAACCCCAAAGTCGCGCCGCTGTGCCCGCGAAGAGAAGATTCAGGCGAAATGCCTCACCCGGCACTCGAAGCTCCTTGGCTAGCAATGGCTCCCGCTCCCTACCGTCGCTGAAGTATCCTATCCCATTGCCGCCGATGAACGAGCCCCTGAAGGATATCTCTCGCGGCTCGCTCTTTCTCACCAGATATGATTTGGCCCTTGACACATCACGCCATTTTTGTCCGTATTCATTGTCCGGAAAAATCGAAAAATCATTCTCGCCTTGAAGCTCGAATATCGTGGTTTTATCGGCCTCGTAGTCGGCAAAGTTACTATAACGGTTTTGGTGATCGTGCATTAAGTTGATTATACCCGCTATTTTGGGCCGCAGAAGTTTTCGACCCCGAAGATCGGCCAGCTGCCAGGATGAAAGCTCTAGAATCACGGGGTCACTCGGTTTTAGAAGATGGGAAAATGCAAGGGGGCTTATAGTGATGTTTCCCCCAAGCCGCGCCCCTGGATGGCGGAATTTGAGGAAGTGCAGAAGCGCTGATACCGCGGTAGACTTACCCTTGCTGCCGGTCAACGCTAGAACTGATGATTTGCAGCGCCTTAAGAATAGTGAGATATCAGTCTCAACATTATTTCTGCCTGCAATCCAGGGCGAAGAGGCGGGCACCGCGGGGTTTTTGATTATTATGTCGGCCCAATCGAAGTCTTTCTTACGATGCTCGCCAAGTACAAATTCGACATCTAGATTCGAAAGTGCTTCAAGCGAGGGCCCAATAAGCTTCTTTGAGTTCAGATCTGTACAGCGAACCACGGCACCCATGCGAACGAGATAGCGCACGGTTTCGACACCGCCGCCATGAAAACCCAGCCCCATTACCAGGGCGCGAATACCCTCCAGATGCTCTTCTCCCATAATTTTCGACTCACTATATGAAGAGCGGCTTTTGTTTGGCAAGCACCGCGATGAGCAGATAGAATGCGAAGCTGGGAGGTTTTAGGATGGTAGATTGGTGGCAGCAGCTTCCTGAGCGGATTAATCCAGTTGCTTTCTCGATTGGTTTTTTCGGCGTGCGATACTACGCACTGATGTATATAGCAGCGTTCCTAACAGTGTATGGATTAGTAAGGTGGAGACTCAAACGGGAACCCCGCTTCAGAATCAGTTCCAAGCAGCTGGAAACGATTATGGTCGCTCTGATAATAGGCATGCTGGTTGGGGCTAGACTCGGGTACGTACTCTTTTACAACCTTAGTTATTATATTCAGCACCCGCTTGAGGCTATACTGCCCTTAGAATTCCAGAATGGAATTCGTTTTGTCGGTTTTTCCGGTATGTCCTATCATGGCGGCGTGATAGGGATTGTTGTAGCCGCGATTGTTGTTCTTCGCAAACTCCAACTTGATTTCTTTTTAGTTGCCGATCTCATCGTACCCTGCATCCCGCTTGCCTACACCTTTGGCAGACTTGGTAATTTCATTAACGGAGAACTATATGGCCGCACAACCGGCATGGCAATTGGAATGTACTTCCCTGATGCGCCGGGCGCGGACTTGCGACACCCTTCTCAGCTATATGAGGGATTCTTTGAGGGGATAGTTATATTCTGTGTGCTCTGGCCGCTGAGAAACCGCTTGGGTGTGAGGGGGGCTAGTATTTCGCTATACCTTGCTGCTTATGGGATAGTTAGATTTTTTATTGAGTATGTGCGGGAGCCGGATGCCAACTTAGGGCTGATATTCCTTGGTCTCTCGATGGGACAGCTACTCTCTCTGGCTATGATCGCCTCCGCGGTGCTTGTGTTCCTACTTCGACGTGAAAGAGCCGGAGGATAGAAGCGCCTCGGCCTCTTTGAGGACATTTTCAGCAGTGAAGCCGAGTTTTTTATCGAGTACGCTGGCCGGTGCGGAGTACCCGAAGCTCTCTAGTCCAAATACCCTACCGTCGGGGCCGGTAAGTCCTTCCAGGGTGATAGGCAGTCCGGCGCTGAGCCCGAGTTTGGGAACCTGGGCGGGAAGAATGGCCTCTTGGTAAGATGGGTTTTGGCCGCGGAATAAACCTTCGGAGGGCACCGAAACTACGCGAACCTTTCTACCTCCGGCCCGTAGTAGGGCTGCCGCCGCCGCCAGGGTGGAAACTTCCGAACCCGATGCAAGAAGGATGATATCCGGCCTGCCGGAACAATCTTCCACTATGTAGCCCCCACGTTCGGTTTGCAGTGCTTCCCGGTAGCGATTCAAACCTGCAGATGGTAAATCCGCTATGCTTTGGCGGCTTAGTATTAGCGCCGTTGGCGTATGACGATTCTCGAGAGCGAGTTTCCATGCAACGGTGGTTTCGGCTCCATCGGCGGGACGCAAGGCCAGCAGGGAGGGTTTGCCCGAGTGATTCTTTAGCTTTTCAAGTAGTCTTATCTGCGCCTCGTGTTCCACCGGCTGATGGGTGGGACCATCCTCCCCAACACGGAAGGCATCGTGGGTCCAGATATAGATGACGGGCAGTTCCATCAGAGCGGCAAGGCGCACGGCCGGCTTCATATAGTCTGAAAACACGAAGAAGGTGCCTCCGGCGGGAATCACGCCGCCGTGCAGTGCAAGGCCGCTTAGTATGGCTGCCATGCTCAACTCGGAAACGCCGGCTTGAAGGAATGCGCCTCCAAAATCGCCGTTGCTGAAGGCTCGCGTGTTTTTCAGAAAACCGTCGGTCTTATCGGAGTTCGAAAGATCCGCCGAAGAAACAATCATATTTTCGATCTTACCGGCCAGCCAGGACAGGACGGTAGCGGATGCGGCGCGAGTGGCAATGCCCGATTTCTGTTCCACCTCGGAAAAATCCAGTTTGGGAATTTCTCCGGCTATCCAGGAGGCAAGCTTGGCTGCTTCTTCACAGTTTTTCTTGGCCCAAGTTTCTTTGATTTTCTTTTTCTTGTTTGCGGCGTTTTTCTTACGCTCGATAATCTTGCCCATGGCATCGGAAATTCCCGCGAGGAGCTCAAAGGGATCCCCTGGGTTGCCGCCAAGATTCGCGATGGTAAGCTTCACATCGGCCCCCGCGGCGCTTAGCGGCTGGCCGTGAGTTGATACTTTGCCTTCAAAGGAGTTGCCTTCGGCATCGAGGCTTCCCAAGCCCATAACGGTTTTGCCGATGATAATCGAGGGCCGATTCTTCTCGGAGATTGCGTTGTCCAACGCCGAGCGGAGGTTAACCAAATTCGTTCCGTCAGTCTCGATAACGTTCCAACCCCAACAGCGGTACTTGGCGGCAGTGTCCTCCGAGCTAACTTCGGAAGTTGGGCTGGAGAGCTGAATACTGTTGGAATCGTAGAAGAGTATTAAATTATCCAGTCCCAGATTGCCCGCGATGCGTCCGGCTCCCTGGGATATCTCTTCCTGCACTCCTCCGTCGGAAATGTAAGCGAAGTGATTGTGCGCCAGGTGAGAACCAAAGCGGGCCTGTAGAAACTTATCGGCTATTGCCGAGCCCACGGCAAACACATGTCCCTGCCCCAAGGGTCCGGAGGTGTTTTCAACGCCGCGGGATATATCTAGTTCGGGATGACCCGGCGTCGGACTGCCCCACTGCCGGAAATTTTTTAGTTCCTCGATGCTGTAGAATCCGTAAAGGCTGAGTGTTGCGTAGAGCATGGGCGACATATGGCCGGGGTCTAGGAAGAAGCGATCGCGCTCGAACCAATTGGGATCCGAGGGGTCGAAATTGAGATATTCCGCGAAGAGCAAGCTTGTATACTCGGCGCCTCCCATGGCGCCGCCGGGGTGTCCGCTGCCTGCTTCCTCCACCATAGCCACCGAGAGGATTCGAATCTGATTTGCGATTTCGCTGAGAGTTTTGTTGTTCATATTCGATGTTGATACAAGGGTTTTCGACATATTTGTCTCGATTATTCTTCGCCGAAAACTTCGGCTGTAAATGCCTCTAGCTTAGCGTTCGGATTCTCCCAGCTCCCATCGGCTAGGCCGGCCTTTTCACAAAGTCCGGAGAGATATGCGTTTCTGTCCCAACCCTGCTCGCCCGGCACCTGAGGTAGGAGAAGGCCGCTTCTTACTCCGAGCGTTAGCATAAGGCCGTGGATGCCTACCACCACCTTTTCGGCTTCGATGGGAAAGAACTCCGAGAGCCTCGAAATTTCTATCTCGATCCTATTGAATTCTTCTTTGCCGAGGGAGGGAAAGCGTGGATCCTCGAAGGCGGCGGCTATGGCCATTTGGGCCACGGTGGCGCCGATTGGAGAGCTCGAACGCAGCCGCCCGATGCAGCCGCGAAGTCTGCCATCCAACTTAAGGGTTACGAAAACGCCACCGCTCCCCGCGGGAGAGGGGGGCCGCTGCCCCGGCTCGATACCCAGTCTCTCCGCGATTGCGTTTCGGGCAATTGCCAGCAAGTTTTTACGATCTTCGGAAGAAGTAAGTTCCTTCATTACGATGCCTCCCTTGGCGGTACCTGCTTCAGAAAAGTGGACAAGGCAATGGCTGAGAAAAACACCAAGTATACTTTCTCGGGAAGATTGCAAGAGCTAAGCATGGATAACAGAGTCTCCCAAACTACCCTGGCCGCTTTATCCTGTGGAAACCCATAAATCCCCGTCGAAATGGCCGGATAGGCTAGGCTATGAGCTCCTAATTTGGAGGCGACTTCGAAGGAATTTCGATATGCCGCCGCAAGCAGCTCCTCCTCTCGATTTCTCCCCCCATTCCATACGGGTCCAACAGTATGGATTACCCACTTACAGGGTAATCTCCCCGCGCCGCCGGCAACCGCCTCCCCAACGGGGAGTCCGGATGGATACCGGGTATCGCGAATCTTCCTACATTCGGCCAGAATATCCGGTCCTCCCGCACGATGAATCGCACCGTCGACACCTCCTCCGCCAAGCAGCGAAGAGTTGGCCGCATTCACTATTGCATCAACCTCAAATTCTGTGATGTCGCCGTTCGAGGCTTCGATCCGTCCATTGAACCATTGCATGCAACTACTCCGGGACTTATGCTATTCAAAATGTTCCGGTCTCACTATAGAGCATTATTCGTTATCGGACTACTGTTGAATGCCGGTTTTTTACCTGCCCAGACAACTAGTGTCCAGGCACCCTCGGAGGCCCGAGGTTTCTCAGTTGGCAACCTCCATCTCTATCCGCTTGGCTGGTCTTCCGAGGGACGATGGGGCGCTCTAATCGGAACTGACAGAAAACTCGGGCAATCAGACATCGTCATTTTGGTAGTTGATGCCGTTACCGATGAGATACTCCATCGCTCCAGTCCTCTGCCCTGGGGCGGGGAGGCAACGATTGCTGCCTTCTGGGAGCGCCACGCTCGACGAGTTGATGAAATAATAGTCACTTACAAGTTAGAGCCTTCCCTCCGTCCCGATGTTAGGGATGCCCAACTTTTTACCGGAGGATATAGCTACGAGTTTTTATTGGAAGCGGGAATGCAATCGAACCAGGGCTATAGTCTCAGTATAAAATCCTCCCGAGGCGATTTCAAAAAGATTTATACCAGCCCACCAGATAAGCAGGCAAGTAGAGTTAAATTTCTCGGCGCGTTCGTAAGTCCTTTCGAGCAACGTGCATTGGCGGTTGTTTACGAGGGCAGCTTCTACCGCTTTATTGGAGCTCATTTAATTCTTGGTTTCAGTCGCGCACCGGGTGGATTCTCGGCAAAAATAGCAGGCAACTCGGATGCTCTGATATCCGCGATAGTCAATGGACAGTCCTATCTGGTAAAGAATAGATTGGCAGATGGCCTTAATCCCAACCAGAAGGACTCACGCGGTTATTCAGGAGTACTGATTGCCGCCCGCCTTGGGCATTGGCATATAATGAACTACCTCCTATCGTCGGGAGCGTTGCCCAACGGCAAAGACAGCGAGGGTAGAACAGCCCTGCATTACGCGGCATTTGCTCAAAACGAGGAGGCGATTCGAAAACTGCTCTCCGCCGGCGCCAATCCCAAGGTTAAGGATAATGCCGGCCTGAGTCCGGCGCAGCTTGTTATTCGCCCCGAATTAAGGCTCCTATTGAGGTAGAATTTTTTCCGCTTTCTTAACTGGAATAGGCAGGCGGTTGAGTAGTGCCAAGTTGGCGGGAACGCATGGACGGGAAATCGTGGTAGAATTGGCTATGATTTACGATTTTGAGGGTAGAAGTCCTGAATTTCGCGGAGAGCGAATTTTTGTTGCGCCCAGCGCCGATATTATCGGAGCGGTAATACTCTGTGAGAATAGCAGCGTATGGTTTAATAGTACGCTGCGAGGGGATATCGAACCGATATTCCTAGGTGAGGGTAGCAATATACAGGATGGCAGCTCCGTCCACACCGATAGCGGAGCCCCAGTCGCGATTGGAGCAAATGTAACCATCGGCCATAACTGCGTTATCCACGGATGTGAAGTCGGAGACGGCTGCCTGATTGGAATGGGCAGCGTTATTCTAAGCGGCGTGGTGATTGGTAAGAACTGCCTCATAGGCGCGGGCTCCCTGCTTACAGGAAGTATGAGCATACCTGAACGCTCACTAGTGCTGGGTTCTCCCGCTAGGGTGGTGAGAAGACTTGGGGATGCAGTACTCGAAGAATGCCTGGAGAACTCCGCACACTATGTTCGCAACATCCAACGATATCTGGACTTGGGCATTGGGAAGCCCTGAATCAAGAGCGGCGATTGTATTGGAGTTGTCCGATAACTTCTCACTAGGGATGAACGCGAGATTACCGACGCCCAGGTGAATAGGGAAGCCCTTCATAACCCTGTTTCTAAGTCGAATTGCTCATCTTCAGATTAGAAGTGAATGTGCTTGCTTAGAAGCTGGGCCTGAGGCATATTGTGTGATTAATGGATATGGATAAGACATTGATTGATCGATTTCTCACGGATGTAAAAATGCATCCAGCCGACATCGATTTGGATTCAATAGTTGGGCACATTGTGGATGAAATGACCAAGGGACTGAACGGGGAACCATCATCCCTGGCCATGATTCCAACTTACCTGGAAATTGATGCCGATTTGGTTGGTAACGAGAGGGTGGTGGTTTTGGATGCCGGCGGAACCAATCTTCGAGCGGCAGTTATCCACTTCGATGAAAAAGGCAAGGCGTGGATAAGCAATTTTCTCAAGCAACCCATGCCTGGAACCAACGGAATTCGGGTTAGCAACGAGGAGTTCTTTGAGTCGCTCGCAAGCCTTATCTGGCCTCTGTTGAAAGAACATGGTGAGAAAATAGGTTTCTGCTTTTCCTATCCGGTGAAAATGCATCCGAATAAGGACGGCCAACTTATTCGATGGAGCAAGGAAGTACTGGCGCCGGGAGTTGTGGGTCAAATGATAGGTGACTGTTTGAAGGGGGCGCTTAGGAAGAAGGGATTCGTAGATTCGCTCTCCTTAGTAATGCTTAACGATACGGTTGCCACCATTCTAACGGGAATAGCCTCAACAAGGGGGCGGAATTGGGGCTCTTATGTGGGTTTCATTCTCGGTACCGGCACCAATAGCTGCTATGTGGAATCGAATTCGGCGATTGGAAAAATCAGCGGTCTCAATCCCGTCCGCGGTCAGGTGATTAATTGCGAGAGCGGAGGTCTGAACTTAAACTTCAGCGGTCGGGCGGATGATTTGCTCCGCGAGGAAACGGAGACGCCGGAATCCTATCGGTTTGAAAAAATGATATCAGGGCGATACTTTGGTCCCTTGGTTCAGAAAACTATATCACTCGCGGCAGAGGCAGGGCTTATGAGCCGCCCAACCGCGCTGGCAATTGCAAAACTGGGCAGCCTCAGTACGCGAGATGCCGACAACTATGTCCACAATCCCTCGGATTCGACGAACCCGCTAGTGGCATTGCTGGCCAGTGCTGCCTCGGGGGGGGAGGGAGCCGAGGAGGCTCGTGAAGGAACGGACGCCCACCGCCTGTGGCACCTGATCGACGGATTGTTGGAGCGAGCAGCCAAGCTCAGTGCGGCAAATCTGGCTGCTGCAGTATTAAAGGGACCTGGCCGCAACGGACCACTTAGGCCGGCATGCATCACTATCGATGGCACCACCTATTATCGCTATTATCGCTTCGCCCATCGTGTGGAATCCTACTTGCGCCCCTACCTTTGCTCCCGCGACAAATACTACGAAATACTCCAAGTAGACAATGCCCCCTTGGTAGGCGCAGCGGTGGCAGCCTTAACTAACGCCAATGAAAGCCGCAAAGGATAGTCTGGTTCTTTATAAGCAGAGCCCGGCTCTGGTGCTGGATGCCAGTGAGAAACTGAGCATACTTCTGCCCGGAGGCAAAACCAAAAGTGTCCGCGAAAAAGATGTAGTGGCCCTTCATCCCGGTCCGGTTCCGAGTTTTCCCGAATTGGAGAAGGATTCGCCATCTGGACAACCTGAAATCGCATGGGAGCTGCTTAGGGGCGAACACCCGAGCCTGAAGGAGCTGGCAGAACTGGTTTACGGCGAATACAGCCCCAGCAGCTCCTGGCTGGCATTCAAATTACTCAATCGTTCACCCTGGTTCAGTGGCAGCCCTGATTCCATTGAAGTATCCAGCGAGGAAATAGTTTCCGATCGCATTGCATCGGAAAAGCGAAAAACTGACGCCGAGCAGCGATGGAAGGAATTTCTTGAGCGATTTAACAGTGGAGACATTCAACCGGATGCCGATGAAGTTTATCTTCGCGATCTGGAAATGTGCGCACTGGGGCGTGTTAAGGGTTCGCGCATTCTGAAGGCGCTCGGGAAAGTACAGAGTCCAGAGAATGCCCACCGCCTGCTAATCTCGAAGAAAATCAAAGCTCCACTTTGGAACCCACATCCCCTTCGTCTCGATGTCCCGCTTGAACCTACTCCACATATTCCAGTGGAATTCGCCAAAGGAGAGAAGAGACTCAACCTCTGCGATATCGAGGCCTTCGCGATTGACGATGAGGGTAACACGGATCCGGATGATGCTCTTAGCTGGGACGGCAGGAAATTTTGGGTTCATGTGGCGGATGTGGCAGGCCTGATATCAGCTGATTCTTCGGCGGATGAGTCGGCCAGAGAACGCGCGAGCAGCCTATACCTTCCGGAGCGGAAAGTGCCGATGCTTCCGCCGGAGTTAACGGCCAAACTTGGCCTTGGTTTACACCCCACTTCGCCGGCCCTATCCTATGCCTTCGAAGTAGACTCTGAAGGCAGCATCAGTGATTTTTCAATCCACCTCAGCACCATACGCGCTATCCGGCTTAGTTATAGAGAGGCCGACGAGCGCCTCGGCGAAGAGCCATTTGCTACAATGAAAAAAATATGCACCGCCTTCCGTTGCAGGCGAGAGAAGGCTGGAACAATAACCATAAATATGCCGGAAGTTAAATTGTACTTAGATGAGGAAGGGAATATTCAAATAATGTCCCTTCGTGATTACGAGAGTAGAAACCTGGTTGCCGAGGCCATGCTGATGGCTGGTTCCCATGCGGCCATTTGGTGCCGCGAGCGCGGAATTCCGATACCGTACGCCGTTCAGAATGCTCCTGATGAGTCTTTGGATTCCTCGGCCTCTGAGGATTCCGAGAATTGCTACCTCATACAGTTCAATCTGCGCCGAGGAATGAAACGCAGCCGTATTACGCTGGAAAGTGCGCCGCACGCCGGGCTTGGTTTAGAAAGCTATACGAGAGTAACTAGCCCGCTGCGCAGATATCCCGATTTGATCAGTTCCCAGCAAATTCGAGCGGCAATACTTGGGCAGAAAACGCGGGATGACAAGTCGATTCTGCTTGCCTTGGGCGCTGTGGAATCCCGCATAGAGACTTTGACACTGGCCGAACGCAAATCGAACATATTTTGGAAACTTCAGTGGCTTGCGCTCAGACCCAACTACACATGCAAGGCATTCTTAGTGGATCGCCGCGAGCGGCAGGGATATGTAATCATTCCCGAACTTGCTTATGAAACTCGAATAGCCCTCAAGAAGGAAATAAAGCTTGGTAGCTGTGTTAGGCTGGAGTTAAAAAAAGTGGATATATTTGAATTATCCGCCGTATTCACCATCCTGGAGGTATTGGAATGACCTCAAAAGCGGCGCTCCGCCTCTTCCCTGCATTGGTTCTCCTAATGCTAATCTCGCTTTCGGCTCTGTCTCAAAACCTTGAATTTGCGGATGGTCTGAAGTATAATAACTTTTACGCTGTGAGGATTCACCGTGTCGGTGGTGAGCAATTCACCCTCTTCGATGTCGCATCCTACGATGGCGATTCCTCTCCCTGGCCGGAACTTGAAAAAGACGACGGCGTGAGTTCGAGCAATCTGGCTCTATCCACTTCCCCCGAGTCGCCCCCGGTGGCATCCGTGAATACAGGAATACCTCCTTCGGCAAATCCGAAGTACTTCTTCTGGATTCGCCGAATCGGCGAACTTGGCGCGATAACATATCCTCTAGCCTTCAGTAGGATTAAAGAGATTGAATTCACTGGTCCCCACGGTGGACGACTATCGAATCCGATGCGGGAAGCCCAACTCAGTATCGACGGGAGTACACGGAGTGTCTGGATATATTTATTCGATCAGGAGGCACCGGAGCGCTTCAGAGGATATTTCGGCATCAGAGAACCGCCCATTCCATCCTTCACCCCCGCCCGCATTACGCTTACCAACAATGAAGTACAAGAGGTGTTCGTGAAAACCGATGGCTTCTTAGGGGGAATAGACGAGGAATTTGGCACATACGGAATGTACTGGCTACAAAACGACGAGGTGGAAAAGATTGTCTTCAAACACAATGGCGGTTTTGCACGTTGCCCCGAATGCGGCGCCATTTTCTACGACGATCGCAGCGTATGTCCCTTCGATGAGGCTACTCTGGTGCCTCCCAGGGAGCGATAGGAGGCTCCCACACGGTTTAAGCCGCGCTCGTCTGTGTCTACCGGAGTCCAGGGGGTCGCCCGAGGGCGGGCGGCCCCGAGTTGCCACCGAAGAGAATCGAACTCTTGACACATGGATTTTCAGTCCACTGCTCTACCGACTGAGCTACAGCGGCAAATGCGATGATACAATACAAAATCACTCCGATGCCTGTCAACATCATGGTAAGGAGTTGATGTTCCTTCGAAGCAGTTCTGCCACTCCCGCGCGTATGGGGGAATGGTGTTAGCAGGGAAACAGTTCATTTTCCCACCGTTTGGAGATGGAAGGATGCTGTGCGGGCGCGATCACTGGAGATGGGCTTCGAGTGTGTTCTGGAGAGCGTCCAGAGTGTGAGTTGCTTGCCGAATAAAGGTATCTTGATGGTAAAGACCAAGGACTGCATCACGCTCATCGAGGTTGTCGAAGCTAATGTTCCGGAAATGCTTCCGATAATCTTTCAGGCGGCTTTCCTTGATGCCCTCGAGAATGAATGCGGCGGTTTGAATAGCCTCGGCAATTAAGGCCGGAGTTATGTCCGAGGGCTTAGGCGTCGCGGAACTCCCGAGCATCTCCCGGAGGAGGGCGAGAGCATGGCTTCTTTTGTCGATAGCGTAGTTCCGGCTGAGACTATGGTAGTGCCGATGAAGGCTGGGCCAGTCGGGGATTTCACCACTTTTAATCAGAGATATCAGTTTGACGAGCCTGGGGCGGGTAATCAGTTGGCCGCCAAGATTTATCCAAGGATCGAGGGATGTTCTGGGAGCAGTTGAAGTGCGTCGGGGAGTCGTGGCGAGGAGAGTGCGGATTACGTAGAAGCGTATCATCCTATGGAAGTCGTTCCAAGCGCGACCGGCGTGAAGAATGCGAACGGGGCGACGGCTTGCCTCAATTCTGTAGCTGTCTGTGGCAAACAGGGTTGGGTTGGGCTTGGAGGCGAGTAGAGCCGCGCCGGAGGGATAGGCGCCGTTCTTAACCTCCGGGGCTTCTTCTGCCCAGGTTTCCATGATTCTAAGGCCGAGGCGCATCTGATCCACCGTGTCGGGGGCAAGCCAGTCGTACTCCGGAACTTTCTCGCTGTGCTTACCGCGAGCTTCGGCCTTGGCGGTGTTTCGGAAGAGGGCGTACAAATTGTGGCGGAACCAGTAACCCGGGCTGAGTAGGAGGGACTTCGAGTCTTGGCTGTTGGAAACAAGGGTGAAGGGAAGGGGGATGTCGAGTTCCGCGGGGTAGGAACCCTTCACAATAAGAGTAAAGGCGGCAAAGCGCGAGTTGTGTTTCAGGCTGACTGCTAAACCGGGCCAAAATCCACGATCGGCCACTATCTCGCCGTCGGGGGACCTGGAATTATGATTGGAACCCACTGTTGCGGCCGCGGCCATGTTCGTTTGTCCTTTTAGTACGCTTGCACAGAGGAAGGAGCTGCTGTGATGCTGCTCGTGCAATCCGAATATAAGAGAATTCAACACTTCACAGCAGCTAATGGTGGAGTTAGGACCAAGGACGGTGTTAATCAGGCGGGCTCCATATTTGAGCTTGGAATTGTCGCAGAGTACGAAGCGAATGGCCTTCACGCCATAAAATATATGGCAGTTGTAACCGACTATTCCGTTGACGAGTTCGCATCCCTCGCCGATTTGGCTGGGTTCTGCGGCACTGGAATTGATGGTTAGGTTTTTGAGTTTGTTTGCGCCCTTTACGTAGGCGTTCGGTCCAATCTTTACGTCCTTCAGGGTGCGGGAGTTCTTAATCACCGTTTCTCTGCCAATACGGCCGAAATTCCCGGGTTTGAGGCTATGAACCTTGTCGGTCATCTCTATCATCCGTTCCATTAGTTTCGAATCACCGCGATATTTCGACCAGAGCCAAGCATCCGCGGGAACTAGGTTGGCGAAGGGGAGGATTTTGCGCCCGCCATTTTCGTTGGCGATTTCAAGCCAGATACGCTTGTCCTCACCTTCTCCCTCCATTAAAACTCCATTTCCGAATTTAGCTCGCTCAGTAGTTATCATTTCGTTTACGTTGAAAACTATGCAGTGGTCTTCGACAATGAAATTCGATATGTAATCGAGGTTGTGCAGGGCAACATCATCTCCGATGATACAGGACACTACAGTAGAGGAGTATAAACCCACGGGAAGGATGAGGCCGTGATACTCAATTACCCTATCCGTGAGTTTGCCTATTCTCACTCGCCCGTAGAACCTACAGTGGCTAACCAAGTTTGGATTGAAGCCCTCGGCCACTTCAAAATTGGACCAATCGTTGGAGTGATTGTGATTCGCTTTGAGAGTTGAAAGTTCCAGCTCCGTTAGGGGACGCCAGTTGCCAACGAAGGGATACTCGGTGCCTGATTGACCGAGGCATTCCATGGCTTGTAGGCGTATATTGTTCATTCGGGCTCCTTTGTATATGGCAGTGTGTCATCGGCTTCTTCGCTGTACCCGCGCCACTTACCACTGCCCTATAACGGGTAACCCGCGGCGATGGCGTCGCTCTCTCGTGCCCGCGCCTCGGACTTCGGGCGGGAGAACAGAGAGCGCGGAATGGACGCTTTGCATTCTAGCTCGCGGGTGCTGTTTTTGTAAGCATCTGTCCATAGATATTACCTATCTGAATCCGCGTCCACAGAATAAACTGCGCCAGTTCGCTCTGTTTTCCACTTCAGAAGGAGTGCCGGCGTATGGAACGAACAACTTGACAATAACGCCGCGCGCTAGACGCCGCACAAGAATTCATGAAATGCTAAGCTATTACTAATCTACTAAATGGGGACTTATTATGGGAAAGGTAAAAATTGGTGTGCTTGGAGTTGCAAGGCATTACGGACTTAGAATGCGTATTCCGGTCGCGAAGAGCAAAAGCGTTGAACCTTGGGCACTCGGCTCGAGGTCTCTTGCTCGGGCGGAGAGAGCCGCGAGAGAATGGGGATTCCCCAGAGCCTATGGGAGTTATCAGGAGGTTCTGGACAATCCCGAGGTGGAGGCCGTATATATTCCTCTTCCAAACGACATGCATGCAGAGTGGATTCGGCGCTGCGCCGATGCGGGGAAGGCCGTGCTTTGCGAAAAACCAATTGCGCTAAGTAAGAAGGAAGCGGCCGAAGCGCTTGAATATGCCGAAAGGAAGGGAGTTCTTGTGATGGAAGCCTTTATGTACCGCTTTCATCCACAGTGGACTCGAGCCAGGGAACTGATCGACATAGGGGAGATAGGAAAAATTAGAACTATCCACACAATCTTTGGTTTCAATTTGGAGGATCAGCAGAATATCCGCAATCAGTTGGATAGGGGTGGAGGAGCGCTTTACGATATCGGCTGCTATGCAATTTCCTCTTCGCGCTTTCTGTTGGGCAAGGAGCCCAAGCGTGTTATTTCCCTCATTAGCAGGGATGAGATTGGTGGAACCGATATAACCAGCTCAGCGATGCTGGATTTCGGGGAGGAACGCGCCTTATTTACAGTGAGCACACGGATGGTTGTTAGACAGAAGGTGTCAGTTTATGGAGATATCGGACACCTAACACTGATACTGCCCTTTAATCCCTTTCCGGATGTGCCAATCGAGCTCATAGTCAAGAACAAAATTGGAACACGGAAGGTTTTCACCAACCCTTCTGACCAGTACAGCCTGATGCTCGATGCCTTTGCAAAGGCATTCCGAAAGGGAGGTTTCGCACCCACCCCCCCGGAAGATGCAGTTGCCAATATGGCTGCAATAGATGCGGTGTACCGTTCCGAAAGCAGCGGTGCTTGGGAGCAAGTTAAGCTCTAAGCTTGCCGCCCAGCCGGTGCCTTCTGTAGCGTGAGAAACATTGATTGGGAAATGAGAGGCCAAGTTTTCACTGCTGCTTCCCCGTGGTCGAATTGAATACATAGTCGGACAACACTCGAGTTATACCGTTCTAGAGCCATCTTGGGCTCCCCGTGGCAAGATGCATGCCAGCCCAGCTCGGACGGCTGAACTCGCGGCCTGCCTGATACCGCGCTTGGTAGGTCCCTTCGGTTTCCCGAGGCGAGGATAGTACGATTATCAGTGATTTCCCGGAGGAAATGCCGTTGTTTCCCACGAATGCGTGTATAATACAGGTGTATAATGTAAGAGTTGAGTCTGAACTTATCTTAACTGGAGGAACGCAATGAAAGCACGATTCTATGGATACAGTATCCTGGTTCTGGGACTGGCGGCACTCCTGGCGTCCTGCCAGGCCCCTACCTCTTCCTCAAGTTCCCCAAGTTCCCCAAACAGGGTTTGGAAGGTGAGCACCCTAGCCGGTAGCACGTCTGGTGATGATGATGGCCCCG
>Ga0056114_1000006_pt1 | contig 104732 bp, 40 predicted proteins | sample WorMetHERISLAND1_FD_77005 | JGI IMG/M metagenome (GOLD analysis project Ga0056114, IMG submission 77005) | Marine gutless worms symbiont microbial communities from Max Planck institute for Marine Microbiology, Germany - Olavius loisae HERON... ...
TACCGCAGTACCGCAGTACAGAAGGATTATAACGCTGGTAAGAAGGTATCTGACATCAAACGACACGTTTACCGTGGATATGCAAGGGTTCCCCCATGCGATAATGGATGTCACCGATAGAGCAGGTGCCTTAGTGGCTTTCGCTAACCGTACAAGACAGCTTGGCGACGGTGGCGAGGTGGCTCCTGAACGATGGGTTGTAGAGCGCTCGTTTGCTTGGTCTGGAAACGTGTCGAAGGGTACGGAAAACTGTGGGCGAAAATTCAATACCAGTTTGCAGTTTGTGACCTTTTTTCCTGACCCTAGTTACTCCATAGATCGTAAACAGGATCTTAGAAGATTCAACGAAAATATTACACATATCCGTATTCAACCCAAAATTTGATAATTTGAGGTAATTTTAGAACTCTAACATTAAGGCCAACCCGGCGCAGTATGCACTTGGGTTGAGCTTTTTGTTAGGCTGTGTCCTTTGTAAATAGCGTGTATACCAGTAACTTCGATCAATCTTTAATTCTTGAACTCATGTATTTAAGCAATGTTTCTTTGCTAACTCCAGGTCGTTTGGAAATTCGTTTAATCACGAATCGTGTTCATTGCTGGTGTTTAGCTGGCATATCTCTAGCTGAGACAATAATCGCACGTCTAGTCTAAAATTAGAGTTCCTCACTCACTGTAAGCTTCGCTATTATCTTTGCCTAACAGGTAGTCGTTGATAGGTATTAAGTTGCTATGTTTAAAAATGCCTAAACTCCATCATGAATAAACTAAGAATCACGCAGATTTGCGCTAATTAGACCTTTTATTCCCATATAAACATTCGCGTCGATTCGTGTGATTCTTAGTTAAAACAATAAAAGTCAACAGCCTCTGAGCCCAGCACCGCCGTGGCTTGCATGGTGGTCTTGCCGTCCGGTCCCTGGGCTTCCAGGGCGACCGTATCGCCCTCCGGATGACCGGTAAGCCGGAACGGGTAGGGGTCGAATAGTGGTGCCCGGCCCTGAAAGCTGAATTCGGTAATGCGTCGGTCGGGGTTGTGTCTGACCGTGAGTCTGGCTAGCATGACTGCGGTCAGGGGCCCATGGACGACCAAGCCCGGATAGCCTTCTTCATCCAGGGCGTAGGGCCGGTCGTAATGGATGCGGTGGGCATTGAAGGTCAAGGCAGAAAATCGAAACAGCAGGATGGTATCGGGCGTGACCTCCTCGACCCAGGTCCCGGCGGGGGCGGCGGGCAGGGATGGAAGAGGTACTGGCGCCGGAATCCGCGGGCCGGGCTCCTTGTAGACGATATCCTGCTCTTCCTCAATACGGACTTTGCCGCCTTGCCTGAGCCGATAGCGCACGGTGACGAATACCAGCTTCCCGGCCTTGCCAGATTTTTCTGCCACGTTGAGAATCTCGCCCTCCCGAGTCGCTGCCTCTCCGATGGTGAGTGGCCAAATAAATCGGGTCCGGGCACCGGCGAACATGCGCCGTGGTAGTTTGACGGGTGGAAAGAAGCCACCACGCTTGGGATGGCCGTCGTGGTCAATTTGGGAACGGGGGGCCCGGGGCAGGAAGTAGAACCAGTGCCATAGCGGGGGCAGGGGATTGCTATGGGTCATGGGCTCCCCGTCCACATCCAGTATGGCGGCCGCAGCCTGGGCAGGAAACTCGGAGATGGTCTCTTCCCGGATTTCCTGGGACCCAATCCAAGCGGTTAATGGCTTATTTTGGGTTAATGGCTTATTTTGATCGCCCATCATGAAATCTCCGGTGGTGGGTAAATTTTAATGGGAACCGATTCGATCTCCTCATTTGGGAGTATTCATGTGGATTTCATGGAATCTCCACAGGTCCGGAAACCACGCCCGCGTCTCGCAAGCGGCCGATCTCGGTGTTGCTCAATCCTAAGTCTTGGCTCAGGATCTCGTCCGTGTGCTCGCCCAGCAGCGGGGCCCGACGTGGGGGCTCCCGGGTGAAAGCGCCGAAGTCGATGGGTGAGCCGGGGACCAGATAACTGCCGATACCAGGCTGCTTGATCTCGGAGAACATGGGGTTAGCGATGGAGACCCGGGGGTCTTCTGCTAACATCTGCCTAAAAGTGCGGTAGGGCCCCCAACAGACACCGGTGCCCTTAAAGGTCGCCTCAATCTCCCCCAAAGTGCGTTGGGCGCACCAAGCGCGAATGGGTACCGAGATTTCCTCACTGGCGAGAAAGCGGTCGCCCTCTTTCCTGAAATCGAGCCCCAGCTTGGCTTCAATGGCATCGATCACGTCACCCAGGCCAGTGACCTTGAGAAGTTCCTTCCACATATAGCTGGTTACCACCACGATATAGAGCCAACGCCTATCGCTGGTTTCGAACTCGCTGCCGTAGGTGCCATAGAGGTAGTTACCGTAGCCCTTGCGGTCTTCCTGGTTGATCTGGGCCTCCTGAATGAACCCCAGGTGCCCGGTCATGGCGAAGGTAATGTCGGACAGCGCCAATTTGACCAACTGGCCCTCGCCTGTCAGACGCCGGTGACGTTCGGCAGCCAGGATCGCCAGGGCCAGACTAACCCCGGCCAGGGCGTCCCAGGCCGGTAGAACATGGTTGACCGGTCGCGGTGGCCCAGCGGCGTGATGATTACCGGTCACAAAGGGAAATCCGGCGGCGCAGTTGACCGTATAGTCAACGGCCGAGGTCCCGTCGGAGCTGCCGAGCAGGTTGACCATAATCAGATCTTCCCGGCGCTGCCTGAGCTCGCCATAGCTCATCCAGCCCTTGTCAGCACGCAGGTTGGTCGAGAATATACCATTGCCTGCGCCGGGGGCAGCGATTAGCTCGCCTAAGAGTTCTTGTCCTTCCGGGTTGCTCGTATCAATAGCCAGGGAGCGTTTGCCCTTGTTGAGACCGACCCAGTACAGGCTTTTGCCGGCTTTGGTGATGGGCCATCGCCGGGCGTCGATCCCGCCGCGAATGGGGTCGAAGCGGATGACGTCTGCGCCGAGTTGAGCCAGGGTCATGCCGCCGAGGGGGCAGGCGACGAAGGCCGAAGACTCGACCACACGCAGACTTTCCAGGATCTTGAACATGAATGCCCTCCGGTACTCGTACAGATGCTCTCAACAAAAGATAACAGTAAGCTGGTGGGATCTTCACGGAAGATTTAGCTGCAAATGAACACAAATGGATCAAACCCCGTCGCTGATGGTGAGCCGATTGCAATCAATCTGTGGTGATTCGCGTTCTGAATCAGTAGTTATGGGCTCGAAAGGAATCGCTATTTTCAAGTACTTGCTGGAGCAAGAGGCTTGCATCAAATACTTGGATAAGGTTCTCTGGGGTGGCAATACGCACTTGCTTGTATCTGTTGCTCGCAAGGCTGATAGGGCACGCGTGAGCCCCTGGATCAGCCACGAAAGAGCCTGCAAGCTGTCTAGCTTTCCCGCGATGGCGCATCCACTGCGATAGTAGCTTCGGCGATTAGGCCCATAACTATTGATTACGTTCGCGTTTATTGGCGGCAAAAAGCGGAGTCGTCGAGGTTTGGATTGAGCATGGGGAAACCACTAGGTCGCTTCGATCCATCATGCAGATGACACAGATTCCCTCAGGTTAAAAACAAAACAATCCGTGAAAATCTGCGTCATCTGTAGGCAAAAAAGAGCATATGATCTTTTGCAACCAGCTTGCGTTGATTTGCGGCAAAAAATGATTCCCACGTTATGGGAGTTCAGTACTGGCCCTTATAATCCGTAGACCGTGGCCCATTCGGAGTCTTTGGCTGCCGCCAGCTGGGCTAGGTCGACGAGCACCTTAGCTTGTTTCCAAGTGGCGTCGTCCTGCATCTTGCCGTCGATCATCACCGCGCCCGAGCCGTCCGGCATGGCGTCGAGAATGCGTTTGGCAAAGCGTACCTCTGCGACCTCGGGGCTGAAGACCCGTTTGGCGATCTCTATCTGATTCGGATGCAGGGTCCAAGTACCCACGCAGCCTTGCAGGAAGGCGTTGCGGAACTGGGCCTCGCAGGCTACGCCATCCTCGAAATCACCGAAGGGGCCGTAAAAGGCACGTAGTCCATTGGATTGGCAGGCATCCACCATGCGCGCCACCGTGTAGTGCCAGAGATCCTGTTGGTAGAATGCCCGTTCCTGCTTGCTCTCCTCCCCTTCCTTGCCTTTTAGGGGGTCGGCGATGACGCCGTAGAAGGGGTGGCCGCCGCCCACGCGGGTCGTCTTCATGCCCCGCGACGCGGCCAGATCGGCGGGTCCCAGGCTCATACCGTGCATGCGCGGACTAGCCTGGGCGATCTCGTTGACATTTTTCACGCCCTGGGCCGTTTCCAGGATGGCGTGGATCAGGATCGGCTTCCGAATCTCATGGCGAGCCTCCAGCAACGCTAGGAGCTGGTCGACGAAATGGATGTCCCAGGGGCCTTCCACCTTGGGGACCATCACCACGTCTAGCTTGTTGCCAACGGCCCCGACGATCTCAGTCATGTCGTCGAGAAACCAGGGACTATTCAGGGCATTGACCCGGGTCCAAAGCCCAGTGGAGCCGAAATCTACTGTCTTGGCTACCTCGATGAATCCGGTCCGGGCTGCCCTTTTGGCTTCAGTGGGGATGGCGTCTTCTAGATTACCCAGGAGCACGTCTACCTTTTGGGCGATCTGACCGGCCTTGGCCCGTACCTTTTCAACGTGGGGAGGCAGGAAGTGAATGGTGCGTTCCAGTGTGATCGGCAACTCGCGGATGGGCGCCGGCGCACCGATAGCAAGTGGCTTGAAAAAGTTTGCGGGTATTCTCATCGAATTTTATCTCCGTTCATTTTTTCAAAGGGAGCCTCGTTAGATTCGGCAATTGGATCTGTATAAGGCGCAAAGTGCGAATCTACGCGAATCAATTCGCGAGGATTTATGTAATTCGTGGTTTTCCTTCTTTTTCGCCGACCGGTAATGCTTAATTTAATGCATTGCTGATATTATTAGCTGCCGTTTGCCCCTATCCCTAGATGGCAGAATACGCTATGCCTTGATCTACAAGACTAGCCATATTTCTTCCGGTAGTCGTATGAAAGTAGCGTCAACAGTTCCCCATCTCTTTTCATAAGCTCAATCTATTTACCAACAATCTCATAAAACTCTGAATAAACTTCTGTCTCATCAGAAGCATGACAGCATGGGCCAATTATGCTAGGGCATTGCTCGATAAAACTCTCATCTTCCTCGGATCATTCAACAATCTTGATATAGCAGGCACTCCCTTTACATTGTCGCGATTCATGAATTTCTCGTTGCACTTCGCGTTCTTGATACGAGTTGGCATCTGCTCCGGGTTGACCTGAGATTGAAACGCGCATGCCTTTAAGGTGCTCAAAGTTTCTGTGACTTCCTTATCCCGCCTCGATTTACGAATCCCACTACCTCATGATCCCGAATCAATCCTCTGATTTTCAGAGGCATAGTATTTTATGAGTAGTCGATCGTTTTTTATCCTACGCAAAACTTCCGCCGGACTCACGATGGGGGTTCCCTCGACATCCCCAAGTATCTGCAAATCCTCGTCTCCCGGAATCAGGCAATCGATCCGTGCCGCAACCACTGCGTTCAGCAACGGATCGTAACTCGGGTCACGGCAAAGGGTCCTGAGTTCGACGGGTGCAACGAAGTCCGATGAAAACAGTATCGCATGCAGTCGAGCTTATCCCACATCAGGGCCCGGGTCAGTTCACCCGCCGTCGACTCGGAAAAAACTAGCCTCCCGGCGTCCAGTAGGAATATAGTTAAGGATTCTGGAAGAAATGTCGGCGGTCAGAAGGCCGCTGATCAAGGCATTGGTATCGCAGACACAACGCTAACCCTTACTCGTTCGCGAGCAGATCATGGAGTATCGTCAGCGTCAGCCCATTGGCCACCTGCCTCGCAGCGGATAGCCTCCAGGAGCCCACGCACACGCCCGCCCTGTCCCTCTATGTCGCATAATCGTGTGGGGACAACCAACACGGCAGCCAGCCGCTACGCAGAATGGAGGTTAGGTGCACGTTGCACCGATTGCAGCAGATCGCCGAATCGGTTTTTGGCTTCTTCGATGCCGATAGTTTGCATGATCTTACGACCTTTTGAAGGAAATGAAACTTTATCAAAAGTGAACACCATCAGTGTAGCTCGAAGATCTACTGTGTCAACCAGACAGCTATCAGCTCACAGTAACCCCTCTCCTCCAAGGGAATCGAAGAGTTCCATCAAGACACCGCTTTTGCGGCGACCAGGTCGGCTTTTTTTACCGTCGCTTCAGCCTGTCTGATCGAGGCGATATCGATCATCTTGCCATCCAGCGTCACGGCACCTGTCCCCGCTTGTTCGGCCTGCTCCAGGGCTTCCAGAACGCGGCGTGCCTGGGCCACCTCGTCGGTGGAGGGTTTGAACAGCTCGTTTGCCAGCTCTACCTGATTGGGGTGGATCGCCATTTTACCTTCACAGCCTAGGGTCCGCGCCCGTTTTGCACCCGCCATCCAGCCGTCCGGGTCCTTGATATCGGAGAAGGGCCCATCGATTGGGCGCAACCCGTTGGCGCGCGCTACTGCTACCAGCCGTGCTAGGTGATAGTGCCACATGTCGCCCCAATGCCGTGCACGTCCGCCCCCGCTGTCGGCGTCCGTCAAGACGTGATAGTCTGGATTGGGTGCTCCGATTATGCTGGCTGTCTGAGCCCCGGCAGCAGCGGCATAGTCGGCGGAACCGAAAACGATACTCTCATTACGGGGTGAGGCCACGGCGATTTCGCCGATGTTCTGGAGCCCCAGGGGGGTTTCGACGAGTAATTCGAAGCCGATCCGTTTTTTGATGCCCTTGGCCAGCTCGATCTGGGTGAGCACCATATCCAGGGCATAGATGTCCGCTGCACAGCCGACCTTGGGAATCAGGATCAGGTCGAGACGGCTGCCGGCCTGTTCCACTACATCCACCACATCCCGGTACATATAGTGGGTATCCAGACCGTTGATACGCACCGAAACATTCTTGCCGCGGAAATCCAGTTCATTCAAGGCGGCGGTTACTTCCTTGCGTGCCTGTACCTTCTTGTCTGGCGGGACCGAATCCTCCAGATCGAAAAATATCAGGTCTGCCTCACCAGTCGTCGCCTTTTCGAAAAACTGCGGCTTGGAACCGGGTACGGCCAGCATGCTTCGGCTTAGGCGTTGGGTGCGAACAGGAATGGTCTTGAAACTCATAGTGGGTGTTCTCCTGGTCGGTGAGGGGGTGTATCCTTCGGCGAAGGCCCGCGGCAGCCAACGAAGGATTAAGGAAAGGGGCAGGCCGTTACCTTTGTAACCCTAGATCAGGGTGTCTCAGGCCTCCTGCGGCAGATCCAGGGGCATAAAGTTAGGTCGCCGGATAATGGCAACCTGGTACACTTTTCCTTGTTCCAAATCTTCACTAATCCCTAGTTCTCGATGCAAAGGGAAAAATCGGCAGTGTGTTTTTCGGCTTTCATCGACATCAATCCAATCGGATACACCTGCCATCTAAAGATAATGTCCTCTATTATTTCCGTGATCTTAAAATGCATCTCCGCCACTGCTGGATGCTGGCGACTGGTAGCCAATGGCCAGATAGGTTGGGAAAGGCCGTAGGATGTTGGTGAGCGCGGTGGTTCTGAGCTTGCTGATCAGTGCATGTTTTCCCCGCGCGAACCGCATCTTTGATGGTCTATGCCCAACTATAATCGTTCAGGTCCCCATAGTTTTCGCCATCCCTAGCCCTGGATTCCGGCAATCCCTGCCGGAATGATAAGGCAGGGCATGTTCTGTTTCCGAGGGAAAACCAAGGATCAGCTATAAAGGGAAGTAATGGTACCAGACTTCCTGATCTCTGATCTGCGCACAGCATCGCTAAACTCGACGCCTAGATCGAACACCTGTGCCAGCAGGCCTGCGACCTCATTGACATCGGCGAGCAACTCCAAGATACCTTGGAGCTGCTCATCAGCGTCACCGGTATCGCCGACGGTAGCACCATTCAAATCCTCAGTGAACTGCGGCTTTTCCCCGAGAAGTGGGGTGCCATGGCCAAGCCTGATCCGCCCCAACTTTAGCTTAGCTCCAGCGTCAACAAAAAACCGCATCTCCAAGGCCGGCAATCGCTACCTACGCATCGCCCTCTATATGCCCGCTCTAGGCGCTGTACATCACGATCCCAACTCACGGGCTTAACTTGACCTTAATCGAGAAACGCAGCCTCAACAAACTCCAGGCCGTCTGTGCCGTCATGCGTAGGCTGCTGAATGCCATCCACGTTATGCTCAAGACTCGAACACCCTTCGACAGCCATCGCTTTGCATACCGACCAAGGCAGCTTCTGATTAAGCCAATCTATGGATCACAGACAACTTTTTGTCGATCACCACCTAAATTGGACTTGCCCGGAAATAAAGTATCTACGGGCTAGGCATCCATGCCCCACACAGACATCTCGAATTTTCCAAAGTGCCCTTAGAGAGACTGGTCGGGAAGCTTGGGTACGATAGGCTTGAGCTTCCAGATATCCCGATTGTAATCAGTGATGGTGCGGTCGCTGGAGAAACGGGCACAGCAGGCTGCATTGATGATGCTCATTCTGATCCATCGGTCCTGATCCAGGAAAGCTGCTGCGGCTCGTTTCTGGGCGTCGACGAAGCTGCGAAAGTCGGCCAGGGTCATCCAGGGATCGTTGGGGCTGCACATCGAGCCGATAAGGGCATCGAAGGCCCCAGGCTCAAATTGGTTGAAGTGGGCGCTGTCGATCAGCTGCATAACCCGGCTTAGGTCCTCGTCCTCCTGGATGATCCGTTCCGGATCATAGGCCTTGCGCTTGGTTACGATCTCCGCTTCCGTGAGGCCGAAGAGGAAGAAGTTTTCCTCGCCAACTTCCTCCAGGATTTCCACATTGGCACCGTCCAGGGTCCCGATGGTGATCGCTCCGTTCATCATGAACTTCATATTGCCGGTACCCGATGCTTCCTTACCAGCGGTCGAGATCTGGGATGAGAGATCGGTGCCCGGTGCGATAACCTCCATCGCCGAGACCCGGTAGTTTGGAATAAAGGCCACTTTCAACAAGTCACCGACGGCGGGATCCTCATTGACCACCTTGGCCACGTTGTTTACGAACTTGATGATCCGCTTGGCAAGCCAATAACCAGGAGCAGCCTTACCCCCAATGAGCGCACAACGCGGCGTCCAGTTATCCGTATCGCCCCGTTTGATCCGGTCATAGAGATGGATCACATGCAGTACATTGAGCAGCTGGCGCTTGTATTCGTGGATCCGCTTGACCTGAACATCGAACATTGCATCGGGATTGCAGCGTACCCCGCAGTCCGATTCCACCATTTCCGCCAAGCGTATCTTGTCCCGGCGTTTGACCGCCTGCCAGCGCCGCCGGAATGTCGCGTCCTTGGCCTTTTGTTGCAAACCTTTCAGTTTGGTCAGATCGACCTCCCAACCTGCGCCCAGGGTTTCAGTGAGCAGCTCGCTCAGATCCGGATTGGCAAGGGCTAGGAACCGACGCGGGGTCACGCCGTTGGTCTTGTTGTTGAACTTCTCCGGCCAGAGCGCGTAGAAATCCTTGAACAGGCCCTCCTTCAACAGCTTGGTGTGCAGCGCCGCGACGCCGTTGACCGAGAAGCTGCCCACGATGGCCAAATGCGCCATGCGTACCTGGGGATCCATGCCCTCCTCGATAATCGACATCCGCGACTGGCGTTCGGTATCGCCTGGCCAGCGACTGGCCACCTCGGAGAGAAACCGCGCGTTGATCTCGAAGATGATGTCTAAGATCCGCGGCAAGAGCTCGCGAAAGGTGCGCACCGGCCAGCGTTCCAATGCCTCGGGTAGCAGCGTGTGGTTGGTATAGGCCATGCAGCGTGTGACAATCGCCCACGCCAGGTCCCACCCCATACCCTGCCTATCCATCAGCAGATGCATGAGCTCAGCCACGGCTACCGCTGGGTGTGTGTCGTTGAGCTGGAAACAATTCTTTTCCGCAAACGAAGAGAAGTCCTCCCCTTGGTCCCGCAGCCACCGCCGCATGACGTCTTGGAGCGCCGCTGAGGTCAGGAAATACTGCTGCCGCAGACGTAGCTCCTTGCCGCTCTCGCTTGCATCGTTGGGATACAGGACTTTACTGATGTTTTCCGCATGCATACGCCCCGCTACGGCCTCGGCGTAATTGCCGGCGTTGAATTGCGCCAGGTCGAACTCCTCGACTGCGGATGCCTTCCAAACGCGCAGTGTGTTCACCGTACCGTTGCGGTAGCCGGGAATCGGGATGTCATAGGGCACCGCCAGCACATCGTCGGTGTCTACCCAACGCACCTGGAGCTCCTTGTTGCCACCTTGGTCGATCTCTACCCGCCCTCGGAACTTGATGCGCTGAATGAACTCGGTACGTTCCAGCTCCCAGGGGTTACCACAGGCCAGCCAGTGATCGGGTTGCTCCACCTGCTCGCCGTGCTCGATCCTCTGCCTGAAGATCCCATAGTCATAGCGAATGCAATGACCCATCACCGGCAGCTGCAAGGTAGCACAGCTATCCAGGAAACAGGCCGCCAGACGTCCCAAACCCCCATTTCCCAGACCGGCGTCACGTTCGACTTTCATGACGTCTTCGAGCTGCACCCCCAAACTACTTACCGCCTCCTCAACTTCTTCCTGAATGCCCAGATTCAGCAAGGTATTGCCTAGGCTGCGCCCCATCAGAAACTCCAGCGACAGATATTGGGTACGTTTGCACTCCTCGTCTTGATATGAATAGTGGGTGCTCTTCCATCGCTCCATCAACCGGTCCCGCAGGGCGATGACCAAGGCTTCATAGACATGGTGGACAGAGATCGAGTGCTTGTCACAACCCAAGGTATGATTGAAATGACGGCGAATGTCAGCAACGACGCTGGGCGCATCCATCCCCAACTTGCGTTCATCGATCAGCAACGGCTCAGGCAGGAGTGTGCGGCTCTTCTTGTCTTTGGCCATCAGACATTCCTCTCTGGTAGTTCTGGGCATTTTTACTGTTCTGTTTCTATATTTTATGGCGGTTTTCCAGCTTTTGCAGGTACCCTGATAGAGAACCTGAAGCGAAGCTCAATAACACGCCGGACAGGATAAATTCCTAATGTTAGCCGCGGCGGTGGCGATGGGCAAGGTTACGGGGGCGATCCGCCTGCCGCCGTGCAGCGTGCATAAGGTACGGTGAGAGTAACGGACCGCACCGGATGTAAGACACATTAGAGCACCTTCCAGACCATGCTGGCTCGTAAAGTAGCAAACCTGTTCGTTATACGCTATTGGCTGCTTCTTAGAGAAGCTGTAAATCATTAGTGAATGGAAGTTTAATATCCTCTTCGAGTTTCATTCTTACCATTCTCGACGTCAGCAGCAACCATTTCTCTGTCCTGGGAAATGTAGCGGTCCGGATGTCGGAATTTGAGCGTGACCTCTTTTCCATAACCTTCGACACGTTCCCAACTAAGCAGACAAGCATTCGACAACCTATCATTTAGGGGTTACTGCAAAGGTGTGCAGTTCGTTTCGCCTGGCGGCCTCTACCGTAGCCCCCAGAACGTTCTCTATGGCATCGGCAAATGGTTATCCCATATAACCGCCATCAACTAGCACGTTCGTTACTGCCAACAAGCTGTCTCGATGGTTAGAGAAGGCTACCGAAGCGCCTGAGCTGTCGGCGACATCCGCTATCGCATGAGGAAGCCCTTGCGTATACCACGGTGATGTGTCGTTTGATGCTAGGTACCTTCTTGCCCGCGTCATAATCCTTCTGTTCTGCGGTATCTGTATTTTTCACGCTTTGTGCAGCAACGATCACGAAGATTGCCTTCTCACCCGACTACTGTCGATACGGACCTCGCCAACCACACATTATTAATGTCTGCTCAAGCCAGCTTAGTTCACCGTCAAGAGTAGCTATACACCCCTAGCCATTGCGGAAAGTCACGGGGTAGCATTCGCCATTGGCAGCCACTGATTAATACATATAGAATAGCGCAGAAGATGTCATATAAATCAAAAACTCGTGGCTTTGATCTTCTTCTTATATTTTTCTAATAAAGCTTGGATGGACTTGATCTGCTCTAGACTTAAGCGTATCTTGAAAAATCTAGTGTTTCGGATATAATTTAACGAGTAGTTGATGAACAACTTACGCGCGCATGTCGAATGTAGAGAGGATAATGGGGTCAATTTCCTGTGATTGGCTATAGCTGGGTGGCCGACTCAGCCTGTGATTAGCCCGTTTAGGCGACAGCAGGTGCACTTTCTCTGGCTTTGGTCAGTTTGTAGGTAGCGCGTCAGAATGATCTATCCCCGTTGGCATGGATGCCCTGCGAAGCTAAGAAGCTGTCGAAGCGATCGAACACCTGCTCCGGCAACTCTAGCTCTTTAGAGTCGCTCACAAAAGCACCACACCGCGGTGCATCAGGAACCTCATTCTCAATTCCCAAACCTAGAAAACGGGCAAACGAAAACCAATCACGGATCTGATACTCCGACCTACTCGTCGGCTAGGTTGTAAAGCGTCGGTAAGACCAGGATGTTGAACATCAAAACCACGTCGAGTCGAACAGCTTGGGACCAGCGTTGGACCTACAGAGCTTTCTCGTGCACCGGTTCCAACAGGGAACGGAAATTCATCCCAAGGAATCGTTGCTCTAACGGATCGCCTAACTGGCTGAGTAACCGGTTTTCGATGTCGAATGGGAATGTTTCATCATTCTTTACTTTGGGTCAAGATTCATTTTGAGGCTAAGATCGCAAACAGGTTCTGAAAGATTCAAGGTAAGGTGCCCATGCGGGGCAAGGATGCCCCGCCATTTTTAAGTGCATAAGCATTCGAGAAATGAAGCAGAGTGAAAACCGCGTTTTCATTTCGCACCTTGAGAAATTGCCTTCTTGGCAATTTCTCAAGGTGCCTGGGAAGACCACAGACTGTACGCAGACAGGTTTTCACACCATCCCCCGGGTGCCTCTGGAACCCTGTTTGGATTGTTCGAGATAGGGCTCCGGATTATCAGGTGGTCAGCATGCGAGCATCCTTGATGGCCTTGTCGATGGCGTCGCTGTGAATGATCTTGGATCTCTTGGGGACCGCTTTTCTGGCCAACCCGAACAATACCTTGCCGGGGCCAACTTCGAAGAAGGTATCACACCCTTCAGCAAGGGCCGTCGCCAGGGTATCGGTCCACAGGACTGGGCTATCGATCTGCTTAACCAGATTGTCGATGGTGTAGGACTGTGTCAGTTGTCCGATCACATTGGCGATGACTGGGTGCTCGGTGGGATTCAGTGGCGTGTCCTTGAGCTTGGGAGCCATTTCTTCCCGCGCCGGTGCCATCAAGCTGGAGTGGAAGGGAGCGGATACCGGTAGCGGTGTGCACCGGATCTTTTCATCGGCAAGGGCCTTGGTAAGGGCTTCCAGGGCCGCTTTATGTCCCGAGACGATCTGTTGTTGCGGACCGTTGAAATTGGCGACCTCGATGGTGCCGAGACGCGTGTCTATCGCCTTACGTTTCTCAATCAGCGCTGCCGGGTCCAAGCCGATTACCGCGGCCATGGCTCCAGTTCCTTCCGGAACGGCCCTTTGCATGGCCTGACCACGCATCCTCACCAGATTGACCGCCCGTGCAAAATCGAGCTTACCGGCCGCGACCAATGCCGAATACTCACCCAGACTATGGCCCGCAAACAGCTGTGGGCGCAGATCTGTTTCACGGGTCAGGACCCGCCAGACGGCAATGCTGGTTGTAAGGATGGCTGGTTGCTGATTGGCGGTCAGCCGTAGCTCCGCTTCCGGGCCATTGAAACACAGTTCACTGAGCTTGAAATCCAGTACTTCATCAGCCTCCGAAAAAGTGTTGCGAGCCACCTTGAATCTGTCGCACAGTGCCTTACCCATACCCACGTATTGCGATCCTTGGCCGGGGAACATCGCTAAGATATTTGTCATGATCTGAGTACTCTTTATGAGGTTTAAAATGGAACGACTGCCGTCCGCACCCATCAGGGTCAGATAGCGTGTTCTTAAAAAATCGTATCGGTCCTGCAAGACCTTGAGGAATTCACCGAGTGTCAGCCGTGGCGAAGGTGCCGAGCAAGATTCCGATATCCTTAAATCATCCGCGCAAGCGCGCATAAAGCTTATCGGAAACAGGGTGTTGTGGGGGGACTGCTTGCTGGCAGGTCGAGTAGACAAGTGCCCACTAGGCCTTTGCGGTTCCGCCGAAGATGTTATTCTTAGCGTTATTTGCCGCATTCTTGCGCGGCGCTGGTAAACCGTGTGAGTTGAGTTTACATGGCAAGCTCACCCGAGGGGCTCCTGACGATTCAGGATTTCATACGCTGGGGGGCCAGCCGCTTCAACGCGGAAGGTTTGTTCTTCGGTCACGGTACCGACAACGCGTTGGACGAGGCGACCCAGCTGGTGCTGCATGCCCTGCACTTGCCACCGGACCTGCCGCCGGACTACTGTGAGTGCCAACTCACCTTTCCTGAACGAGGGACGGTTTGTGATCTTCTGGAGCGACGGGTAGAAGAGCGCAAACCGGCTGCCTATCTAACCAATCATGCTTGGTTCGCGGGGCTGGAATTCTACGTCAACGAGAACGTGCTGGTGCCCCGGTCGCCCCTGGTCGAGTTGGTGGAGGCAGGATTCGATCCCTGGGTTGGGGCGGAAGGACTGCATCGCGTCTTGAGACCTGGGTGTGGGCAGCGGTTGCATCGGTATCGCCTGGGCGGTTTATTTACCCGAAGTGGAAGTGGATCTCGCGAAGGTCTCACCGGCGGCCTTGGGAGTAGCCTCCATTAACCGGGCGCGCCATCACCTGGAGGAGCGGGTACAGCTGTTGCAATCGGATCTGTTTGAGCATATCGGAGCCCGACGTTATGACATCATCGTCTCTAATCCCCCATACGTCAGTACCGCGAGTTGGCTACCCTGCCGGAGGAATCCCGCAAAGAGCCGGAGCTGTGGTTGGCGGGTGGCGAGGCTGGCCTGGATCTGATCTTACGCATCTTGCATGATGCGCCAACCTATCTCAACGAAGGCGGTGTGTTAGTGGTCGAGGTCGGGAACGCCGCTGTGGGGCTGGAGCGACGCTTCCCGGATCAGCCGTTTCTCTGAATCGAGTTCAGATGGGGCGGTGAGGGCGTATTCTTGATGCAGCGTGGCCAGCTTATCGAGTTCAATCCACTCTTTGAGAAGGAATTGGAGACGCTATGAACCTGAGACGGGCAAGGAGCGTCGACGAGTACGTCGAATGGGTGCGCCAAGCGGTTTTCGAGGTTGGGGATTTGCGTGAATGCCTGGAGTACGAGCTGGAGGATCTCAACCGCTTCCCGACCTTCCTCGACCCCCTGCAGGAGGGCATCGAGGGTATCTACCGCTCCATGCAGGCTGGGACCTATGGCTTCGGGCGCGAAGACCTGCCTTTCATGGATTTGGCGGAACGCTACGCAGATGAAATCCCGTTCCATACTCTGCTCAAACAGATCAACGAGACCCACCGCAAGGGTCTGGAAATCGGCGCAGACGGCAGCTAGCGACATCGAGTACAGATCGAGTGGACATTCCGAGTCCGCATGGTGGTCCAAATCACAGAGGCGATGGGACAGGAACGAATATTGCGTGTTCTTTGAACAGACGCACCAGGAGGATCGCGCGTGGTCACCCAAGACCCTTCCGCTTGTAGCCAATCCGGTGCTGCAAACGCCTTGAACCTGCTCCTGGCGGACCCGCTGGCTGGGACCCCGGAACCCCGCACGAGGTAATCAAATTTCTACATCTGATGACCGGTGACCTGGTCGCGTCCTTACCGTCGAGAATCTACTTCGGAGCAGTGCTTGATGCGGCCCCGGTGCTGGTAGTTTCTCTCGACGAGTCCGGCGAGTATTGAGATTTCCGGCGGCGGACCCCGCTGGTTTTCCTGTTCCGGTACCTCTGCCGGTGAGGTGGACGGAAGCGGGCACAACCCCTGCCTGCTAACGGCATCACTATCCGGCGCTGCGAGATTGAACGTGCGCAACTGGAAAGCCTGTGCGCGCGTTTAGCGGAACAATAGCTGACGCACGGCGTGCGGGAGGCCCTGTCGGCGGCCTGCTACCAGTTGCGAGGGCTGCTGAATGTCATCCAGGCCGCGGTTGGCATACTTGAGCGCTTGACGGGGCAAGTGCGAACCGGTGATCCTGGTACGCCTATTGGCCCAGGTCGGAGCCTCCGGCCAATAGGCCATGGCTGCGCTGCAGGCACCCTTGCTCGAGGAGTCCAGAGAGTCGGGGTCCCGGTCAATGTCAACGAGCTGTTGCGTCAGGTGTTGGAGATCGAGACAGACCGCTTATTGGCTACTGGCATCGTCGTGGAATGGCAGCCAGCCCTCATGCTGGCCAGGCTCACGGGACATGAGAATCAGCTCCGATCCATGTTCAACCACCTGATCGACAATGCATTTTGACCCTGAACGAGACCAGTGGGACACATCAGATGCTATATTTGATGACCTGGGCGTTCGACGTCGGCGTGGAGGTGACAACTCAAGACAATGGTCCGGAGATCGTGCGGGACATTTCGCTTCCGGGTGTTCGAGCCTTTCTTCATCGGCTGGCGTAACCGTCACGGCTAGGCGGGTGTAGGGCTCGCATTGGCTCAGGAGATCGTCAATCAACATGGTGATTGTATTGAGATCGACCCGGGGTTCGACGCCGGTTGCCAGGTTCTCGATTGTCCTTGACCACGGTTACGGTGGACGAATGACGGGTTCATAGCCTCTCATGACGGCAAGGAGCAATCCCTGTGGCAGTGACAACGCCGCCATGTGTCGACAGGATCTGTTCGAGGCTCAGCTTGCCACGCTGCTTGAGGTGTAGCTCGGTGCTGAGCCGTTCGCTCGACCTGAGTTGGACCTTGCATGCGGTGTTGGAGGTCCTGCGCCAATGGGGGTGTATGAGCAAGGGCATGGTCAGCCTAGTGGACCAGGATACGGGCGAGCCGATGATCAGTGCCCTGTATGAAGGCAGGTTCGCCCCCTTCTCGTCGGTCTACTATCGGACTATCGGTCGGGCGAAGGTATTATCAGCACTATATTTCGCGCGGAATCGGCTCTGGATCGTCCCGCGGGTTGCCGATGGGCCCTGTTTTTTCGACAAGCTGGGCGTTTACGATCCGCAGTTGCCCTTCATCGGTGTGCTGATCCGCATCGTCGGTATGGAGGGGTTGTGGGTGTCTTCGCAGCGCAGCCCCACTCGCAGTGGATGATCTTCTGCCCGGCATGCCCGGTTTATGGAGATGGCCGCCAACCTGACTGGTCAGGCAGTACGTCTGTCTCAGATGGTCGATGCAGAGCGCCAGGTGTTGCAGAACGAGCGTGACACGTTGCGGCGGCAGGTGTGCGGGGATCGTGGCTTCAACGGTATTATATGGATACTCCCAGGCCACCCGATTGGCCTGGGAGTAGGTGCACCAGATAGCCAAATGGGATACCACGGTCCTAATCCGCGGCGAGTCGGGTACCGGCAAGGAGCTGGTCGCCAATGCCATCCACTACAACTCCCCACAGAGGGGCACAATGCTTTCGTCAAACTCAGCTGCGCCGCCTTACCGGACAATCTGTTGGGGTCCGAGTTGTTCGGACACGAAAAGGGGCCTTCACCGATGCCAGTACCCAGCGTAAGGGGCGCTTCGAGCAGGCCGACGGCGGTACCCTGTTCCTGGACAAGATCGGCGAGATCAGCCGGGTCTTTCAAGTCAAGCTACTGCGTGTGCCCCAGGAGGGGAGTTCGAGCGGGTCGGTGGTACGCATACCCTGAAGGTCAATGGCCGCATTATCGCCGCCATCAATCGGGATCTGGAGTCTAGGGTCAAGGTCGGGGGAGTTCCGGAAAGATCTGTACTACCGGCTCAATGTCATGTCCATCTACATGTCTGCCCTGCGGTGAGCGCCGCGAGGACATGCCGGAGCTGGCGCGCTTTCTGGTTGCCAAGATCGCAAGGCCCAGGACCGGAGATTCAAGATTATCGACAGCACCCTGCGGATTTTGGTCCGCCACGACTAGCCAGGAAATGTGCGGGAGTTGGAGAATTGCCTGGGGCGCTCTGTGGTCATGAGCGAGCAGGGAGTAATCAACCGGAACCTGATTGAAATAGCTAGACTCGACGTAGGTGTAGCAGATCGTGACCAGACATTGTCGGCGGTGTCCTCCCCGACGGTCGATCCGGGCGATTCGAATCTTGACGAACGCTAGCGGGTCATCGCCGCCTCGGAAGCGGCCGGCTGGGTCCAGGCTAAGGCCGCTAGGCTACTCTGCATGACCCCGCGGCAAATCGCCTATCGCATCCGTACCTTGAACATCAAGATACGACGGTTCGGAGAATCTATTTGGTAACCAGATCACCCAGTGCGGTGGTCAACCCACGACTGAACGGCCTAAAAAATAAATTGGCCCGCCTAGGATGCCCCATGCGCAATCTAATTTGGAAACTGGAATAGCGTATACCAGCGCTCTGCATGTTGGCAGAGGCGTGGTGTGGTTGGGAGTGCGCGAGGAGTTAGCAGCGGTGTCTGCTCAGCGTCCAGTACCGGAAACGCCCGCGATATGACCAAGGCCGAGCCATTGCTAGGCTCGGCCTTGAGGTTGAAAAGATGATCGCCGACAAAGTCTACGATTCACGGGCCTTAGATCGAGATGATCCACGATTACGGAGTGTAGGCGGTAATTCCTCCTCGCGCTAATAGTCAATACTTACGCGAGTTCGATCCCCAGGTCTACAGCTACCTCCAGCGTGTCGCCACGCGCTACGATAAGCTGGACGAGTGCTACCCCACGTTCGTGATGAGGGCCTTGGTTTTGATCTGTTTGGCTTAAATGTCGACACGACCCAGTCGGCGCCGTGGATCCCACCGTTTCCATCGCTTATTTCCCACCGTTCGGCCGCTGGAAACGAATGATTTCGGCATCGCAGTCGTTGGCAACCCGGGCGGCGGTTCGGATCAACTCAGGGGTGAGATCAGTCTTGTCGAGCACGCCGGGAATCACGCGGCCCACCTCTTTCGGTTCACCCTCGACCATGATGGTAGCCTTTTCGAACAGTTCCCTCAGATCTTGGTAACAGGTCTTGCAGTTGGTGCACTTGAGCATATCTTCTTCCGTGATCTGCACCAGCGGCGCATCGCTAACCTTGGGGTCGGTCTCGGGCATGGTACCGGTACCGACGCTCGGTCTCGGGCCCACGGTGATCGCGTCCAGGGAGACCACTGACTGACCAGCCGTCGTGGCCAGTGCATCCGAGCTGGAGGCGAGCTCGGCCATGCCTCTGGCGATGGCATCGATGGTGTCCTCCCGCTGGGCGTCTGCCTGTTCGCATTTGCGTTGCCACTGCTCCAGCGTCTGGCGATGCTCCTCTTGCATGCGATCCACATACAGGCCGCCTAAATACTCTAACATCCGCCAATTGCGGCGGCGTTCTTCGGTCAGCTCGACGATGGCCGGCGAGACGGACAGCTTGATCAGCTTGCCGTTGTCGTCTGTCGACCAGATGAAAGGCGTCATGCCGTGGCGTTCGGTCGTGTTCAGATCGATGTACTCAGGTACCGGGACTAGGTCGGCGTCCACCGCGGCAGGCTGGAAGTGCTTTTTGAAACGACCTTCGTGGACCGCGAAATCCGCCGGGGTGAAGGGTATAGTCATGAGCTGGGCCTGCCCGTCCGCGTCCACATAGGTCAGAGTGGTAGTGGTCCAGTCCTTACCGATGTCCGGGTTGCCATCCAGGATGAATCGCTCGGCCAGGGTGTCGCCCCGACGCGGATCATGGACGAAGACCGGGCTCATCCGACTCTGTACAGCCAGTTCCGCATGTCGGCTCCCGGCATTGTCGGCGATTCCATGCTCGGACATGCAGGCAGTATAGGTGTCGAACACCGCGGGCGATTCGTTGTAGTTCAGGAACTCCATGACGTTCTTCATGAAGTGGCCCTGGAGGGCATCGTTGGTCTGGATCACCAACACCTTGGGGTGGAAAGCCGCGATCAGCCCCAGCTCCTTGCGGTCCTCGTGCTTGCCAATATGGGCGACACCGAAGCGAGTCAGGTCCGAGTCCTGGGCAGTAAAGCTGGCGGTCGAGGCTTGGCCACCAGTGTTGGAATAGGCACCGGTGTTCAGCACCATGATCTTGAGCGGGGTGTGGGTAACCAGCAGGCGCGACAGGGCACCGAAGCCGATGTCGTAGATGGCCCCGTCGCCGCCGATGCTGATGACGGCGGGTAATAGGTCGAGCTCTTCTGGGGAGAACTGCTCCCAGTTGAAGGTGTGGAAGAAGCTGGCATGGAACTCCGGATTGTAGTGGTCTTCGAGGTCGAGCTTGGCGGTGCGCAAGGCGCGGAAGTCGTCGACGGCACCGGCACTCAGGCCCTCGAACAACCCTTTAGCTACCGGCACCGTATCCTGAAACAAGCTATTTACCCAGGGATCCGAGTAGGGGTTGTTGGGGAAGGTCGAGGCATAGACGCTGCTGCAACCGGTGGCGTTGGCGATCACCGCCCCGGTGGGACCGAGACCCGTGGGGCCGCTCTCAAAGCGATACAGACGCGACCGGAGTCGATCAATTGTCTGGGAGATCCGTTCCAGGCGGTCTGGATCATGGTCATCGTAGGGCACGGTATCCAGCTTGGTGGTTAGCCGCTTGATCAGGTCCTCTAGCTCCTTGACGTGGTCCCGCCGCCGTTTCTCGTGGATCGCCCGGTTGGTCGCCATCAGCATGCGCAGCGCGGTCACCTCGCCGCAGCCGCGGCAGGCACCGTGCCCACCGGACATGGCGTAATAGTTGTCGCGATTCAGGATCAGCCGCTTGGCGTCGCCACCACGCTCCGTTGCCGTCTCCCAGAAGCGCATGGGCGTGTTGTGGGTCCTGCTCAGGAACTCGAACTCTTGCTTCAAGGATTCGAGCACCTCGGCATCCTGCTGCCGGGCGCTGAGAGCACTGGAACCGCAGACATCGACGCACTCTAGGCAACCGCTGCACTTCCAGGGGTCGATGTTCACCGAGTAGAGCCCACCGGTACCAGGCACCGCTTGTTCCATGGCACCGAAGAAGGGTTTGGTCTTGGCCACCGGGAAGATGGACAGGGCTTTGACCATGCTCGCGAAACCGCGCTCCAGGGTGGCATTCCCGAGCTTGAGTCCGGTCACTGCCTCCGCCGTAATCTCATGGAAGGCTTGGGGTCCTTGCCAGGCAGCTTGCGGTAGGCGTCGCGGATGATCTTGGAGAGATCGAACACATAGCCCGTCATTGCGTCTTTTTGGTGGTCGGTCAGCTTTAGACCCCGAATCGCAGTCAGCAGCAGGTCGTGGATTTCGTGCACACTATTCGGGATGGCCGCATCCGGGCAGACAAAGGCGCAATCCATGCAGCCGGTGCAGAGATAGGCCGTGTATTTAGGCACCTCAAGGCGGAACAGACCCTTGTCCTTCCAAGCCGCACTCGCTACCGGCATGAACAACCCGGTGCCAGGGATAACCGGTGCATCGCCGATGGTCCCATCCCGGAAGCGGTCGGCCATGACTGCCCGGTAGAAATCCATGTCGAAGCACGCGGAGGTCGCCGACTCACTGCTGGCTTTGACCATGGAAGCAGACACGGCGACATCGGGCCCATTGGACATGACAACTAGTTGTTCAGCCGCTTTGAAATCGGCCGCTTCGTAGTCCACCTTACGCGTCGATTCCAACCCTTCGCGGATCACCGCCATGTTGCTCTCGATGACCGCCTTCCCCTTGGCCCCGAATTTCTTGGTCACTTGCTGGCAGATCTTGGTGAGGACGGTCTCTTCCGAGGCATCAGCCACCACCTGGCGTACGTGCCCACATACGGCACCGATAAAGGCGGCACCCATCATCCGGATCTCCAGATCAGGGGCCGGGGCGTGCTTCTTGGCGACCCCGAAGGCATCGACTAAATAGAGGTGAATCTTACGCTCGCGGATAATCCTGCAGGCATAGGCGGGGAGCTGCTTCCAGACCTCCAACGGTGTCTCGTGCGACTGCAGGATGAAAGTACCGTCGGGGGCAAGCCCGCGTAAAGGATCGGTATGGCCGAAGACCTTGTGGTCGGGAGAGACGACGATCTCGACGTCTTCCAGCTCCGCGTTCGTGATCTTGATGGGTTCCGGACTTAAGGAGATATAGAAATTGGTGGGGGCACCGCTTTTCTCGGAGCCGTACTTGGGCGCGGATTTGGAGTGGAGGCCCAATACTCCCGCCAGGATATCGGTTAGCAGCTTGCCGGTAGCGATGGTCCCATAGCCGCCGATTGAATGGAAGCGGACCCGGAAGGCCTGCGGTGGAAGCAGGCGCGGATTGCCCCTGGTCGGCAGGGCCATGAATTCGGTCTCCGGATAGGCGGCCCTCAACTTAGCCTGGAGCTCAGCGACGCCTGGCGGCGGATCATCCATAAAGAATCGCGAGCCCAGGTAGAAGAAGGGGACATTGAGCGCGCTCTCCATATTCTCGAAGGCAGCGATCAGGTCGCGGGGTTGCAGATCGTGGCCCCCCAGACCGAAGATACCAGTACTCACCTTCGGCAGGTCGGTGATCGCCGGAATGCCCTGGTGGCGAATTAGGGCACCGTTCTCGCAGGCCTTGAACAGGGCCTTCATCACCAGATCTGTCAGTGCCGTCTGGTCGGAGCGCTCGAGCACGGTCACCGCCTTCTTTCCAGCCAGGACCGCGATCAGCTCCCCTTCTGGGAACGGCTGTAGCAGTTTGATCGAGACCACGCCGACTTTCTTCCCTAGGGCGCGCAGATAGGCGGCCACCGCCTCTGCATCGTCGGTTACGGATCCGAGACCGACGATCACATGCTCGGCGTCCTCGACCCGATACCCCATGACAGGCTTATAACGGCGTCCGGTTAAAGCCCCGTATTCGTCCATCGCCTGGGTGACGAAGCGCGGCACCTCACGCGCGAAATGGGTATGGTGATCCACCAATCCGGCCTGGAAATCCGGCTGATTCTGGACGCCGCCGGTCAACCCTGGGTCTAGGACATCTACCAACGCCGGTACCCGCTGGCGGGTCCCTTCTTCGAAGGCATTGAGCCACTGGCGCCGCCATTGCTCATGCAACTCCTCCGGGACCCAAGGTAGGGTTTCCGCGATCGTGGCGCCGACGTTGTCCTGTTCGACATCTGCACTGCGTGTTTCCAGGAAGGCGCAGAGCTCGGTAAGCGTTTCCTGCACGATGTCTCCGGCGTGACGCTTGAGGTACTCCTTAAGCTGAAAGACACGCCCCTTGGCCCCGAACAGAATCTCCTGGGCTACCGTCGGTGCCTTGATCCTGCTAGCCGGATCGCCCAGGAACGCCTTGAGCAACTCTGGCTCCGGCATGCGGGCTTCGCTCTGCATGTGGCTGGTGGCGAAGCCGTCCATGGCATTGGCGACTGGGATCAGGGAGAGGGCACTCACCTTGTAAGCGATGGCGGCCAGATCGGCCGCTTCTTGGGGGTTGCTCCCGAACAGCATCGTGTACCCGGACGGTAATAAAGCATAAACGTCATCGTGCCCAGCCATCACGTTCAAGGAGTGCCGAGATACCGAACGCGCGGCGATCTGCAGCACGAAACCCCCGATCTTCTTGCCCACGGTTACATAGTGGGACTCTAGCCCATACAGAATGCCCTGGCTGGAAGATGCGTTCGAGATATAGCGACCACCGGTCAGGGCCGCGCCCATAGCGCCGCTCTGAGCCGAGTGCTCGCCCTCCGGCTCAAAGAAGAAGGGGTGCTTGCCCCAGACATTACAGCTGCCTCTGGCCCGATAGGCCTCGAACAGCTCGGAGATCTCCGTGGACGGCGTGATGGGATACCCGATCACTCCGCCGCAGACATGCCCCATGACATGAGCAATCGCCCCGTTGCCGTGGATGACGGTTTCGGTACCCGGAAATCTGAAGCGCTCCTCGCCTTCCCGCATGTTATCGGGGTTCGCTCGAGTGCTGATCTCGACTGTTGGGAACTCCTGTTTCTGCTGCAGAATCTTGGCCTCGGCCTGATACATGCTGTACTCCTCGGCTGCCGTTGGACGGCTGGTTATGTCTCGCTATGGGGTTTGGTAGGGTCCCCCGTGCCCCACAATGCATGGACAGGTAAGCCACCGCTGCTGACGGTGAACGCTCAAGACATCACTACTCCGATATGCACCGGGACGATAGATCACTGGGGCGATAGCCACCTCCAACCCAGTTCCTAGAACCGGAAGCTAGCCATTGTCCAAGATTGGCAGAACTGATAATTAGATCAGAATGATACTGCAAGTACCACACTCTGATTGTTACGGAACAGCGCCACTGCGCGGTCTAAGCAAGATGAGGCAATATTTGTACTAATTCCATGAAGTTGAGCCTAACGGGAGAGCGCTCGCCTCGACGCGGCGAGAGACCGGAGAGGGACGAACGAGAAACAGCGCCCAAACAATCACAAATGGCATCGGTGACGCTTAGCTTAATGGTATTGCGCTTCAGGGTGGTAACCGATCTTCAACCATCGCACCTGATTGTGGCTATTCGTCCTGAAAGCAACGTCCTAAGTTCTGGTGGCATTTTCCGACCGGTTACTGGAATGACGCGGTGAGGCCGAAAGGATAGCGAACGCCCAGAAACGTACTGCCTCTTAATCCAGCGTTGCCTGCGAGGGCTAAATAGAGAGCCGCTGTTGACCCATCTGTGTTCGTGGTCCCGAGAATGCAGTTGGGGCAAAGCTCTCCGGTGAGACACGGGTTACGCGGTCACGATCTTAGTGCCTTTCTCGGTCCCCAAAATCAGCACATCCGCCGGTCGCAGGGCGAAGATACCGACGGTTACGACACCGGCGATGTTGTTGATTTCCTGCTCTAGCTTCACTGGCTCCATGATATTCAGGTTGTGAACATCCAGAATCAAGTTGCCGTTGTCGGTGACGAATCCGTCGCGCCAGACTGGTGTGCCGCCGAGCTTGACCAGTTGTCGCGCTACATAGCTGCGGGCTATGGGGATGACCTCCACCGGCAGGGGAAATGCACCTAACACATCCACCAGCTTGCCATCGCTGGCGATACAGACGAACTGCCTGCTGGCCGCAGCGATGATCTTCTCGCGCGTGAGGGCCCCGCCGCCACCCTTTATCAGATGGAGCTGGCGGTTCGATTCGTCCGCACCGTCGACATAGAGTTCGAGCTCCCCGGCAGCGTTGAGATCCAGTACTGGGACCCCCTGCTTCTCCAGATGTGCCGTCGATGCCTCGGAACTGGAGACGGCTCCCTGGATACGGCCCTTGATGGTGGCCAGAAAGTCGATGAAGTGATTGATGGTGGAGCCGGTGCCAATACCGATAATGCCTTCGTCCACGTACTCCAGAGCAGCCTTGGCGGCCAGTTTTTTCAGTTCGTCCTGGTTCATTCTAATCCTCCGCATAGGGGTTTTGAGTATCTCCCATCATAGCAAAGCACCGGGCGGCCCTGTCCAATTCGCTTGCGGGACTCAAGCACTATCTCGGGGAACTGCTCAGAGACAAAGAAAACATCGCCATACCACCGCGGGCCACTCTGCCTGATCTCCGGGGAGGCGGTGGTGCTGCTCAGGAAGCGAAACTTCAAGGACCACAAGGACTGCAGAATCGGCGACGGCCCGGCTTCATTAGGTGGTGGCCTGCCTGTCGTAAAGTTGATATGGTTTTATCCGAAAGGCTGTCTGAATGATTATTCATCCCCACCTAGGGAGTTAAACAACGTATTTTCCGTCAACTGGCCGCCAAACGAGGACATATTGTCCTATTTATTCGGCTGTGGCAGGTGCCATGTAGCCGTTGCTGTTGATCCCGTGCTCGGCGACGAGGACTGGTTCCTCACCGAGGCGCAGCAGCAGGATATCAAGGTTGCTCATGTGAGCGACACTCATGTCCATGCTGACCACTACTCCGGCAGACGGGCACTGGCCGAGAAATGCGGCAGGCCTCTGCTGCCTGTACGAGAGTAACGCCGGGTGCGTCCTGTCGGCTGCCGTTGCTGGCATCTCGGCACCCCACTGCCGCGATCTCGGTTACGGCATCGGCGCGCTGAGGCCGGGGCTCGCTGTTACCTCCACACAGTCTATCGAAGGAGCATTCTGGTTTGTAGCCACTGGCATGGGCTTGTCCGGCCTGAGCCTGGCCATCCCTGATGAGGAGACGCGTCCGCGCATCAATCCGGCGCCTGATGCCGGATTGATGATCAGCCACCGTCGTCACCCATCATGAACATTCAACTCCACACAGAATGCACGAACCATGCTGGCAATCGTCTGGAATTACAGGTCCGGTCAGTCGGTTACCAACCAGGGAGTTAGCGCAAGCCTACAATCTTAACCGCCACATGGTTGCGACGCTGGTGAAGAGCTTCAACGGGCTTTATGCGCACTGATGTGAGATACCTGTCTCAGATGCCGGACTACGACCGGCGCAGTGACCTGTTTGCCACCGTCGATCACGCCATCTGCTGGGTGTATGCAGAACATAAGTCAGCACGCTCCGCGAGCGGCTTCCTCCTGCACCTGATCGACACGGAGCCGTTCCACCATCGCTCAGGCCCTCATCGACAACGGCATAGAGTTTACCGATCGCGTGTCCGATTTCCCCCAGCGATATTGACCAGCCCGGGAAACGCCAGCACTGCGGCACGCCCATCCTTTGGATGGCCACTGCTCGACCAGCAGGCCAGTATCTCGCACCTCACGCAAGATTCTACTTTTCCTTCGATCTCGGGATATTCGGAGTAGCGATGAAACTCAAGGTCCTGAAGATCGAACGGGAGAAAAACCAATTGGGGGTACGGATGGCGTATTGCGAGTGGGTCTACCTCATGACCCAGTCCTTAGTACTGGTTGTACAATTCCAGAGTTTTCTGGGCACGGCTCTGATTCGTTTCCGCCTGAATGATCAAGGCTTGTAAAAAAGTGCTGCCCAGCCACTCCAGTCTCCATCACGTGACACGGCTAGAAGCTGTTCGTAGTAGTTATCCCGGTGTCGCTCCAGATACTCGCTGAGGTAGAAATTCGGTAGAGGAATCCCTGCTCGAATAGAAACAACGGTGCGATGAGACGCTCCAGACGACCGGTGCTGTCGAGGAGCGGGGACAGTGCCTCGAATTCGGCACGGATCAACGCGAGCTGCACCGAACGATTTGGGGCCTCGCCATGCAGCATGCAGATAGCGTTTTCAGGTTACCATGGCTTGCGATAGATCATGCGCCGGGCAGGGAATAGTGGGCACTCCAATAGTTTGCTGTTATCTGGGCCTTCAAGCATGTCTCAACGCTTCTCGACGTTGGGTGTCGAGGCGTGGCTCCCACGCTGGAGCGTGGGAGCCAGAGATAAGGGGCAAAGTAAATAATGATACAGGGCCGGAGTGTCCTGGCGAGACGAATACTGACGAAGTGGTTGGCCTCCCCCGCGGTGAACCCATTGCGGTCGGTGGAGCGCAGCTACCACGGGTTAAGGACTTGAAGCTGGTTATCGCTTGGCCCAGGTCAGGTCCGGCGGTGAGCAGGTGGCAGTGATTCTCGAGGATGACATAGCCCTACAAGGTGAGGCGACCACGACTCTGCAGAAATTTCTGCGAGTCGAGTAGGATCTGCACGTTCACAGGCTGACCAAGTAAGGGCAACCATTGAAGTACCATGCAGGTGAAGAAATAGGGTGCACCCCGGTCGTGAATTCAGTTCCCACCCTTGAATTTTCACTAGGCGCTGTCGTCGGTCAGTGCACCTGTGTAGTTGTCATGCCAACAAATCTTCCACCCACGTCGTAGACATTGCCTGCTATCTCATGCAGGCCGAAGACGTTGGCCGACAGGCTGCCGATCGGGATCGTCCGGCGGTGGTAGACGCCGGTTTTGGCACCGTAACCGTTGTAGTCGTGATTGCCGTCGTAGTTGGCCCGGTCGGTGTGCATGCAGTTACCGGTCTAGAGGGGGGTCCGGATGTCGGTGCGGGCGGCATATTCCCATTCAGCCTCGGTGGGTAAGTGGTAGCTGCGGCCGGTCTGCTTGCTAAGCTACTTTGCATAGGCCTGGGCGTCGCGCTAACTGACATGACCATTGACGGTCACCGCGGCTTCAACCCTCGTCGTCCGGCTCCTCGCTCCCGGTGGCTTCGGCAAAGCGATCATAGTCCGCAAAGCGGACCTCCGTGTAGCCGGTGGCGAAGGACCAGATGGTCACTCGGTGCTGTGGGCCTTCGTCACTGGTGTGTTGTTCCAGTTCACCGCCTGGTGAGCCTATCAGAAAGCTGCCGCCTGGGGGCGAAACTATTGCGGGGCCGACGCCGCCGATCTGCAGGGGATCACGGAATGTCTGACCAAGGGACTCCAACGCCTGTTTTGTCTCCGTTGTATCCGGTGTCTCCGGTTGCGGCTCGGATGAAGTCAGCAGCTCGGCGATCTGTTCCGGAGTCAGGGGATTCACCAGCGGGTCCGCGAACTCACTACCGGTTCTGCCAGGAGTCTGGAGCAATATCCACAGGGCTTTGGTGTCCGATGGCTGGGGTAAGTTTTAGTTACCTCGGGGGGCTCTAGCCCCAGATGAGGTAGGGCAGGCGTTGGGCGATATGGGTCGCTATGGGTTCGGCGGCGGGATTGTTCTATAAAAGTGCTCGTGTAACGCCGCGGTCTCTTTCCGGTACCAGATGGTGACCCGGTATTCGGCATGGGTGGCCTCCTGCATATCGAGCAGAGTTGACCCTCATCGCTTCCCGGACCCACTGGTGCTAGGCGACCCTGGCGAGCTAGGCACCGTCGCTGGCCAGCACCATGGCGAACACCGCGCGCCCAAGTAGGGCCCAGCGCAGGGTTCCGCCTAGATAGGGGGGCAGCAGACGCCTGGGCGGGATGAAATCGAGAAGCTGCGGGTGCCAACTGAACAGGACGCCGGCGAAGATGACGTCGTTGAGGGCGCCGTACTCGGCGGACAGCCAGCGGTCGAACTGCCAGCCTCTTTGGCGCGGCCAGTCCCGGAGTCTTGTCCAGATCCCAACAGCGCGCGGCAAGGCAACGGGCAACGTTCCAGCACTGTCTTCCAAGTCAGCTAGCGGATGAACAGCCATATCAGGGCCAGACCGCCCGGCAGGAGCAAAAACGGATCACCCAAGGTGTCCAGCCGGGCGCGGTGGACAGAGTGCAGGTCCGTCCACGGTTTGACGCCTTGCCTGGCAACGGGTGCTGAATCCGTTCCCTGAATCCGCTCCCATTGGTCCTCACACAATTTCAAGTGAACCATTTACAGTAACGCGAGGTCCGCTAGCCAGCGGCGCAGCCGCGGCATCGGTGGTTGCCGCTGCGATCCCTGTTTCTGGTCCACCCAGGTCCGGCTCTAGATCCGCTAGCCAGTGAGCGAAATGCTCACTGAACTGCTGCTGTTCTTGCTTCGGAGCGGCACGGCAGGGGCGCAAGCACATGCTCGGGGTCAGCAGTCCGTTGCAGTAGGCGGCCCTCGGCATTGAGCGCTAGCAGGTCGGGCGGAGGCGGAGCTGGTGGGGCCTGATGCAGGGTCATGATCGGCTGTTAGCGCTTAGCGGTGGAACAATTGCACCAGTCTTTGCGCAGTCTTTCAGCAGCTTGTCGATCTAATCCTGGTCGCCGGGGAATGGAGAGGTCGCGGGACTCGATATCGGATTTGACCGGTAAGCGTAGCACTTTGCCCAGGCCCAGCATCCCAGGCGATGCCGGGTGGCTAGGCTGGATTTAACCAAGCCCGGTTCGCCAGTTACCAGCAGCGGCATGCCAAGGGTCAGGTTGACCTCGACAGCCACCGCTGTGCAGGTAGTGGTACACGATAACCCTCCGGGGCCCGTAAAAGGCGGCTGGGTCCACCATGGGCAGTTTGTCTGTGGCCCTGGGATCGCCGGTAGCCGCAGCCGGTGTAGAGGTGCAGTTCGCTCATGATTCGTCTCCTCACGGCTATCGGGGTCGGTGTGGCGATGAAGAGCCCACCTGTGGCCTCAAAGCCGAGCCTAAGCTCGATTTCTACCTGCTCGATGGTGAGGCCCCGGTTCATCTCGGCTCACACTGAGGCGACCAGCTCGATCGCTCTGAGCAACAGGCCACACGCGCCGCGCGCCGCGCGGGATCCGCCACGATCTGCCTGGGCTCGTCCTTGGGGTTTGCCTATCTCTACGGACAGGTTATCGCTCAGCTCAATGAGCTCCGTCGCCAGCCGGGGGCTCTCACGCGGGTTTGAAATCCCCCACATTTTCACCGAAATAACCGCATTTGTCGCCGGGCCCCGGCTCCCGCGCCAGAGCTATCGGGAGCCCGGGAGCAGGTCAGCTAGTCAGTTATCAGTAGACGGCACTCGGTTGCGTAACCATAATAGAGCGCTTGGTGCCTGCGGAATCGGGAGAGAGCGGCCTCCTCATAGGATACGGGAGACGCGGGATCGAGGAGCTTTTTTAACCGCCCCTAGCTCAGCTGGAGTCTCACTAAGCCATCCTTATGTACATCGTTCATATCTCGTCCGAACTTGCACCCGTCGCCAAGGTGGGCGGGTTGGCTGATGTTGTTTTCGGTTTGAGCCGCGAGCTTGAGATTCGCGGCAATGATGTGGAGATCATACTCCCGAAATACGACTGTCTCTGGTACGGCGAAATCTGGGGGCTGGACGTTACTTATCATGATCTCTGGGTGCCATGGGGCGGGGGTAGCATCCATTGCACGGTCTATCTCGGCATGGTCTACGGGCGCCGGTGTTACTTCATCGAGTCCCACTCACACGATAATTACTTCAATCGCGGATCCTTCTACGGATCGCACGCTGACGCACTGCGGTTTGCCTTCTTCAGCAAGGCCGCTATCGAGTTTCTACTCAAATCGGGTAAGCGTCCGACTATTATTCACTGTCACGATTGGCAAACCGGCTTGGTGCCGGTCTTGCTGTGGGAAATCTATCATCGTATGGGTATGCACAATCAGCGTGTCGTGTACACCATCCACAATTTTCAGCATCAGGGGGTCCACGGAGAACCTGTGTTATCCGGGGCTGGCCTGCATCGACTGGACTATTATTTTCATCGTGACCGCCTGGGCGACGATCACAACCCCAAGGCCATCAACATGATGAAGGGCGGTATCGTCTATTCGAGCTTTGTGACCACTGTCTCCCCGAGGCACGCCTGGGAGGCCTGCTATACCGACCAGGGTAAGGGGCTCGGTCACACACTCTCAGTCCATGGGGACAAGTTCGGGGGCGTACTTAACGGCGTCGATTATGAAGTGTGGAATCCCGAGATTGATCGCTTCCTACCCCACCACTATGATGTCTGGCATCTGGACGGGAAATACGCGAACAAGGAGGCGCTGCGAGAGCGCCTGGTGTTACGCAAGGACTATAAACCCCTTATCGCCTATGTCGGTCGGTTGGACCATCAGAAGGGTCTGCATCTGGTCCGTCATGCCATGTTCTATGCCCTCCAGCGGGGCTCTCACTTCGTGCTCCTGGGATCGAGTCCAGACCAGGGTATCAACAACGAGTTCTGGGGTCTCAAGCACCATCTCAATGGCGACCCGGATGTCCATATCGAGATCGGATTCAACGAGCAGCTCGCCCATCTCATTTACGCCGGTGCGGATATGTTGGTCGTACCCAGCATCTTTGAGCCCTGTGGTCTCGCCCAGTTGATCGCGCTACGTTACGGCACTGTTCCCATCGTCAGATCGGTCGGTGGTCTCGCCGATACCGTGTTTGATCGGGATTACGCATCCACACCTTTTGAATATCGTAACGGCTACGTCTTCGACAACACGGATTTCCCTGCCGTCGAATCGGCCATGGACCGCGCCATCGGGCTCTGGTATGAATTTCCGAAAGAATTCCGGCGCTTGCTTTCCAACGGCATGGTCTATGACTACTCTTGGAACCATCCAGCCCACCATTACCTCGCGATCTACAATCACGTCAAGTCCTAGTAACGCGCCGAGTATCGTTTCCACTCGATGGGGACATGGGGCAACGGGTGAGAAAACAGTCATAGCCGTCACACAACTATGAATAACGCCGGAGGAAAACTGCACGTTTAGAACTTGAAGACTTGCTCTTATGAAAGCAAAACTAAGAAGCTGTGAATAGGGAAAGAACCCAAGCCTTCATATTACATGGAAGCAACTTCTCCTGAAACCGCCTAAAGCTACAGGTAATGGAACCATTTCCTTCAGTCCCGCCAAGAACCGTTAGTTTCTAGCAGATGTTACCTGTGACCCTGCAGCTTACGAGCGTCTGGAATCGGACGGTGTGGGTATTGTAAAGCCCAGTGCAAAAGTTGTGAGTGAGGGGAGGATTATTATAATTGATTATTTTTACCTCAATCTCAAGGCCGCCAGGTAAGAATCTCTGCAAGATGACTATAGATTAAAAACATCTTTTACTACATTCAGGAGTTCAGAAAGAACGAACGCCAAGGTAATAACTCAGATCAGTGGGTTGTCCGGCATAAAATTATCAGTGCTTCCTGACAGCTTTACGGGATCCATCCAAAATGGACCTTTTTGGGGATGCTGCCGGAGAATGGTTCCACATTCATGTCGATATACGAGGGAATTGGGAAGGATTGGTTTGTTTGAATATACTGGAATAGTATAGACGTGAAACTAATCTTTTTAGACATATACGGACAGGTTATAAATATGATCTGCAAGTGCCGAGGGATCCGATACTAGAGGCTGTTGATGTTTATCTGAGCGCGGATGATTAAGGCCCCTAATAGCTGCCAGTCACCGGCCGCCGGCCACCAACCCCTGTAGGGTGACTATTCCACAGCTGCAGGTACCGCGCCGAGCTCAGCAGGGACGCGATACCCGCGGCGGATGGCTACTTCGCGCGTGCCCTCGGCCCATAGACCAGACCGCCGGTCACTTCGATGGTCGTGCCGTCGATCGAGTCGTTGGTGATGACATGCTTGATGGTGCCAGCGAGTTCTTCCGGTTCGACCAGATGGCCGACGTGGACGTCTTTGAGGATCGCCTCCAGGGCCGTCTCGTTCATGCCTTTGAGGATTTCCGTGGCCGTATAGCCCGGTGAGACACCGACGACCCGGATCGGCAGGTGCTTCAAGTGGAATTCGCCTACCAGGATCTTCGGCCACAGGGTAAGCGCGACTTTGGTCGAGGAATAGTTGAGTTGTCCGATTTGGCCGGTGCTGTTGATCGAGGAGGTGATCAGCAGCAGACCCTCCTTGCCACTGTCCACCATGCGCCGGGCGGCCTCGCGCAAGGTGAGAAAGGTGCCGGTGAGATTGGTATCGACGACCGACTTGAACTGCTCGGTGGTCGTGAAACTCTTGACCTTGCCGGTGTTCCTGTCGGTGTTGATCATCAGGTTGTCGGCAAAGCGCCCCGCGTTCGCCAGGACCACGTCGAGGGAACCGAAGGTCTCGATCGCTTTATCCATCAGCTTGCTCTGGTCTTCCTCTTTGGTGACATCGGTTTGCACCGCGATTGCCTCGCTGCCCGCCTCCTTGATTTCCTTAACTGTTTGCTCCAGACGTTCGATACGTCTGCCGGCGAGTACGACCTTGGCCCCGTCCTCAGCTAGGTTTTTAGCCACCGCGGCACCGATGCCGGTACCACCGCCCGTGATGACGACTACACTGCCCTTTACGTCCACTCCATACCTCCTTAGGTTTTTTATGGTGGAAGAAAGCTTCCTACAAGAGGAGCACCCAGGATAATGAGGATGTTCCACACCTGCAGTTTGCGCGTCAAAGATTATCAGATCGCAGATCTTCTGCAATAAGGACTCACTACCTGGTCGGTTGCAGCTCAGTTGGTAGTATAGTATAAATAATCACTTAACTTTCGAGCCTCTATCCCTATATGAGAGCTCTGCGTTCCACACCGCGTGCGATACTTACAGAAAATCGAAAGTAATGCCATGTTTGCTTCCTCGCTCCTTTGCAGGAGGGTTGGAGTGAAGGGACCAATGGCTTTGGTTTCGGTACAGTTAGTATTACGCAAGTCATTATATGAATAATTCGCTCGATTAGAATATTACCAATAACTCCAAATTTAGGAGGAATCCTATGGCGGACTGGACCGAACAGGCCGAACAAATGTTGAAAATCTGGACCGAGGCTCAAAAGAATGTCTGGGACAGTTGGCAAGATCTCGCTGGTCGCGCCGTGGGTACCCAACCGAAACCCCAAGCCGCAGGGATGAATCCTATGGAATGGTTTCAGCAATCCATGTCGCTGTGGGCGGATCCAGCTGGGGTTACGCGGGATGCCGGTCGCCAGGTCTTCGGCAGCCAGTTCTCGATGATGCGCAACCTGGAGTTGCTGACCCGAGCTTGGCAGCTAGTCGCCCCCAAGCTTGATACCGGCCAGGATTGGCGCTCCTCGCTGTCGGGCTTCATGACCCACTGGTTTCCACAGGTTACCGGGGCGTCCGGCGACCTGTTCGAGATGACCAAGGACACCCAGACCCTCTGGCAATCCTACCTGAGCGAATGGGGTCCCCTGTTGAAACCTTGGCTCTCCTCGGCGATCGGGGTGACTGGGAGTGGGCATCTGGGCGAGATGATACTGGGGGGGTCGACGGGGTTGGACCGCTTACTCATGATGGGGCAGGACGATTTCCAGACCGGGCCTTTTGTCGGGTTTGCCGAGATTCCCAGTATCGGCGTCACCCGCGAACACCAGGCGAAAATCCTGCGGGCCTTCGACGCCTTCGTCGATCTGCGCAAGGTCATGCTTGAGTTCAATAAGATGACAACTGGGGCCCTGAGTAAGGCAGTGGAGGCCGTGATGGAAGCCCTGATGGAGAAGGGCAAGAAGGGTGAGAAGATCCGTAGCGTGCGCGATTTGAATCGCCTGTGGCTCGAATCTGCTGACAAGGTGTTCACCGAGATGTACGCGTCCGAGGAGTATCTGAAGGCACAGCGCGAGTTGTCAGCAGCCGGCATGTCCTACAAGCTCATGCAGCAAGAAATGGTCGAGATGGTTCTGAAGGGCCTGAACCTGCCGACCCGCAGCGAGCTCGACGATGCTTACAAGACGCTGTACGAATTGCGCAAGGAGGTCAAGGCGCTGAAGAAGGCCATGCAGGCGCAGACCGAGCTGACCATGGAAGCTAAGGCGGCGTCACAGAATGCGATTAAGCAGGTAGAAACGCAGAAGACGGCGAAGAAGGTAACCGCCCGCAAGAAAACGGCAGCGCGCGTGGAACCCGCTGTTTGAGTCGTGCCCTACCGAAACGCAATTCTCAAATCCTCCGGAGAAGATCTATGTTGTCACTACCCATCGATATTCAGCCTAAGGATGCCATCAAAGAGCTCAAAGAGATCAACGACAAGATCACCAAGGGCCTCGAATTCTTGAGCAGCCTTAAGGACGAAGACGTGGACATCGGCACCGCGCCCAAGGAGACCGTGTACACGGAAGACAAGCTCAAGCTCTATCACTACCTGCCGACTCAAGACAACTTGCTCGAAACCCCATTGCTCATCGTCTATGCCCTGGTTAATCGCTACTTGGTAGCTGATCTTCAGGAGGACCGTTCCCTAGTACGTAACCTGGTCAATGAAGGACTAGATACCTACCTGATTGAGTGGGGCGATCCCGCACCGGCGGACAAATATCTCACCGTGGACGACTATGTAAACGGTTATCTGGATAATTGCGTCGATTTCCTGCGTGAGCGGCATGGTGTCGACAAGATCAATCTCTTCGGGATCTGTCAGGGTGGCACCCTCGCTACCTGCTACTCAGCGCTGCACCCGGACAAGGTGGCAAACTTGGTTCTGACCGTGACCCCTATCGATTTCCATCCCGGCTGGGATAAGCAGAATCCGGAGGTCGGACTGCTCTTCAACTGGGGTAAAGGCGTAGATGTGGAGCTGATGGTCGATGCCTATGGCAACGTGCCCGCAGATGTCCTCAACTTCACCTTCCTCCTGGTCAAGCCCTTCTCGCTCAATTTTGGCAAGTACCATGACATGCTGGATATCCTAGACAACAAGAAGGCGATGATGAACTTCTTGCGCATGGAGAAGTGGTTGTTCGACGGTCCGGACGCGGCCGGTGAGGCCTACCGGGAGTTCGTGCGGGATTTCATGCGGGATAACCAGCTGGTCAAGAACGAAAAAATGATCGGTAGCCGACTCGTTGACTTGGGCAATCTCACCATGCCGATCTTCAACTGCTATGCGACGGCCGACCACTTGGTACCGCCGCACTGTTCAAGGATACTCGGGGAGAAGGCAGGGACCGACGACTATACGGAAATGGCCATCCCGTCCGGTCACATCGGTATCTACGTCGGCGGCAAGGCGCAGAAAATGCTGGCGCCGGGCGTTGCGAAATGGTTGCGAGAGCGGGCCTGATATTCATCGGTATGATCTCCCTGAAGGGTAATGCCGTTGCCGTTAAGCGGGTAGGTTGGGCAAAGGTACGTCACCTGGGTGGTGCCCGTGCCCAACACCCTAAAGCGAAATATGATCTTACGGAACTTGACTGTTAGCTAAGATTAAAGAAATGGGGACCATCTCGAAAGAGTTAGCATTAATCCTGCAATTTTTGTGGTGGTATATTTCAGAGGAATAGAGTAAGGTAGCTCACTCTTAATCATTAAAGCCTTATACGGTTTTTACTATTTACTTGGTACCGAAATCCAACAATTCCTCTACCAGAGGAACGCAGTAGAGTTTAAACGACCATCTTCAGTTTTAATTCAACCAGATGGTTTTCAACGATGATTATTGAAGATAATGTACATACTTGCCGTAAATGTCATAGCAAGGAAGTTGTAAAAAGTGGCGCAAAGTGGGTATGGTAATCTGCAATATCATTGCAGAACTAGTGGTACTTACGGCGTACTTGAATCCCGATAGTCATGAACGAAGCGGAACAGCTGCCACCCCTTGCAACCATGCTGAACCCTCATGACTATCGGGATTCAAGTACGCCGTAAGTACCACTAGGTTGATCCCGAGCGAACTCGAGTGTGGGAGGTGGGTATTATGCGCGTTTGTCTTCAGCACTGTCATCAAAGTTTGGATTTGGGTTGCATTGAATAGTGAGTAGAACCGAGTGCCCGGAACAGGGATACACCGGTAGTATCGACTGCGACAACCTGCATTGGAAATCGGAAGAGCCGTAAGGACGTACTGTTGCGGTCCCGCGTCCGTGAGCGGCTGGAGCGTCGTTTACCGACAATAACCAATTGACCACCACCCTGGAGATTCAAGATGGCAACCAAGAGATTCAATCGCGGTGTCGCCCTGGTCGGGGCGGGTATGAGCGATTTCGGGGCCTTCCCCAGAAAGACCAGCCGTGATCTGTTCATCGAGGCCTTCAAAGATATGAAGACCTCGGTAGACAAGGGCTTCGATCCGAAGGATATCGAGGAGTGTTACTTCGGTAACTACAGCAGCAGCCAATTCGAGGGACAAGGCTTCACTGCCCCCTTTATCGCCAACGCGGTGGGGATGAATCCGAAACCCGCGATTCGCACCGAGAACGCCTGTGCAAGCGGCGGCAGTGCCATCCGCTTGGGGTGGATGGCAATCGCCTCCGGGATTGCCGACATGGTGCTAGTGGGTGGCTATGAGAAGGAGACTGATCAGCCGACCGAGAAGGTTACCGAGATCCTGGCCACGGCCAGCGACAACCTGTATGAGAACGTGGCGGGGTTCACCTTCCCTGGCCTGTACGCCGCCCTGGCTACCGCCTACATGGACCGCTATGGTGCCACCAGCGAGACCATGATGAAGGTTGCGTTCCAGAACCACGAGAATGGTGCTCTCAACTCCAAGGCCCAGTTCGGCAGGCGGATCGGTGATTTCATCAAGATGAAACAGAAGAGTGCGGAGAAAAAAGGCAAGCCAATCCCCCAGTGGGATGATGAAATGGCTTTCCTGCGCGACCCGCGCGCCAATCCGGTCATCTCTTGGCCCATGCGTCTGTTCGACTGTTCCCCGGTCTCCGATGGTGCGGCGGCACTCCTGCTGGTGGCGGAGGATATGGCTCGCAACTTCACCGACAAACCCGTGCATATCATCGGTAATGGCGTTGCCTCCGGTGTACCTATGCACGACCGTACCGATTTGACCATGATCGAGACGGCAGTCGTGGCCGGTAAGGCCGCCTACGAGATGGCGGGGGTGTCACCCAAAGACATCCAGGCTTGCGAGGTCCACGACTGTTTCACCATGACCCAAGTAATCGCTACCGAAGACCTGGGATTCTTCGGTCCGGGTGAGGGCTGGAGGGCTCTGGAAGAAGGTCGCACCGCCCATGACGGTGATCGCCCCATCAATACCTCTGGTGGGCTCAAATCCAAAGGCCATCCGGTGGGTGCCTCGGGGGTTGGGCAGGTCGTCGAGATCTGGAAACAACTGCGCGGCGAGGCAGGCAAGCGCCAGTTATCGGGTGAACCGACCCTCGGCTTGACCCACAACCTGGGGGGCAGTGGTCAGGTGTGTGTCGTCAACATTTTCGAGCGGAGATAAGACCATGAGCAAAGATTTCTACAATGCAGCCGGCTTCTACGAATTCGTCGAGGAGAAGAAGCTCATGGGCACCAAGTGCAAGTCCTGTAGCGAGCTCTTCGTGCCGCCACGTCCCATATGCTCCGTGTGTCACGGCGAAGAGATGGAGTGGACGGAGATGAGCGGAAAGGGCAAGCTGGAGGCTTTTACCGTGACCCTTTACGGACCGACCCGAATGGTGGAGGCGGGCTACGATGCGAAGAATCCCTATTGCGTCGGCGTCGTGCGCCTGGACGAGGGTCCAGCGATCAGCGCCCAGATCCTGGGCCTGGATCTCACCAATCCCAAGGCAATCAAGATCGGTACTCCCATGGGACTGACCTTCGTTGACCGGGCGGAAGGGGAGAAAAAGAACACCTACATCGGGTTCGAGGTCGCTTAGCACGTAATTGTTCAACTCCTCGTTGTTTTTGCCATCCATGGCACCTGGACTCTGGCACTCCCTGCCGGAATGAGGGGGGTTGAACGATTACCCTACCACTAAGGTACAAAAACCCACTTCGTCTCCAGAAGGTCGGTATCCACCGACCCATTGTCTTTGTCGGTTCCGCAGCGATCACACGTCAACTCCCTTTCCAGACTAGGGGGCGTTCTCAATCAACAACCTAAATCGTGTAACATTGGGCAAGCGGATATTTACGGAAGGATTATCCGCGAATCCATACAAATGGACGTAAATAAAGGCAATGGGATGAAAGCCCGTTGGGGCTGGTTGACCAGTTGTGACTAATTTGTGTTCATTCGCGTTCATTTGCGGAAAAAAGAATCCAACGGGGATTACCTTAGTATCGGTTCAAAAACAAACGGTATGGTACCTCCAGGGTGTGATTGAAGATGACCAGATAGCCCTCAACCGGACCCTGGAAACCCTGAGTTTCATCCAGGGGCCGTTGCACCCCAAACCCGTACTTTTCCCCCTGCGTCTCCTTGTCGATGCGCTCACCGCTGTTGACGATGCGCTGCAGGAACGTTTGCATCAACAATTGGGGACAGTCGCCGTTCTCCTGGAAGAACGGCTGGAAGGCGTCGAGCAGCTTGGGGAGGTCGAGTCGCTCGTATTTCCCTGATATACCAAGCGGGCCCTTGGGGAATTAGGATCTGGGTGGTTCAGGTCAGGGTGCGGGGGATCACCATCCTAGTAGATGGGGTTACGATGGCCAGCTGCGGATGGGTGCGGATGAGGCCGAGGTCTTCCACATGTTTGCAGGTCGTCCTCTGAAATCATCGTATCTTCTTCCAGCGTATTGGCCAGTGCCCTGCCAATGACGTGTTGGACCCGGACCTCCTTCAGCTTGTCCCCCAGCTGGTCGAGATGGGTATCCTGTCAATTGATGAGCCGCTTCCGGGCATCGGCTTAAGGCCTGAGGAATCGGCTGGGTGCGGTCGCGTGCCGCTTTGGCCCTAAAGCAGGCTTCGTAGCCCATGGTATTGACCAGCCAGGACTGGTCTGCGGTCTGCTCAAAGACATAATGATCACCTTGGCTTCGAATATCTGTCTAGTCGCCTCGGTATGTTGGGCGTAGAAGACGGTAGCCTCCTCGTGGCTGAAGTTCCCCAACTGAAGTGATTCGGATTTGATATTGAAGGCACTGCCGCCGGTGATAGTCTGATTATCGCCGTCACGGATGCAGTAATCCCAGACATCCCACACGCGCACATGAGCACCGGCTGGGGAAGGCCTAGAGACGTCTGGGTAGCCGGCCCGGATCTGGCGCAGCAAGGAGATCAGGGTGTCCCCCACCAGGGAATCCACCTCGTCCAGTAATAGAACGCGGGGGGGCGGTCGTTCTCCTCCGGCCAGTGGGAGAGCAGTCCCCACAAGGCACTATGGAGACCGAGTTCGTGGCGTATCCCATTGACCCACTCCCGCAGTCGTCAATCACCCAGATGATGACAGGCCTTTTTAGCAATACCACTGACAATCGTCGTTGCTAAATCCCCGCGCGTCGCCTGGGCTGGACCCAGGGTTGTATAAAGGGCCATGTAATCCTGTTCCGCGTTGAGCTTCGCCATCAAGGCCAACAGGCAGCTGGTCTTGCTGGTCTGGCGCGGGGCGTGGAGGATGAAATAACGTTTCTCAACAGGAGAATGCGGGCACTGTGTAATGTTCGTCCGGTTTCGTGGGACCTGCAGTATTGAAGATTTTAATGAACTTCATCTGTCTATTATCCCAGTTAATTGGCACAATCGAACATACTGTTGTTGCGACGCACAAATATTGCAGTAAGATAGCGTAGGGTTGAACATCGCCGTTTAAGGGCCTGGGCGACTCACCAGACGCTAAGGTCGGGGAGGCGGCACCAGAAATCGGGAGAAAACAACGATGATCATTGAAGGTAAGACAGCAGTTATTACGGGCGCCGCCAGCGGTATCGGGCAGGCCACCGCGGAGGAGCTGGCCAAGCGGGGAGCCAAGGCGGTTGCGATGGTCGATATGAGCGACAAGGTAGCGGACATCACAGCGGGTATGAATAAGAAGCTCGGCAAGGAGGTCGGCAAACCCTTTCAGGGGGATGTTGCGGACGAGGCTTTCCGCAAGAAAGTATACGATGCCATGTGCAGAGAGCATGAGGTCGTAAATATCTGCGTGCCTTCAGCTGGCATCTTCCGCGACCGCCTGTCGGTCACCATCGACAAAGAGACCGGAAAGGCCAACATCTATCCCACCGAGCTGTTCCATAAGGTGCTGGAAGTCAATCTGGTACACCCCGTCTACTGGGCGCTGGAACTGGTTGCCCGCATGGCCGAGCACCGCAAGAAGACAGGCAAGAAGAAGTGGCATCCGGACGAGACTGTCCAGGGAACTATTGTCTTCATCGGTTCCGTAGCCTCCCAGGGTAACAAGGGGCAGATATCCTACTCGTCGACCAAGGCCGGTCTCGAAGGTGCTGCCCAAACTTTGATGAAAGAATCGATGTTCCACGGTGTGCGCACCGCCGTCATCCATCCCGGCTTCGTCGATACCCCGATTCTGCAGGGCATGCCCGAGGGTTATCTGGAGAAGTACATCCTGCCCGATGTCCAGTTGGGACGCTTGATCCGACCGGAAGAAATCGCCGATGCGATCTGCTTCCTCGTCTCCAACTCCGCAGTTAGCGGTGAGCTCTGGGCCGACGCTGGCTGGCATCCGCCGGCAGGGACCTGAGGACCAGAAGGAAGAAGGAAAATCCTCACCACGGGATGCTAGGGGGTGCTTCGGGCTGGTGCTCACAAAAGGTGGTTTGCGGTCGCCTCCATCTTTATGTGCCTTACGCGCATGAATATGGCGGGGCGTCCCCTTCAGAGGGCCACCTTGGAGTTTCCAAGGTGGCCTTTTTGATCGATCAACGCGATTTAAAGAATATATCCGCTTGCTTGCCCCCGCGCTCGACATCGAAGCAAAATTCCCGAGGCAGCCAGATATATTCCCTCCTGCCAATCGCCTCAATCATTCACGGTGAATAACCATGTACGGATCAATACGAGATGTCTTGGAAGACCTACCTGACGTCGGTGCTAGCTGGATGCGTTACATGACGGCGCTGGCCCGCTCCTTCAACCGCGAACAGACTGAGTTTCTCGACAGCTATCTCATCGCGGCCCAGATCGCGCTGCAGGCGGCCAAGGACAACCCCATGACCTTAAAGGATACCTTGGAGATCATGCAGCACAAGTCGGCTCTGGTGGGGAAAGGGCTGTTGGCCACGCATGAGAAAATGATGGATTTCACGTTCGACCAGTTAAAGGAAGCTAACGAGGCCTTCTTCAACACCATTCTCAATAACGAGGGAGAGAATCTGGCGGGCTATCTGAAGCGCGAAGCTGAGGTCATGGAAGCGGTCGCCAACTTTCCCGAGCAGATCGAAAAGGTCAAAGACGACTTCGGATTCCATTTCAATACCTCGGCGTACCGGTTGATCCATGACACCGGTTCCTTCCTCATGTATCAGGTGCTGCCGATCAAGGAAGGCGTGGAAGTTCGGGACGATCTGAAGCCGGTTCTCCTGATACCGCCCTATATGCTTGGTGAGCACATCCTCTCGTTCCTTCCCTACGAAAACAAGAGCTATGCCCACAGCTTTGCCAACGAAGGTATCCCCACCTACGTGCGTGTTACTAAAGATATCGACCAGAACGATATCGTGCAGAACATGACGCCGGATGACGATTGCACCCATACCCGGGAGCTCTGCGTCATACTCAGAGAGAGACACGGGCAAAAGGTCACCCTGAACGGTACCTGCCAGGGGGGCTATATCGTCCTTATGAACACTCTCTCCGGTACCCTCACGGACGTCAGCGATACCCTCATCACCAACGTGGCCCCCATCGACGGCACTTACAGCAATGCCATCAGCGGTATGCCCAACATGCCGCACGACTTTATTACCACCACCCTGCCGAACGGCCATAAGGTCGCCAACGGATACATGCTAAGCCTCGGCATGCGATTTGTCGCCATTGACCGCGAGACTCCCTTGATCAAGGTGCTGGACCAGGCCTCGCTGCATAAGGCGACCGACCTCAATCCCGGAAAGACTGCGGCGGCCCTGTTCCGGTGGCTCCTCAAGGAACGCGTGCACCTGCCGCTGGAAATCGCCAGGATGAGCACCTGCACCTTCCACCAGCCCATCTCCGAGGATGGCCTGTTACCGGTTAAGCTGTACAATAAGCCCCTGAAGGTGGGTGATCTGAAAGACCTGGGTGTCAAGTGGTATCAGAACTATGCCATGAAAGATGACTTAGTGACCCCGAATTGCGCGACGGCGGCCAACCGATTCCTGGCAGGGACCGATGTAATCGAATCCGTACCCTTCCCGGGCGGTCATGTGGCAATCCTCACCAGCCCCTACAACAAACGGTCTCCGGTAAACGATTACTTCAAAGCAAAGGATGGCAGGGAATACCGCGGGCCAGTCAAATTCCAGCTCGAGATCTCAAATTGAAGCCAACTCCACTGGAAACAAGGAAAAAAGTCACCTAAAAGGCACCTTCCTTGTTTTCCAGCTCCGAAGAAAGCGGTTACTGAGTCGGGGCAAGAGTAGTGGATAAAATTAAATGGTGAAGTCTACCAAACCCAACCTCGTCATTCCGGCAGGGAGTGCCAGAATCCAGGTGCCACGGATGGAAAAAATAGAGAGGTTGAAGGTTGAATAATCACGTCGTATAAACGTACCACTTGAGATTTAACCACCACCAAGAAAAGATGGTGGTTCGTCTATCCTTATGAACCTGAGTATGCTGGGCAAGAGATCCAAGTTTATTCTGGTACACTCCTTACCTCGAAGAAGGTTGGCCATGCTGGATGCAGAGCCAAATCGACGAAGCGGGATCCGCGCTGCTGATCTGCACACCAACCTAGAAGCGCAACCTGCCATTGGCTGGAGGTTGCGCTTTTATTTATATAAGCCCTTATTAAAGCTATTGAAACATATGAAAAATAGTTGGTTATAGTTAGACGTCAACAGCCTCCAATGCTATATTGGTTTCTGACCAGCTTCACTCAGGTGCTGGTCCCCACAGCCTACGGCTCGTTATCGGGACACCTGAGCTCGCCGGCCAAGTCCGACTTGGTTATTTTATAGAGGGCCAAATACCGTTCCGCCGATAGCAATCACCGATTTCCTCAACCGGTACCATCAGCAACCAGGGCCGCACCCTCAAGCTCTACCAACGGATCCTAGCCGTTGCTCTGGCCTTGAAGTTGAAAAGGTGATCACCGACAAAGCCTACGATTCATGAGCTTTGATCAAGGTGATCTACGACCATGGAGCGTAGGCGGTAATTCCTCCCCACGTTCTCACGTTATCAGTCAACACCTACGCGTGTTCGATCCCTAGGTTTACTGAGCTCGTAATCTCATCGACCACCTTGTTTCTAAAGGTGGTGCCCGGGGCGGGACTCGAACCCGCATGACCGAAGTCGAGGGATGTTAAGTCCCTTGCGTCTGCCAATTCCGCCACCCGAGCGGGTATGTCAGCACCGGAAATTCCAGGCAAGATGGCGAACCGATTTGCGTTTATTTATGGAAAAAACAATTCCTCTAGCATCCACTGCATCACAGCTGTTATCGGTATTCCGGCACTGTGTACTGGCCAGACACTGCATCCCACCACGGAAACCATTGCTCTCTAACATCGGGTATTACTGCAGGACGGTCCTGGGGAAGGGGGTGGAGGCTGAGGTCGGAATCGAACCGGCGTCCACGGCTTTGCAGGCCGCTGCATAACCACTCTGCCACTCAGCCCAGGATAAGAAAGTATATCGGCGTTCAAGTGCTTTGTCACCCTCAGCCTAACCCGAGCCGGCTTAAACGGGAGTCGACAGGACCTGCTTATGATCCACCCACATCGGTCCCCGCCTACCATCCACCCACAGGTGCCGATACAGATAGAGCTGTCGGGCCAAGTCACGCATGATGAGGCGTCCCTGGTGCTCGGCGAACTCGAACGGTCGGGCATGCCCATCCAGTGGGTAGATCCGGAACCACTCCCCCTAGACGATTCCCAGCTCCCTATCACAGCCTATCCTTTAGATAACCAATTGTTTCTAACATATTAAATAGCTGTAACACTCAGGCAGTGTGCACAACAGTGGACTCTACACTAACCGTTTAATTATTATGGGGTCTGTTATGCCGACATTCTAAGTGTCAACTCGACCTAACCTCGGCAATGAACTGCTCAAGATACAGCAGACGCCCAGCAGCGCTCTGCATCTTAAGTATTTAAAATTAAACAGGAAACCTGTTACATCTATTTATTATTCGGTTGCCCTGCTAAGACGACAAGAATAGTTTCAGGTGGAGAAAACATCCCCGGAAATGCCCCGGTTGTCTCTCTTATGCAGTTGGATTTCCTATTGCCAGCTGCATCAGCCACTACTGTGCCATTACTATGAATCATAATATCTTCGCCCTGTTCCAAACCCGCTTCCCGCGCAATCTCGACCGGTGCTTCCTGGAGACACCGGAGGGCCGGACACTTAGCTATCGAGAGCTTGAACACCAGTCTGCCTGCCTGCAGCAAGTGTTGAAGGAACAGGGCGTTGCACCGGGGGATCGGGTGGTCGTGCAGATCGAGAAATCTCCCCTTGCGCTCGCACTCTACCTCGCCTGTCTGCGCTGCGGTGCAGTTTATGTCCCACTCAATACCGCGTACACCCCGCGTGAGGTAGCCCACCTTCTCACCGACGCGGTGCCGCGGATATTGGTTGTCCGCCCCGAAGTGATGGACGTGCTCGCGCCCACCGCCGCCGGCGCGGCAGCCCAGGCCCTCACGCTGGATGCCCAGGGCAATGGTTCCTTGGCTGCACTGGTGGATGCCAGCTCGCCTGATCACTCGGTCACCCTACGTGATCGGCATGATCTCGCCGCGATTTTCTACACCTCTGGCACCACGGGGCGCTCAAAGGGTGCGATGCTGACCCATGCCAATCTGGCATCCAATGCGTTGACCCTACACCGGGCATGGGGTTTCGTGCCTGAAGACGTGCTGATCCATGCCCTGCCGATTTCCCATGTACACGGTCTATTTGTGGCCACGCACTGCACGTTGTTGAACGGTTCAGGGATGTTTTTCCTACCGCGCTTCGACGCCGACACCATCATCGATTTGTTTCCGCGGGCCACCCTGTTGATGGGCGTTCCGACCTTCTACACGCGGTTGTTGCAACATCCGAGTCTAACCGCCGCCCAATGTGCCCACATGCGGTTATTCATTGCCGGGTCGGCACCCCTGTTACCCAATACCTTCAAGGCATTCGAACAACGCACGGGGCACCAGATCCTCGAACGCTACGGGATGACTGAGGCTGGCATGATTACCTCCAATCCGATCAATGGTAAGCGCGTTCCCGGTACCGTGGGTTTTCCTTTGCCCGGGGTGGAGGGGCGGGTGTGTGGCTGGGATGGCCGCCGGATAACCGATGCGGTGGGTATACTTGAGGTACGCGGACCGAACCTATTCAAAGGGTATTGGCGGATACCCGACAAGACGGCTGCCGAGTTTCGATCCGACGGTTTCTTCATTACCGGTGATCTAGCCACGATTGATACCCAGGGACGGGTCGCGATTATCGGGCGGGCCAAGGATCTCATTATTTCAGGGGGCCATAATGTCTACCCGAAAGAAGTGGAGAATGTGATCAATGGTATTGCTGGTGTTGATGAGTCTGCGGTTATCGGCCTGCAACACCCAGATCTCGGTGAAGCTGTCGTCGCGGTTGTTACCCTAAAGCCGGGTACCGATTTGGATGAGGCCAGACTCATCAGCCGCTTACAAGGCCAACTCGCCCGCTTCAAGCAACCTAAAAAAGTGATTTTTGTGGATACCTTGCCACGCAATGCGATGGGCAAGGTGGGAAAGAATGTGCTACGTGCACGTTTCGCATACACCCGTTTCAAGGCATAGCCGTATTTCTCACCTGGAACCCGCACGGAGCACAGAAGACCTGCAGGACCGCTGTTGCATCCTCTGACACGTTGAAGGTGATGGTGACCGTCAGTGCGTCCGGTGTCAGAAAATCTGGTGGTGCCGGACTGAAGTAATTCGGCTCAGCCGAGAAGCTGGTGATCCGTGTACCAGTTTCCAAATTAGATCGCGCCACGGAGCACTCTGAGCGGGTCAACTACAAGACCGCTTCCACGAACAATCGGTTGTCGTGGCTGCTCCCGTCTATGGTCTGACGTTTTGCCTGGAAACGGCTGCTGAATCCGTTCCCAGTTGGTCATCACATAACTTCAAGCGAACCATTTTTTCTCCCCTTAAAACAGCTGAGTTGAGCGTAGTCTATCAGCTTAAATGTCAACACGACCTAGCTATTTTGACGGGCTGCAACGCCATCCGCACGGAAAAGGGCCACAATCGGACCGTGAATGATGAATGGCAACAGCCCCTAGGTACCCGCTTGATCCGACGCAACTAATCTTTCCGCCGTCTTCGTCTCGTTCCATGCCGACCGGATCTCGCACGCCCGGAGGTTTGGCAGGTGATCGAAATGCCCGCAGATTCCCTGTTCCTCAAGGGTTTGACACAAGGCCTCGATGCGTTGGTCGAGGATATGGATATGATCCAGCATCAGGTTGACCGCATTGGCGACCGGATCGGGGGCATCCTTGGTAGCGCCGTAAGCGTCGAAGCCGATGCGTTTGGCGGTGACCGCGCGCCGTTCGTGGGTCTCGTCGTCGGCCGGCGGCTCTACCACGTGGCCCGGTACCCCGACGATCGTAGCACCGGGGGGCACCGATTTGACCACGACCGAGGTGGAGCCAATACGCGCGCCGTCACCGATCTTGATGGGGCCCAGCACCTTCGCCCCAGCACCTACCACCACGTGTTGTCTTAGGGTGGGATGTCGTTTGCCCTTGTTCCAGCTGATTCCGCCCAGGGTTACGCCGTGATAGAGGGTGCAGTCGTCGCCGACGACTGCCGTCTCTCCAATCACCACCCCCATGCCATGATCGATGAAGAGGCGTCGACCGATCCGCGCGCCGGGGTGGATCTCGATCCCGGTAAAGAGGCGTGCCAAGTTGGACAACAGGCGGGCTAGCCATTTGAGGCCACGGTTCCAAAGGGCATGGGCAGCGCGGTGCATGAGGACCGCGTGTAGCCCGGGATAAGTCGTCAGGACCTCAAATCCGTTGCGGGCGGCGGGGTCCCGCTCGAACACACAATCGATATCCTCACGTAAACGTTCGAACATGGGGGTACTCGGTTATTCCTTAAGCTTCCCCCGCAGCGTTCCTGTTGGGGTTGGTAGCTGGAGCCGACCGGGGGGCGGCGTTGTGAAATCAGCCGGGGGTCTTCTTCCCCTGTGCAGCGCTCAGAATACCGCGCAGGATGTTGAGCTCTACCTGATCAGGGCGGGCGCGATTAAACAGACGCCGCAGGCGCCGCAACAACTTTCGGGACTGGGCGGGGTCGCTGAATCCGGTATCCGTCATGGTCTGCGCCAAGTGCACGTAAAAACCTTCCATTGCCTCCGCAGGTGCTGGATCTCGCCCGGTTTCCTCGGTGTGCCGTTCCCAGCCTGTACTCCAGGTACGGCGTAGCTCATAGGCAAAGATTTGGGCCGCGGAGGCCACGTTCAAGGAGCGGAATGCCGGATCGGTCGGGATGTGCGCGAGGAAGTGGCAACGCGCTAGCTCGTCGTTGGTGAGCCCGGAGCGCTCGCGCCCGAGCACTAGGGCTACCTCGCCCTGCCGGGCTTCTGCTAGGAGCCAGCAGGCACAGTCGGCAGGCTCCAGTAACGGCCACGTCACCGTGCGTAACCGGGCGCTGGAGCCGACCACCAATCGACAGCCGCATAAGGCGTCCACCAGCTCCCCGTGTATCTCGGCGCTCGCCAGCAGGTCATCAGCGCCTGCAGCACGGGCCACCGTCTCTGCGTTGGGCGACGCCTTGGGGTTCACCAGATACAGCCGACTCAGTCCCATGGTCTTCATGGCCCGGGTCACCGCCCCGATGTTCCCCGGATGGGTGGTCTCCACCATGACGAACCGGATCCTGTGGAGTACTTCGGGGTTGGGGTCCATGGTCATACTTTGAATCTATTCGTCGCTTCGGGTATGGTGCCCATCATGCACCCCATGCTCACTATTGCCGTCCGGGCCGCGCGCAGCGCCGGCCGGATCCTGTTGCGCTACCTCGAACACACCGATGGGATCGCCGTTACCAGCAAGCGTCTCAACGACTTCGTCAGCGAGGTGGAACGCAGTGCCGAGGAGGCGATCATCAGGGAGATGCACAGCAAATACCCAGATCACGCCATTCTGGCCGAGGAAAGTAATGAACACCAGGACAGCGATTTTCAATGGGTAATTGACCCCCTGGATGGCAACACCAACTATCTGCACGGCTTTCCCCAATTCTGCGTCTCCATTGCTCTCAAGTACCGCAACCGGTTGGAGCAGGCAGTAGTCTATGATCCGTTGCGGGAGGAGCTCTTCACTGCTAGCCGAGGCCAGGGTACCCAGCTCAACGACCGGCGCCTGCGCGTGGCTGATCGCCCTTCCTTGGAAGGTGCCCTGATCGGGACCGGCTTTCCATTCCGGAACCACAGCCTTTTGGATACCTATCTGAGTATGTTCAAGACCGTGCTCCGGGATATGGCAGACATCCGGCGTCCCGGTGCCGCGGCCCTCGATTTTGCCTATGTGGCCGCGGGCAGGCTGGATGGCTTCTGGGATCTGGGGTTGGCCCAGCGGGATATCGCCGCTGGTGCCCTGCTTATCAGCGAGGCCGGCGGTACGGTGAGCGACTTGGCCGACGGTAACCGCTACCTGGAGACAGGCAATGTGATTGCCGGCAATCTCAAGATCCATCGGGCCATGGTCGCCAAGCTTCAGCCTTTTCTCAGGGATTCCCTCAGGGCCTGAAAGATCGGGAAATCATGACGTAACCGGCACCAGTATATCAAGGATCTGCCCTTCGGATGAAGTGTTGGAAACCGTAGATACCTTTGGCACAGGGTTCGGCCATGTAAATGACACGGATCTCAATGAGAAGGTTTACCGGGAAAAACAACGCACTGTGGTGTCATCTTTCTGCGGCTACAAGATGAACGCAACGCTTCCAAGAGCCACGCAATCGGAATGCTCCTAGCCAGATACGAAGATCAGCTGGCAAGTACGTTCATTATGGTAACCGAACAGCAGGTTCGTTTTGCCAAACCGTATTGAGAAATCTATCTATACACCGCAGTCTGTCTACACGCCACCGGGACCCGAATGGAAAAGCTGCGACTACATTAGAAAAACTTTGTGTCTTTTCGGTTCAGAATTGGGGCTGATCGCCAATGGTTTGGGTTCTACCTCCGGCGTCGGATTCCTGTTGCTACTGCCATTTCTGCTGCACTTATGGCTTCCGCTCCTGCCACCCCGTGCTTTTGGCGATGGTAGCTTGGCACCGGTCCTTGCTGCAGCCCGTTCGCTTATGCCTTGGTCGATTTCCTATGGGCCTGGATTCAGGTCTGACAGTGCTTTGTGGGTCCTTTCCGGAGACCCTGGTTCGGACGGGGTCTCGGGCTGACTGGCAGAATCGCCGACCTGCTGGGGGAAGTAGGCGACGGCGGTGCGCGGCTTCTGTTCCAGGTCGAACACGTGCGGGTGAATGGACGGGCCATCGGTTTACCATCCTCGGTGCTAATTCAACCAAATGGTTTTCAACGAAAATTATTGGAACGGAAGTACATACTTGCCGTAAATGTCACAGCAAATAAATTGTCAAGAATGGGTACGGTAATCCACAATATCATTGTGGAATCTGTGGTGCTTACGGTGTGCTATGAACTCCGAGATCTCTATACAGAGGGGGGGAAGAGAACTCATTATATAAAGCTTATCAAGAACGAATGACCGAGCATGCATTGGGTGCATGGTTAGAAAAAGCGGAATAGCTGCCACCTCTTGGAACATGCCGAAACCTGTTGACCCCGAACAGACACCAGTGTTAGAGGTAGATGAATTATGCACGTTTGTCTTCAGCACTGCCATCATACTTTGGGATCGCGGACCACCCGTGCATAAAAAGCCACGGTCTTTAGCGACTATTGGAAAGTGTATTAAACTGTGATTCCAGATGAGCAACGTCGCCCTGTGGGCAAAAAAACGGGAGAAATGGTCCATGTTGAGCGATGGAATAATACCTAACGCCAGCATTGCGATCAGGGGATCTAGCTGCCGGTAGGCCACCGATTTTGGTGGCGAGATAAAGAGCTTAGTTCAGGATGGAGGGAAGCTCAAAATACGATAGTCAGCTGTTTGCCTCCGGAACTATGAGGTTGTGCTAGCATGCTGTCATTCGGTGCTAACATGGCGGACACAATATCAGGGAAACCTTACCCATGAGCGGTCTTCGGAATATCGATCTACTCCTGCTATTGGTCCTGATCGGCGGTTGCGCCTCGATCCCCGACGAACAGGCTGACCCCGAGGATCCTCTGGAGTCTTACAACCGTGCGATGCACAAGTTCAATCAAGTAGTCGACGATGCGATCCTGAAACCCGTTGCGAAGGGGTACAAGGCCATCACACCGAAGCCCGTAGATCGAGGAATTACCAACTTCTTCAACAACCTCGCGGACATAGGCTCGGCGCTCAACAATCTGTTTCAGTTTAAGCTTTCCCGTGCTGGATCGGATCTGGGGCGCTTGGCCGTGAATACCACTGTCGGCATACTCGGCTTTCGCGATGTGGCGACCAATATGGGGCTCCCGAACTACAAGGAGGATTTCGGTCAGACCTTCGGTTACTGGGGCGCCGACTCCAGCCCCTATCTGGTGTTGCCATTTCTGGGCCACAGCACCATTCGCGACACCATTGGACTAGGCGGAGACATCATTACCAATCCGTTGTTTTATGTCGACAACAGGCCTGTTGCCTGGGGGCTGATTGCCATTGATGTCACTGATACCCGGGCCGACCTATTGAAGGCCGGAAATATCCTGGAAGGGGCGGCCACTGATCCTTACGCCTTCACCCGCAACGCCTACCTGCAGCACCGCCGCGGTAAAATCTTTGACGGGACCCCCCCTGAGGAAGAAGACGACTGGGAAGGCGAGTTGGACAAAGCCGACACCGCAGCGGATGATCGGTGAGATGTCAGTGCTGGCGATCTATTCCCACCATAAGAAACTACGGATCACGCGAATGTGCCTGTTGCCCCAGGTCGCAGTCGAATGGGCAGGGGTAGTGGTAAATTCTTAAGTGGGCAGAGTAGATTGGTTCATCAACGGGGTGCAGCGCGTGGCTGTCCAACATACTGCTATCGAGCATGCTTCCACTTACTTCCATGGGTGGTGTCAGGATGCCGGTCTGACCCACTCCGCACTCCGGCGGGGCCGGGGGGGGCCGGCGCGCGCCGGCCCCCCCCGGCCCCGCCGGAGTGCGGAGTGGGTCAGACCGGCATCCTGACACCACCCATGGAAGTAAGTGGAAGCATGCTCGATAGCAGTATGTTGGACAGCCACGCGCTGCACCCCGTTGATGAACCAATCTACTCTGCCCACTTAAGAATTTACCACTACCCCTGCCCATTCGACTGCGACCTGGGGCAACAGGCACATTCGCGTGATCCGTAGTTTCTTATGGTGGGAATAGATCGCCAGCACTGACATCTCACCGATCATCCGCTGCGGTGTCGGCTTTGTCCAACTCGCCTTCCCAGTCGTCTTCTTCCTCAGGGGGGGTCCCGTCAAAGATTTTACCGCGGCGGTGCTGCAGGTAGGCGTTGCGGGTGAAGGCGTAAGGATCAGTGGCCGCCCCTTCCAGGATATTTCCGGCCTTCAATAGGTCGGCCCGGGTATCAGTGACATCAATGGCAATCAGCCCCCAGGCAACAGGCCTGTTGTCGACATAAAACAACGGATTGGTAATGATGTCTCCGCCTAGTCCAATGGTGTCGCGAATGGTGCTGTGGCCCAGAAATGGCAACACCAGATAGGGGCTGGAGTCGGCGCCCCAGTAACCGAAGGTCTGACCGAAATCCTCCTTGTAGTTCGGGAGCCCCATATTGGTCGCCACATCGCGAAAGCCGAGTATGCCGACAGTGGTATTCACGGCCAAGCGCCCCAGATCCGATCCAGCACGGGAAAGCTTAAACTGAAACAGATTGTTGAGCGCCGAGCCTATGTCCGCGAGGTTGTTGAAGAAGTTGGTAATTCCTCGATCTACGGGCTTCGGTGTGATGGCCTTGTACCCCTTCGCAACGGGTTTCAGGATCGCATCGTCGACTACTTGATTGAACTTGTGCATCGCACGGTTGTAAGACTCCAGAGGATCCTCGGGGTCAGCCTGTTCGTCGGGGATCGAGGCGCAACCGCCGATCAGGACCAATAGCAGGAGTAGATCGATATTCCGAAGACCGCTCATGGGTAAGGTTTCCCTGATATTGTGTCCGCCATGTTAGCACCGAATGACAGCATGCTAGCACAACCTCATAGTTCCGGAGGCAAACAGCTGACTATCGTATTTTGAGCTTCCCTCCATCCTGAACTAAGCTCTTTATCTCGCCACCAAAATCGGTGGCCTACCGGCAGCTAGATCCCCTGATCGCAATGCTGGCGTTAGGTATTATTCCATCGCTCAACATGGACCATTTCTCCCGTTTTTTTGCCCACAGGGCGACGTTGCTCATCTGGAATCACAGTTTAATACACTTTCCAATAGTCGCTAAAGACCGTGGCTTTTTATGCACGGGTGGTCCGCGATCCCAAAGTATGATGGCAGTGCTGAAGACAAACGTGCATAATTCATCTACCTCTAACACTGGTGTCTGTTCGGGGTCAACAGGTTTCGGCATGTTCCAAGAGGTGGCAGCTATTCCGCTTTTTCTAACCATGCACCCAATGCATGCTCGGTCATTCGTTCTTGATAAGCTTTATATAATGAGTTCTCTTCCCCCCCTCTGTATAGAGATCTCGGAGTTCATAGCACACCGTAAGCACCACAGATTCCACAATGATATTGTGGATTACCGTACCCATTCTTGACAATTTATTTGCTGTGACATTTACGGCAAGTATGTACTTCCGTTCCAATAATTTTCGTTGAAAACCATTTGGTTGAATTAGCACCGAGGATGGTAAACCGATGGCCCGTCCATTCACCCGCACGTGTTCGACCTGGAACAGAAGCCGCGCACCGCCGTCGCCTACTTCCCCCAGCAGGTCGGCGATTCTGCCAGTCAGCCCGAGACCCCGTCCGAACCAGGGTCTCCGGAAAGGACCCACAAAGCACTGTCAGACCTGAATCCAGGCCCATAGGAAATCGACCAAGGCATAAGCGAACGGGCTGCAGCAAGGACCGGTGCCAAGCTACCATCGCCAAAAGCACGGGGTGGCAGGAGCGGAAGCCATAAGTGCAGCAGAAATGGCAGTAGCAACAGGAATCCGACGCCGGAGGTAGAACCCAAACCATTGGCGATCAGCCCCAATTCTGAACCGAAAAGACACAAAGTTTTTCTAATGTAGTCGCAGCTTTTCCATTCGGGTCCCGGTGGCGTGTAGACAGACTGCGGTGTATAGATAGATTTCTCAATACGGTTTGGCAAAACGAACCTGCTGTTCGGTTACCATAATGAACGTACTTGCCAGCTGATCTTCGTATCTGGCTAGGAGCATTCCGATTGCGTGGCTCTTGGAAGCGTTGCGTTCATCTTGTAGCCGCAGAAAGATGACACCACAGTGCGTTGTTTTTCCCGGTAAACCTTCTCATTGAGATCCGTGTCATTTACATGGCCGAACCCTGTGCCAAAGGTATCTACGGTTTCCAACACTTCATCCGAAGGGCAGATCCTTGATATACTGGTGCCGGTTACGTCATGATTTCCCGATCTTTCAGGCCCTGAGGGAATCCCTGAGAAAAGGCTGAAGCTTGGCGACCATGGCCCGATGGATCTTGAGATTGCCGGCAATCACATTGCCTGTCTCCAGGTAGCGGTTACCGTCGGCCAAGTCGCTCACCGTACCGCCGGCCTCGCTGATAAGCAGGGCACCAGCGGCGATATCCCGCTGGGCCAACCCCAGATCCCAGAAGCCATCCAGCCTGCCCGCGGCCACATAGGCAAAATCGAGGGCCGCGGCACCGGGACGCCGGATGTCTGCCATATCCCGGAGCACGGTCTTGAACATACTCAGATAGGTATCCAAAAGGCTGTGGTTCCGGAATGGAAAGCCGGTCCCGATCAGGGCACCTTCCAAGGAAGGGCGATCAGCCACGCGCAGGCGCCGGTCGTTGAGCTGGGTACCCTGGCCTCGGCTAGCAGTGAAGAGCTCCTCCCGCAACGGATCATAGACTACTGCCTGCTCCAACCGGTTGCGGTACTTGAGAGCAATGGAGACGCAGAATTGGGGAAAGCCGTGCAGATAGTTGGTGTTGCCATCCAGGGGGTCAATTACCCATTGAAAATCGCTGTCCTGGTGTTCATTACTTTCCTCGGCCAGAATGGCGTGATCTGGGTATTTGCTGTGCATCTCCCTGATGATCGCCTCCTCGGCACTGCGTTCCACCTCGCTGACGAAGTCGTTGAGACGCTTGCTGGTAACGGCGATCCCATCGGTGTGTTCGAGGTAGCGCAACAGGATCCGGCCGGCGCTGCGCGCGGCCCGGACGGCAATAGTGAGCATGGGGTGCATGATGGGCACCATACCCGAAGCGACGAATAGATTCAAAGTATGACCATGGACCCCAACCCCGAAGTACTCCACAGGATCCGGTTCGTCATGGTGGAGACCACCCATCCGGGGAACATCGGGGCGGTGACCCGGGCCATGAAGACCATGGGACTGAGTCGGCTGTATCTGGTGAACCCCAAGGCGTCGCCCAACGCAGAGACGGTGGCCCGTGCTGCAGGCGCTGATGACCTGCTGGCGAGCGCCGAGATACACGGGGAGCTGGTGGACGCCTTATGCGGCTGTCGATTGGTGGTCGGCTCCAGCGCCCGGTTACGCACGGTGACGTGGCCGTTACTGGAGCCTGCCGACTGTGCCTGCTGGCTCCTAGCAGAAGCCCGGCAGGGCGAGGTAGCCCTAGTGCTCGGGCGCGAGCGCTCCGGGCTCACCAACGACGAGCTAGCGCGTTGCCACTTCCTCGCGCACATCCCGACCGATCCGGCATTCCGCTCCTTGAACGTGGCCTCCGCGGCCCAAATCTTTGCCTATGAGCTACGCCGTACCTGGAGTACAGGCTGGGAACGGCACACCGAGGAAACCGGGCGAGATCCAGCACCTGCGGAGGCAATGGAAGGTTTTTACGTGCACTTGGCGCAGACCATGACGGATACCGGATTCAGCGACCCCGCCCAGTCCCGAAAGTTGTTGCGGCGCCTGCGGCGTCTGTTTAATCGCGCCCGCCCTGATCAGGTAGAGCTCAACATCCTGCGCGGTATTCTGAGCGCTGCACAGGGGAAGAAGACCCCCGGCTGATTTCACAACGCCGCCCCCCGGTCGGCTCCAGCTACCAACCCCAACAGGAACGCTGCGGGGGAAGCTTAAGGAATAACCGAGTACCCCCATGTTCGAACGTTTACGTGAGGATATCGATTGTGTGTTCGAGCGGGACCCCGCCGCCCGCAACGGATTTGAGGTCCTGACGACTTATCCCGGGCTACACGCGGTCCTCATGCACCGCGCTGCCCATGCCCTTTGGAACCGTGGCCTCAAATGGCTAGCCCGCCTGTTGTCCAACTTGGCACGCCTCTTTACCGGGATCGAGATCCACCCCGGCGCGCGGATCGGTCGACGCCTCTTCATCGATCATGGCATGGGGGTGGTGATTGGAGAGACGGCAGTCGTCGGCGACGACTGCACCCTCTATCACGGCGTAACCCTGGGCGGAATCAGCTGGAACAAGGGCAAACGACATCCCACCCTAAGACAACACGTGGTGGTAGGTGCTGGGGCGAAGGTGCTGGGCCCCATCAAGATCGGTGACGGCGCGCGTATTGGCTCCACCTCGGTCGTGGTCAAATCGGTGCCCCCCGGTGCTACGATCGTCGGGGTACCGGGCCACGTGGTAGAGCCGCCGGCCGACGACGAGACCCACGAACGGCGCGCGGTCACCGCCAAACGCATCGGCTTCGACGCTTACGGCGCTACCAAGGATGCCCCCGATCCGGTCGCCAATGCGGTCAACCTGATGCTGGATCATATCCATATCCTCGACCAACGCATCGAGGCCTTGTGTCAAACCCTTGAGGAACAGGGAATCTGCGGGCATTTCGATCACCTGCCAAACCTCCGGGCGTGCGAGATCCGGTCGGCATGGAACGAGACGAAGACGGCGGAAAGATTAGTTGCGTCGGATCAAGCGGGTACCTAGGGGCTGTTGCCATTCATCATTCACGGTCCGATTGTGGCCCTTTTCCGTGCGGATGGCGTTGCAGCCCGTCAAAATAGCTAGGTCGTGTTGACATTTAAGCTGATAGACTACGCTCAACTCAGCTGTTTTAAGGGGAGAAAAAATGGTTCGCTTGAAGTTATGTGATGACCAACTGGGAACGGATTCAGCAGCCGTTTCCAGGCAAAACGTCAGACCATAGACGGGAGCAGCCACGACAACCGATTGTTCGTGGAAGCGGTCTTGTAGTTGACCCGCTCAGAGTGCTCCGTGGCGCGATCTAATTTGGAAACTGGTACACGGATCACCAGCTTCTCGGCTGAGCCGAATTACTTCAGTCCGGCACCACCAGATTTTCTGACACCGGACGCACTGACGGTCACCATCACCTTCAACGTGTCAGAGGATGCAACAGCGGTCCTGCAGGTCTTCTGTGCTCCGTGCGGGTTCCAGGTGAGAAATACGGCTATGCCTTGAAACGGGTGTATGCGAAACGTGCACGTAGCACATTCTTTCCCACCTTGCCCATCGCATTGCGTGGCAAGGTATCCACAAAAATCACTTTTTTAGGTTGCTTGAAGCGGGCGAGTTGGCCTTGTAAGCGGCTGATGAGTCTGGCCTCATCCAAATCGGTACCCGGCTTTAGGGTAACAACCGCGACGACAGCTTCACCGAGATCTGGGTGTTGCAGGCCGATAACCGCAGACTCATCAACACCAGCAATACCATTGATCACATTCTCCACTTCTTTCGGGTAGACATTATGGCCCCCTGAAATAATGAGATCCTTGGCCCGCCCGATAATCGCGACCCGTCCCTGGGTATCAATCGTGGCTAGATCACCGGTAATGAAGAAACCGTCGGATCGAAACTCGGCAGCCGTCTTGTCGGGTATCCGCCAATACCCTTTGAATAGGTTCGGTCCGCGTACCTCAAGTATACCCACCGCATCGGTTATCCGGCGGCCATCCCAGCCACACACCCGCCCCTCCACCCCGGGCAAAGGAAAACCCACGGTACCGGGAACGCGCTTACCATTGATCGGATTGGAGGTAATCATGCCAGCCTCAGTCATCCCGTAGCGTTCGAGGATCTGGTGCCCCGTGCGTTGTTCGAATGCCTTGAAGGTATTGGGTAACAGGGGTGCCGACCCGGCAATGAATAACCGCATGTGGGCACATTGGGCGGCGGTTAGACTCGGATGTTGCAACAACCGCGTGTAGAAGGTCGGAACGCCCATCAACAGGGTGGCCCGCGGAAACAAATCGATGATGGTGTCGGCGTCGAAGCGCGGTAGGAAAAACATCCCTGAACCGTTCAACAACGTGCAGTGCGTGGCCACAAATAGACCGTGTACATGGGAAATCGGCAGGGCATGGATCAGCACGTCTTCAGGCACGAAACCCCATGCCCGGTGTAGGGTCAACGCATTGGATGCCAGATTGGCATGGGTCAGCATCGCACCCTTTGAGCGCCCCGTGGTGCCAGAGGTGTAGAAAATCGCGGCGAGATCATGCCGATCACGTAGGGTGACCGAGTGATCAGGCGAGCTGGCATCCACCAGTGCAGCCAAGGAACCATTGCCCTGGGCATCCAGCGTGAGGGCCTGGGCTGCCGCGCCGGCGGCGGTGGGCGCGAGCACGTCCATCACTTCGGGGCGGACAACCAATATCCGCGGCACCGCGTCGGTGAGAAGGTGGGCTACCTCACGCGGGGTGTACGCGGTATTGAGTGGGACATAAACTGCACCGCAGCGCAGACAGGCGAGGTAGAGTGCGAGCGCAAGGGGAGATTTCTCGATCTGCACGACCACCCGATCCCCCGGTGCAACGCCCTGTTCCTTCAACACTTGCTGCAGGCAGGCAGACTGGTGTTCAAGCTCTCGATAGCTAAGTGTCCGGCCCTCCGGTGTCTCCAGGAAGCACCGGTCGAGATTGCGCGGGAAGCGGGTTTGGAACAGGGCGAAGATATTATGATTCATAGTAATGGCACAGTAGTGGCTGATGCAGCTGGCAATAGGAAATCCAACTGCATAAGAGAGACAACCGGGGCATTTCCGGGGATGTTTTCTCCACCTGAAACTATTCTTGTCGTCTTAGCAGGGCAACCGAATAATAAATAGATGTAACAGGTTTCCTGTTTAATTTTAAATACTTAAGATGCAGAGCGCTGCTGGGCGTCTGCTGTATCTTGAGCAGTTCATTGCCGAGGTTAGGTCGAGTTGACACTTAGAATGTCGGCATAACAGACCCCATAATAATTAAACGGTTAGTGTAGAGTCCACTGTTGTGCACACTGCCTGAGTGTTACAGCTATTTAATATGTTAGAAACAATTGGTTATCTAAAGGATAGGCTGTGATAGGGAGCTGGGAATCGTCTAGGGGGAGTGGTTCCGGATCTACCCACTGGATGGGCATGCCCGACCGTTCGAGTTCGCCGAGCACCAGGGACGCCTCATCATGCGTGACTTGGCCCGACAGCTCTATCTGTATCGGCACCTGTGGGTGGATGGTAGGCGGGGACCGATGTGGGTGGATCATAAGCAGGTCCTGTCGACTCCCGTTTAAGCCGGCTCGGGTTAGGCTGAGGGTGACAAAGCACTTGAACGCCGATATACTTTCTTATCCTGGGCTGAGTGGCAGAGTGGTTATGCAGCGGCCTGCAAAGCCGTGGACGCCGGTTCGATTCCGACCTCAGCCTCCACCCCCTTCCCCAGGACCGTCCTGCAGTAATACCCGATGTTAGAGAGCAATGGTTTCCGTGGTGGGATGCAGTGTCTGGCCAGTACACAGTGCCGGAATACCGATAACAGCTGTGATGCAGTGGATGCTAGAGGAATTGTTTTTTCCATAAATAAACGCAAATCGGTTCGCCATCTTGCCTGGAATTTCCGGTGCTGACATACCCGCTCGGGTGGCGGAATTGGCAGACGCAAGGGACTTAACATCCCTCGACTTCGGTCATGCGGGTTCGAGTCCCGCCCCGGGCACCACCTTTAGAAACAAGGTGGTCGATGAGATTACGAGCTCAGTAAACCTAGGGATCGAACACGCGTAGGTGTTGACTGATAACGTGAGAACGTGGGGAGGAATTACCGCCTACGCTCCATGGTCGTAGATCACCTTGATCAAAGCTCATGAATCGTAGGCTTTGTCGGTGATCACCTTTTCAACTTCAAGGCCAGAGCAACGGCTAGGATCCGTTGGTAGAGCTTGAGGGTGCGGCCCTGGTTGCTGATGGTACCGGTTGAGGAAATCGGTGATTGCTATCGGCGGAACGGTATTTGGCCCTCTATAAAATAACCAAGTCGGACTTGGCCGGCGAGCTCAGGTGTCCCGATAACGAGCCGTAGGCTGTGGGGACCAGCACCTGAGTGAAGCTGGTCAGAAACCAATATAGCATTGGAGGCTGTTGACGTCTAACTATAACCAACTATTTTTCATATGTTTCAATAGCTTTAATAAGGGCTTATATAAATAAAAGCGCAACCTCCAGCCAATGGCAGGTTGCGCTTCTAGGTTGGTGTGCAGATCAGCAGCGCGGATCCCGCTTCGTCGATTTGGCTCTGCATCCAGCATGGCCAACCTTCTTCGAGGTAAGGAGTGTACCAGAATAAACTTGGATCTCTTGCCCAGCATACTCAGGTTCATAAGGATAGACGAACCACCATCTTTTCTTGGTGGTGGTTAAATCTCAAGTGGTACGTTTATACGACGTGATTATTCAACCTTCAACCTCTCTATTTTTTCCATCCGTGGCACCTGGATTCTGGCACTCCCTGCCGGAATGACGAGGTTGGGTTTGGTAGACTTCACCATTTAATTTTATCCACTACTCTTGCCCCGACTCAGTAACCGCTTTCTTCGGAGCTGGAAAACAAGGAAGGTGCCTTTTAGGTGACTTTTTTCCTTGTTTCCAGTGGAGTTGGCTTCAATTTGAGATCTCGAGCTGGAATTTGACTGGCCCGCGGTATTCCCTGCCATCCTTTGCTTTGAAGTAATCGTTTACCGGAGACCGTTTGTTGTAGGGGCTGGTGAGGATTGCCACATGACCGCCCGGGAAGGGTACGGATTCGATTACATCGGTCCCTGCCAGGAATCGGTTGGCCGCCGTCGCGCAATTCGGGGTCACTAAGTCATCTTTCATGGCATAGTTCTGATACCACTTGACACCCAGGTCTTTCAGATCACCCACCTTCAGGGGCTTATTGTACAGCTTAACCGGTAACAGGCCATCCTCGGAGATGGGCTGGTGGAAGGTGCAGGTGCTCATCCTGGCGATTTCCAGCGGCAGGTGCACGCGTTCCTTGAGGAGCCACCGGAACAGGGCCGCCGCAGTCTTTCCGGGATTGAGGTCGGTCGCCTTATGCAGCGAGGCCTGGTCCAGCACCTTGATCAAGGGAGTCTCGCGGTCAATGGCGACAAATCGCATGCCGAGGCTTAGCATGTATCCGTTGGCGACCTTATGGCCGTTCGGCAGGGTGGTGGTAATAAAGTCGTGCGGCATGTTGGGCATACCGCTGATGGCATTGCTGTAAGTGCCGTCGATGGGGGCCACGTTGGTGATGAGGGTATCGCTGACGTCCGTGAGGGTACCGGAGAGAGTGTTCATAAGGACGATATAGCCCCCCTGGCAGGTACCGTTCAGGGTGACCTTTTGCCCGTGTCTCTCTCTGAGTATGACGCAGAGCTCCCGGGTATGGGTGCAATCGTCATCCGGCGTCATGTTCTGCACGATATCGTTCTGGTCGATATCTTTAGTAACACGCACGTAGGTGGGGATACCTTCGTTGGCAAAGCTGTGGGCATAGCTCTTGTTTTCGTAGGGAAGGAACGAGAGGATGTGCTCACCAAGCATATAGGGCGGTATCAGGAGAACCGGCTTCAGATCGTCCCGAACTTCCACGCCTTCCTTGATCGGCAGCACCTGATACATGAGGAAGGAACCGGTGTCATGGATCAACCGGTACGCCGAGGTATTGAAATGGAATCCGAAGTCGTCTTTGACCTTTTCGATCTGCTCGGGAAAGTTGGCGACCGCTTCCATGACCTCAGCTTCGCGCTTCAGATAGCCCGCCAGATTCTCTCCCTCGTTATTGAGAATGGTGTTGAAGAAGGCCTCGTTAGCTTCCTTTAACTGGTCGAACGTGAAATCCATCATTTTCTCATGCGTGGCCAACAGCCCTTTCCCCACCAGAGCCGACTTGTGCTGCATGATCTCCAAGGTATCCTTTAAGGTCATGGGGTTGTCCTTGGCCGCCTGCAGCGCGATCTGGGCCGCGATGAGATAGCTGTCGAGAAACTCAGTCTGTTCGCGGTTGAAGGAGCGGGCCAGCGCCGTCATGTAACGCATCCAGCTAGCACCGACGTCAGGTAGGTCTTCCAAGACATCTCGTATTGATCCGTACATGGTTATTCACCGTGAATGATTGAGGCGATTGGCAGGAGGGAATATATCTGGCTGCCTCGGGAATTTTGCTTCGATGTCGAGCGCGGGGGCAAGCAAGCGGATATATTCTTTAAATCGCGTTGATCGATCAAAAAGGCCACCTTGGAAACTCCAAGGTGGCCCTCTGAAGGGGACGCCCCGCCATATTCATGCGCGTAAGGCACATAAAGATGGAGGCGACCGCAAACCACCTTTTGTGAGCACCAGCCCGAAGCACCCCCTAGCATCCCGTGGTGAGGATTTTCCTTCTTCCTTCTGGTCCTCAGGTCCCTGCCGGCGGATGCCAGCCAGCGTCGGCCCAGAGCTCACCGCTAACTGCGGAGTTGGAGACGAGGAAGCAGATCGCATCGGCGATTTCTTCCGGTCGGATCAAGCGTCCCAACTGGACATCGGGCAGGATGTACTTCTCCAGATAACCCTCGGGCATGCCCTGCAGAATCGGGGTATCGACGAAGCCGGGATGGATGACGGCGGTGCGCACACCGTGGAACATCGATTCTTTCATCAAAGTTTGGGCAGCACCTTCGAGACCGGCCTTGGTCGACGAGTAGGATATCTGCCCCTTGTTACCCTGGGAGGCTACGGAACCGATGAAGACAATAGTTCCCTGGACAGTCTCGTCCGGATGCCACTTCTTCTTGCCTGTCTTCTTGCGGTGCTCGGCCATGCGGGCAACCAGTTCCAGCGCCCAGTAGACGGGGTGTACCAGATTGACTTCCAGCACCTTATGGAACAGCTCGGTGGGATAGATGTTGGCCTTTCCGGTCTCTTTGTCGATGGTGACCGACAGGCGGTCGCGGAAGATGCCAGCTGAAGGCACGCAGATATTTACGACCTCATGCTCTCTGCACATGGCATCGTATACTTTCTTGCGGAAAGCCTCGTCCGCAACATCCCCCTGAAAGGGTTTGCCGACCTCCTTGCCGAGCTTCTTATTCATACCCGCTGTGATGTCCGCTACCTTGTCGCTCATATCGACCATCGCAACCGCCTTGGCTCCCCGCTTGGCCAGCTCCTCCGCGGTGGCCTGCCCGATACCGCTGGCGGCGCCCGTAATAACTGCTGTCTTACCTTCAATGATCATCGTTGTTTTCTCCCGATTTCTGGTGCCGCCTCCCCGACCTTAGCGTCTGGTGAGTCGCCCAGGCCCTTAAACGGCGATGTTCAACCCTACGCTATCTTACTGCAATATTTGTGCGTCGCAACAACAGTATGTTCGATTGTGCCAATTAACTGGGATAATAGACAGATGAAGTTCATTAAAATCTTCAATACTGCAGGTCCCACGAAACCGGACGAACATTACACAGTGCCCGCATTCTCCTGTTGAGAAACGTTATTTCATCCTCCACGCCCCGCGCCAGACCAGCAAGACCAGCTGCCTGTTGGCCTTGATGGCGAAGCTCAACGCGGAACAGGATTACATGGCCCTTTATACAACCCTGGGTCCAGCCCAGGCGACGCGCGGGGATTTAGCAACGACGATTGTCAGTGGTATTGCTAAAAAGGCCTGTCATCATCTGGGTGATTGACGACTGCGGGAGTGGGTCAATGGGATACGCCACGAACTCGGTCTCCATAGTGCCTTGTGGGGACTGCTCTCCCACTGGCCGGAGGAGAACGACCGCCCCCCCGCGTTCTATTACTGGACGAGGTGGATTCCCTGGTGGGGGACACCCTGATCTCCTTGCTGCGCCAGATCCGGGCCGGCTACCCAGACGTCTCTAGGCCTTCCCCAGCCGGTGCTCATGTGCGCGTGTGGGATGTCTGGGATTACTGCATCCGTGACGGCGATAATCAGACTATCACCGGCGGCAGTGCCTTCAATATCAAATCCGAATCACTTCAGTTGGGGAACTTCAGCCACGAGGAGGCTACCGTCTTCTACGCCCAACATACCGAGGCGACTAGACAGATATTCGAAGCCAAGGTGATCATTATGTCTTTGAGCAGACCGCAGACCAGTCCTGGCTGGTCAATACCATGGGCTACGAAGCCTGCTTTAGGGCCAAAGCGGCACGCGACCGCACCCAGCCGATTCCTCAGGCCTTAAGCCGATGCCCGGAAGCGGCTCATCAATTGACAGGATACCCATCTCGACCAGCTGGGGGACAAGCTGAAGGAGGTCCGGGTCCAACACGTCATTGGCAGGGCACTGGCCAATACGCTGGAAGAAGATACGATGATTTCAGAGGACGACCTGCAAACATGTGGAAGACCTCGGCCTCATCCGCACCCATCCGCAGCTGGCCATCGTAACCCCATCTACTAGGATGGTGATCCCCCGCACCCTGACCTGAACCACCCAGATCCTAATTCCCCAAGGGCCCGCTTGGTATATCAGGGAAATACGAGCGACTCGACCTCCCCAAGCTGCTCGACGCCTTCCAGCCGTTCTTCCAGGAGAACGGCGACTGTCCCCAATTGTTGATGCAAACGTTCCTGCAGCGCATCGTCAACAGCGGTGAGCGCATCGACAAGGAGACGCAGGGGGAAAAGTACGGGTTTGGGGTGCAACGGCCCCTGGATGAAACTCAGGGTTTCCAGGGTCCGGTTGAGGGCTATCTGGTCATCTTCAATCACACCCTGGAGGTACCATACCGTTTGTTTTTGAACCGATACTAAGGTAATCCCCGTTGGATTCTTTTTTCCGCAAATGAACGCGAATGAACACAAATTAGTCACAACTGGTCAACCAGCCCCAACGGGCTTTCATCCCATTGCCTTTATTTACGTCCATTTGTATGGATTCGCGGATAATCCTTCCGTAAATATCCGCTTGCCCAATGTTACACGATTTAGGTTGTTGATTGAGAACGCCCCCTAGTCTGGAAAGGGAGTTGACGTGTGATCGCTGCGGAACCGACAAAGACAATGGGTCGGTGGATACCGACCTTCTGGAGACGAAGTGGGTTTTTGTACCTTAGTGGTAGGGTAATCGTTCAACCCCCCTCATTCCGGCAGGGAGTGCCAGAGTCCAGGTGCCATGGATGGCAAAAACAACGAGGAGTTGAACAATTACGTGCTAAGCGACCTCGAACCCGATGTAGGTGTTCTTTTTCTCCCCTTCCGCCCGGTCAACGAAGGTCAGTCCCATGGGAGTACCGATCTTGATTGCCTTGGGATTGGTGAGATCCAGGCCCAGGATCTGGGCGCTGATCGCTGGACCCTCGTCCAGGCGCACGACGCCGACGCAATAGGGATTCTTCGCATCGTAGCCCGCCTCCACCATTCGGGTCGGTCCGTAAAGGGTCACGGTAAAAGCCTCCAGCTTGCCCTTTCCGCTCATCTCCGTCCACTCCATCTCTTCGCCGTGACACACGGAGCATATGGGACGTGGCGGCACGAAGAGCTCGCTACAGGACTTGCACTTGGTGCCCATGAGCTTCTTCTCCTCGACGAATTCGTAGAAGCCGGCTGCATTGTAGAAATCTTTGCTCATGGTCTTATCTCCGCTCGAAAATGTTGACGACACACACCTGACCACTGCCCCCCAGGTTGTGGGTCAAGCCGAGGGTCGGTTCACCCGATAACTGGCGCTTGCCTGCCTCGCCGCGCAGTTGTTTCCAGATCTCGACGACCTGCCCAACCCCCGAGGCACCCACCGGATGGCCTTTGGATTTGAGCCCACCAGAGGTATTGATGGGGCGATCACCGTCATGGGCGGTGCGACCTTCTTCCAGAGCCCTCCAGCCCTCACCCGGACCGAAGAATCCCAGGTCTTCGGTAGCGATTACTTGGGTCATGGTGAAACAGTCGTGGACCTCGCAAGCCTGGATGTCTTTGGGTGACACCCCCGCCATCTCGTAGGCGGCCTTACCGGCCACGACTGCCGTCTCGATCATGGTCAAATCGGTACGGTCGTGCATAGGTACACCGGAGGCAACGCCATTACCGATGATATGCACGGGTTTGTCGGTGAAGTTGCGAGCCATATCCTCCGCCACCAGCAGGAGTGCCGCCGCACCATCGGAGACCGGGGAACAGTCGAACAGACGCATGGGCCAAGAGATGACCGGATTGGCGCGCGGGTCGCGCAGGAAAGCCATTTCATCATCCCACTGGGGGATTGGCTTGCCTTTTTTCTCCGCACTCTTCTGTTTCATCTTGATGAAATCACCGATCCGCCTGCCGAACTGGGCCTTGGAGTTGAGAGCACCATTCTCGTGGTTCTGGAACGCAACCTTCATCATGGTCTCGCTGGTGGCACCATAGCGGTCCATGTAGGCGGTAGCCAGGGCGGCGTACAGGCCAGGGAAGGTGAACCCCGCCACGTTCTCATACAGGTTGTCGCTGGCCGTGGCCAGGATCTCGGTAACCTTCTCGGTCGGCTGATCAGTCTCCTTCTCATAGCCACCCACTAGCACCATGTCGGCAATCCCGGAGGCGATTGCCATCCACCCCAAGCGGATGGCACTGCCGCCGCTTGCACAGGCGTTCTCGGTGCGAATCGCGGGTTTCGGATTCATCCCCACCGCGTTGGCGATAAAGGGGGCAGTGAAGCCTTGTCCCTCGAATTGGCTGCTGCTGTAGTTACCGAAGTAACACTCCTCGATATCCTTCGGATCGAAGCCCTTGTCTACCGAGGTCTTCATATCTTTGAAGGCCTCGATGAACAGATCACGGCTGGTCTTTCTGGGGAAGGCCCCGAAATCGCTCATACCCGCCCCGACCAGGGCGACACCGCGATTGAATCTCTTGGTTGCCATCTTGAATCTCCAGGGTGGTGGTCAATTGGTTATTGTCGGTAAACGACGCTCCAGCCGCTCACGGACGCGGGACCGCAACAGTACGTCCTTACGGCTCTTCCGATTTCCAATGCAGGTTGTCGCAGTCGATACTACCGGTGTATCCCTGTTCCGGGCACTCGGTTCTACTCACTATTCAATGCAACCCAAATCCAAACTTTGATGACAGTGCTGAAGACAAACGCGCATAATACCCACCTCCCACACTCGAGTTCGCTCGGGATCAACCTAGTGGTACTTACGGCGTACTTGAATCCCGATAGTCATGAGGGTTCAGCATGGTTGCAAGGGGTGGCAGCTGTTCCGCTTCGTTCATGACTATCGGGATTCAAGTACGCCGTAAGTACCACTAGTTCTGCAATGATATTGCAGATTACCATACCCACTTTGCGCCACTTTTTACAACTTCCTTGCTATGACATTTACGGCAAGTATGTACATTATCTTCAATAATCATCGTTGAAAACCATCTGGTTGAATTAAAACTGAAGATGGTCGTTTAAACTCTACTGCGTTCCTCTGGTAGAGGAATTGTTGGATTTCGGTACCAAGTAAATAGTAAAAACCGTATAAGGCTTTAATGATTAAGAGTGAGCTACCTTACTCTATTCCTCTGAAATATACCACCACAAAAATTGCAGGATTAATGCTAACTCTTTCGAGATGGTCCCCATTTCTTTAATCTTAGCTAACAGTCAAGTTCCGTAAGATCATATTTCGCTTTAGGGTGTTGGGCACGGGCACCACCCAGGTGACGTACCTTTGCCCAACCTACCCGCTTAACGGCAACGGCATTACCCTTCAGGGAGATCATACCGATGAATATCAGGCCCGCTCTCGCAACCATTTCGCAACGCCCGGCGCCAGCATTTTCTGCGCCTTGCCGCCGACGTAGATACCGATGTGACCGGACGGGATGGCCATTTCCGTATAGTCGTCGGTCCCTGCCTTCTCCCCGAGTATCCTTGAACAGTGCGGCGGTACCAAGTGGTCGGCCGTCGCATAGCAGTTGAAGATCGGCATGGTGAGATTGCCCAAGTCAACGAGTCGGCTACCGATCATTTTTTCGTTCTTGACCAGCTGGTTATCCCGCATGAAATCCCGCACGAACTCCCGGTAGGCCTCACCGGCCGCGTCCGGACCGTCGAACAACCACTTCTCCATGCGCAAGAAGTTCATCATCGCCTTCTTGTTGTCTAGGATATCCAGCATGTCATGGTACTTGCCAAAATTGAGCGAGAAGGGCTTGACCAGGAGGAAGGTGAAGTTGAGGACATCTGCGGGCACGTTGCCATAGGCATCGACCATCAGCTCCACATCTACGCCTTTACCCCAGTTGAAGAGCAGTCCGACCTCCGGATTCTGCTTATCCCAGCCGGGATGGAAATCGATAGGGGTCACGGTCAGAACCAAGTTTGCCACCTTGTCCGGGTGCAGCGCTGAGTAGCAGGTAGCGAGGGTGCCACCCTGACAGATCCCGAAGAGATTGATCTTGTCGACACCATGCCGCTCACGCAGGAAATCGACGCAATTATCCAGATAACCGTTTACATAGTCGTCCACGGTGAGATATTTGTCCGCCGGTGCGGGATCGCCCCACTCAATCAGGTAGGTATCTAGTCCTTCATTGACCAGGTTACGTACTAGGGAACGGTCCTCCTGAAGATCAGCTACCAAGTAGCGATTAACCAGGGCATAGACGATGAGCAATGGGGTTTCGAGCAAGTTGTCTTGAGTCGGCAGGTAGTGATAGAGCTTGAGCTTGTCTTCCGTGTACACGGTCTCCTTGGGCGCGGTGCCGATGTCCACGTCTTCGTCCTTAAGGCTGCTCAAGAATTCGAGGCCCTTGGTGATCTTGTCGTTGATCTCTTTGAGCTCTTTGATGGCATCCTTAGGCTGAATATCGATGGGTAGTGACAACATAGATCTTCTCCGGAGGATTTGAGAATTGCGTTTCGGTAGGGCACGACTCAAACAGCGGGTTCCACGCGCGCTGCCGTTTTCTTGCGGGCGGTTACCTTCTTCGCCGTCTTCTGCGTTTCTACCTGCTTAATCGCATTCTGTGACGCCGCCTTAGCTTCCATGGTCAGCTCGGTCTGCGCCTGCATGGCCTTCTTCAGCGCCTTGACCTCCTTGCGCAATTCGTACAGCGTCTTGTAAGCATCGTCGAGCTCGCTGCGGGTCGGCAGGTTCAGGCCCTTCAGAACCATCTCGACCATTTCTTGCTGCATGAGCTTGTAGGACATGCCGGCTGCTGACAACTCGCGCTGTGCCTTCAGATACTCCTCGGACGCGTACATCTCGGTGAACACCTTGTCAGCAGATTCGAGCCACAGGCGATTCAAATCGCGCACGCTACGGATCTTCTCACCCTTCTTGCCCTTCTCCATCAGGGCTTCCATCACGGCCTCCACTGCCTTACTCAGGGCCCCAGTTGTCATCTTATTGAACTCAAGCATGACCTTGCGCAGATCGACGAAGGCGTCGAAGGCCCGCAGGATTTTCGCCTGGTGTTCGCGGGTGACGCCGATACTGGGAATCTCGGCAAACCCGACAAAAGGCCCGGTCTGGAAATCGTCCTGCCCCATCATGAGTAAGCGGTCCAACCCCGTCGACCCCCCCAGTATCATCTCGCCCAGATGCCCACTCCCAGTCACCCCGATCGCCGAGGAGAGCCAAGGTTTCAACAGGGGACCCCATTCGCTCAGGTAGGATTGCCAGAGGGTCTGGGTGTCCTTGGTCATCTCGAACAGGTCGCCGGACGCCCCGGTAACCTGTGGAAACCAGTGGGTCATGAAGCCCGACAGCGAGGAGCGCCAATCCTGGCCGGTATCAAGCTTGGGGGCGACTAGCTGCCAAGCTCGGGTCAGCAACTCCAGGTTGCGCATCATCGAGAACTGGCTGCCGAAGACCTGGCGACCGGCATCCCGCGTAACCCCAGCTGGATCCGCCCACAGCGACATGGATTGCTGAAACCATTCCATAGGATTCATCCCTGCGGCTTGGGGTTTCGGTTGGGTACCCACGGCGCGACCAGCGAGATCTTGCCAACTGTCCCAGACATTCTTTTGAGCCTCGGTCCAGATTTTCAACATTTGTTCGGCCTGTTCGGTCCAGTCCGCCATAGGATTCCTCCTAAATTTGGAGTTATTGGTAATATTCTAATCGAGCGAATTATTCATATAATGACTTGCGTAATACTAACTGTACCGAAACCAAAGCCATTGGTCCCTTCACTCCAACCCTCCTGCAAAGGAGCGAGGAAGCAAACATGGCATTACTTTCGATTTTCTGTAAGTATCGCACGCGGTGTGGAACGCAGAGCTCTCATATAGGGATAGAGGCTCGAAAGTTAAGTGATTATTTATACTATACTACCAACTGAGCTGCAACCGACCAGGTAGTGAGTCCTTATTGCAGAAGATCTGCGATCTGATAATCTTTGACGCGCAAACTGCAGGTGTGGAACATCCTCATTATCCTGGGTGCTCCTCTTGTAGGAAGCTTTCTTCCACCATAAAAAACCTAAGGAGGTATGGAGTGGACGTAAAGGGCAGTGTAGTCGTCATCACGGGCGGTGGTACCGGCATCGGTGCCGCGGTGGCTAAAAACCTAGCTGAGGACGGGGCCAAGGTCGTACTCGCCGGCAGACGTATCGAACGTCTGGAGCAAACAGTTAAGGAAATCAAGGAGGCGGGCAGCGAGGCAATCGCGGTGCAAACCGATGTCACCAAAGAGGAAGACCAGAGCAAGCTGATGGATAAAGCGATCGAGACCTTCGGTTCCCTCGACGTGGTCCTGGCGAACGCGGGGCGCTTTGCCGACAACCTGATGATCAACACCGACAGGAACACCGGCAAGGTCAAGAGTTTCACGACCACCGAGCAGTTCAAGTCGGTCGTCGATACCAATCTCACCGGCACCTTTCTCACCTTGCGCGAGGCCGCCCGGCGCATGGTGGACAGTGGCAAGGAGGGTCTGCTGCTGATCACCTCCTCGATCAACAGCACCGGCCAAATCGGACAACTCAACTATTCCTCGACCAAAGTCGCGCTTACCCTGTGGCCGAAGATCCTGGTAGGCGAATTCCACTTGAAGCACCTGCCGATCCGGGTCGTCGGTGTCTCACCGGGCTATACGGCCACGGAAATCCTCAAAGGCATGAACGAGACGGCCCTGGAGGCGATCCTCAAAGACGTCCACGTCGGCCATCTGGTCGAACCGGAAGAACTCGCTGGCACCATCAAGCATGTCATCACCAACGACTCGATCGACGGCACGACCATCGAAGTGACCGGCGGTCTGGTCTATGGGCCGAGGGCACGCGCGAAGTAGCCATCCGCCGCGGGTATCGCGTCCCTGCTGAGCTCGGCGCGGTACCTGCAGCTGTGGAATAGTCACCCTACAGGGGTTGGTGGCCGGCGGCCGGTGACTGGCAGCTATTAGGGGCCTTAATCATCCGCGCTCAGATAAACATCAACAGCCTCTAGTATCGGATCCCTCGGCACTTGCAGATCATATTTATAACCTGTCCGTATATGTCTAAAAAGATTAGTTTCACGTCTATACTATTCCAGTATATTCAAACAAACCAATCCTTCCCAATTCCCTCGTATATCGACATGAATGTGGAACCATTCTCCGGCAGCATCCCCAAAAAGGTCCATTTTGGATGGATCCCGTAAAGCTGTCAGGAAGCACTGATAATTTTATGCCGGACAACCCACTGATCTGAGTTATTACCTTGGCGTTCGTTCTTTCTGAACTCCTGAATGTAGTAAAAGATGTTTTTAATCTATAGTCATCTTGCAGAGATTCTTACCTGGCGGCCTTGAGATTGAGGTAAAAATAATCAATTATAATAATCCTCCCCTCACTCACAACTTTTGCACTGGGCTTTACAATACCCACACCGTCCGATTCCAGACGCTCGTAAGCTGCAGGGTCACAGGTAACATCTGCTAGAAACTAACGGTTCTTGGCGGGACTGAAGGAAATGGTTCCATTACCTGTAGCTTTAGGCGGTTTCAGGAGAAGTTGCTTCCATGTAATATGAAGGCTTGGGTTCTTTCCCTATTCACAGCTTCTTAGTTTTGCTTTCATAAGAGCAAGTCTTCAAGTTCTAAACGTGCAGTTTTCCTCCGGCGTTATTCATAGTTGTGTGACGGCTATGACTGTTTTCTCACCCGTTGCCCCATGTCCCCATCGAGTGGAAACGATACTCGGCGCGTTACTAGGACTTGACGTGATTGTAGATCGCGAGGTAATGGTGGGCTGGATGGTTCCAAGAGTAGTCATAGACCATGCCGTTGGAAAGCAAGCGCCGGAATTCTTTCGGAAATTCATACCAGAGCCCGATGGCGCGGTCCATGGCCGATTCGACGGCAGGGAAATCCGTGTTGTCGAAGACGTAGCCGTTACGATATTCAAAAGGTGTGGATGCGTAATCCCGATCAAACACGGTATCGGCGAGACCACCGACCGATCTGACGATGGGAACAGTGCCGTAACGTAGCGCGATCAACTGGGCGAGACCACAGGGCTCAAAGATGCTGGGTACGACCAACATATCCGCACCGGCGTAAATGAGATGGGCGAGCTGCTCGTTGAATCCGATCTCGATATGGACATCCGGGTCGCCATTGAGATGGTGCTTGAGACCCCAGAACTCGTTGTTGATACCCTGGTCTGGACTCGATCCCAGGAGCACGAAGTGAGAGCCCCGCTGGAGGGCATAGAACATGGCATGACGGACCAGATGCAGACCCTTCTGATGGTCCAACCGACCGACATAGGCGATAAGGGGTTTATAGTCCTTGCGTAACACCAGGCGCTCTCGCAGCGCCTCCTTGTTCGCGTATTTCCCGTCCAGATGCCAGACATCATAGTGGTGGGGTAGGAAGCGATCAATCTCGGGATTCCACACTTCATAATCGACGCCGTTAAGTACGCCCCCGAACTTGTCCCCATGGACTGAGAGTGTGTGACCGAGCCCCTTACCCTGGTCGGTATAGCAGGCCTCCCAGGCGTGCCTCGGGGAGACAGTGGTCACAAAGCTCGAATAGACGATACCGCCCTTCATCATGTTGATGGCCTTGGGGTTGTGATCGTCGCCCAGGCGGTCACGATGAAAATAATAGTCCAGTCGATGCAGGCCAGCCCCGGATAACACAGGTTCTCCGTGGACCCCCTGATGCTGAAAATTGTGGATGGTGTACACGACACGCTGATTGTGCATACCCATACGATGATAGATTTCCCACAGCAAGACCGGCACCAAGCCGGTTTGCCAATCGTGACAGTGAATAATAGTCGGACGCTTACCCGATTTGAGTAGAAACTCGATAGCGGCCTTGCTGAAGAAGGCAAACCGCAGTGCGTCAGCGTGCGATCCGTAGAAGGATCCGCGATTGAAGTAATTATCGTGTGAGTGGGACTCGATGAAGTAACACCGGCGCCCGTAGACCATGCCGAGATAGACCGTGCAATGGATGCTACCCCCGCCCCATGGCACCCAGAGATCATGATAAGTAACGTCCAGCCCCCAGATTTCGCCGTACCAGAGACAGTCGTATTTCGGGAGTATGATCTCCACATCATTGCCGCGAATCTCAAGCTCGCGGCTCAAACCGAAAACAACATCAGCCAACCCGCCCACCTTGGCGACGGGTGCAAGTTCGGACGAGATATGAACGATGTACATAAGGATGGCTTAGTGAGACTCCAGCTGAGCTAGGGGCGGTTAAAAAAGCTCCTCGATCCCGCGTCTCCCGTATCCTATGAGGAGGCCGCTCTCTCCCGATTCCGCAGGCACCAAGCGCTCTATTATGGTTACGCAACCGAGTGCCGTCTACTGATAACTGACTAGCTGACCTGCTCCCGGGCTCCCGATAGCTCTGGCGCGGGAGCCGGGGCCCGGCGACAAATGCGGTTATTTCGGTGAAAATGTGGGGGATTTCAAACCCGCGTGAGAGCCCCCGGCTGGCGACGGAGCTCATTGAGCTGAGCGATAACCTGTCCGTAGAGATAGGCAAACCCCAAGGACGAGCCCAGGCAGATCGTGGCGGATCCCGCGCGGCGCGCGGCGCGTGTGGCCTGTTGCTCAGAGCGATCGAGCTGGTCGCCTCAGTGTGAGCCGAGATGAACCGGGGCCTCACCATCGAGCAGGTAGAAATCGAGCTTAGGCTCGGCTTTGAGGCCACAGGTGGGCTCTTCATCGCCACACCGACCCCGATAGCCGTGAGGAGACGAATCATGAGCGAACTGCACCTCTACACCGGCTGCGGCTACCGGCGATCCCAGGGCCACAGACAAACTGCCCATGGTGGACCCAGCCGCCTTTTACGGGCCCCGGAGGGTTATCGTGTACCACTACCTGCACAGCGGTGGCTGTCGAGGTCAACCTGACCCTTGGCATGCCGCTGCTGGTAACTGGCGAACCGGGCTTGGTTAAATCCAGCCTAGCCACCCGGCATCGCCTGGGATGCTGGGCCTGGGCAAAGTGCTACGCTTACCGGTCAAATCCGATATCGAGTCCCGCGACCTCTCCATTCCCCGGCGACCAGGATTAGATCGACAAGCTGCTGAAAGACTGCGCAAAGACTGGTGCAATTGTTCCACCGCTAAGCGCTAACAGCCGATCATGACCCTGCATCAGGCCCCACCAGCTCCGCCTCCGCCCGACCTGCTAGCGCTCAATGCCGAGGGCCGCCTACTGCAACGGACTGCTGACCCCGAGCATGTGCTTGCGCCCCTGCCGTGCCGCTCCGAAGCAAGAACAGCAGCAGTTCAGTGAGCATTTCGCTCACTGGCTAGCGGATCTAGAGCCGGACCTGGGTGGACCAGAAACAGGGATCGCAGCGGCAACCACCGATGCCGCGGCTGCGCCGCTGGCTAGCGGACCTCGCGTTACTGTAAATGGTTCACTTGAAATTGTGTGAGGACCAATGGGAGCGGATTCAGGGAACGGATTCAGCACCCGTTGCCAGGCAAGGCGTCAAACCGTGGACGGACCTGCACTCTGTCCACCGCGCCCGGCTGGACACCTTGGGTGATCCGTTTTTGCTCCTGCCGGGCGGTCTGGCCCTGATATGGCTGTTCATCCGCTAGCTGACTTGGAAGACAGTGCTGGAACGTTGCCCGTTGCCTTGCCGCGCGCTGTTGGGATCTGGACAAGACTCCGGGACTGGCCGCGCCAAAGAGGCTGGCAGTTCGACCGCTGGCTGTCCGCCGAGTACGGCGCCCTCAACGACGTCATCTTCGCCGGCGTCCTGTTCAGTTGGCACCCGCAGCTTCTCGATTTCATCCCGCCCAGGCGTCTGCTGCCCCCCTATCTAGGCGGAACCCTGCGCTGGGCCCTACTTGGGCGCGCGGTGTTCGCCATGGTGCTGGCCAGCGACGGTGCCTAGCTCGCCAGGGTCGCCTAGCACCAGTGGGTCCGGGAAGCGATGAGGGTCAACTCTGCTCGATATGCAGGAGGCCACCCATGCCGAATACCGGGTCACCATCTGGTACCGGAAAGAGACCGCGGCGTTACACGAGCACTTTTATAGAACAATCCCGCCGCCGAACCCATAGCGACCCATATCGCCCAACGCCTGCCCTACCTCATCTGGGGCTAGAGCCCCCCGAGGTAACTAAAACTTACCCCAGCCATCGGACACCAAAGCCCTGTGGATATTGCTCCAGACTCCTGGCAGAACCGGTAGTGAGTTCGCGGACCCGCTGGTGAATCCCCTGACTCCGGAACAGATCGCCGAGCTGCTGACTTCATCCGAGCCGCAACCGGAGACACCGGATACAACGGAGACAAAACAGGCGTTGGAGTCCCTTGGTCAGACATTCCGTGATCCCCTGCAGATCGGCGGCGTCGGCCCCGCAATAGTTTCGCCCCCAGGCGGCAGCTTTCTGATAGGCTCACCAGGCGGTGAACTGGAACAACACACCAGTGACGAAGGCCCACAGCACCGAGTGACCATCTGGTCCTTCGCCACCGGCTACACGGAGGTCCGCTTTGCGGACTATGATCGCTTTGCCGAAGCCACCGGGAGCGAGGAGCCGGACGACGAGGGTTGAAGCCGCGGTGACCGTCAATGGTCATGTCAGTTAGCGCGACGCCCAGGCCTATGCAAAGTAGCTTAGCAAGCAGACCGGCCGCAGCTACCACTTACCCACCGAGGCTGAATGGGAATATGCCGCCCGCACCGACATCCGGACCCCCCTCTAGACCGGTAACTGCATGCACACCGACCGGGCCAACTACGACGGCAATCACGACTACAACGGTTACGGTGCCAAAACCGGCGTCTACCACCGCCGGACGATCCCGATCGGCAGCCTGTCGGCCAACGTCTTCGGCCTGCATGAGATAGCAGGCAATGTCTACGACGTGGGTGGAAGATTTGTTGGCATGACAACTACACAGGTGCACTGACCGACGACAGCGCCTAGTGAAAATTCAAGGGTGGGAACTGAATTCACGACCGGGGTGCACCCTATTTCTTCACCTGCATGGTACTTCAATGGTTGCCCTTACTTGGTCAGCCTGTGAACGTGCAGATCCTACTCGACTCGCAGAAATTTCTGCAGAGTCGTGGTCGCCTCACCTTGTAGGGCTATGTCATCCTCGAGAATCACTGCCACCTGCTCACCGCCGGACCTGACCTGGGCCAAGCGATAACCAGCTTCAAGTCCTTAACCCGTGGTAGCTGCGCTCCACCGACCGCAATGGGTTCACCGCGGGGGAGGCCAACCACTTCGTCAGTATTCGTCTCGCCAGGACACTCCGGCCCTGTATCATTATTTACTTTGCCCCTTATCTCTGGCTCCCACGCTCCAGCGTGGGAGCCACGCCTCGACACCCAACGTCGAGAAGCGTTGAGACATGCTTGAAGGCCCAGATAACAGCAAACTATTGGAGTGCCCACTATTCCCTGCCCGGCGCATGATCTATCGCAAGCCATGGTAACCTGAAAACGCTATCTGCATGCTGCATGGCGAGGCCCCAAATCGTTCGGTGCAGCTCGCGTTGATCCGTGCCGAATTCGAGGCACTGTCCCCGCTCCTCGACAGCACCGGTCGTCTGGAGCGTCTCATCGCACCGTTGTTTCTATTCGAGCAGGGATTCCTCTACCGAATTTCTACCTCAGCGAGTATCTGGAGCGACACCGGGATAACTACTACGAACAGCTTCTAGCCGTGTCACGTGATGGAGACTGGAGTGGCTGGGCAGCACTTTTTTACAAGCCTTGATCATTCAGGCGGAAACGAATCAGAGCCGTGCCCAGAAAACTCTGGAATTGTACAACCAGTACTAAGGACTGGGTCATGAGGTAGACCCACTCGCAATACGCCATCCGTACCCCCAATTGGTTTTTCTCCCGTTCGATCTTCAGGACCTTGAGTTTCATCGCTACTCCGAATATCCCGAGATCGAAGGAAAAGTAGAATCTTGCGTGAGGTGCGAGATACTGGCCTGCTGGTCGAGCAGTGGCCATCCAAAGGATGGGCGTGCCGCAGTGCTGGCGTTTCCCGGGCTGGTCAATATCGCTGGGGGAAATCGGACACGCGATCGGTAAACTCTATGCCGTTGTCGATGAGGGCCTGAGCGATGGTGGAACGGCTCCGTGTCGATCAGGTGCAGGAGGAAGCCGCTCGCGGAGCGTGCTGACTTATGTTCTGCATACACCCAGCAGATGGCGTGATCGACGGTGGCAAACAGGTCACTGCGCCGGTCGTAGTCCGGCATCTGAGACAGGTATCTCACATCAGTGCGCATAAAGCCCGTTGAAGCTCTTCACCAGCGTCGCAACCATGTGGCGGTTAAGATTGTAGGCTTGCGCTAACTCCCTGGTTGGTAACCGACTGACCGGACCTGTAATTCCAGACGATTGCCAGCATGGTTCGTGCATTCTGTGTGGAGTTGAATGTTCATGATGGGTGACGACGGTGGCTGATCATCAATCCGGCATCAGGCGCCGGATTGATGCGCGGACGCGTCTCCTCATCAGGGATGGCCAGGCTCAGGCCGGACAAGCCCATGCCAGTGGCTACAAACCAGAATGCTCCTTCGATAGACTGTGTGGAGGTAACAGCGAGCCCCGGCCTCAGCGCGCCGATGCCGTAACCGAGATCGCGGCAGTGGGGTGCCGAGATGCCAGCAACGGCAGCCGACAGGACGCACCCGGCGTTACTCTCGTACAGGCAGCAGAGGCCTGCCGCATTTCTCGGCCAGTGCCCGTCTGCCGGAGTAGTGGTCAGCATGGACATGAGTGTCGCTCACATGAGCAACCTTGATATCCTGCTGCTGCGCCTCGGTGAGGAACCAGTCCTCGTCGCCGAGCACGGGATCAACAGCAACGGCTACATGGCACCTGCCACAGCCGAATAAATAGGACAATATGTCCTCGTTTGGCGGCCAGTTGACGGAAAATACGTTGTTTAACTCCCTAGGTGGGGATGAATAATCATTCAGACAGCCTTTCGGATAAAACCATATCAACTTTACGACAGGCAGGCCACCACCTAATGAAGCCGGGCCGTCGCCGATTCTGCAGTCCTTGTGGTCCTTGAAGTTTCGCTTCCTGAGCAGCACCACCGCCTCCCCGGAGATCAGGCAGAGTGGCCCGCGGTGGTATGGCGATGTTTTCTTTGTCTCTGAGCAGTTCCCCGAGATAGTGCTTGAGTCCCGCAAGCGAATTGGACAGGGCCGCCCGGTGCTTTGCTATGATGGGAGATACTCAAAACCCCTATGCGGAGGATTAGAATGAACCAGGACGAACTGAAAAAACTGGCCGCCAAGGCTGCTCTGGAGTACGTGGACGAAGGCATTATCGGTATTGGCACCGGCTCCACCATCAATCACTTCATCGACTTTCTGGCCACCATCAAGGGCCGTATCCAGGGAGCCGTCTCCAGTTCCGAGGCATCGACGGCACATCTGGAGAAGCAGGGGGTCCCAGTACTGGATCTCAACGCTGCCGGGGAGCTCGAACTCTATGTCGACGGTGCGGACGAATCGAACCGCCAGCTCCATCTGATAAAGGGTGGCGGCGGGGCCCTCACGCGCGAGAAGATCATCGCTGCGGCCAGCAGGCAGTTCGTCTGTATCGCCAGCGATGGCAAGCTGGTGGATGTGTTAGGTGCATTTCCCCTGCCGGTGGAGGTCATCCCCATAGCCCGCAGCTATGTAGCGCGACAACTGGTCAAGCTCGGCGGCACACCAGTCTGGCGCGACGGATTCGTCACCGACAACGGCAACTTGATTCTGGATGTTCACAACCTGAATATCATGGAGCCAGTGAAGCTAGAGCAGGAAATCAACAACATCGCCGGTGTCGTAACCGTCGGTATCTTCGCCCTGCGACCGGCGGATGTGCTGATTTTGGGGACCGAGAAAGGCACTAAGATCGTGACCGCGTAACCCGTGTCTCACCGGAGAGCTTTGCCCCAACTGCATTCTCGGGACCACGAACACAGATGGGTCAACAGCGGCTCTCTATTTAGCCCTCGCAGGCAACGCTGGATTAAGAGGCAGTACGTTTCTGGGCGTTCGCTATCCTTTCGGCCTCACCGCGTCATTCCAGTAACCGGTCGGAAAATGCCACCAGAACTTAGGACGTTGCTTTCAGGACGAATAGCCACAATCAGGTGCGATGGTTGAAGATCGGTTACCACCCTGAAGCGCAATACCATTAAGCTAAGCGTCACCGATGCCATTTGTGATTGTTTGGGCGCTGTTTCTCGTTCGTCCCTCTCCGGTCTCTCGCCGCGTCGAGGCGAGCGCTCTCCCGTTAGGCTCAACTTCATGGAATTAGTACAAATATTGCCTCATCTTGCTTAGACCGCGCAGTGGCGCTGTTCCGTAACAATCAGAGTGTGGTACTTGCAGTATCATTCTGATCTAATTATCAGTTCTGCCAATCTTGGACAATGGCTAGCTTCCGGTTCTAGGAACTGGGTTGGAGGTGGCTATCGCCCCAGTGATCTATCGTCCCGGTGCATATCGGAGTAGTGATGTCTTGAGCGTTCACCGTCAGCAGCGGTGGCTTACCTGTCCATGCATTGTGGGGCACGGGGGACCCTACCAAACCCCATAGCGAGACATAACCAGCCGTCCAACGGCAGCCGAGGAGTACAGCATGTATCAGGCCGAGGCCAAGATTCTGCAGCAGAAACAGGAGTTCCCAACAGTCGAGATCAGCACTCGAGCGAACCCCGATAACATGCGGGAAGGCGAGGAGCGCTTCAGATTTCCGGGTACCGAAACCGTCATCCACGGCAACGGGGCGATTGCTCATGTCATGGGGCATGTCTGCGGCGGAGTGATCGGGTATCCCATCACGCCGTCCACGGAGATCTCCGAGCTGTTCGAGGCCTATCGGGCCAGAGGCAGCTGTAATGTCTGGGGCAAGCACCCCTTCTTCTTTGAGCCGGAGGGCGAGCACTCGGCTCAGAGCGGCGCTATGGGCGCGGCCCTGACCGGTGGTCGCTATATCTCGAACGCATCTTCCAGCCAGGGCATTCTGTATGGGCTAGAGTCCCACTATGTAACCGTGGGCAAGAAGATCGGGGGTTTCGTGCTGCAGATCGCCGCGCGTTCGGTATCTCGGCACTCCTTGAACGTGATGGCTGGGCACGATGACGTTTATGCTTTATTACCGTCCGGGTACACGATGCTGTTCGGGAGCAACCCCCAAGAAGCGGCCGATCTGGCCGCCATCGCTTACAAGGTGAGTGCCCTCTCCCTGATCCCAGTCGCCAATGCCATGGACGGCTTCGCCACCAGCCACATGCAGAGCGAAGCCCGCATGCCGGAGCCAGAGTTGCTCAAGGCGTTCCTGGGCGATCCGGCTAGCAGGATCAAGGCACCGACGGTAGCCCAGGAGATTCTGTTCGGGGCCAAGGGGCGTGTCTTTCAGCTTAAGGAGTACCTCAAGCGTCACGCCGGAGACATCGTGCAGGAAACGCTTACCGAGCTCTGCGCCTTCCTGGAAACACGCAGTGCAGATGTCGAACAGGACAACGTCGGCGCCACGATCGCGGAAACCCTACCTTGGGTCCCGGAGGAGTTGCATGAGCAATGGCGGCGCCAGTGGCTCAATGCCTTCGAAGAAGGGACCCGCCAGCGGGTACCGGCGTTGGTAGATGTCCTAGACCCAGGGTTGACCGGCGGCGTCCAGAATCAGCCGGATTTCCAGGCCGGATTGGTGGATCACCATACCCATTTCGCGCGTGAGGTGCCGCGCTTCGTCACCCAGGCGATGGACGAATACGGGGCTTTAACCGGACGCCGTTATAAGCCTGTCATGGGGTATCGGGTCGAGGACGCCGAGCATGTGATCGTCGGTCTCGGATCCGTAACCGACGATGCAGAGGCGGTGGCCGCCTATCTGCGCGCCCTAGGGAAGAAAGTCGGCGTGGTCTCGATCAAACTGCTACAGCCGTTCCCAGAAGGGGAGCTGATCGCGGTCCTGGCTGGAAAGAAGGCGGTGACCGTGCTCGAGCGCTCCGACCAGACGGCACTGACAGATCTGGTGATGAAGGCCCTGTTCAAGGCCTGCGAGAACGGTGCCCTAATTCGCCACCAGGGCATTCCGGCGATCACCGACCTGCCGAAGGTGAGTACTGGTATCTTCGGTCTGGGGGGCCACGATCTGCAACCCCGCGACCTGATCGCTGCCTTCGAGAATATGGAGAGCGCGCTCAATGTCCCCTTCTTCTACCTGGGCTCGCGATTCTTTATGGATGATCCGCCGCCAGGCGTCGCTGAGCTCCAGGCTAAGTTGAGGGCCGCCTATCCGGAGACCGAATTCATGGCCCTGCCGACCAGGGGCAATCCGCGCCTGCTTCCACCGCAGGCCTTCCGGGTCCGCTTCCATTCAATCGGCGGCTATGGGACCATCGCTACCGGCAAGCTGCTAACCGATATCCTGGCGGGAGTATTGGGCCTCCACTCCAAATCCGCGCCCAAGTACGGCTCCGAGAAAAGCGGTGCCCCCACCAATTTCTATATCTCCTTAAGTCCGGAACCCATCAAGATCACGAACGCGGAGCTGGAAGACGTCGAGATCGTCGTCTCTCCCGACCACAAGGTCTTCGGCCATACCGATCCTTTACGCGGGCTTGCCCCCGACGGTACTTTCATCCTGCAGTCGCACGAGACACCGTTGGAGGTCTGGAAGCAGCTCCCCGCCTATGCCTGCAGGATTATCCGCGAGCGTAAGATTCACCTCTATTTAGTCGATGCCTTCGGGGTCGCCAAGAAGCACGCCCCGGCCCCTGATCTGGAGATCCGGATGATGGGTGCCGCCTTTATCGGTGCCGTATGTGGGCACGTACGCCAGGTGGTGGCTGATGCCTCGGAAGAGACCGTCCTCACCAAGATCTGCCAGCAAGTGACCAAGAAATTCGGGGCCAAGGGGAAGGCGGTCATCGAGAGCAACATGGCGGTGATCCGCGAAGGGTTGGAATCGACGCGTAAGGTGGACTACGAAGCGGCCGATTTCAAAGCGGCTGAACAACTAGTTGTCATGTCCAATGGGCCCGATGTCGCCGTGTCTGCTTCCATGGTCAAAGCCAGCAGTGAGTCGGCGACCTCCGCGTGCTTCGACATGGATTTCTACCGGGCAGTCATGGCCGACCGCTTCCGGGATGGGACCATCGGCGATGCACCGGTTATCCCTGGCACCGGGTTGTTCATGCCGGTAGCGAGTGCGGCTTGGAAGGACAAGGGTCTGTTCCGCCTTGAGGTGCCTAAATACACGGCCTATCTCTGCACCGGCTGCATGGATTGCGCCTTTGTCTGCCCGGATGCGGCCATCCCGAATAGTGTGCACGAAATCCACGACCTGCTGCTGACTGCGATTCGGGGTCTAAAGCTGACCGACCACCAAAAAGACGCAATGACGGGCTATGTGTTCGATCTCTCCAAGATCATCCGCGACGCCTACCGCAAGCTGCCTGGCAAGGACCCCAAGCCTTCCATGAGATTACGGCGGAGGCAGTGACCGGACTCAAGCTCGGGAATGCCACCCTGGAGCGCGGTTTCGCGAGCATGGTCAAAGCCCTGTCCATCTTCCCGGTGGCCAAGACCAAACCCTTCTTCGGTGCCATGGAACAAGCGGTGCCTGGTACCGGTGGGCTCTACTCGGTGAACATCGACCCCTGGAAGTGCAGCGGTTGCCTAGAGTGCGTCGATGTCTGCGGTTCCAGTGCTCTCAGCGCCCGGCAGCAGGATGCCGAGGTGCTCGAATCCTTGAAGCAAGAGTTCGAGTTCCTGAGCAGGACCCACAACACGCCCATGCGCTTCTGGGAGACGGCAACGGAGCGTGGTGGCGACGCCAAGCGGCTGATCCTGAATCGCGACAACTATTACGCCATGTCCGGTGGGCACGGTGCCTGCCGCGGCTGCGGCGAGGTGACCGCGCTGCGCATGCTGATGGCGACCAACCGGGCGATCCACGAGAAACGGCGGCGGGACCACGTCAAGGAGCTAGAGGACCTGATCAAGCGGCTAACCACCAAGCTGGATACCGTGCCCTACGATGACCATGATCCAGACCGCCTGGAACGGATCTCCCAGACAATTGATCGACTCCGGTCGCGTCTGTATCGCTTTGAGAGCGGCCCCACGGGTCTCGGTCCCACCGGGGCGGTGATCGCCAACGCCACCGGTTGCAGCAGCGTCTATGCCTCGACCTTCCCCAACAACCCCTACTCGGATCCCTGGGTAAATAGCTTGTTTCAGGATACGGTGCCGGTAGCTAAAGGGTTGTTCGAGGGCCTGAGTGCCGGTGCCGTCGACGACTTCCGCGCCTTGCGCACCGCCAAGCTCGACCTCGAAGACCACTACAATCCGGAGTTCCATGCCAGCTTCTTCCACACCTTCAACTGGGAGCAGTTCTCCCCAGAAGAGCTCGACCTATTACCCGCCGTCATCAGCATCGGCGGCGACGGGGCCATCTACGACATCGGCTTCGGTGCCCTGTCGCGCCTGCTGGTTACCCACACCCCGCTCAAGATCATGGTGCTGAACACCGGTGCCTATTCCAACACTGGTGGCCAAGCCTCGACCGCCAGCTTTACTGCCCAGGACTCGGACCTGACTCGCTTCGGTGTCGCCCATATTGGCAAGCACGAGGACCGCAAGGAGCTGGGGCTGATCGCGGCTTTCCACCCCAAGGTGTTGGTGATCCAGACCAACGATGCCCTCCAGGGCCACTTCATGAAGAACGTCATGGAGTTCCTGAACTACAACGAATCGCCCGCGGTGTTCGACACCTATACTGCCTGCATGTCCGAGCATGGAATCGCCGACAATGCCGGGAGCCGACATGCGGAACTGGCTGTACAGAGTCGGATGAGCCCGGTCTTCGTCCATGATCCGCGTCGGGGCGACACCCTGGCCGAGCGATTCATCCTGGATGGCAACCCGGACATCGGTAAGGACTGGACCACTACCACTCTGACCTATGTGGACGCGGACGGGCAGGCCCAGCTCATGACTATACCCTTCACCCCGGCGGATTTCGCGGTCCACGAAGGTCGTTTCAAAAAGCACTTCCAGCCTGCCGCGGTGGACGCCGACCTAGTCCCGGTACCTGAGTACATCGATCTGAACACGACCGAACGCCACGGCATGACGCCTTTCATCTGGTCGACAGACGACAACGGCAAGCTGATCAAGCTGTCCGTCTCGCCGGCCATCGTCGAGCTGACCGAAGAACGCCGCCGCAATTGGCGGATGTTAGAGTATTTAGGCGGCCTGTATGTGGATCGCATGCAAGAGGAGCATCGCCAGACGCTGGAGCAGTGGCAACGCAAATGCGAACAGGCAGACGCCCAGCGGGAGGACACCATCGATGCCATCGCCAGAGGCATGGCCGAGCTCGCCTCCAGCTCGGATGCACTGGCCACGACGGCTGGTCAGTCAGTGGTCTCCCTGGACGCGATCACCGTGGGCCCGAGACCGAGCGTCGGTACCGGTACCATGCCCGAGACCGACCCCAAGGTTAGCGATGCGCCGCTGGTGCAGATCACGGAAGAAGATATGCTCAAGTGCACCAACTGCAAGACCTGTTACCAAGATCTGAGGGAACTGTTCGAAAAGGCTACCATCATGGTCGAGGGTGAACCGAAAGAGGTGGGCCGCGTGATTCCCGGCGTGCTCGACAAGACTGATCTCACCCCTGAGTTGATCCGAACCGCCGCCCGGGTTGCCAACGACTGCGATGCCGAAATCATTCGTTTCCAGCGGCCGAACGGTGGGAAATAAGCGATGGAAACGGTGGGATCCACGGCGCCGACTGGGTCGTGTCGACATTTAAGCCAAACAGATCAAAACCAAGGCCCTCATCACGAACGTGGGGTAGCACTCGTCCAGCTTATCGTAGCGCGTGGCGACACGCTGGAGGTAGCTGTAGACCTGGGGATCGAACTCGCGTAAGTATTGACTATTAGCGCGAGGAGGAATTACCGCCTACACTCCGTAATCGTGGATCATCTCGATCTAAGGCCCGTGAATCGTAGACTTTGTCGGCGATCATCTTTTCAACCTCAAGGCCGAGCCTAGCAATGGCTCGGCCTTGGTCATATCGCGGGCGTTTCCGGTACTGGACGCTGAGCAGACACCGCTGCTAACTCCTCGCGCACTCCCAACCACACCACGCCTCTGCCAACATGCAGAGCGCTGGTATACGCTATTCCAGTTTCCAAATTAGATTGCGCATGGGGCATCCTAGGCGGGCCAATTTATTTTTTAGGCCGTTCAGTCGTGGGTTGACCACCGCACTGGGTGATCTGGTTACCAAATAGATTCTCCGAACCGTCGTATCTTGATGTTCAAGGTACGGATGCGATAGGCGATTTGCCGCGGGGTCATGCAGAGTAGCCTAGCGGCCTTAGCCTGGACCCAGCCGGCCGCTTCCGAGGCGGCGATGACCCGCTAGCGTTCGTCAAGATTCGAATCGCCCGGATCGACCGTCGGGGAGGACACCGCCGACAATGTCTGGTCACGATCTGCTACACCTACGTCGAGTCTAGCTATTTCAATCAGGTTCCGGTTGATTACTCCCTGCTCGCTCATGACCACAGAGCGCCCCAGGCAATTCTCCAACTCCCGCACATTTCCTGGCTAGTCGTGGCGGACCAAAATCCGCAGGGTGCTGTCGATAATCTTGAATCTCCGGTCCTGGGCCTTGCGATCTTGGCAACCAGAAAGCGCGCCAGCTCCGGCATGTCCTCGCGGCGCTCACCGCAGGGCAGACATGTAGATGGACATGACATTGAGCCGGTAGTACAGATCTTTCCGGAACTCCCCCGACCTTGACCCTAGACTCCAGATCCCGATTGATGGCGGCGATAATGCGGCCATTGACCTTCAGGGTATGCGTACCACCGACCCGCTCGAACTCCCCTCCTGGGGCACACGCAGTAGCTTGACTTGAAAGACCCGGCTGATCTCGCCGATCTTGTCCAGGAACAGGGTACCGCCGTCGGCCTGCTCGAAGCGCCCCTTACGCTGGGTACTGGCATCGGTGAAGGCCCCTTTTCGTGTCCGAACAACTCGGACCCCAACAGATTGTCCGGTAAGGCGGCGCAGCTGAGTTTGACGAAAGCATTGTGCCCCTCTGTGGGGAGTTGTAGTGGATGGCATTGGCGACCAGCTCCTTGCCGGTACCCGACTCGCCGCGGATTAGGACCGTGGTATCCCATTTGGCTATCTGGTGCACCTACTCCCAGGCCAATCGGGTGGCCTGGGAGTATCCATATAATACCGTTGAAGCCACGATCCCCGCACACCTGCCGCCGCAACGTGTCACGCTCGTTCTGCAACACCTGGCGCTCTGCATCGACCATCTGAGACAGACGTACTGCCTGACCAGTCAGGTTGGCGGCCATCTCCATAAACCGGGCATGCCGGGCAGAAGATCATCCACTGCGAGTGGGGCTGCGCTGCGAAGACACCCACAACCCCTCCATACCGACGATGCGGATCAGCACACCGATGAAGGGCAACTGCGGATCGTAAACGCCCAGCTTGTCGAAAAAACAGGGCCCATCGGCAACCCGCGGGACGATCCAGAGCCGATTCCGCGCGAAATATAGTGCTGATAATACCTTCGCCCGACCGATAGTCCGATAGTAGACCGACGAGAAGGGGGCGAACCTGCCTTCATACAGGGCACTGATCATCGGCTCGCCCGTATCCTGGTCCACTAGGCTGACCATGCCCTTGCTCATACACCCCCATTGGCGCAGGACCTCCAACACCGCATGCAAGGTCCAACTCAGGTCGAGCGAACGGCTCAGCACCGAGCTACACCTCAAGCAGCGTGGCAAGCTGAGCCTCGAACAGATCCTGTCGACACATGGCGGCGTTGTCACTGCCACAGGGATTGCTCCTTGCCGTCATGAGAGGCTATGAACCCGTCATTCGTCCACCGTAACCGTGGTCAAGGACAATCGAGAACCTGGCAACCGGCGTCGAACCCCGGGTCGATCTCAATACAATCACCATGTTGATTGACGATCTCCTGAGCCAATGCGAGCCCTACACCCGCCTAGCCGTGACGGTTACGCCAGCCGATGAAGAAAGGCTCGAACACCCGGAAGCGAAATGTCCCGCACGATCTCCGGACCATTGTCTTGAGTTGTCACCTCCACGCCGACGTCGAACGCCCAGGTCATCAAATATAGCATCTGATGTGTCCCACTGGTCTCGTTCAGGGTCAAAATGCATTGTCGATCAGGTGGTTGAACATGGATCGGAGCTGATTCTCATGTCCCGTGAGCCTGGCCAGCATGAGGGCTGGCTGCCATTCCACGACGATGCCAGTAGCCAATAAGCGGTCTGTCTCGATCTCCAACACCTGACGCAACAGCTCGTTGACATTGACCGGGACCCCGACTCTCTGGACTCCTCGAGCAAGGGTGCCTGCAGCGCAGCCATGGCCTATTGGCCGGAGGCTCCGACCTGGGCCAATAGGCGTACCAGGATCACCGGTTCGCACTTGCCCCGTCAAGCGCTCAAGTATGCCAACCGCGGCCTGGATGACATTCAGCAGCCCTCGCAACTGGTAGCAGGCCGCCGACAGGGCCTCCCGCACGCCGTGCGTCAGCTATTGTTCCGCTAAACGCGCGCACAGGCTTTCCAGTTGCGCACGTTCAATCTCGCAGCGCCGGATAGTGATGCCGTTAGCAGGCAGGGGTTGTGCCCGCTTCCGTCCACCTCACCGGCAGAGGTACCGGAACAGGAAAACCAGCGGGGTCCGCCGCCGGAAATCTCAATACTCGCCGGACTCGTCGAGAGAAACTACCAGCACCGGGGCCGCATCAAGCACTGCTCCGAAGTAGATTCTCGACGGTAAGGACGCGACCAGGTCACCGGTCATCAGATGTAGAAATTTGATTACCTCGTGCGGGGTTCCGGGGTCCCAGCCAGCGGGTCCGCCAGGAGCAGGTTCAAGGCGTTTGCAGCACCGGATTGGCTACAAGCGGAAGGGTCTTGGGTGACCACGCGCGATCCTCCTGGTGCGTCTGTTCAAAGAACACGCAATATTCGTTCCTGTCCCATCGCCTCTGTGATTTGGACCACCATGCGGACTCGGAATGTCCACTCGATCTGTACTCGATGTCGCTAGCTGCCGTCTGCGCCGATTTCCAGACCCTTGCGGTGGGTCTCGTTGATCTGTTTGAGCAGAGTATGGAACGGGATTTCATCTGCGTAGCGTTCCGCCAAATCCATGAAAGGCAGGTCTTCGCGCCCGAAGCCATAGGTCCCAGCCTGCATGGAGCGGTAGATACCCTCGATGCCCTCCTGCAGGGGGTCGAGGAAGGTCGGGAAGCGGTTGAGATCCTCCAGCTCGTACTCCAGGCATTCACGCAAATCCCCAACCTCGAAAACCGCTTGGCGCACCCATTCGACGTACTCGTCGACGCTCCTTGCCCGTCTCAGGTTCATAGCGTCTCCAATTCCTTCTCAAAGAGTGGATTGAACTCGATAAGCTGGCCACGCTGCATCAAGAATACGCCCTCACCGCCCCATCTGAACTCGATTCAGAGAAACGGCTGATCCGGGAAGCGTCGCTCCAGCCCCACAGCGGCGTTCCCGACCTCGACCACTAACACACCGCCTTCGTTGAGATAGGTTGGCGCATCATGCAAGATGCGTAAGATCAGATCCAGGCCAGCCTCGCCACCCGCCAACCACAGCTCCGGCTCTTTGCGGGATTCCTCCGGCAGGGTAGCCAACTCGCGGTACTGACGTATGGGGGATTAGAGACGATGATGTCATAACGTCGGGCTCCGATATGCTCAAACAGATCCGATTGCAACAGCTGTACCCGCTCCTCCAGGTGATGGCGCGCCCGGTTAATGGAGGCTACTCCCAAGGCCGCCGGTGAGACCTTCGCGAGATCCACTTCCACTTCGGGTAAATAAACCGCCCAGGCGATACCGATGCAACCGCTGCCCACACCCAGGTCTCAAGACGCGATGCAGTCCTTCCGCCCCAACCCAGGGATCGAATCCTGCCTCCACCAACTCGACCAGGGGCGACCGGGGCACCAGCACGTTCTCGTTGACGTAGAATTCCAGCCCCGCGAACCAAGCATGATTGGTTAGATAGGCAGCCGGTTTGCGCTCTTCTACCCGTCGCTCCAGAAGATCACAAACCGTCCCTCGTTCAGGAAAGGTGAGTTGGCACTCACAGTAGTCCGGCGGCAGGTCCGGTGGCAAGTGCAGGGCATGCAGCACCAGCTGGGTCGCCTCGTCCAACGCGTTGTCGGTACCGTGACCGAAGAACAAACCTTCCGCGTTGAAGCGGCTGGCCCCCCAGCGTATGAAATCCTGAATCGTCAGGAGCCCCTCGGGTGAGCTTGCCATGTAAACTCAACTCACACGGTTTACCAGCGCCGCGCAAGAATGCGGCAAATAACGCTAAGAATAACATCTTCGGCGGAACCGCAAAGGCCTAGTGGGCACTTGTCTACTCGACCTGCCAGCAAGCAGTCCCCCCACAACACCCTGTTTCCGATAAGCTTTATGCGCGCTTGCGCGGATGATTTAAGGATATCGGAATCTTGCTCGGCACCTTCGCCACGGCTGACACTCGGTGAATTCCTCAAGGTCTTGCAGGACCGATACGATTTTTTAAGAACACGCTATCTGACCCTGATGGGTGCGGACGGCAGTCGTTCCATTTTAAACCTCATAAAGAGTACTCAGATCATGACAAATATCTTAGCGATGTTCCCCGGCCAAGGATCGCAATACGTGGGTATGGGTAAGGCACTGTGCGACAGATTCAAGGTGGCTCGCAACACTTTTTCGGAGGCTGATGAAGTACTGGATTTCAAGCTCAGTGAACTGTGTTTCAATGGCCCGGAAGCGGAGCTACGGCTGACCGCCAATCAGCAACCAGCCATCCTTACAACCAGCATTGCCGTCTGGCGGGTCCTGACCCGTGAAACAGATCTGCGCCCACAGCTGTTTGCGGGCCATAGTCTGGGTGAGTATTCGGCATTGGTCGCGGCCGGTAAGCTCGATTTTGCACGGGCGGTCAATCTGGTGAGGATGCGTGGTCAGGCCATGCAAAGGGCCGTTCCGGAAGGAACTGGAGCCATGGCCGCGGTAATCGGCTTGGACCCGGCAGCGCTGATTGAGAAACGTAAGGCGATAGACACGCGTCTCGGCACCATCGAGGTCGCCAATTTCAACGGTCCGCAACAACAGATCGTCTCGGGACATAAAGCGGCCCTGGAAGCCCTTACCAAGGCCCTTGCCGATGAAAAGATCCGGTGCACACCGCTACCGGTATCCGCTCCCTTCCACTCCAGCTTGATGGCACCGGCGCGGGAAGAAATGGCTCCCAAGCTCAAGGACACGCCACTGAATCCCACCGAGCACCCAGTCATCGCCAATGTGATCGGACAACTGACACAGTCCTACACCATCGACAATCTGGTTAAGCAGATCGATAGCCCAGTCCTGTGGACCGATACCCTGGCGACGGCCCTTGCTGAAGGGTGTGATACCTTCTTCGAAGTTGGCCCCGGCAAGGTATTGTTCGGGTTGGCCAGAAAAGCGGTCCCCAAGAGATCCAAGATCATTCACAGCGACGCCATCGACAAGGCCATCAAGGATGCTCGCATGCTGACCACCTGATAATCCGGAGCCCTATCTCGAACAATCCAAACAGGGTTCCAGAGGCACCCGGGGGATGGTGTGAAAACCTGTCTGCGTACAGTCTGTGGTCTTCCCAGGCACCTTGAGAAATTGCCAAGAAGGCAATTTCTCAAGGTGCGAAATGAAAACGCGGTTTTCACTCTGCTTCATTTCTCGAATGCTTATGCACTTAAAAATGGCGGGGCATCCTTGCCCCGCATGGGCACCTTACCTTGAATCTTTCAGAACCTGTTTGCGATCTTAGCCTCAAAATGAATCTTGACCCAAAGTAAAGAATGATGAAACATTCCCATTCGACATCGAAAACCGGTTACTCAGCCAGTTAGGCGATCCGTTAGAGCAACGATTCCTTGGGATGAATTTCCGTTCCCTGTTGGAACCGGTGCACGAGAAAGCTCTGTAGGTCCAACGCTGGTCCCAAGCTGTTCGACTCGACGTGGTTTTGATGTTCAACATCCTGGTCTTACCGACGCTTTACAACCTAGCCGACGAGTAGGTCGGAGTATCAGATCCGTGATTGGTTTTCGTTTGCCCGTTTTCTAGGTTTGGGAATTGAGAATGAGGTTCCTGATGCACCGCGGTGTGGTGCTTTTGTGAGCGACTCTAAAGAGCTAGAGTTGCCGGAGCAGGTGTTCGATCGCTTCGACAGCTTCTTAGCTTCGCAGGGCATCCATGCCAACGGGGATAGATCATTCTGACGCGCTACCTACAAACTGACCAAAGCCAGAGAAAGTGCACCTGCTGTCGCCTAAACGGGCTAATCACAGGCTGAGTCGGCCACCCAGCTATAGCCAATCACAGGAAATTGACCCCATTATCCTCTCTACATTCGACATGCGCGCGTAAGTTGTTCATCAACTACTCGTTAAATTATATCCGAAACACTAGATTTTTCAAGATACGCTTAAGTCTAGAGCAGATCAAGTCCATCCAAGCTTTATTAGAAAAATATAAGAAGAAGATCAAAGCCACGAGTTTTTGATTTATATGACATCTTCTGCGCTATTCTATATGTATTAATCAGTGGCTGCCAATGGCGAATGCTACCCCGTGACTTTCCGCAATGGCTAGGGGTGTATAGCTACTCTTGACGGTGAACTAAGCTGGCTTGAGCAGACATTAATAATGTGTGGTTGGCGAGGTCCGTATCGACAGTAGTCGGGTGAGAAGGCAATCTTCGTGATCGTTGCTGCACAAAGCGTGAAAAATACAGATACCGCAGAACAGAAGGATTATGACGCGGGCAAGAAGGTACCTAGCATCAAACGACACATCACCGTGGTATACGCAAGGGCTTCCTCATGCGATAGCGGATGTCGCCGACAGCTCAGGCGCTTCGGTAGCCTTCTCTAACCATCGAGACAGCTTGTTGGCAGTAACGAACGTGCTAGTTGATGGCGGTTATATGGGATAACCATTTGCCGATGCCATAGAGAACGTTCTGGGGGCTACGGTAGAGGCCGCCAGGCGAAACGAACTGCACACCTTTGCAGTAACCCCTAAATGATAGGTTGTCGAATGCTTGTCTGCTTAGTTGGGAACGTGTCGAAGGTTATGGAAAAGAGGTCACGCTCAAATTCCGACATCCGGACCGCTACATTTCCCAGGACAGAGAAATGGTTGCTGCTGACGTCGAGAATGGTAAGAATGAAACTCGAAGAGGATATTAAACTTCCATTCACTAATGATTTACAGCTTCTCTAAGAAGCAGCCAATAGCGTATAACGAACAGGTTTGCTACTTTACGAGCCAGCATGGTCTGGAAGGTGCTCTAATGTGTCTTACATCCGGTGCGGTCCGTTACTCTCACCGTACCTTATGCACGCTGCACGGCGGCAGGCGGATCGCCCCCGTAACCTTGCCCATCGCCACCGCCGCGGCTAACATTAGGAATTTATCCTGTCCGGCGTGTTATTGAGCTTCGCTTCAGGTTCTCTATCAGGGTACCTGCAAAAGCTGGAAAACCGCCATAAAATATAGAAACAGAACAGTAAAAATGCCCAGAACTACCAGAGAGGAATGTCTGATGGCCAAAGACAAGAAGAGCCGCACACTCCTGCCTGAGCCGTTGCTGATCGATGAACGCAAGTTGGGGATGGATGCGCCCAGCGTCGTTGCTGACATTCGCCGTCATTTCAATCATACCTTGGGTTGTGACAAGCACTCGATCTCTGTCCACCATGTCTATGAAGCCTTGGTCATCGCCCTGCGGGACCGGTTGATGGAGCGATGGAAGAGCACCCACTATTCATATCAAGACGAGGAGTGCAAACGTACCCAATATCTGTCGCTGGAGTTTCTGATGGGGCGCAGCCTAGGCAATACCTTGCTGAATCTGGGCATTCAGGAAGAAGTTGAGGAGGCGGTAAGTAGTTTGGGGGTGCAGCTCGAAGACGTCATGAAAGTCGAACGTGACGCCGGTCTGGGAAATGGGGGTTTGGGACGTCTGGCGGCCTGTTTCCTGGATAGCTGTGCTACCTTGCAGCTGCCGGTGATGGGTCATTGCATTCGCTATGACTATGGGATCTTCAGGCAGAGGATCGAGCACGGCGAGCAGGTGGAGCAACCCGATCACTGGCTGGCCTGTGGTAACCCCTGGGAGCTGGAACGTACCGAGTTCATTCAGCGCATCAAGTTCCGAGGGCGGGTAGAGATCGACCAAGGTGGCAACAAGGAGCTCCAGGTGCGTTGGGTAGACACCGACGATGTGCTGGCGGTGCCCTATGACATCCCGATTCCCGGCTACCGCAACGGTACGGTGAACACACTGCGCGTTTGGAAGGCATCCGCAGTCGAGGAGTTCGACCTGGCGCAATTCAACGCCGGCAATTACGCCGAGGCCGTAGCGGGGCGTATGCATGCGGAAAACATCAGTAAAGTCCTGTATCCCAACGATGCAAGCGAGAGCGGCAAGGAGCTACGTCTGCGGCAGCAGTATTTCCTGACCTCAGCGGCGCTCCAAGACGTCATGCGGCGGTGGCTGCGGGACCAAGGGGAGGACTTCTCTTCGTTTGCGGAAAAGAATTGTTTCCAGCTCAACGACACACACCCAGCGGTAGCCGTGGCTGAGCTCATGCATCTGCTGATGGATAGGCAGGGTATGGGGTGGGACCTGGCGTGGGCGATTGTCACACGCTGCATGGCCTATACCAACCACACGCTGCTACCCGAGGCATTGGAACGCTGGCCGGTGCGCACCTTTCGCGAGCTCTTGCCGCGGATCTTAGACATCATCTTCGAGATCAACGCGCGGTTTCTCTCCGAGGTGGCCAGTCGCTGGCCAGGCGATACCGAACGCCAGTCGCGGATGTCGATTATCGAGGAGGGCATGGATCCCCAGGTACGCATGGCGCATTTGGCCATCGTGGGCAGCTTCTCGGTCAACGGCGTCGCGGCGCTGCACACCAAGCTGTTGAAGGAGGGCCTGTTCAAGGATTTCTACGCGCTCTGGCCGGAGAAGTTCAACAACAAGACCAACGGCGTGACCCCGCGTCGGTTCCTAGCCCTTGCCAATCCGGATCTGAGCGAGCTGCTCACTGAAACCCTGGGCGCAGGTTGGGAGGTCGATCTGACCAAACTGAAAGGTTTGCAACAAAAGGCCAAGGACGCGACATTCCGGCGGCGCTGGCAGGCGGTCAAACGCCGGGACAAGATACGCTTGGCGGAAATGGTGGAATCGGACTGCGGGGTACGCTGCAATCCCGATGCAATGTTCGATGTTCAGGTCAAGCGGATCCACGAATACAAGCGCCAGCTGCTCAATGTACTGCATGTGATCCATCTCTATGACCGGATCAAACGGGGCGATACGGATAACTGGACGCCGCGTTGTGCGCTCATTGGGGGTAAGGCTGCTCCTGGTTATTGGCTTGCCAAGCGGATCATCAAGTTCGTAAACAACGTGGCCAAGGTGGTCAATGAGGATCCCGCCGTCGGTGACTTGTTGAAAGTGGCCTTTATTCCAAACTACCGGGTCTCGGCGATGGAGGTTATCGCACCGGGCACCGATCTCTCATCCCAGATCTCGACCGCTGGTAAGGAAGCATCGGGTACCGGCAATATGAAGTTCATGATGAACGGAGCGATCACCATCGGGACCCTGGACGGTGCCAATGTGGAAATCCTGGAGGAAGTTGGCGAGGAAAACTTCTTCCTCTTCGGCCTCACGGAAGCGGAGATCGTAACCAAGCGCAAGGCCTATGATCCGGAACGGATCATCCAGGAGGACGAGGACCTAAGCCGGGTTATGCAGCTGATCGACAGCGCCCACTTCAACCAATTTGAGCCTGGGGCCTTCGATGCCCTTATCGGCTCGATGTGCAGCCCCAACGATCCCTGGATGACCCTGGCCGACTTTCGCAGCTTCGTCGACGCCCAGAAACGAGCCGCAGCAGCTTTCCTGGATCAGGACCGATGGATCAGAATGAGCATCATCAATGCAGCCTGCTGTGCCCGTTTCTCCAGCGACCGCACCATCACTGATTACAATCGGGATATCTGGAAGCTCAAGCCTATCGTACCCAAGCTTCCCGACCAGTCTCTCTAAGGGCACTTTGGAAAATTCGAGATGTCTGTGTGGGGCATGGATGCCTAGCCCGTAGATACTTTATTTCCGGGCAAGTCCAATTTAGGTGGTGATCGACAAAAAGTTGTCTGTGATCCATAGATTGGCTTAATCAGAAGCTGCCTTGGTCGGTATGCAAAGCGATGGCTGTCGAAGGGTGTTCGAGTCTTGAGCATAACGTGGATGGCATTCAGCAGCCTACGCATGACGGCACAGACGGCCTGGAGTTTGTTGAGGCTGCGTTTCTCGATTAAGGTCAAGTTAAGCCCGTGAGTTGGGATCGTGATGTACAGCGCCTAGAGCGGGCATATAGAGGGCGATGCGTAGGTAGCGATTGCCGGCCTTGGAGATGCGGTTTTTTGTTGACGCTGGAGCTAAGCTAAAGTTGGGGCGGATCAGGCTTGGCCATGGCACCCCACTTCTCGGGGAAAAGCCGCAGTTCACTGAGGATTTGAATGGTGCTACCGTCGGCGATACCGGTGACGCTGATGAGCAGCTCCAAGGTATCTTGGAGTTGCTCGCCGATGTCAATGAGGTCGCAGGCCTGCTGGCACAGGTGTTCGATCTAGGCGTCGAGTTTAGCGATGCTGTGCGCAGATCAGAGATCAGGAAGTCTGGTACCATTACTTCCCTTTATAGCTGATCCTTGGTTTTCCCTCGGAAACAGAACATGCCCTGCCTTATCATTCCGGCAGGGATTGCCGGAATCCAGGGCTAGGGATGGCGAAAACTATGGGGACCTGAACGATTATAGTTGGGCATAGACCATCAAAGATGCGGTTCGCGCGGGGAAAACATGCACTGATCAGCAAGCTCAGAACCACCGCGCTCACCAACATCCTACGGCCTTTCCCAACCTATCTGGCCATTGGCTACCAGTCGCCAGCATCCAGCAGTGGCGGAGATGCATTTTAAGATCACGGAAATAATAGAGGACATTATCTTTAGATGGCAGGTGTATCCGATTGGATTGATGTCGATGAAAGCCGAAAAACACACTGCCGATTTTTCCCTTTGCATCGAGAACTAGGGATTAGTGAAGATTTGGAACAAGGAAAAGTGTACCAGGTTGCCATTATCCGGCGACCTAACTTTATGCCCCTGGATCTGCCGCAGGAGGCCTGAGACACCCTGATCTAGGGTTACAAAGGTAACGGCCTGCCCCTTTCCTTAATCCTTCGTTGGCTGCCGCGGGCCTTCGCCGAAGGATACACCCCCTCACCGACCAGGAGAACACCCACTATGAGTTTCAAGACCATTCCTGTTCGCACCCAACGCCTAAGCCGAAGCATGCTGGCCGTACCCGGTTCCAAGCCGCAGTTTTTCGAAAAGGCGACGACTGGTGAGGCAGACCTGATATTTTTCGATCTGGAGGATTCGGTCCCGCCAGACAAGAAGGTACAGGCACGCAAGGAAGTAACCGCCGCCTTGAATGAACTGGATTTCCGCGGCAAGAATGTTTCGGTGCGTATCAACGGTCTGGATACCCACTATATGTACCGGGATGTGGTGGATGTAGTGGAACAGGCCGGCAGCCGTCTCGACCTGATCCTGATTCCCAAGGTCGGCTGTGCAGCGGACATCTATGCCCTGGATATGGTGCTCACCCAGATCGAGCTGGCCAAGGGCATCAAAAAACGGATCGGCTTCGAATTACTCGTCGAAACCCCCCTGGGGCTCCAGAACATCGGCGAAATCGCCGTGGCCTCACCCCGTAATGAGAGTATCGTTTTCGGTTCCGCCGACTATGCCGCTGCTGCCGGGGCTCAGACAGCCAGCATAATCGGAGCACCCAATCCAGACTATCACGTCTTGACGGACGCCGACAGCGGGGGCGGACGTGCACGGCATTGGGGCGACATGTGGCACTATCACCTAGCACGGCTGGTAGCAGTAGCGCGCGCCAACGGGTTGCGCCCAATCGATGGGCCCTTCTCCGATATCAAGGACCCGGACGGCTGGATGGCGGGTGCAAAACGGGCGCGGACCCTAGGCTGTGAAGGTAAAATGGCGATCCACCCCAATCAGGTAGAGCTGGCAAACGAGCTGTTCAAACCCTCCACCGACGAGGTGGCCCAGGCACGCCGCGTTCTGGAAGCCCTGGAGCAGGCCGAACAAGCGGGGACAGGTGCCGTGACGCTGGATGGCAAGATGATCGATATCGCCTCGATCAGACAGGCTGAAGCGACGGTAAAAAAAGCCGACCTGGTCGCCGCAAAAGCGGTGTCTTGATGGAACTCTTCGATTCCCTTGGAGGAGAGGGGTTACTGTGAGCTGATAGCTGTCTGGTTGACACAGTAGATCTTCGAGCTACACTGATGGTGTTCACTTTTGATAAAGTTTCATTTCCTTCAAAAGGTCGTAAGATCATGCAAACTATCGGCATCGAAGAAGCCAAAAACCGATTCGGCGATCTGCTGCAATCGGTGCAACGTGCACCTAACCTCCATTCTGCGTAGCGGCTGGCTGCCGTGTTGGTTGTCCCCACACGATTATGCGACATAGAGGGACAGGGCGGGCGTGTGCGTGGGCTCCTGGAGGCTATCCGCTGCGAGGCAGGTGGCCAATGGGCTGACGCTGACGATACTCCATGATCTGCTCGCGAACGAGTAAGGGTTAGCGTTGTGTCTGCGATACCAATGCCTTGATCAGCGGCCTTCTGACCGCCGACATTTCTTCCAGAATCCTTAACTATATTCCTACTGGACGCCGGGAGGCTAGTTTTTTCCGAGTCGACGGCGGGTGAACTGACCCGGGCCCTGATGTGGGATAAGCTCGACTGCATGCGATACTGTTTTCATCGGACTTCGTTGCACCCGTCGAACTCAGGACCCTTTGCCGTGACCCGAGTTACGATCCGTTGCTGAACGCAGTGGTTGCGGCACGGATCGATTGCCTGATTCCGGGAGACGAGGATTTGCAGATACTTGGGGATGTCGAGGGAACCCCCATCGTGAGTCCGGCGGAAGTTTTGCGTAGGATAAAAAACGATCGACTACTCATAAAATACTATGCCTCTGAAAATCAGAGGATTGATTCGGGATCATGAGGTAGTGGGATTCGTAAATCGAGGCGGGATAAGGAAGTCACAGAAACTTTGAGCACCTTAAAGGCATGCGCGTTTCAATCTCAGGTCAACCCGGAGCAGATGCCAACTCGTATCAAGAACGCGAAGTGCAACGAGAAATTCATGAATCGCGACAATGTAAAGGGAGTGCCTGCTATATCAAGATTGTTGAATGATCCGAGGAAGATGAGAGTTTTATCGAGCAATGCCCTAGCATAATTGGCCCATGCTGTCATGCTTCTGATGAGACAGAAGTTTATTCAGAGTTTTATGAGATTGTTGGTAAATAGATTGAGCTTATGAAAAGAGATGGGGAACTGTTGACGCTACTTTCATACGACTACCGGAAGAAATATGGCTAGTCTTGTAGATCAAGGCATAGCGTATTCTGCCATCTAGGGATAGGGGCAAACGGCAGCTAATAATATCAGCAATGCATTAAATTAAGCATTACCGGTCGGCGAAAAAGAAGGAAAACCACGAATTACATAAATCCTCGCGAATTGATTCGCGTAGATTCGCACTTTGCGCCTTATACAGATCCAATTGCCGAATCTAACGAGGCTCCCTTTGAAAAAATGAACGGAGATAAAATTCGATGAGAATACCCGCAAACTTTTTCAAGCCACTTGCTATCGGTGCGCCGGCGCCCATCCGCGAGTTGCCGATCACACTGGAACGCACCATTCACTTCCTGCCTCCCCACGTTGAAAAGGTACGGGCCAAGGCCGGTCAGATCGCCCAAAAGGTAGACGTGCTCCTGGGTAATCTAGAAGACGCCATCCCCACTGAAGCCAAAAGGGCAGCCCGGACCGGATTCATCGAGGTAGCCAAGACAGTAGATTTCGGCTCCACTGGGCTTTGGACCCGGGTCAATGCCCTGAATAGTCCCTGGTTTCTCGACGACATGACTGAGATCGTCGGGGCCGTTGGCAACAAGCTAGACGTGGTGATGGTCCCCAAGGTGGAAGGCCCCTGGGACATCCATTTCGTCGACCAGCTCCTAGCGTTGCTGGAGGCTCGCCATGAGATTCGGAAGCCGATCCTGATCCACGCCATCCTGGAAACGGCCCAGGGCGTGAAAAATGTCAACGAGATCGCCCAGGCTAGTCCGCGCATGCACGGTATGAGCCTGGGACCCGCCGATCTGGCCGCGTCGCGGGGCATGAAGACGACCCGCGTGGGCGGCGGCCACCCCTTCTACGGCGTCATCGCCGACCCCCTAAAAGGCAAGGAAGGGGAGGAGAGCAAGCAGGAACGGGCATTCTACCAACAGGATCTCTGGCACTACACGGTGGCGCGCATGGTGGATGCCTGCCAATCCAATGGACTACGTGCCTTTTACGGCCCCTTCGGTGATTTCGAGGATGGCGTAGCCTGCGAGGCCCAGTTCCGCAACGCCTTCCTGCAAGGCTGCGTGGGTACTTGGACCCTGCATCCGAATCAGATAGAGATCGCCAAACGGGTCTTCAGCCCCGAGGTCGCAGAGGTACGCTTTGCCAAACGCATTCTCGACGCCATGCCGGACGGCTCGGGCGCGGTGATGATCGACGGCAAGATGCAGGACGACGCCACTTGGAAACAAGCTAAGGTGCTCGTCGACCTAGCCCAGCTGGCGGCAGCCAAAGACTCCGAATGGGCCACGGTCTACGGATTATAAGGGCCAGTACTGAACTCCCATAACGTGGGAATCATTTTTTGCCGCAAATCAACGCAAGCTGGTTGCAAAAGATCATATGCTCTTTTTTGCCTACAGATGACGCAGATTTTCACGGATTGTTTTGTTTTTAACCTGAGGGAATCTGTGTCATCTGCATGATGGATCGAAGCGACCTAGTGGTTTCCCCATGCTCAATCCAAACCTCGACGACTCCGCTTTTTGCCGCCAATAAACGCGAACGTAATCAATAGTTATGGGCCTAATCGCCGAAGCTACTATCGCAGTGGATGCGCCATCGCGGGAAAGCTAGACAGCTTGCAGGCTCTTTCGTGGCTGATCCAGGGGCTCACGCGTGCCCTATCAGCCTTGCGAGCAACAGATACAAGCAAGTGCGTATTGCCACCCCAGAGAACCTTATCCAAGTATTTGATGCAAGCCTCTTGCTCCAGCAAGTACTTGAAAATAGCGATTCCTTTCGAGCCCATAACTACTGATTCAGAACGCGAATCACCACAGATTGATTGCAATCGGCTCACCATCAGCGACGGGGTTTGATCCATTTGTGTTCATTTGCAGCTAAATCTTCCGTGAAGATCCCACCAGCTTACTGTTATCTTTTGTTGAGAGCATCTGTACGAGTACCGGAGGGCATTCATGTTCAAGATCCTGGAAAGTCTGCGTGTGGTCGAGTCTTCGGCCTTCGTCGCCTGCCCCCTCGGCGGCATGACCCTGGCTCAACTCGGCGCAGACGTCATCCGCTTCGACCCCATTCGCGGCGGGATCGACGCCCGGCGATGGCCCATCACCAAAGCCGGCAAAAGCCTGTACTGGGTCGGTCTCAACAAGGGCAAACGCTCCCTGGCTATTGATACGAGCAACCCGGAAGGACAAGAACTCTTAGGCGAGCTAATCGCTGCCCCCGGCGCAGGCAATGGTATATTCTCGACCAACCTGCGTGCTGACAAGGGCTGGATGAGCTATGGCGAGCTCAGGCAGCGCCGGGAAGATCTGATTATGGTCAACCTGCTCGGCAGCTCCGACGGGACCTCGGCCGTTGACTATACGGTCAACTGCGCCGCCGGATTTCCCTTTGTGACCGGTAATCATCACGCCGCTGGGCCACCGCGACCGGTCAACCATGTTCTACCGGCCTGGGACGCCCTGGCCGGGGTTAGTCTGGCCCTGGCGATCCTGGCTGCCGAACGTCACCGGCGTCTGACAGGCGAGGGCCAGTTGGTCAAATTGGCGCTGTCCGACATTACCTTCGCCATGACCGGGCACCTGGGGTTCATTCAGGAGGCCCAGATCAACCAGGAAGACCGCAAGGGCTACGGTAACTACCTCTATGGCACCTACGGCAGCGAGTTCGAAACCAGCGATAGGCGTTGGCTCTATATCGTGGTGGTAACCAGCTATATGTGGAAGGAACTTCTCAAGGTCACTGGCCTGGGTGACGTGATCGATGCCATTGAAGCCAAGCTGGGGCTCGATTTCAGGAAAGAGGGCGACCGCTTTCTCGCCAGTGAGGAAATCTCGGTACCCATTCGCGCTTGGTGCGCCCAACGCACTTTGGGGGAGATTGAGGCGACCTTTAAGGGCACCGGTGTCTGTTGGGGGCCCTACCGCACTTTTAGGCAGATGTTAGCAGAAGACCCCCGGGTCTCCATCGCTAACCCCATGTTCTCCGAGATCAAGCAGCCTGGTATCGGCAGTTATCTGGTCCCCGGCTCACCCATCGACTTCGGCGCTTTCACCCGGGAGCCCCCACGTCGGGCCCCGCTGCTGGGCGAGCACACGGACGAGATCCTGAGCCAAGACTTAGGATTGAGCAACACCGAGATCGGCCGCTTGCGAGACGCGGGCGTGGTTTCCGGACCTGTGGAGATTCCATGAAATCCACATGAATACTCCCAAATGAGGAGATCGAATCGGTTCCCATTAAAATTTACCCACCACCGGAGATTTCATGATGGGCGATCAAAATAAGCCATTAACCCAAAATAAGCCATTAACCGCTTGGATTGGGTCCCAGGAAATCCGGGAAGAGACCATCTCCGAGTTTCCTGCCCAGGCTGCGGCCGCCATACTGGATGTGGACGGGGAGCCCATGACCCATAGCAATCCCCTGCCCCCGCTATGGCACTGGTTCTACTTCCTGCCCCGGGCCCCCCGTTCCCAAATTGACCACGACGGCCATCCCAAGCGTGGTGGCTTCTTTCCACCCGTCAAACTACCACGGCGCATGTTCGCCGGTGCCCGGACCCGATTTATTTGGCCACTCACCATCGGAGAGGCAGCGACTCGGGAGGGCGAGATTCTCAACGTGGCAGAAAAATCTGGCAAGGCCGGGAAGCTGGTATTCGTCACCGTGCGCTATCGGCTCAGGCAAGGCGGCAAAGTCCGTATTGAGGAAGAGCAGGATATCGTCTACAAGGAGCCCGGCCCGCGGATTCCGGCGCCAGTACCTCTTCCATCCCTGCCCGCCGCCCCCGCCGGGACCTGGGTCGAGGAGGTCACGCCCGATACCATCCTGCTGTTTCGATTTTCTGCCTTGACCTTCAATGCCCACCGCATCCATTACGACCGGCCCTACGCCCTGGATGAAGAAGGCTATCCGGGCTTGGTCGTCCATGGGCCCCTGACCGCAGTCATGCTAGCCAGACTCACGGTCAGACACAACCCCGACCGACGCATTACCGAATTCAGCTTTCAGGGCCGGGCACCACTATTCGACCCCTACCCGTTCCGGCTTACCGGTCATCCGGAGGGCGATACGGTCGCCCTGGAAGCCCAGGGACCGGACGGCAAGACCACCATGCAAGCCACGGCGGTGCTGGGCTCAGAGGCTGTTGACTTTTATTGTTTTAACTAAGAATCACACGAATCGACGCGAATGTTTATATGGGAATAAAAGGTCTAATTAGCGCAAATCTGCGTGATTCTTAGTTTATTCATGATGGAGTTTAGGCATTTTTAAACATAGCAACTTAATACCTATCAACGACTACCTGTTAGGCAAAGATAATAGCGAAGCTTACAGTGAGTGAGGAACTCTAATTTTAGACTAGACGTGCGATTATTGTCTCAGCTAGAGATATGCCAGCTAAACACCAGCAATGAACACGATTCGTGATTAAACGAATTTCCAAACGACCTGGAGTTAGCAAAGAAACATTGCTTAAATACATGAGTTCAAGAATTAAAGATTGATCGAAGTTACTGGTATACACGCTATTTACAAAGGACACAGCCTAACAAAAAGCTCAACCCAAGTGCATACTGCGCCGGGTTGGCCTTAATGTTAGAGTTCTAAAATTACCTCAAATTATCAAATTTTGGGTTGAATACGGATATGTGTAATATTTTCGTTGAATCTTCTAAGATCCTGTTTACGATCTATGGAGTAACTAGGGTCAGGAAAAAAGGTCACAAACTGCAAACTGGTATTGAATTTTCGCCCACAGTTTTCCGTACCCTTCGACACGTTTCCAGACCAAGCAAACGAGCGCTCTACAACCCATCGTTCAGGAGCCACCTCGCCACCGTCGCCAAGCTGTCTTGTACGGTTAGCGAAAGCCACTAAGGCACCTGCTCTATCGGTGACATCCATTATCGCATGGGGGAACCCTTGCATATCCACGGTAAACGTGTCGTTTGATGTCAGATACCTTCTTACCAGCGTTATAATCCTTCTGTACTGCGGTACTGCGGTA
>Ga0056114_1000007_pt1 | contig 102295 bp, 93 predicted proteins | sample WorMetHERISLAND1_FD_77005 | JGI IMG/M metagenome (GOLD analysis project Ga0056114, IMG submission 77005) | Marine gutless worms symbiont microbial communities from Max Planck institute for Marine Microbiology, Germany - Olavius loisae HERON... ...
GATAAGGGTAGAGGGCATTGAGAGTGGTGTCTCAAAGGTGTTAGACGTTTTAGACACACCCCATCCGCAAACAGTGGATATATCCTTTCTGCCCTTTCCCGAGGATATTCGGGTAACAATAGCAGATGTCTATCCTGGGACCAAATATGAAGACACAGCCATTCATTTTTGTATTACTTACGACTATACAATAGTTCCTTTATTCCCGTGATGGCTAAGCTGCCAGTGAGAAGTGGATTTCCTGCTAGGTAGGCCGAGGGACCTCGCTCCTAAGCAGAACACACGTTATTGCCTGCCTACCGCTTACTTCGCCTTTTAGCTCACTTTGGCTTTGCCAAAGTGTCTGTTAACCGGCTCTGATGGCTCCCAAGGTGAGATTGGCGCACATAATCGCTTTGGCTGCCAGTTTCTAAAAGGGCTGAGGCACTCCTAGTTCGGCGGCCCATATCTTCCGCTGAGTCACCCTATTTCTTAGTTCGAATTTCAGTTTTCAGCAATGCCTTGAAGCTTTGCATATATTCAGTTAGTCAACCCCGGATTCACTGTAGATACGTGGCTTTTTGAACTTAGAGGGTTAACTCTCAATTGCAGCTTTCATATCCTCGAGATCGGACTCAAAGGCCTTGATAACGGATTTTTTCATCATCGTTCCGAATAGAAAGGCGAGAATTCTGGCGCCTAGGGTTTGGGGAATGGATTGAAATTCCTGGATGAGGCGACAATGGCCGGTCATTTGCTCGATGCTTAACTCAGTTATGTAGCGAGCGCCGTGGCTTTCGGCGTTAACAGTGTAGCCCTTGTCGGGTTCGGCCGCGGTAATCCACATAATTTCCGTTGCGGGCTTGCCGAAGAGAATTCTAGTTTCTTTCCACTTCAGGCCCACTAAACCTTCCTTGGGTTGGTTAAGAAATTCAATTTTTTCGATCCCCCGGATCATGCTCTGCCAGGCGTTGACATCGGTGATGGATTCCCATATTTTTCGGGGACTGGCGAGAATGTCGATGGAAACCTGTATTTTCATATTGTTACTCCCAAGGAGCAATATAACTTGAGAATAAGGAACAGTCCAGGGGGTTGTGATGGGTTACCGAGGGCTTGGCAGGGAAGCCCACTGACGCGGAAACTGATGACTACCGGTGCGATGAACTAGACTAGTTTGCGTGAGGTGTCGGAATTTAACCAAGGTTTTAGATGACACATTGCTGTTGAGAGGTGGATATGATTGTTGCTGTAGCTAGGGAAGACTCAGATAGCAGGAGCGCGCTGATTCCGGATGCCGTGAAGAAACTCGTGGGAATTCAGGGCATCGAGGTTCATGTTGAAACTGGTTTATCGGCACACTGGACGGATGCGGAGTATCAGGCGGCGGGAGCCAGGGTGGTAAAAAACCGCGAGGACTTATTTAGGCGGGCCGATGTGATTCTTCGGATAAATCCTTCTGATTCGCGGGAGATTAGGCATGCCAAGAGGGGCGCTTTACATATCAGCCTTCTAGACCCTTATAACAACCGGAACCTGGTGGAGGCATATGCAAAGGTTGGTTTAGACGCCTTGAGTTTGGAGATGATTCCACGAAGCACCCTGGCGCAGAAGATGGATGTACTAAGCTCACAGGCCTCACTCGCGGGGTATGTTGCCGTGATAAAGGCGGCTGAAAGACTAGCCCGAATTTTCCCTATGATGATGACGCCGGCCGGAACGATAACGCCGGCCAAGGTTTTTGTTATTGGAGCGGGTGTGGCCGGTTTACAGGCTATTGCCACGGCGAAGAGGCTGGGCGCTCGGGTTGAGGCCTTTGACACGAGGCCGGTTGTAGAGGAGCAGGTGCAGTCCTTGGGCGCCAAATTCCTGAAGGTGGACTTAGGAGAGACTGGACAAACCAAGGACGGCTATGCCAAGGCCCTTAGCCCAGAGCAGACAGCCAAGCAGCAGGAGGCGATGGCCAAGGCGATTGCCGCCTCGGATGTCACTATTACGACGGCGAAGCTCTTTGGACGTAAGGCTCCAATTCTGATTACTTCCAAGATACTGAAATCGCTTAGGCCGGGTTCGATTATTGTCGATCTTGCCGCCGGCTCGGGAGGCAATGTGGAGGGTGTAGAGGTGGATAAGGAAATCGTTGTGAATGGGATACGGATAATCGGCATCGATAACCTGCCTGGAGAAGTGGCGATGAATGCAAGCCAGATGTTCGCTAGTAATATGGTAAATTTGCTCGAGCATATCTACAACGCGGATAAGGATGCTTTGAAACTGGATGAGAACAGTGGCGCCGATGAGATTGCTCTTGGCTGTGTTATCGTTCGCGGCGGCGCCGTGGTTCATAAGGGCATTAAAGCTCACTATAAAGGAAAATAAATATGGGGATTATGCTGCTCTTCGTTTTGGTGTTGGCTACCTTTTTGGGTTTTGAGCTTATTGCAAAGGTTCCAAGTCAATTGCACACACCGTTGATGTCCGGCTCGAATGCGATAAGCGGGATTACGATTGTGGGAGCGCTGATAAGCTTGCTTGGCACCTGGAGTGCCGGGAATGATGTTCTTCGTACCGTGCTTGGAACACTCGCTGTTATGTTCGCCACGATTAACGTGGTTGGCGGTTACCTTGTTACCGATCGGATGCTTGGTATGTTTGCCGGGGGGAAAAAATAATTATGCCCGATCCACTGGTGAATCTTCTGTACATCGTTGCGGCAATGCTGTTCGTCTTCGGACTTAAGATGCTTAGTCGGGCAAGTACTGCCCGTAAGGGTAATGGAATCTCCGCAATTGGCATGCTGCTGGCTATTGTGACGGCTTTGACTTCGGATAATCTGGTTCACTGGCCTTGGATTTTGGTTGGCCTGACGCTTGGTTCAGTCATAGGGGCGCTAGCCGCGCGGTTGATAGCTATGACTTCAATGCCGGAGATGGTGGCGCTTTTCAATGGCTTTGGAGGTATCGCGAGTCTACTCGTGGGCTGGGTGGAATTCCAGCGCCTCTATAGCGATGGCATTCTGGCGAGCGCCCCATGGAGCGATTTGCTGATTATTGGTGTAACGGTTTTAATAGGCGGAGTAACCTTCACGGGGTCTATCATTGCATGGGGGAAGTTATCGGAGAAGATAAATTCCAAGCCGGTTCTCTATAGGGGACAGCAGGTGGTGAATAGCTTGGTAGTTATTCTGGTGCTGACGGCGATTTTATTGATTTCAATTGGACGACCACTGATTGGTTTTGGCAATCGACTGGAATTTCTCAGCGTTTACTCAGTTCTAGTGATTCTAGGGGTGCTTAGCTTTGTTCTCGGAGTTATGGTGGTTATTCCGATTGGCGGCGGCGATATGCCGGTTGTGATTTCGCTACTCAATTCATACAGTGGTATGGCTGCCTGCGCGGCGGGTTTTGTTATCAGGAACAATGTTCTGATTGTTTCGGGGGCGCTTGTTGGATCAAGCGGCATTATACTTACGAATATTATGTGTAAGGCGATGAACAGATCGCTTTCGAATGTGCTGTTCAGCGGTTTTGGATCGGGCAGCGGAGTGAAACGCGGCGTTGGTATTATTGGGGAGGCGAAGCCCATTTCGGTGGAGGATGCCTACCCAATCTTGGAAGCGGCACAGAATGTTCTCATTGTGCCTGGTTACGGTATGGCGGTTGCGCAGGCGCAGCATGCGGTTCAGGAGCTGTCTTCCATTCTTCAGAATAATGGGGCGGAGGTGAACTTCGGGATACACCCCGTTGCCGGACGCATGCCGGGGCATATGAATGTGCTGCTTGCCGAGGCGAATGTGCCTTACGATCAACTTCGTGAGATGGATGATGTGAATCCCACCATGGAGCTTGTCGATGTGGCGCTTGTTATAGGGGCAAACGATGTGGTTAATCCCGCTGCCCGCGGTGATGAAAATTCACCGCTCTATGGCATGCCTATTGTGAATGTGGATAAGGCCCGGACGGTGATTGTATTCAAGCGCTCGCTGAATCCCGGCTTTGCCGGCATCGACAATCCGCTCTTTTTTGGCGAGAACACACGTATGCTTTTCGGAGACGCCAAGTCTTCCATTCAATCGCTGGCGGCCGAGTTCAAGGGTTAATCTCACAGGTGCGAGGCGGTTGATTTCCTCGAACTTACCGATTTCGTAGTCGAGGAGCCGCGGCTCCCGGATGAACGGCTAGTTCGGGGCGCTGTCAAAGCTCTCCAAGTAAGCGGGAATAAAATCGGCACAGGAGAGGCATGGATGGACGTCTGGTTCGCGGTGAGCGCTGGAGCTCACTTCTCTGAGCTGAATACTCTGTCGATGGAATCTATTATTTTGTTTAGAGTTGGACTCGGCTGCATTATGGCCCTCAGGGCGCTTGGATTTGGCATATAGTAACCACCTGGGTGGGCGGGTTTGCCCTGAACCTGTGCGAGTTCTCCGATGATTTTTCGTTCGTTTTCGAGCAGGTCGCGGGCAGGATTCAGAAAACTAGCTCTTAATTCAATGTCTTCGTTCTGCTCCGCAAGGGCCTTTGACCAGTAGGCGGCCAGGTAGTAGGTGCTACCTCGGTTGTCAAGCTCGCCGCATTTTCGCGATGGAATTTTCCGTTTTTCCAAGAGTCTGCCGATGGCGATGTCGAGAGTTTTAGCCAGTATCTCGGCCCTGGGTTTGCCTGCCGTGTCGGCCAGGTGTTGGAAGGAGGCGGCCAGCGCGAGATATTCGCCGCATGAGTCCCAGCGTAGGTGATTCTCGGCTTGCAGCTGCTGAACATGCTTCGGCGCGGAGCCTCCGGCTCCGGTTTCGAACATCCTGCCGCCATTAATTAGCGGTACGATCGATAGCATTTTGGCGCTCGTGCCGAGTTCGAGTATGGGGAAGAGATCGGTAAGGTAATCACGTAGTACGTTTCCGGTAACCGATATGGTATCCTTTCCCGCGGCGGCGCGTTCCAAAGTTATCCGACACGCCTCGGCGGGATTGGCTATTTTGATATCAAGTTCCTCCTCGTTTTGCATATAGCTACTAACCTTGGCTATCAGCCGCGCATCATGGGGTCTATCTCGATCCAGCCAGAAAATAGTTGGGGTTTTTGTTCTTCTAGCTCCGGAAACCGCGAGATTTACCCAATTTCTAACGGCTCCATCCTTTGTTTGGCACATCCGGAAAATATCTCCTTCCTCGACTCTTTGTTCCAGGAAGGCTCTCCCGTTCGCATCGACGGCTTGAATAACGCCCGCGGCGGGAGCGATGAAGGTTTTATCGTGCGATCCGTATTCCTCGGCCCTTTGCGCCATCAGGCCTATATTGGATACACTCCCCATGGTGGCCGGATTGAAGGCGCCGTTTTTACGGCAGAAATCGATGACGCACTGGAATACAGGGGCATAGCTTCTATCTGGCACTAGCGCCTTGGTATCGCTGAGGCTTCCATTTTTACCGTACATTTTCCCCGAGGCGCGGATTAGCGCCGGCATGGATGCATCTATAATCACATCGCTTGGCACATGTAGATTCGTTATTCCTTTTTCGGAATTCACCATCGCGAGGGGAGGACGATTTTCATAAACAGCCTCGAGATCGGCTAGTATTTGTTTTCTTTGCTTAGCTTTCAATTGAGTGATTTTGCCTTCGAGCTGCCCTAGTCCATCTTCAGGACGTACACCAAGTTCTTCGAAGACGGCCTGATGTTTTTTGAAGAGTGATTTGAAATAAACCGATACCGCGTGTCCGAATATCACTGGATCGGAAACTTTCATCATGGTGGCTTTCAGGTGCAGTGAGAGCAGCAGACCCTTTGACTTTGCATCAGTTATTGCCAATTCGAAGTATTCTCTAAGGGCTCGACGGTTCATTACCGCCGAGTCGATTATTTCACCCTTTTCAATAGCCGCGGGGGGACGGAGGCGGATGGATTGACCCTTGTTTGGAACGAAGTCGATGTGGAAGTCTGTTTCATGTGCCGCGGTGATAGATTTTTCGCTATCGTAGAAATCTCCGTGGGACATACTGGACACGTGAGTTTTCGATGTTGGAAACCAGGGACCCATTGGATGGGGGTATTGTCTGGCGTAACGCTTAACGGCGGGTGGGGGACGCCTATCGGAGTTTCCTTCCCTGAGAACTGGATTTACGGCGCTACCTTTGATTCTGTTATATCGCGCACGAATCGACTTTTCTTCCTCATTCCCAGGTTTTTCAATGTAAGGAGGCACATTGTAGTTCTTCTCTTGAAGCTCTTTTATTGCCTGCCGAATTTGGGGCACTGAGGCGCTGATGTTGGGCAGCTTGATTATGTTGGCCACGGGGTTGTTTACTAATTCCGCGAGGCCGGCTAAGGCGTCGGGGACTCTTTGCTCTTCTTTGAGGTATTCAGGGAAGGCAGCGAGGATTCTTGCGGCGAGAGATATGTCACTTGTCTCAATTTCTATCCCGGCGGCACCACCAAAGGCCTGTATAATCGGTAGCAGGGCATGGGTTGCAAGCATAGGAGCCTCGTCGGTCAATGTGTATATGATTGTTTGCTTCACCTTGGATGGTAGTTTAAAATAGCCACGGTAATTTCGCAATCGAAAGGAGTTAAGGTTTGAATCATAGCTTCTTTTATACGCCCTCGGGCTCCCTAGCTACGGTGGTGCCTAACCCAGAAAAGGCGGGAAGCCTGCAGCCGGCCCGTATAGATAGCTGATTGGAGGATACTGTTGTACGAAGTCTTTTTGGCAAGAATTGCGGCTTATGGAATTATTCCAGTTGTTACTCTTGGCGATGTCGGGAGTGCCAACGAACTCGCGGGAGCGCTCATCGGCGGAGGACTCCCTGTTGCCGAAGTGACTCTTCGTGCTTCTGGGGCACTTGAGATTATCAGAGAAATGTCAAAGCGGGGAGACCTCCTGGTGGGAGCCGGTACAGTGAGAACACTCGATCAAGCCAAGGCGGCTTGGGATTCAGGGGCCACTTACCTGGTAAGTCCCGGATTCAATGAAATCGTGGTGAACTGGGCCATAAAACAGCAAATTCCCATTCTCCCCGGTGTGGACTCGACTCTCGGCATCGAAATGGCAGTCGCAAAGGGCCTTAACACTCTTAAATTCTTCCCTGCCGGAGCATCCGGAGGTCCAGCGAAGCTCGATGCGCTACATGGTCCGTACTATGATATTCGTTTTGTGCCCACCGGCGGTATCGATGCCGGCAACTTAGCCCAGTGGCTAATCCATCCGGCGGTAATCGCATGCGGCGGAAGCTGGCTGGTGGGCGCGGGACTGCTGAAAAACAGGAGATGGAACGAGGTGGAGAACCTTGTAAAAGAGGGTCTCGCCATTGTCAGGCGCTGCGCCAACCTTCGTAATACTTCCATTCGGGGAGCGAAAACCGACGATTGATTAGAACAGCTTGTGAATTTCCTCCAAATGAACCCTGGATGACATATCCAAACTAAGCGGTGTGATAGCCACCTCCCCCCTGTGATGAAGAGCGGTCAAATCATCGTATGGCCGCCCGGATTTGCCGGGGCGAGGCCCCCGTTGACCAACGGTCTTGCCTATCGGCGTGTCGTATCTTGCGTTAGGCACGAATCCCCACCAGCCGGGTTCGCGGGACTGCCTGCAAGCTCGCCAAGGAGTAGTTTTGTCTGCCGCTTCCGGAATATCAACTTTGATAATATCCACATCCTTGGGCCAGATGGCGGTCAGTAATTGCCTTACCGCGCGCTTCAGCACCTCCTTGGCGCCTCTCCAATCCACATCCCCGTACCTGTAGTGAAATTCATAGGGTACCTCAAAAGAAACCGCCAATGCCCTTATGCCCCAAATCGCGGCCTGTATCGCCGCTCCAACAGTTCCCGAGGCACTAACATTGGTACCCAGATTTTCACCGTAATTAATCCCCGATATCACCATGTCCGGCCATCGTTCGGCGCAAAGACATTGTAGCGCATGACGAACCGTTGTTGCAGGCGAGGCATCGAGACACCAGGCCGGGAAATTCACTCCCGCGACATCGAGAGTACGTGATTCGAAAACAGCCTTCGGGGGCCCCTGGAGCGCACGCCCTGTCGCGGTTTGCTGAAATTTGGGCGCTGCCACAAGAATATCCGTAGTTGGTAGCAGTGCTTCGGCGGCAGCCGCCAACCCGGGTGAATCAATGCCGTCATCGTTTGCAAGCAGTATTAGCGGTTTTCCTGCCATGGATGGAACATAGCGATAATTATCCCGATGTGAAAGACCGCCTATAGACCGAATTTACGCTCATGATAATAAAATGCCGTTTTCCCAGTATCCAAGGTTTAAACGGCTCGGATTTTTTCGCCACGGAGATCAATTTCTCTACGCTTCATTGCATGATAGATTAAGGACGGCTAGAGCCTTGTATCACGGGGGGAATTATGCTGCAGTCTTTAGAACATATCAAGGGAACGGTTGGTTTCATTGGAGGGCGTTTCCTTCCATTTCATCGTGGGCATATTTTTGCAATCATCGAGGCGAGCAATCATGTGGAAAACCTCTATGTAGTTGTCAACTCCAGCGATGAGGACGATCGGGTCTGTAAGGCAAACGGCGTACGGCCTATGCCTGCAGAGGTAAGGTTGAGTTGGATTGGCGAGTGTCTGAGTCAACTTGAAAATATACGAATACTTCATATCAATGTGGAGAATTGGGGGAAATCGGATGATTGGGATGATGGCACGAGGGCCGTGAGGAAGGCCATCGGGAAGTCTATCACCCATGTGTTCAGCTCGGAACACGAGTATGATGAACTTTTCGATAAGTATTATCCCGAGGCCGAGCACATTGTTATCGATGTTCGGAGGGATGCCGTTGCAGCTCATTCGGCCGCCGAAATTCGGCAAAACTTGTACAACTTCTGGTGGTTGCTCCCTAAGACAGTTCAGGCATTCTTTGTTAAGCGAATAGCCTTGGTGGGCACAGAAAGCGTGGGTAAAACCACGCTCACTGAGAAACTCAGCAAATTCTACAATACACCCTATGTTCGGGAGGTTGGCAGGGATTATTCGTATCAATACAGCAACCAGCTAACCGAGGAGCATTTCGATCAGCTGGCAATGGAACATTTTCTGTTAACCGAAAAGCTAGCCTTGAATTGCAACAAACTCCTGCTGATTGATAGCGAGGCGATTGTAACACAGTACTACTTGGAAATGTACTTTGGACAGCGCAGTAGTTTGATAGACCAAATTATAGGGCGGCAGAAGTTTGATCTCTGGCTATATCTGGAACCCGATTTCGAATGGGTTAGCGATGGTATACGTTCCGCTGGGGCTGAGGAAACAAGAAGGAGGAATAATGCGCATCTTAAGGAGATGCTCGCGGAGTATGGAATTAGCTATCGGGTTATCAGCGGCGACTACAATGATCGCTTTGTTGAGGCGAAGAATGCGATAGATGGACTCTTCGAATCGAACAATCCTTAAGACGGATGCCGTGTTCAGTGGTTCCAATAGCTCGCAAGCGCATTTGCGCTGAATTATCTTGTCTAAATAACCTAAGTTGTCTATATTGGGAAGGGTATAATTGATGCTAGGGGGAATTGTTGTGCCAGATTGGAAGAAGTTTGAAACCAATATCACTAAGGGAATCAAAGATGGGGCGAGGGTCATTGCAAAAAAGGCTGCCGATCTCTCTATCGAGGGGCAGAGAAAGTTAGATATACATAACTTGAAACGGGAAATCCACGATCAGATTTCCACTCTCGGCGAGGAGATTTACAAAATCGAGAAGAAAACACCGGGGACGATAAGCGACGATTCAATCCAGAAGATTATGAAGAAGCTCAATTCTGCTCACAGGGAACTCAAGAAGCTCGAGAATCCGAAATAGCAGTTTAACTAGGATGTAACTTTCTGCCTTCTAACATAGCTAACCTCTCTATCGAATATCCCGTATACTAACCTTGGGAAAAGTTTGTAGATAAACCAGCCCAGCTTACCCATCGTTCCTGGTATGATGAGGAATTTTTTGCTTCCGAAAGCCTCTATGAGCGCTTTTGCGACGGCTCGCGGGCTCATTATAGCGGCGTTTCTGCTGATTCTTCGAGTTTCATCAGGCTTCGTTTTGTTCTCTGCGGCGAGTTGAGGGGTGTCGGTATCCTGGGGGCAGAGCACTTTCACGTCGATTCCGTCTGGCTTGAGTTCATTGCGCAGACATTGCGAGAGGCCAACGAGGGCGAATTTAGAGGCCGCGTATGCGCTGTATCCGTAGGTTCCCACGAGTCCGGCGAGTGAAGATACGATAGCGATGGTTCCTCTTCCCTCGGCTTTCATCCGCGGAATCACAGCGCTGAGTACATTCCAGGCGCCGCCAACGTTCACATCCATGGTCCGTTGGAAAATTTCATGGGGTATTTTTTCGAAGTGATTCGGGTGAGCGATGCCCGCGCCTATGTAGCACAAGTCGGGGGTTCCTGTTTTGTCAAGAAGGGGGGGTATCATCTCGTTTACCGCTTCTATGTCGGAAACATCTAGCGATAGAACGTGAATCCGCGCCTGGAGCGCATTTCGCATTGCTATTCGCTCAAGTTCCATCTCCGCCCTGGCCAATAATTCCTTCCTACGTGCAACAAGGATTACCGAGGTGCCGCTTTTTATCAGTTCAGTTGCCACGGCAAGCCCTATGCCGCTGGATCCGCCGGTTAACAGGGCCAGCCGTACTTTCATTGCCATCATTTCCCTCCATATCACTATATCATACTGGAAGCACGGTATGCTCGAATTTCGATTCAGTCCACATCTTCCAAGTTGTTCTTCTCCAGTGTATATTTGCTCAAATGTTCAAAAAACGTTCTGATGGTACTTATCTTGGAAATATTTCACCGCATACCAGACTTGCGCCCTACATAATGCCGTCACGGATTGGAGGAACTATTTTTTCAGAACAAGAAATCGATATCACCGATACCTTGTCCTTTCTGCGTAAGTTCAACAAACAGCAGGTAGCGAAGAACAAAGCTAAGATTACTTTTTTTCAGCTTTTTATCGCCGCGTCTGTGCGAGTGATTGCGCTTAAGCCGAAGTTGAACCGATTTACCATAGGTTATCGCATGTGGCAGCGTAATTATATCGGTATAAATTTCGTTGCAAAGAAGCAACTGACCGAGGATGCGGAGGAGATATGGATTTTGGGCAATTATTCACCATTTACAACCCTTGAGAATATAGGTGATACGTTCAAGGAACGCCTCAGAGAGGCTACCAGAGGTGAGGGAAATAATAGTGAGGATCTGAATGTAGCCTTGTTGAAATTTCCGCGCTTTTTCATTCGATTTTTGTTTTGGTTGATTAGAAAAGTTGATTTGTGGAATATGATGCCCCAGTTCCTGATGAGAGGCTCGCCATTTCATGGTTCTATTTGCATCACAAACGTTGGAAGCGTAGGCGTGGAGGCGCCATATCACCATCTCTATGATTTTGGCACCTGCGGACTCTTCATTTCACTTGGGATTGTCAGACGAGAGTGGCGGCCCAATTCAAAGGGGAAGTTGAGACAGAGAGATGTTGTAAAGGTTGTATACGCCTTTGATGATAGAATCTGTGACGGCATATATAGCGGACGGGGTATGATTCTGTTAAAAAATTTAGTCGAGAAGCCCGAGGCACTTCTGGAACCACCCCTGCTCAGCAAAGTCGATTTGCAAGCTCTGCTGCTAAAGGATTACCCGCCGGAACTGGCCAATTCCTAAGGAAGTTGAAGTATCGGGATGATGGAGTGAGCCGCGACAGAATGATTGCAAGCATCGAGCTAATGGTGTTAATTGATTATGAGACGTGCTCGAGACCGGCAGAGTGAGGAGATATGACTTGTTATCTTTTTCCCGGACAAGGCGCTCAGTATCCGGGTATGGGATGCGATTTTTATGAATACAGCAGGGAAGTGAGATTGCTTTTCGAAGAGGCATCGGATAATAGCGGCAAGGACTTCGCAAAGCTTCTGTTCGAGGGCTCCGAAGAGGAGCTGAGATGCACGGATAACACGCAGATTGCTGTTACCTTGGTGAATTTGGCATCGTCGCGGGTTCTCGCTGAGCGTGGAATCGTTCCGGATATCTGCGCCGGCTTCAGTTTGGGGGAGTATTCGGCGCTTTACCAGGCTGGGGTTATTGAACGAGGCGACTTGTTCTCGCTGGTACAAGTGCGAGGAGATGCGATGGAGAGGGCGAGCCGCGCCTTGGATTCTCCCGAGGGCTCCTCGGGCATGATGGCAGTTATTGGGTTGGAAATAGATAGCGTCAAGGCCGCCATCGCGGGCATCGAGTCTATCTATGTAGCTAACCACAGCAGTCCTACCCAAGTGGTGCTCTCAGGCGTTAACAGGGCCATGTCGATTGCCGAGACGAGGCTGAATGAGGCGGGAGCCATGAGGATTGTGCGTTTGAAGGTATCAGGTCCCTTCCATTCTCCGCTTATGGCCGCGGCGAGAGAGGAGTTTTCCGAGCATATAGCGAATACTCGCTTCTCCGATCCGACTATTTCGGTTTTTGTTAACGTTACGGGAGAGGCGCTGGGGAGTGGGGAGGTTGCGAAACAATATTGTCTTGAGCAGTTGGTTTCACCAGTTCAGTGGGTTGCTTCGGAACGTGGAATCATGGAGTTATCACCCGAACGTGTTCTTGAAACCGGTCCGGGAACTGTGCTAAGCGGGCTGTGGAAATCACTGCGGAATGGTCTGAAATGTGTGGCCGCGGGCACTCTTGAATCGATTAACAAGCTAACCTATTAGGGAATGCGTATGAGCAGAAGGGTTGTGATAACCGGCATGGGGACAGTGAATCCACTTGGCGATACTCTTGAAGCTTACTACGAAAATTTGATGTCCGGAAAATCCGGCATGAGAAGATGGACCTCAATTGATCTTTCGAAAGTAGAATGCAAAATTGGCGGCGACATGGGGAATTATGATGCCATCTCCGTCTTGGCGCGCTTCAAGGATTTCTTGGGCGTCGATCGATATAGAGCTATAAGGAAGCTTTTTCGACGTACAACTTTTTCGGCGCGGATTGGAATGCTAACGGCGTTGGATGCCTGGCTGGATGCGGATTTGGCGATTGGGACTGGAGATCCGTACAAAACCAGTGTATTGGTGGCCGGCCATAATCTCAATTCAAACTATATCTTCGAGTTAATCAAGCAGTATCTCGATGAACCGGAGTATATAGAAGCCATGGCTGGAGTTGAGGCCATTGATTCAAATATACCCGGCATTATCGCAGAAGCGCTTGAACTAAGGGGACCGAGTTTCGCGCTGGGGGGAGCTTGCGCGAGTGGGAATTTGGCCCTCCGCGATGGTTTTCGGGACATCATGAGCGGTGACTGCACGCGTTCGGTAGTTTGCGGCCCTCCCTTCGATGTCTCGCCTGCCGATATCTTGGCATCTACGATTATCAATGCGGTGGTAATCAAACCGGAGTATCAGGATAAACCCGAGGAAGCCTCCCGACCCTTCGATGTCGATAGATGTGGTTTTCTGTACTCTCACGGAGCGGCTACGCTTATTCTGGAGAACTTGGATAGCGCTCTAGAGAGAGGAGTCCATATTTATGGTGAAGTGCTTGGCGTTAGCGCCGGTGCCAATGCGAATCATCTTCCCATGCCGGGCGTGGAAGATCAGGAAAGGGTGATGCTCGAACTTTTAAAGGGAAGCGGCGTGGAGCCCAGCGAGGTGAACTATGTGAACTGCCATGCGACTGGTACCCCTGCCGGCGATTTGCAGGAGATTAGAGCGATAAAAAGTGTGTTCGGCGAGAATTCCAAAAATTTGAGAATAAACGCTCCGAAATCGATGCTTGGTCATACCTGTTGGGCTTCTCCTCTCGTGGAAACAGTTGGAGGTCTCCTGCAGATGAAATACGGTAGATTGCATCCTACAATCAATATCCGGAGGCTCGATCCGGAAATTGATTTGGATGTAGTACTTGAGCCGCGTGATTTCAGGATTGATTTGATGCTAAAGAATTCCTTCGGTTTTGGCGGAATAAATAGTTGCTCGTTAATTAAGCGATATGAGGCTGCAAAATGAATGCGCTTGTAACTGGTGGATCGCGGGGGATTGGCCGTGCCATCGTGCTGAAGATGGTACGCGGGGGGTATAATTGCGCCTTTACTTATGCCAGAAACCAAGAAGCGGCGAATGAGACGCTGAGATTAGCCGGGGAGATCAATTCCAATCTTCGGATCGAGGCTCATCTTATGGATCAGGGGCATATAGAGCAGGTGGAAAGGGTCTCCAACAGTATTCTGGAATCTTTCGGAAATATTGACATTCTTGTGAACAATGCCGCGATTAATTGTAACAACGCGGTTGCGTTTATGACGGATGAGCAGTGGGACGAAGTGATTCGCACTAATCTCTCCGGACCCTTCTATCTCATTAGGCAGTTTATAATGCACATGATTGGGAACAGGTTTGGGCGCATCATAAATATATCGTCCTTGGCGGAGGATGGTGCCAGCGGGCAGGCAGGTTATGCCGCAAGCAAGGGCGGTCTGGTGGCTCTTTCGAAAACCGTGGCTCGGGAATATGGCCCAAAAGGTATCACTTGCAATGTGGTAACTGTTGGCCTAGTGGAAACCGAATTAACAGACAAGCATCTGTCGGAAGAACTTAGATCTGTTTGGTTGAAATACTGTCCGATAGGGAGAATTGGCAAGGCAGACGAGATAGCGGATGCGGTACACTATCTTACAACAGAAAAAGCTGGATTCATCAACGGCGAAATAATAAGGGTGACAGGGGGACTCGCCTATGTGCCTTGAGGTGTAGGAAGCACGGATGAAAATCGGAATCGAGAACCTAAATATATATGGCTGCAGTATGGCCCTGGATCAGAGGAAGCTGGCCGAGGCTAGGGGAAAGGATCCCCAAAAAGTGGTAAGGGATTTCCTAATCGATACCCGGTCGCTTAATCCGCTATGGGAGGATGTGGTTACCATGGGGGCGAACGCGGCCAAGCCGATAGTGGAAAACATCGATGCCGAAAGCATTGGCATGCTGATTGTCGGTACCGAGAGCTCGGTTGATTTTGGCAAACCGATTAGCACGAACATAGCGGGCGCGCTCGATTTGGCGCCTAATACCAGAAACTACGAAACGAAACACGCCTGCTACAGCGGAATTGCGGCGATGGATGCCGCCGTGAATTGGTTGGCTTCCGGATTTAACGACGGTCGTAAGGCCTTAGTTATTTCGTCTGATTTTTCACGGGAGCACCTGAGGACTAAGGAAGAATTCGTTTTGGGTGGGGCCGCTGCCGCGGTACTGCTAAGCGATGCCCCGAGGTTGCTGGAATTTGAACCTGGGAGAAAGGGTACCTGGACAGCAGATATCTATGATACGTTCCGACCCAGCGCGACGGCAGAAGTGGGGAACAATGAAGTGAGTCTCTATGCTTATATGGATGCTCTAGAGGGCGCCTGGGAGGACTATGTACGCAGGACCGAGGGGGAAACTGATTTCGATAGGGACCATCGATGGTTTTGCTATCATACGCCATTTCCGGGTATTGCCTTTCAGGCGCATCGTACGCTGTGCAATATAAATGCGCCGCGAAGGAAGGCCGAGGTTATCGAGGATTTTGAGAGACGGGTTATCCCAACTCTGCAATTCTCGCGCCGTTTAGGCTCCACCTATGGTTCGAGCAATCTCGTGGGTATAGCCGCCTTGCTTTCCGGCGATTCGGAACTGAGAGCAGGGGATAGGATGGGATTTTATGCTTACGGTTCGGGCGCCATAGGTGAGTTCTGGAGCGCCAGGTTATGCGATGGAGCTCGAGCTGAGATGCGGAGAATGAATATTCAAGATAGCCTCGATGCTCGTAGAAGTGCCTCGGTAGAGGAGTATGAGAGAATTGAAACCTCTCGAAATCAGGCTGTAGAACTGTCTGATTTCAACCCCGATCGCGGTTTCCCCGAGGGTCTGTGGGAATCCGCCTACAGGGGCAGGGGACTTCTCACCCTGGAGAAGGTGGAGAATTACGTTAGGACTTATTCGTGGAGTTAGCACCCGTGGCATTGGAAACCTTTGTAGTCTCAGGGGCCGGGGTTATAGTTATGGGCGATGGCGATGGAGGAAACCGACTGACACTCGGCCTGCTCGATTCCCTGATGGATGCTGTTGAAGCGCATGTGGATAATCCGAGTGTCCGCTTCATACTTCTGCGCTCCCGAGGCGCACATTTTTGTCATGGAATGGATTTGGAAGCCTATCTTGCCAATTCGGATAGGAAGGCTTTGGAAAGGGGAATAACAACCTATGCGGAGTTGCTGTTGGCTCTGAACGACTGCCCAAAAACCACTCTTGCGGTTCTGGAGGGCTCGGTTAAGGCAGGGGGGGTGGGTTTGGCGTCAGCCTGCGATATCGCGATTGCCTCTGAAGAGGTTGTTTTTGAATTGAGCGAGGCCTATTGGGGATTGATACCGGCTAATATTATACCATATCTCCTTACACGTCGTATATCTCCAAAGCGAGCCGCGTACTTGGTTCAAACTGCTGCAACCGTAAAGGCGCGCGATGCCTTAACGCTGGGTTTGGTTGAAGAAGTGCATCCGAGGATAGAAATGGAAAACGCTGTTCGAAAAATAGGAAGGAGATTGTCTCGCATTTCACCCACTGCGACATCGCGGTACAAGGCCTTCATTGCCGATATCCAGGATTTACCACTGGCCGAGCGTGGGGGAATCGCGGTTAAGCGGCTTATGCAGATTGCCTCTAACCCACGGATTCGAGATTCCATTCATGCCTTTTTGCAGGGGGATACGCCGGATTGGTTCAAAAACTTCAAGCCTACCAGGGCGTTGACCGAGTTCGGGGAGCGAGGATAAGTATGAGCGGAGTAGTCAAACTGCGAGTTGACGACAATGGAATTGCTTGGATGAAGATGCACGATGAGATTAAAAAAAACACTTTTACCAAAAACTTTGTGGAGGATTTTCTCGATACCATTAACGAATTGGAATCCTTCAAGGATTCCGTAAGGGTGATGGTGCTACAAGGTTTATCAGATGTGTTTTGCGCAGGGGCCGACGAGGATACATTGGTAGCGCTCACCAAGGGCCATGTTATAGTGAGGGATATTGTACTCTCTGAGCGTCTTATAAACCTTGAGTTCCCGGTTATCGCGGCGGTTGAGGGGCATGCGATGGGGGGCGGACTGGCTATGGCCACCTGTTGCGACATTGTCGTTGCCGCGCGCGAGAGTCGTTTTGGCGCGGTTTTTATGTCTATGGGATTCACGCCGGGAATGGGTATGACTACCCTGTTATCCGAACTTGTTGGACCATATGTCGCTTCGGAAATGATGTTTTCGGCCAAGCGTTTCAGGGTAAGCGAACTGGAGCGGATGGGCACGAATATCAATCACATAGTAACGAAAATCAGAGTTTTGCCGGTTGCCAAGGACATTGCTCGACAGATTGCCGATAAGAATCCGAAGTCCGTTCGACTTCTAAAATATGCCTTGAGTGCCAAAAAGAAGAAGCTGCTGATTGAGGCACGTAAGCAGGAAGATATGATGCATCGAATAAGCTTCAATTATCCTGAAACCCTGGAAAATATAAGGGACGCCTATGTTAAGTAGGAGTTGTGATGAATCCGATTGACTTATCCGGCAAAACGGCGCTGATTACCGGGGGAACAGGGGGCATCGGTTTAGCTAGCGCTCTCGAGTTGGGCGCCGCGGGGGCTCAGACAGTTTTAACCTTCAAATGGGGCTCCTCGAAGGAAGCGGAAATACTGGAATTCTTTGGGAAGCGCGGCGCCCTCAAGCCAATGCTATTCGAAGCCGACGTCTCGCGGGAAGAAGATACAGTTTCCTTGATGGATAGATTGAAGGACTTAGTTGCCGGTATTGATATCTTTGTTAGCAATGTGGGTTTTGCGCTCAGGGCCGAAAACCTGGAAGATTACCGCAAGAAATCACTGTACAAAACCTTCGATTACAGCTCATGGCCGATAATCGATTATACAAGGCGCGCAAAGGAATTTTTTGGCAGATATCCCAGTTATGTAGTCGGGATTTCGTCCAACGGTCCGGATCACTACTATCGCGGCTATGATTATGTGGCGGCATCAAAGGCTCTGCTGGAGTTCTTTACTCGCTATCTAGCGGTTCATTTGTATCAAGAAGGCTGCCGGGTAAATTCCGTGCGGTTCGGCACGGTGCGAACTGCTTCATTTAGTGCGATATTCGGAGATGATTATTTCAGATGGCTCAAAGATTTCAAGGGCGTGGATGAGTCTGGTTTGCTTAGTACGGAAGACTGTGCTAAGGTCGTGCTGGCTCTCTGCAGTGGACTGATGGATGCAATGAATGGACAAATTATAGAAGCCGATTTGGGCCTTCCATTCGTTGACAACGCTATGATGGACTATATTAATATGAGTAGTAAAAAAAACCCAGATGAGTAATGATGTTTTGCGAATGTAGGAGAATAGGATGACTAGATTCGAAGTGATCGAGACAATAAAGGGAATTATTGAGGACAACTTGGATGATGTAGACGCGGAGAGTATCGATCCGCAAAAATCGATGAAAGACTATGGTGCGAACAGCCTGGATATGATTGAGGTGGTTTCCTGCTCAATGAGAGAACTCAGTATCAAAGTGCCTCGCGCCGAATTGGCCGAAATTCAAAATATCGACGGCCTGGCTGATAAGTTTATGGAATACATCGATACATAAAACGTGGCCGAGAACATCCTGAATTTCAGCTTGGCTGATTTCTTTTATAACGATAATTCCGACGTACTTGGGACACCTTCCGATTTTGAAAAATGGATAACCCACCCGGTTGTTCGTAGAAGCTTCAGTTTCTTTGAGCAGGAACTCCTAGAGGCTCCCGGAGTATCAACACGAATTCGCAGCAACCTGGACGGCAAAGAAAGGAAGGTGATAAACCTTACTTCATATAACTATCTGGGTTTATCGACGCATCCGGAGGTTATCGCCGCGACAAAGGCTGCCTTGGACAAATATGGATTGGGATCTTCCGGCGCGCCGCTGCTGTCGGGAACCTTCGATATTCACACTGAATTTGCCCGACGCCTTGCTGAATTCAAGCGGAAGGAGGACTGCATTCTTTATTCAAGCGGTTTGGGGGCTAACGTTGGTGCGATTCAGGGAATAATGCGTAAAGGTGATTATCTAATCCTGGATGAAAAATGCCATAAAAGCCTGATTGACGGGGGAAACCTTTCCGGAGCCAAGATGCTTTTCTTTGCTCATAACGACATGAAGAATCTGGAGATGATGCTTGAAAAGGCCAAGGGTAGGAGAATCCTGGTAACGGTAGAGGGAGTCTATTCGATGGACGGCGACCTTCCCAAGCTGACGGAGATACTCGAACTCTGCGAAAACTATGGAGCTGGTTCGTATATCGATGAGGCTCACTCCACGCTGATATTCGGAAAAAACGGGCGGGGAGTGGCTGAGCATTTCGGAGTAGAGGATCGCATCGGAATATCCTTTGGAACGCTAAGTAAGTCCTTTGGCGGCGTAGGAGGTTTCGTCTGTGCCTCAAAACCCCTGATACGATATCTCAAGGGTTATTCATCGCCATGGAACTTTTCATGTGCCTCCTCGCCCGCTGTTATTGGTGGGCTGATGAAAGCACTGGAGGTGGCTACTAGGGATACCTCACTCAAAGATGCTCTGTGGGCGAATGTAGAATATATGAGAGATGGACTCGAAGGCATGGGGCTCAATCTCGGCGAGAGCGAGTCTCAAGTGATACCGATTATTATCGGGCATTCGGGCGAGAAACTCATGGGCTATGCCGAGTCTATGCAAAAAAGAGGCTTGTTTCTGCAACCAGTGGACTTCCCGGCGGTTCCCGCTCATTCCAGGCGATTTCGCATTTCGGTGTCCTCTCAATTAAACAAGAACGAAATGGACGAGACTCTTTCGATAATAGAGGATGTTATAGTTAGGGGCCTGAAGTAGCGGTGGATGAATCGTCTCTGCTCAGGCTGCATCGAAGGAAGTTGCTGGCAAAACCTGATACCTTTCCCTTCCAGTTCGAGTATACAAGGTTTGACATCGAGAAGCTTATCCCCCATCGCGATCCCTTTTTGTTCCTAGACAGCCTTTTTGCCCTCGATTTAGAGAACGCCGCCTTGGCCGGTCGGAAGCGTCTCATCCCTGGTTTATCGTTTTTTAAGGGACATTTCCCGGACTATCCGGTATTTCCCGGCAGTCTTCAAATTGAAACGATTGGACAATTAGGCCTTTGCCTGCGCCATTTTGTTGGAAAGAACACCCATCTGGTTGGCGACGATGCAAGCCTCCCGGAAGTTCGCGCAACGCGAGTTTGCGGTGCTTATTTCCGGGCGGAACTGCGCCCTGGCGATGATATGGTGATTCTGGCTAAGCTTGTTGAGCATGATGCATACCTGGGGAAAATTCTCGGCCAGGTAACGCTTCGCGGCGAGGTAGCGGCAGCGGCCCTCCTGGAAGTGGTTTTTCTATAGTATGCTCTGATACCGTTTTAGGATTAACACCGCGTTCAAACCTCCGAAGCCGAAGGCGTTCGAGAGAATGTGATTAACCTCCGAAGCATCGGTTGGTTTTGTAATAACGTTCAAGTTTATTTCCGGATCCAAGCGATCGTGGTTGGCGGTTGGGTGAATTATATTTTCCTCGAATGCCATGATAGCGGCGATTGCCTCTATCGCGCTTGCGCCGCCAAGCAGGTGGCCAGACATAGATTTTGTGCTGTGCACGGGAACCCGGCTACCGTGTTCGTTCAGTGCAATGTTTATGGCTATGCCTTCGATTTTATCTCCAATAGGGGTGGCTGTGCCGTGCGCGTTAACTAAATCGATATCCTCCGCCTCGAGCCCAGCCATATCCATTGCAGCCCTAATTGCGCGAACCGCTCCCTCTGCTTCCGGATGCGGAGCGACTAAATCGTGGGCATCGTTTGTAAATCCGAATCCCACAATTTCGGCGTATATATGCGCCTTCCTGCTCTCGGCGTGTTCCAGTTCCTCTAGGCAGAGCACACCCGCGCCCTCCCCTAGAACGAAGCCGTCTCTATCTGCATCGAAGGGGCGACTCGCCCTTTCCGGACTCTCGTTTCTATCCGATAGAGCCGCGATATTCCCAAAAGCGGCCAGGCCCATCTCATTCACCGCCGACTCTGAGCCACCGGCAAACATCACATCCGTCATCCCTGTTTTGATAAGGGAATAAGCCTGGCCAAATGCATGATTGCCGGTGGAGCAGGCCGAACATATCGAAAAACTAGGCCCCTTTATGCCTGCCTCCTTTGCAAAAAAAGTGGTTCCGGTACTTGGTATGCAACTGACAATGTAGAAGGGCGGAACCTCATTCATCCTATTTTCATAAATCAGGTTGGTGGCACCTTGGTGAGCAAGAACTCCTCCCGCGCCTGAACCAATAATGGCGCCACAGCGTTCACCTAAGTTTCCAGCCTCAAGTCCGGAATCCCTGAGTGCTTGAATCCCCGCGATGTGGGCCATAACAATGTACCTATCTAGTCGCCTAATCATCTTGGGCTGCTCAAAATAGTCTCGAATGTTTTCCGGATAATCCACTTCCCCGCCGAAGCGGATATGATAATCGTGAAGTTTGATGTTTTTAATCAAACGAATGCCCGAGCGCCCCTGCCTCAAATTCGACCAATACTCCTGTACGGTATTCCCAATGGGATTCACGGTTCCGAGGCCAGTTACAACCACCCGTCTTTCCTTGGCATTAACTCGGTGATGCGTCATTTTTCATCCTTTGAAAGTATAAGCGGCCAAAGGTGTTACGTCCGGGGTTTGCGAAAAAGAACCTCACAGCACCCGCTACCCTTGGCGATGGTTCCGCCGAGGGTAAAATCGAAACCCATCTGTCTGGCAATTCCCCGATCGCCATCCATGGCAATATCGCAAAGAATCTTGATTCTTTCATCGTCAATGCCGAGTTTTCGCCAGGCGCTAACGAGGGGGCAGTAATTGAATTCGATTTCGAGCTTATCCTCGCTGAACTCGGTAACCTCCATCTCGAAAAGCTTCTTGCTCAACTCGGGCAGGAATTCCTTGGCAAATGCCGGTATGTCGTTTTTCCCCTCCAGAGCTTCGAGGATGGCCTCACCACGCAACCTGCCGGTTTGGCTTACTGCCTTCCTGGCTATACCTTCCCAATCCCCGCCATTCTTCTCGGCTTCGAGACACATAAGGCCCATCCATGTAGCACGGTGTTCAATGGCCTTTCTAACGCTATTGACGGTTGAATCATCGTTGATGGAACTCGCGTTCGGATTCATGAATAACTCCTAGGGAAACGGTGATTTGCAGTGCAAGTAACTACTTCTCCAGGATAACACATATCTGTTGACGGCGTCATCCGACATGTGACAAAGTTGGGAAGCGACTTTGGATAGAAATCGGTTAGAGCGTTCCAAGATTGATTGGCCGCGGTAGGAGAGCAGCCTAAATAATGATGAAGCTACCTTCAACTAAGAAGTTTTGTAGTTTATCATCCGCATGGATTGATGCTTATAAGGAGTGGTTATGAACAAGCTTTCTAAGATTTTTATTTTCGCCCTGATACTTCTGGCAGCGATGTTCTCCGGTTGTCGAAAGAAATCGGGAACAACGGCGAGCGATGATGAGGTTCTGAAGATAGTAAATTTGATTAATGGCACCCGGGGAGATAAGTCATTCTTTGATTCATCCGCGGCCGGCATGGATTTGATTAAGGACAAATACGGCGATGCGGTGCTAACTAGGACGATCGAGATGAGTTATGAGCAGACAGTCTGGGAGCCGACACTTCTGGATATCGCGGACCAAGACTGGGATATCATTATAGTGGGCACCTGGCAGATGACGGAGATGCTGCAAGAGGTGGCGAAGGATAATCCTGATACAAGTTTCATTATCTACGATACGACGGTAGATTATTCACACGGTTTGGAGAATGTTTACTCAATCCTCTATAGTCAGAACGAGGCCTCATTTGTGGCGGGTGCGTTGGCGGCCGAACTTACAAAATCAGGATTGCCGCTTACGAATCCTGAGAAGCTCATCGGCTTTTTAGGGGGAATGGATATTCCGGTTATCAACGATTTCTTAGTGGGTTATGCGGAAGGAGCTCGATATGTCGATCCTGATACAAAGGTGGCCGTGTCCTACATCGGTTCGTTCGAGGACTCTGCTAAAGGCAAGGAAATGGCCTTAGCTCAATACAACCAAGGCGTGGACATTGGTTACAATGTCGCGGGTCAGGCAGGATTGGGCCAGCTCGACGCCGCCAAAGATACGAACCGCTATGCCATTGGAGTGGATTCCGACCAGGCTGAACTCTTTGCAGAGAAAGACAGGGCGACCGCGATTCTGGTAGCTACCAGCGTACTCAAGCGGGTAGATAAGTCGCTTCTTAGGGCGATAGATATGCATATGGAGGACACGGCGCCATATGGTAGATCGGAGACGCTGGGATTTGCCGAGGGGGGGGTTGAAATTGCGAGGAATGAGTTCTATATGGCTATTGTTCCAGAAGAAATTCGTGCTTCAGTCGATGAAATCGAGATGAGGATTCGAAATGGGGAGATTGAGGTGGGTTCGGCCTATGGAATGAACTCGGAGGCATTGAATGAACTGCGCAATTCGATAAGTCCATAGCAGGTATGACAGGCGATGCCGTTCTCAGGATGGAGGATATCACCAAGGTTTATCCTAATGGGATAGTAGCTAACAAAGGTGTGAATTTCTCCGTCGGGGCGGGGGAAATCCATGGCCTGGTTGGAGAGAACGGAGCGGGTAAAACCACCTTGATGCAGATTCTCTTTGGTTTAAATCAGCCGGATTCGGGGAGAATTCTTTTTAACGGCGGGGAAATCAGTATCGATAGTCCCCATGCGGCTATCGAGCATGGCATAGGAATGGTGCACCAGCATTTCATGCTGGTGCCATCGTTAACCGTATCGGAAAATTTGGTGCTTGGCTTGGAACCACGCAGGGGTTTTATCTTCGATAAGGCCAAGGGAATTCGTATCACACGGGAGCTTTCGAAAAAGTACAACTTCAAGGTGAAACCCGACGCGATTGTTCGTGATTTGCCGGTGGGACTTAAGCAAAAAGTTGAAATACTGAAGGCGTTGCATCGGGGCGCGAAAATACTGATTCTAGATGAACCAACAGCCGTGCTGACTCCTCAGGAGATGGAGGAACTCTTCAACGAGCTTAGGCAGCTAAGAGATAGGGGGAATACAATCATATTCATCTCTCACAAGTTAGCGGAGATAAAGACCCTCTGTAATCGCGTTACAGTGATGCGCGGGGGAGAAAACAGGGGAGTATTCAATGTAGAGGATGTAACCGAACAGGATATTTCCCGGATTATGGTGGGCCGTGATGTGATACTGCGGATTGAAAAGGAAGCAGCGCGGCCCAAGGAGCCTGTATTGGAGGTTAATAGGCTTACCGTTGTTAACAGTTTCAATAAGAAGGCTGTAGACAATGTTTCGTTTTCCCTGCGCCGTGGCGAGATTCTGGGGGTGGCAGGTGTAGAGGGCAATGGACAGCGGGAATTGGTAGAAGCCATAACTGGTTTCGGAACTTATGGAATGGGCAGCATACTGGTTAACGGCAGGAATATAAAACAACTGAGCATTAAGGAGATACGTGATTTAGGGTGTTCTCATATTCCTGAGGATCGTATGAGCTATGGCTGTGCCCCGGCTTTGAGTGTTCGGATGAATCTACTATCCTATAAGCACGATCATCGTGAATTCAATCAACTATTCTTCCTGATGGATATGGATGCTGTTCGAGATGCTTCAATGGAACTGGTGAGGGAGTATCGGATTCTTTGCACCTCGCTGGAGCAGGAAGTGGGGCGAATGTCGGGGGGGAATATACAGAAGGTAGTTGTCGCGAGAGAATTCTCCGATAATCCCAAGCTGATTGTGGCCAATCAGCCCACTCGGGGCATCGATGTTGGCGCAACCGAATTTATTAGGAAGCGTCTGGTGGAGTTGCGTGATAGGGGAGCTGCGGTGTTTCTGGTATCGGCCGATTTGAATGAGGTGATGGAGCTCTCCGATAGTGTTCTTGTAATGTATGGCGGCAAAATCAATGCTTTTATCGAGGATGTCTCCGATTTTAACGAAGAGGAATTAGGCCAATACATGCTGGGCGTAAAAACCCAAAATCCGGATGAGATTGAGAAGGCTCTGCGTGACTAAACTACAGCGGCGCTTCGAGATTTATCGTACAGGGGTAGTGATTATTATCTCTGTTCTGCTATCACTGCTTATTATTGTTTTGGTGAGTGATATGCCTGGTTTGGCGATAAAGCTCTTTCTCACGGGACCCTTGGATAGCCTCCGACACATCGGGAACCTGGTGGAAATGATGGTGCCCTTGTTATTTACGGGCTTGGCGATTGCTGTGATGTTTACCGCCTCGCAGTTTAACCTGGGTGCCGAGGGAGCCTTTTTTTTCGGCGCTATCGGCGCGGCGTTTATCGCTGTGAATTGGAATTTGCCTCCAATTCTGCATCCTATGGTGGCGATTATTTGGGGAGGGATTATCGGATCCGTTTTCTGCGGAATTCCAGGAGCCTTGAAGATTAGATGGGGTAGTTCGGAACTGGTTTCTTCCTTGATGTTTAATTACATCGCTTTTTTTCTAGGACTTTATCTAATCAACTATCTGCTGCGCGACGTAACCGCGGGGGCGATGGTTTCCTTTCCTTTCACCCAGTCCGCGAGACTAGCTAGAATTATTCCTAAGACTCGGATACACACGGGATTGTTAGTAGCGGTTCTCACGATTCTTGTGATGGGTGTGTTTATATACAGAACTCGTTGGGGATATAGGATACGCGTCCTTGGCACGAATATTGAGTTTGCTCGTTATTCGGGAATAAATACGAATCTGACAATCGTGATGAGCCAGGTATTGGGTGGATTTCTTGCCGGTATGGGCGGTTCCATTGAGCTACTGGGAATGTATCGACGCTTCGAATGGCAAACCCTGCCGGGTTATGGATGGACGGGGATTATTGTGGCTATCCTTGCTCACAACAACCCATTTTATGTGCCATTGGCAGCCTTATTCTTGGCATATATGAGAATTGGCTCGGACATCATGTCTCGATCCACCGATATGCCCAACGAGTTTGTGGCGATTATTCAGGGAATAATCATAATACTAATTGCGGCATCGAGCTTCCTTTCAAAACAAAGGCATAAGATGGTAGTTCGTGAGGCGATATCATGAAAGCCGTTCTCGATATCATCTTGAATCCTCTTTTTGCCTACTCAGTGCTTAGGGTTTCCACACCCATTCTTTTTGCCGCGCTTGGCGCTTTGATTTCGGATAGAGCTGGTGTAATCAACATTGCGCTTGAGGGGATAATGCTAATCTCCGCCCTAACTGGGGTGATTTTCTCGGCAATCAGCGGAAGCGCTTTTTTGGGGCTATTCATGGCCTTGGTTTTTGGTGGCCTAGTGGCGTTCAGTTTGGGATATGTTTCTCTGAAACTCAAAACCGATATTATTCTAGCCGGAATTGCGATAAACCTTATCGCATCGGGTGGTACGGTGTTTGCGCTATACTTGCTTACCGGCGATAAGGGAATTTCCACATCCTTGGCTTCCAAGTTGCTGCCCAAAATCGATATCCCAATTCTGAAGAGCATTCCGGTATTGGGGCCAATCTTATCAGGCCACAATATTCTTACCTACTTAGCTTTTATTTCGGTTTTCCTAGTTTGGTTACTTCTGTATAGAACTCCGCTTGGGCTTCGGATAAGGGCGGTGGGAGAGAATGAGCACGCTGTCGATTCGGTTGGTATAAGTGTTATCAATACTAGGTACATAGCATTGATAATTAGCGGAATTATGGCCGGTTTTGGCGGGGCCTATATGTCTATGGGATATCTTTCCTGGTTTAGCAGGGATATGACGGCAGGCAGAGGATTTATCGCCTTGGCGGCTGAGTCCATGGGAGGCGCTACGCCGCTTGGTTCAATGCTGTCGTCTTTACTTTTTGGTTTTTTCGATGCTCTTTCCAATTCGCTGCAATTGCTTAAGATTCCATATGAATTCGTTAGCATGCTGCCGTATATCGCCACGGTTCTGGGACTCGTTATCTATACGATTCAGAAAACCAAGAGAATTCGCAGAATGAGAATCAGGGCTGAGGGCGGAAGAAAGACCTTGTGAACTGGGAACGAATTCCCGTAATCATGGATTGCGACCCCGGGCACGATGATGCTGTCGCCTTGTTCTTCGCTCATGCACGAGAGGAAATTGATATCAGACTGGTTAGCACGGTGGCTGGGAATCAAACTGTTGAAAAAACCACACTTAACGCGCGAAGGATTATGAGCTTCTTAGAAGCAGGATCGCCGGTGGCCAGAGGGGCGGCGAAGCCGCTCTTCAGGGATTTAATCACCGCGGAGACAATACATGGTGAGAGTGGATTGGATGGGCCGGTGCTGCCGGATGCGTGTATTCCGGAGGCAAGGTTGCCGGCGTTTTCCATGATGGCCAAGGTGTTGGAGGAAAGCGAGAGGCCGCTGACTATAGTGGCTACAGCCGCGCTCACCAATGTTGGCCTTTTACTCTTGCTTCGTCCCGATTTGAAATCAAAGATAGAGCGAATTAGCCTGATGGGTGGAGCGCTTGCCGGCGGCAACTGGACTCCCTCGGCTGAGTTCAATATCCTAGTTGATCCCGAGGCGGCGCATGTGGTTTTCTCTTCGGGACTACCTATAATTATGAGCCCTCTCGAGGTTACTCATAAGGCGCTTGTTACCTTCTCGGATATTGAGCGAATTCGTGGAATTGGCGGCAGAAGCGCCTTATTAGTTGCCGAATTGCTTGATTATTTTTGGAAGGCATATGAAAGGGCAGGTTTTGCCGGAGCACCGCTTCACGATCTTTGTGCGGTAGCTGCCCTGACGACTCCAAAGATTTTTCAGGGGAAAATGGCGTGGGTAGAGGTTGAATGCAACGGCATTTATTCGAGCGGAGCGACTGTAGTAAGTCTGGTCGATACTCCCAATCTCAAGGCCAATGTCAAAATTCTATTGGATGTGGATAGGGAAGCTCTTATGGACTTGCTTGTAGCGGCTTTGGAAGCACTGGGCTAGGGGGCTTGTGGTGTTGGATGGCTCATACCGAGTGGCGAGTAAGCGGAAAATCATTATCGATTGCGACCCTGGTATTGACGATGCTCTGGCTATTTTCATGGCCTTGGCTTCCGATGAGCTTGAGGTTCTGGGCATAACAACTGTTGCCGGAAATGTAAATGTGGCGCAGGTGAGTGCCAATGCACTCTCTTTAGTGAGCCTTTGCGGTAAGAAGATCCCGGTGTGCAGGGGCGCGGCGGAACCTCTAATTCACACTCGGAATGAGGGAACTCGTGTTCATGGCGCAAATGGAGTTGGAGATGTAGGTCTGCCTGAGCCTGATTTCGCAGAGGATTCTCGGTTGGCGATCGACTTTCTTCGGGAGATGTTGGAGATTAACAAAAATGATCTGGATATTGTTGCCATCGGTCCGCTTACAAATATTGCCGGGGTTCTGTTAGCCTTCCCGGATTTGGCACAGAGCATCAGAAGCATTATTCTAATGGGTGGAGCAGTGGGACTTGGGAATGTCACTCCCGCGGCGGAATTCAATATTTTCGCCGATCCTCACGCCGCGGCAATTGTTTTTCGCTCATCTGTTCCGATTATTATGTATCCTCTCGATGTTACTAATCGAGCCTCTATTGGCGAGCCTCAAATGGCTGAGCTTCGGGATATGAAAGGGGAGATTCCAAGGCTCTGTTACAGAATGCTGGCAAGATATGCCGATTTTTATCGCGGTAGAGGACTGGTTGAAATCGCGTTACACGATCCCTTCGCGATGGCCTGCGTTATCAAAGAAAACCTGGCAACTTACAAGGAATACAATGTTAAGGTGGAAACCAGCGCTGGGCTAACGCGGGGCAAGACGATTGCGGATGTTGGCGGTATAACCGGAAACAGGGCAAACGCGAAAGTGGCAGTCGATTTGGATAAGGAAGCCTTTGTTTCGCTCATGTTCGAGCTGCTTGCATCGTTGAAGTAAAGGGACGGCTTCCGCCGCCCCCCGGCCTTATTCTATTACAGTGATGCGTCCTTCAATTTTTGGCGTTATGAAACCATCTAGGTGCTCTATGTAATCGATTAATACCTCCCGCTGGAACGCGGAGGTGTCGTATTGGTAGCCGTTAGTCATCATTACGTAGCTGTCGCCCCCAGCGGCCATGAATGAGTTAGTGGCCACTCTGTATGTCTTGTTCGGATCGATTGGCTCACCATTGATGCTAATGTCGCGAGTTTCGCCGGAAATGAAATCCACGGTAAATTTCACGCCTCTTGAAACCTGTGGAAATCCACCCTTGCCCCTAGGGATAGTGGGGATGAAATCAAACATCTCTTGAACCTCGGCACCTGTCATCTCCACGACTACCACTGAGTTGTCGAAGGGAAGTATCTCGTAAATGAGTTTCTTGCTGATCGGGCCCTCGGTTAGATCCGCACGAATTCCACCGCCGTTTTGTATTGCGAAATCGACTTCCAGACCCTCGGTTTCCCAAAGCATGGAGTCGGACACCAGATTTCCCAGGGCCGCTTCGGTTTTTCGAATTTCTCTGTTGCTGAAAAATGCGGTTGACATGCCAATCAACTCTTCGAGTTCGATTTTCACCTGTTCTTTATAGGGAGTAAGCACGGCTAAGAGGTAGGGGTCCTCCGCATATTCGGTGCCGATGTACGTATATACATCTTTCCCATCGGCATCTTTGCTTACCTCTTTGAGATTCACGGGAATCGGCTCCCAATCAAAGGCGCTTAGCTTGCCCTTGTCCACTGTTAGTGTTGCCTTGCCTACATATAATCCCCAATGCCAAGCCTGCACAATTGGGGTGTCATTTACCCAAACGGCTTCGTCTAACTTCGTGTCGCTGTGGCCATCGATGAATAAGTCGATACCGTCCACCATGGAGACTACTCTGCGGGAGCCGAGGGTATCATCATCGTAGAGACCAAGATGTCCCAAGGCGATGATTATGTCAACTTTTGGTTCCAGCTCGGCTACAATGCGCTTTGCCGCTTCAACTACATCTTCGAATATGAGATTGCCGGTTATTTTCGGTGAGGTGATGGTGGGAGTTTCGTTTGTGGTTAGACCGAAGATTCCAACACGAATATTGCCAAGAGTTTTAATTATGTAAGGTTCCGCGATCGGTGTACCGTCGGCGTGGCTCACATTGGCGGAGAGAAAGGGAAAACGGGCCAACTTCTTCTGGTTTTCGAGGGTTGTCAGAGGTTTGTCAAATTCGTGGTTGCCCAGCGTCATGGCATCGTACCCTATGTAGTTGTATCCTATTATATCCGGTGCGGCGTCGAAGAAGTTAGATTCGGGGCGACCGACGTTCAAATCGCCGGCATCCAGCACCAGTACGTTTGGGTGTTTGGCGCGTATGTCTTCAACGAGGGTTGCTATGGCTGGTAGTCCGCCCACGTCGGGCATTGGATAGTGAAAGAATTTAAGGGGATGACCGTGGACATCGTTCGTGTGGAGAACAACTATTTCTCCGGATCCCCTAAGGGGTACCTCTCCGCCGCCGTTTGCTATGAGCGCGAACGGTATGGCTGCCAATAGTAAGCCTACCGCAATGATAATGCGAATTCTCTTGTGCATGGGATTCCTCCAATTCCTCATTTTTTATGCTAAATATAACTATTAGCGGATGACTTTGCAAATGGTATCGAGTTTTTCTCGGGGTGAGAAGCTTGAGACAAGCCAGATGAGAGATTGCTATTTTGGAGCCATTCGGTTAATCAGGGATTCCGGATAGCCCCGCTTTTGCATTTTCTTTCTTGTCGCTTCGCGGTTCCAAGGGCAGCTTCTGAAGATGATTGTTTTTAGTTCGGGTTGGAGTATGATGTAGCGGGCGGTGGGTATGCCGTCCCTCGACTGCCCAACGCTCCCCGGATTGGCTAGGTGTGGGGCGGTTGAATAGTGATATTCCTCGTTATACTCGATTCTCAGCGGCTTCGCGCCTGCTCCCGGGCTGAGGGCCCAAAGAGCGGGGATGTGTGTGTGGCCGATTAGGGTGAGGAGATTTTTAGAGCTTGCCAGAACCCGTGTGGCCGAGATACTGTCTATCACATAGCCCCAAATTGGATTCTCCGGGTTGCCGTGAGCCATTGTTACCGAACGTCGCACTATTATTTCCGGCAGGTTTCGAAGAAAGTCTTTCGACTCTTCGGATAAGATGGACCTGTGAATTTGTATTGCTTCCTTTGCCTCGAAGTTGAAATTGCTGATGCTGAGTTTTTCACAGGCGGCGAAATCGTGATTGCCGGCTATCATTATGGCGTTATACTCGCGGAGAAGTTCTAAGCAGAGATTCGGATCGGGACCGTACCCGGCTATGTCGCCGAGTACCCAAAGTTCCTCAAAGCTCCCGCCGGCCTGGTTCAATACTGCTTTGAGAGCTTCTAAATTCCCGTGAACATCGGCAATCACCAGTATTGGTGAATAAGACATCACTCCTCCCTATTTATTATAGTTGAGCGAACAAGGATAGTTAAGTGTTTAATCGTTTTCGAACCCTAATTGGGGAGAGATTTGCGGATCTGTGGGTTCTGTTGTCGGATACCGATCGCTTTGTTTCCCGCGCTGGGCTGCTTGAAAAGTATGAAAGTCAGCTCAAAATATGGCGTTCGAATTTGCTTCAATTCAAGAATGATGTGGAAGGCACAAGGCGTATTCGCAGGGAGATTGTAGATTTCCGCCGTGCGAGGAGGGCGGAGGGATGGGAATTGAGGCTGGGATGGTTGGATGTTCAATTAAAGGGATTCAGATCGGATGATGCAACGGCGGTGGGTTTTCGTCGTTTGGTGTTATTGATAGGCGATGAGAGTGAGATTCAATTTATTGCTGGGAGCGGAAACCATATTGAGTTGGACCACGAGTTGAATTTCAAGCTTCGCGAATCACCATTTCCCGGACCTGTGGAAAGACATTATCTGTGGTATAGGCGAATTGAAGGGGTAATTGAGTTAGCCGGCGCTGATTCCGAATCGAAGGAGGCGTTTGAGCGGCTCAGGGTATATGTCGATGGGCATAAATCCAACCTGGTAAAAGCCATGCATAAACTGAAATGAGTAGTTTATCCGATGTTCGGTGGAAACGGCGTGTCCGTCTTTGCATCTGCCGGCGATCGGGATTAGACCTGTCTTCGAAGTGAACTCAATGAAGAATCACACATCCCTGTCTGCCCGTATCCGGGGTTCAGAGGGAATCAAATGCGTAACGGTTGGTTTCACTGAAATTGAAACCTTCCGGGAGGGGAAAATCCGGGGCGATCGCGATTTCATCTGGAGCCGGCGAGGATGCTATTGCGAGGATGTATTCATTGGACAGAATGTAGGATATTGCTTCTATTTGTGAGCGCTCGAAATTCCCGAAGTTTGATTCGACATCCGGATTACCCTGAGTGATTTCGGGTTTCTTGCCTATCTTAGCGGGAGGTACCATCTTGAGATTCCAGACGGACATGTTGTTGGCCTTTATGTAGGCCTCCTTGACGGTCCAATACTCGTAAAAAAGTTGGAGGGATCTAGCGCTGTTCCCGCGTTCTATTAGGATTAATTCTGGTTCATGGAAGAAGTCTCTGGCAATCGATATGTAGTGCTTTCTCTGTGCCCTGCGCTCTAAATCCAAGCCGAGAAGTCCCTGCCCGGTAACGCATGCGGCAAGCCCGTTTGAATGAGAAAGGCTGAATTGTATATTTGCCGAATTGATCGGACGCCCACTTGGATGAATCTTGATTTTGACGCTGTGGAGCGCGATACCCAGTTGTGCGGATAGCAGGGACTTGGCCAATAATCTTCCGGCCAGAAACTGTCTCTTGAGGAATTTATTCGAAAACTGCCTGAGCTTTTCTTTTTCCGACGCATCAAGAAATTTCAGGTTGAACGAAGATAGTTCTAGGCTCTCGTATTCGAGAAAACCAAGGAAGAGACTCATCTGTTGCTATAACAGCGGCAGGAATGATAGCGCCTGGGGTAGTGCATGCTGCTCTAGGCGCCGTGATTCCGGATCAATTTCTTTTCTCCAGTTGCAATTATTGCTTGTGGTGGCGTGCCGAAACCCCGCGTAATCCGTATGTTGACAAATCCGGATTCTTTCATCATGGTGACGAGTTCCTCTTCGCTGAGGAATCGGAACCAGCCGTCTTCCTCAAGCGATAGAAGCCTTGCTGTTTCACCCAGCATCATGCATGTTTTTCTCAGATTTTTCTCCTGATGCTTCCCACTTTGGAACTCGTTATGCTTACTGAAGATGCCGAGGATGTCGCAATCCGGTTTCATCGTGGAAAGCAGGATGCGTCCGCCCGGTTTCAGCATTCGGGCGAATTCTCTTACTGCCTCGGCGGGCGCGAAGAGATAGGGGAGGAGAAGGCTTCCGAATATTGCGTCGAAGCTGCTGTCTTCCAGGGGGAGTTTCCCATCGCGCGTCCAGGAACCGAAATCCAACTTCCGTAGGGCGAGATCTGAGCTCCTGAGGTTCTGTAGTTGCCGGGGGCTCAGGGGTCCCGTGCCCCGGCGGAGATTGGTTTTCAAATCTTCCTGGCTAAGATTGCCGCCTATGAATCTGACGCCACGGTTGATATCTTCGAGAAAAAGAGCCTCGTCTGGTCCTATGCTCTTTTCGATAAACTGCCCAATGGAGGCATCGATTATTCTCCCTTCTAGAATCTCGGACATGAGCTCAGTATCAAGAGCACCGAGTCTATCGAAGCATTCATAGCTAATACCTCGCACCTTGCCCTTAAGCTGTTCGATAGATTTCGCCCCGGACTGCCCTAGTACATTTCGGATGCCTGCTAGGGGAAAGGGTTCGAGATTGAGCGATTTCCATGTCACCTCGACTTCTTTCAATCCCGGTTTATCCTTGCTCAATTTGTCGTATTTCTCGTTGGCCCTCGTTAGCAGCTCCGGTATTAGATCGATTCCGATAAATCTAGTTCCGGTAAGTTTAATAGACTTGGTTCCCAGATCGAAAAGAATTGCCCGGCTTATCAAGCCCGTGCCGCAGCCCATATCTGCAATGGATTCACCCACCATGGGCTTAAGCAAGGCAAGTTCCAGCTGTACGAATTCTTGAAATTCAGCGAGTTCGCCATAAGCATCGTATCCTCTAGCGCCGATACGTTCGCCGAGCATGTAAGATTTCCAGAAGCCTGGAATGTCTAGTTTCTCTTTTGCAGTAACTCTTTCCCGCTCCCTGGCCATAAGTTCCGTGAGTTCGAACTCATCTGGCATAACCGTGGGTCCTGAGGAGCCTGTTAATTGGCGAAGAATTGCATCAGATATTATTTGAAAGCTCGCTATGCCATCGTTGCTAGAGCGCAGATTGTGGGTGCTTGGAATTTCGATTAGTTCGCGTTCTCCGGGAGACGCGATACTCATAATATCCGCTATCTCTTCCGGAGCAGTCCATTTGTCGTGGGTTCCATATATCCATGTTACGGGTGATTCGATTTGAGCCATGGCCTCCCGCGCATCAGTGGTAGTGGCATATCCCAGATGTACCATATCGGCAGCCAACCTATCCATATCGATTAGCTGTCCAAATAGATTCATTGTACCGGCGGGTATGCCCATCCGGTGATTGGCTATTACATCCAAGCCGTAGAGCATGTTTCTCAATGCGTTTTGAGCGGATGCGACGCCCATAACCGCAACCCAATGATCGGCCCGTGGATCCTCGGGTGATGCTTGGAGGCGTCTTGCTTCGAGTGCGGCCATATCGAAGGTTATCAGGACGGTTTTATCCACTCGAAACTTCTCATTGTTATAAACCCAATCCATGGTGGCTTCTAAATCGGTATATGACTGGTTGATTCGGTGTTCGATCATCTCATTGCCCGGCCGGACATCGGGATTGGAGTTAGTGCTCTCGCCGGGGCGATCTGTACCGTCATATCTTAGCACCGCGACATTTTCACCTACCGCGGTGAAATTGGTTAGAAGTGTTAGGGCCAGGGTTGCTAATGATTCCTTTTTCCTGCCAAAGGCGGGCGGAATTATTACGACAATGGCGGGCAGTTTTGGATTGTAGACATGTAGCAGGGCAACAATTTCCCTTCCCAGATGGTCCTTATACGAAACGCGTTCGGATTGAAGCAGGTTCTGATCTCTTAGGGCTCTTGGCGGTCCGTGCCAGGTTTCAATCCAATCATCCGGGCTGTATGTGATTGCAACTGGTTTTTTGCGTTTTATGCCCGTTTCCAGACCTATTCTATAGACTATTCGGTTTTCCATGTTGCCGAGATGTTCCACAATGTGCCGAATTTCGCCTGGTATGGATCCTCCCCCTACCGCGATTTCCAATGCTCCACCTATCACCGGAATAACACCCGATAGGGATTCCGCATATACTTCCACCTGCATGCCTCTTCGACTTGAATTCAGAATCTGGACAGGCACCGGTTCCCTGACGGAGGGAATTCTCAGTTTGATTTCGCCGCTGTCAACCTTTCTCCTCTCCGCGCGTTTTTCGCCGCGATAGATGCGAACCGGAATTTGGAATTCTCCGAATCCATTGTTCCAGGTCTTGCGCCTGGCCGAGAAAAAATAGGATGCACCATTTCGAGTAAAGGAAAAGAATGCCGGATTCGATGCTTCTCGCGGGGAGGCTGCTTTGAAGATTATGCCCTTGAATTCCTCGATCCGTGTTTCGAGGATGCATAGTTTCTTTTCATCGAGGAGATTGATTGCGCGGGCCTCGTCTCTCAGATTGTGAAACATGGTTACCGCTCGGGGTCCGCTTATTTGAAATCCCCCGAATGATTCTTCCTGCATTATTCGTCTGTGATACTCGAGCATGGCAAGATTTTGTGAAGTATCGCTTATGAATTGATGAAATCTATCGTGTCCCCCCTCGTTTATCTTGACTATGGTCAAACCAGCCTGAAATGGATTTCCCAGACCGCTATCTATTAGATAAACAACACGTGTTTCAACCGATATTGGCCAGGAGAAACCGGGGAGGTTCATTTTCAAAGAGAGCATATCTCCACTCTTCAGTTTACCACTGCCTTTGATTAGCATTCCTCTAGTGGATATATTTCGTGCCGAGTGAATAAGCAACTCTCTATTGGTGCATTTGATATCCGTAATTGCGCAGCGAGTTCTAGGTACATGTCGGGATGGAAGCGATGTCGACTCGCTTTGTTCCCTCTGCCTTTCGAGACTGTCGATCCAGCGTTTCACCAGAAGCATCTGGGCATTTGTTTCACCGGCGAATTCGAGCCCGAACTCCCAGCCTCCTTCGCCCCTTACGTTGCGTCTAATCAGGCAGGGGAGGCCCTCTCCACCGGCACCCGGTAGTTCTACCGAAATGCTCTTAACCTTATTGAAATCGCTCGGTTGATTAACGATAACCCGCATGCCGCCGAGACTAACATCCACCATGGTCGCGGGGATTCTTTCCCTGCCATCTTCTAATTGGACAAATTCTTCTAGATGATAGCGGTCAACTCTGCGTTTTTCCAAGGCGGCCTCAATGATTGATTTGTACTACTGCGAAATCGGCATAGAAGCCAATTGGCTAGATACAATAAAGTAGAAAATCCAAAAAAACAAGCCAATTGAGATTACTTGTAATAGCTTGCTGTTTAAATAATGATATCCTGTATTCATGAAGTCGAACGCCCTTCTAAAATCGACAGCCTTATTTTCAACCTGTACAGACAGAGATTTGGCCACGATAGCCTCTTATAGCCTCTTTACGCGGCTTCATAATGGGGAGGCGGTTTTTCATGCCGGCGATTCACCAGACAAGCTCTATATTATCGATAGCGGCGAAATAGTCATCAGAAGAATTGATGACGGGGGAGCCTCGTCGGATATCGCCCGATTTCTCTCCGGTGACTGCTTTGGCGAATTGGATATGTTCACAGGGGAAAAAAGAAATGCTTCAGCGATTGCCGTAGGCGAGGTTTCCTTACTAGCCTTTCCCGGCGGGAATGACAAATTCAGAGATGTTCTGGATTTACACCCTCGAGTTAGCGCCCGTCTTCTACATGCCTTCCTGGTGCAAATCTCAGCAAAGATTAGAGAAGTCAATACGTTGGTTAAGGATAATTCCCCCTTGATTCAAGAGCTAAGGCGCCAAGTCTACGTGGATAAACTGACAGGTTTGAATAATAGAATCTATTTTGAAGAAACTCTCGCACGGCTAATAGGCGAAGAGAAAGGGGTTGGACTACTGATGTATAAGCCCGACAATTTTAAGGAAATCAATGATGCTTACGGTCATGAGGCCGGCGATAAGACGCTTCGGCGAATCGGGGAGAAATTGAGCGGCATAGTTCCCAACAGGGATTTGCTTTTTCGCTATATGGGCAATGAGAATGCCGTTATCCTGCCGAATGCTGATAGGTACGGCTTAATCGAACTTGCGAAGAGAATCAGAAATGGCTTGCAAAATTTGGATTTGAGCGAGCTTCTGAATGGCAACGCGGTGTTGCTCACTTTTAGCTTCGGATTGGGACTTGCTCCTGTTCATGGAGAAGATGCCGCGGCTCTGATAGAGGCGGTTCACTCGCTTCCGCTGGAAGGGCGCCGGCGCGGCGGCGGGGTTATTATGTTTCCGGAAGATGTCCGAAATGATAGATAGTGAAATCAGCAAGCTTGGTATTTTCTCCAGCTTGGATTCAGGAGAGCTGAGAAAGGTGCGAAACTTTCTAAAGAGGCACAGGGTGGAGGCAGGGAAAGTGATTTTCCGAGAAGGCGACGTGGGACTTCTGATGTATATCATCCTATCCGGCACGGTTTCGATTTCTATTAGAACAGCCGATGGCGAGGAGGTGGAAGTTTCGCGGATACCCGAGGGAAGTTTCTTCGGCGAGATGTCTATCCTGGAAAAAACTACCCGCTCCGCAACTTGCAGAGCTCTTGATTCATGCCACATGCTTTCGCTCGACTGGAAGGCGTTTAGAACTCTGATGACTCGCCACCCCAGGGTGTCTATCAAGGTGATTCAACACATGCTCAATACCGCCACGGGTAGGTTTTTGAAAACAGGCTCGTTTCTTTCGGATATGCTGAAATGGGGTGAGAGTGCACGGATTCGCGCTGTAACGGATGATTTCACTGGCTTATACAACAGACGATTTTTTGATGAGGCCCTGGTGAATGCGGTTTCGGAATCGAATCGGAGCGACAAGCCCGCTTCTCTGATTATTTTCGACTTGGACCATTTCGGTAAGCTCAATGCCAGACATGGCGAGGCCGTTGGGGATAGGGTAATTCTGGGAGCGGTTGAGGTGTTCAATTCCACCTTCAGGAAGGGTGATATTCTTGCACGGTACGGGGGAGATGAATTTGCCTTCGTACTGCCGGGAACGGAAGGAAGAGAGGCCCTGCGACTCTGTGAGTCTGCCACGGGGGCGATTCATGCTATGAACATATTCGATGAACGTTGTAGTTCATCCGTGGGAGTTAGCACAAGCGCCGGTATTGCCCAGTGTCCTTCTCATGCTAATTCGCCGGAGGCTCTGTTGGAGAAGGCGGATAAGGCCCTGTACGAGGCCAAGGAGGCTGGACGGAATCGCTCAGTCTTGTTTTCCGGGTGATTCTTATCATGCATCCGAAAAAAACTCACTCCGGTAGCACAAATTAGGGTTATCCGGCACCATGGAGTTTGTTCTCTCTAGATTTCCCACCATTGCTGGGGATATACTCAATCATGGACGCTACTGAATTGGATTGCCATAGGCGAATGTATCATCGGACCAATTTAATCTATCCGAGAGGTCAACTAAAATGAAGAAACTCGGTATTCTGCTTGCTTTCTCCCTAATCGCGGCCTGCGGCACGGAGCAGGATGCAGCCCAGCCTACTACTGGAAGTGAAACTCACTCCCCAAACTTCGTATCTCACGACGATCAGGATATCAATCCCGATGTCCCAGTTCCGAGGGATTCGGAGTTGCTAAGTCAGGCAGAGATGGCTCAACTGGATCTCAAGACGGTCTTCGACGAACTCTACAAAAAAGCATCCGACGAGCGGAGTTCACTGCTAAGAGATAGTGTGGACTTATCGTCCATCACAACCAACTACTTCAACATAGACGATTTCGATGCCTCCTCGATGAAGACTTCAGCCGCGGTTGGGCCTCTGGAGATAGTCGATTACGGTCCAAGCGGGCAGCTGCCCATAGAAATGAGGAAGCCCACAATCTATGTTCAGTTCAATCAGCCTATGGTGCCAATCAGTAAGTTGGGGGAACCTCTCAGGCGAAGTTCCATCATAACTATTACACCAAAGATATCCGGCACATATAGGTGGTATGGAACAAAGGTTCTGAGTTTTGAACCCGATAGCCCCCCGCATCGTAACCGAAGCTACTCTGTCCGGATCAGTAAGAAGACAAGGTCCATACACGGCAAAGAACTGGGAAAGGATTATGAGTATACATTTCAAAGCGAATCTCTGGAAATGGTTTCATTGATGTTCGGTTCCTGGAAAGATATTCATGATGCGCGGATTGAGGTTCCTCCGAAAAAAGCAAGGCGGATATTGGTAACCTTCAATCAAACTGTTAATCCAAAAACAATCAGTGAGCATATCCAGGTAGCGAGGGGAGCAACAATCTATCCCGTAACCGTATCAAGGCCTAAAAAACCTGAATCAGGTTGGTCGGACAACTTCATAGAAAGAACTATTCTGCTTGAGCTGCGGGAAGACCTACCCATGGAGAAGCGATATTCGGTGCGATTGCTGGTAGGAGCAAGAGCCAATTCGGAATCAAGTCCCCGAGAGGAAGACCAGCATCTGCGGTTCCGCACACTTTCATCCTTCAGATTCAGGAATCATAGACGTTACAGTTACGACTTTCCCAGTGATCCTGAGGGTGTGAAGAATCCGGTATTTCTGAATTTCTCCCACCCAGTCGATCCGGAATCCGCGAAGAAAAGCATATCTGCAGAGTTCGAGGGCTTGAGCATGCCGGAGCATATAGAGGCGTTCGGTTCAAGCATCCGTGTAGCTAACCTTCCGGTAGATTATGAGTCCAAATACAAGCTTGGCATCAGCGGAGAACTAAGGGATGTCTACGGGCGTTCCCTGGGCAGAGACAGCACTGTCGAAATTGAAGTTCCTCCTGCTACCAGCTATTCCAATTTCCCCGGGTATGAGGGTTTGAACAGCTTGGAAGCGCAATTTGATCCTGCTGTTATTTACGAATTTCAAAATATCGATTCAGGAAGTTTCAAAATCAATGGGCTTAGCCGGGATTCGGGGCTGGAAGAGGCTGTTAGGAATCAGGCAAATTTCAATTTGGTTGATTTGAAACCCTACATGAATTCCGAGGGTTTTGGGAAGGTTAATCTGGCCTGGAATTTTGCTCGAACATACAAAGATTACAGGGGAAGAAACAAGACAACCAGTGATGAGCACTCTATGACGGTCCAGGTAACAGATCTCGGATTGACTACAAGATATGCCTACAACAAATTTCTTGTCTGGGTAAACCGCTTGTCGACCGGAGAGCCTGTTGGGAATGCGCGGGTAATTCTCGAGGGATTTCGTGGATTCAAAAAAGAAGCGGATACCGATTCCAACGGGCTGGCCAAAATAGCGCTGGAACCGAGTGAGTATGTCCGTGGCTTCTACAATCCGAGTACTCGGCGTTATGAGATATCCCTTGCCGCCGAATCCGGCAGCGATAGGGTGGACCTGCCTGTACGCAACACCCATTTCGGCGGCAACTTCGGTATATACACCTCCTATCCTCAAAACGCCGAAAAGGCCATCCCTCGAATTTTTCTTTTCTCCGACCGGGGCATATACCGCCCCGGGGAGACTCTCACATTCAGAGGAGTAGACTGGAATCAGAAACTGGATGTTTTCACCCCCTACTCCGGTTCATACAGCATAACTATCCTCAGACATGAAGGCTGGGATAGGAAGAAAGTAGCCTCATGGAAAGGTCAAACCAGTGAGTCCGGAGGATTCTTCGACACCTATGAGGTTCCGAAAGACATTGAACCGGGGAACTACACAATTCGCTATGAGCGAGGGGATTTCAGACAGGATGAGGTGTTTCAGGTAGCCTACTTCAGAAGACTCAACTTCCAGGTACTTCTGAAGAAGCCGGACCGCCAGTTTTTTCTGGGCGACAAGGTGTCCGTGCCGCTGGAGGCAAGCTATCTCGCGGGGGGAGCTCTTACAGGAGGTGATCTCTCCTATTTTTGGACCAGAAAGCCAGTCCGCTTCCGTCCTAGTGGAGATAGGTGGAATTATTGGGTATTCGGCCCCAAGGGATGGGAAGGGGAGAAAACACTGAGCTCAGGCGAGGGTAAATTGAATTTGCAGGGCACCTCCAACCTGGAAACTGATACTGCCGATCACAGCCTCAAGGGAATGCCCTACAGGTACCTTGTCGAGGGCACGGTTCAAGACATAGACCGTCAGTCCATTAGCGCCTCTACTTCCGTGATAGTGCATCCGGCGGCTTACTACATAGGTGCCAGAACCGGCGACAATAAGGATGAATCCTGGTGGCCCAGATTCGTTCCGATAGACAGGGAGATTATGTTCAGCTTTGCCAAAGTAGGCGTGGACGGATTGCCTCGTGCCGAGTCGGGTGAGTGCGAAGTCGAGATAATCAAGGGTTCCTACAAGGCCGTGCAGCAGAAGAGCATCGGCGCGAGAATCAACACTCGATACGAATGGGTGGAAGAATCTCTCCGGAAGGATAGGGTTAGATGGAAGAATGGTTATTCCGAGTTCAGGTACACCCCGGAGGAATCAGGTAGCTACAGAGTGAGAATCACCGATCGGGATAACGAGGACCGGGAGATAGTAACGGATATCAGTTTTTATGCCAGTGGAGGTTCCTGGGTTAGATGGGCCGGACAGGAGGACATCACCCTTGAAGTGGAAAAAGATCTCTATTTCCCGGGAGACACCGCTCGCATACTTGTGAAATCGCCGATGGAAAAGGGCAGATACCTGCTAACGATAGAACGGGAAGGAATTCTGGAGGAACGTTTGATAGATATCGATCCCCTGAATCCCATTATCGAAATCCCCGTAAAAGAAGAGTGGGTGCCCGTTATGTATGTAACTCTTTCAGGATTCATACCCAGAACAGCGGAACCACAGTCCTACTATGATCCCGACTTTGGCAAGCCCAGGGCGATATTCGGAGCAACGGCCATTAAGACTTCCACCAGATCCCGTGAATTGGATATAGAAGTTAGTCCGGACAAGGCAGTTTATCGCCCAGGCGAAGAGGGGGTGATAACCGTTCGCGTTACCAGTAGAGGTGTACCTGTTCCCAATGCGGAAGTGACATACCTGGCGGTAGACAGGGGAGTTCTCGATATCATCAACTATCACATCCCCAATCCGGTTAGTTATTTCTATGATATCTACAATTTCGATATGTACGGGGCGGGAGACGATTCCAGACGCCTTCTTATGGCTCCGGTTACCTATGAAACTTCAAACCTAACTGGCGGAGATGGGGACGAAGGCAAATTGCAGAGAAGGGAGGATTTCACTCCATTAGCCGTGTTTGAACCCTATCTTACTACCAACCGGGACGGAGAAATCCGTATTCCCATCGAGTGGCCCGACACACTGACTACCTATCGATCGACGGCGATCGCCTTGAAGGGTCAAAAAGTCGGTTATTCGGAAGATGAGATGTACATAAGTAATCCCATCAATGTCAAAACCGCTCTTCCCCGTCAGATGAGGATTCGGGATACCAGCCTTGCCGGTGTGATTTTGTCCAATATCGATGATAAGGATTATGAAGTCACCGTGAAGATACGTTCGAATCATATTGGACTGCCGGGAAGGGTTGAAAAGACTGTTAAGGTTCCAGCCGGAAAGAGCTATGAGGTTCCATTTGTTCTGGAAGGTAAAACAGCCGGCGAGGGGGAGATTATCTTTACGATTAGAAGTGAAGTTCTAAATGAAGAGCTAGTGGGTACCATGCTCGTGGAAGCCCCCATAATCAGGGAAAGCTTCACTACCACGGGAATCGTGTCGGGAGAAGAAAACTTAGTGGAGGAGGGACTTCTGATTCCTTCCAATATCGGAGAAGGATACGGATCGGTAGCATTCTCCCTGGATTCCAGCCAGGCACCCTTCCTGCGGGAACAGCTGAAAACTCTTTCTAAGCATGGGAACTTCAATTTCACTTTCGATTACCTCTATGCCGCCGTACCGGGGATTGTAGCCCCGGAAGTTTCTACCCTTATGGGCAGAAAATTTGAGAGGGAATCCGGGAAAAAGCTCAAAAGCTTCCTGAAAGTCGCCTCCCATCGCCAGATGCCCGATGGGGGAATCACTTCGTCAGAGAGATCTCTTTCTGAAGAAAGTGATCCTTATTGCTCTCTTGTAACTCTTCATATGCTGCAGATTCTGAAAAATCAGGGACGATTGAAGAATAGGGGGCCTAATCTGAAGAGACTGAAAGAATATGTTTCCCGAAGGTATTCACCTTCAAGTCTCTACTACCGGCTTTACACCCACTACGTTATGACCCTGGGAGGTGATTTCGACCGAACGAAAACTGATGAACTGATTGCTTATGAGGATAAACTTGGAATCAGTGGGTATGGACTGGTCGGAGCAATCTACCAGCTTGAAGGCCGGAAGAGAGATGCGAAGAAGGTTTACGACAGGGTAAAGAACTTCGTGTCCATTGGAACCAGAGGTGTCGATATCCGGGAAACCTATGAGGCCAGGTACTACTTCGATTCAGGTTATCAACAGCTCTCGCACCTTCTCCGCCTTGGGATAATGGTAAACGAAAACCCGGAGATGATTCGGCGATACACCTTTAGCCTGGATATTCAGAAAGGGCCCAGAAACTGGCTGAATTCCCACGATCGCCTCTGGATGGCAATTGCATTGAATGATCTTCTGAGAGAGGAGAATCCGGGAAAAACCAAATTTACCGGTAGGGTGACTCTAAAGGACCAAACCTTGATGCAGGAATCCTTTTCCGGACTCTCAGAGAATCCGGTAGAGACTACCTTCAGCCTTTTTGATCAGATTATTCCGGTTACCGGCCGGGACGAGTTGAGCAGCCTTCAATTCCATAAGAAAGGGAGGGGAACCCTGTTCTATGCAACCACTCTCGATTACGCTCTGCCCAATGAAGTGGCGCCCGCGAGGGACGAGGGTCTATCTGTCTATACTCAGATTGAGACCTTGGACGGAGACTTGGTGGAAGAAGATGTCCTCGAACTGGGGGAAACCTACAGGATGCGGGTTATCCTCAGTACATCCAAAAACAGGGGCTATGTGAATCTGTCCGTTCCAATTCCTTCGGGAGCTGAGATTGTCGATCCCAGCTTCTCTGTATCATCGAGTTACTTCAACAAGGACGGTAGCCAGTCCGAAACCTGGACACGAGAGACCGAATACGGTGATGAGATTGAAGCTTATGAGGAAGGATATATCTGGGGAGGCTACAGATACCCGATCAGACCGAATCAGATGATATACAACAGTGAAATTCGATATTCCTGGTCGAGCCTTTATTACGGGAAGAGGGAGATTACCTTCCTGTTTCGGTGCACCACTCCCGGTATTTATCCCACGCCTCCCGCATCCGCGAACCTCCTCTTTGAGCCGGAAGTATTCGGCAGAGACAGGGGAAGGCTCATCTTTGTCCGTTAGAACGAAATGGTTTCTCGGTCTGCTTGTTCCGATAGCGGGGATTTATTTCATTCTGCGATTTTCCCCATATCCGGACTACGTAAAATTTAGGGATTCCAAGTACAGTCTGCCGGTATACGGCAGGCAGGGTACGCTCCTGGCTGTTCTCCCCTTGGAGGATGGGCTTAGGCGGCAATCCCTCGCCTTGGATTCTCTGACCGAGGAGCAAATTTCAATCATCCTGGACAGCGAAGACGGCCGATTCTATTTTCACCCCGGAGTCGATCCGATGGCTCTTGTAAGGGCATCTTTCCTTTATTTGAGAAGCGGCGAGATTAAATCCGGTGGATCTACCATCACCATGCAGCTTGCTCGAATAATTGCCTCCGGATCGGCTGGATTCAAAGGCAAGCTCCTGGAGATGTTCAATGCTCTCCGTCTTGAAACCAGAATGAGCAAGAAGGACATCTTGGAGAGGTATATTACCCATCTCCCTTTTGGCCGAAATGTGGAGGGATTGGAAAGCGCCGCATACTATTTCTTTGGGAAGAAAGCCGTGGAGCTGACAGAGGAAGAGCTCATAATTCTGATGATGATTCCCCGGCAACCGTCGGACTTCAATCCCCTGAAAAACCGAGAAGCTAATAGAGAGGCGGTTGTTCGGACTATCCCCAGAATCGATGCAGAGCTGTCTTCTTTTCGGATGAACGAGGCCTATAGTCGTTTGGCGGAGCATACACCGTCATGGCCTTCCAAAGCTCCTCATTTCATCGAGTTTATCAAAAAAGGATTAACTACTGAAGATTGGCGGATGGGAGCTCCCATATCGACAAGCCTGGACTGCAATTTTCAGACCGCATCGGAAATTAGGCTTAGGGAGGCTGTTGAATCGGCCGAGGAAAACCGGATTAGCAATGGCGCGGTGCTTGCCATCGAGAATTCAACAGGGAAGATTCTGGCCTATCAGGGATCGGTAGATTTTTTCGATGAGAAAACTCAGGGACAAATTGACGGTGTTAGAATTCTCCGGCAGCCGGGATCGACGCTGAAGCCCTTCCTGTACGCCTATGCCCTGGAAAAGGGTTATACTACCTCGACACCTCTGCCGGACATACCTATGGAATTCGGTAATCAGGAAATCTACGTCCCTGAAAACTTCAATGAAAGATATAATGGGCCGGTCCGTCTGAGTGTGGCGCTCGGTTCCTCACTCAACATCCCTGCTGCCTACCTAGCTGAGCGATTAGGAGTAGAATCTTTCATTCGCAAACTGCTGGATGCCGGATTTACCTCTCTTGAGCATCAGGGAGAGCTTGGAATCGGCATTGTTTTAGGAAACGGAGAAGTCACTCTCTGGGAATTGGTTCAGGGCTTTTCCCTGTTTTCAAGAGGGGGGGCAGTTATCCCATTGAGTTATGCTCTGAATGCCGAAAAACCGGACGGACGCCGGGTGTATTCCGTTTCAGTAGCGGAGAATATCCGGGGCATCCTATCCAATCGGGAAAATCGTATTCTGGGATTCGGAAGATCCAGCCCCTTGGATGTGGATTTCGAGGCCATATTCAAAACAGGAACCTCCAATCAGTTCAACAATATCTGGGCTCTAGGTTCGACTCAGGATATCACCGTGGGTGTCTGGATGGGGAATTTCTCCGGTGAAACAGTTATTGGAAAGCCCGGCAGCTCCCTCCCCGCCCGTCTGGTGGTCTCCCTTCTCGAGGATTTCCACCAGGAGGGTTTCTTTGATTGGCAGGTGGATTTCCACACCGAAACAATCTGCAGCATCAGCGGCTACAGAGCCAGTTCGGAGTGTATGTATACAGTACGAGAAAGGTATATAGAAGAGACGGAACTTCCGGTATGTACCTGGCACCGTGGAGAGGAATTATACCTTCCAATGGAATATGCCCAGTGGATCCACTTCCATGGTTTGGATTATAAGCTGGATGATTATTACGCTCCTCTTAGGATATTCCAACCCAGTGACGGGGCGGTGTTTTTCCTCGATCCCACACTTCCGGAGGAATCTCAGGTAATGCCTATCTGGGTTATCGGAAATCAGGATGCGGTATTGTCTATAAACGGAGAGCGAGTTTTTGAAGGGAGGGCCCCCTTCACTTATTATCATTCTATTGAGAAGGGCAGATTTTCCATTGAGGTGAGTAATGAGGTTTTTAAGAGAGTATCTAGGGTGTTGGTGAAATAAGGCCTCATATCGAGGCAGAAGGCGAGTATGTTAGATTTTCGACTGAGCGCGTTGTCTCGAAGAGAGGCCACTCTTAGTTGCTTCAACTAAGGTTCCATGAATTATCAGGGGAAAACTGCTCGATAGAGGTTTCGGCATGCTATCTCCGCGGGTTCAGATACTTGCAACAGCGATTTGAAGTGCTGTTGCCAGACTTTTCGTCCGACTGTATGGCTAAATCTCCTTTAGAAAGGGAACTGCCAAGGTTAGAGTTTCACATTTGCTGCATGTTTTCTTTTAGTAACAGTGCGGCAGAGAGGACTTGAACCTCCACAACGTCGCCGTCACCAGCCCCTCAAGCTGGCGTGTCTACCGATTCCACCACTGCCGCGATAGACGCATCATGGTATGATACATAGAGTATTTGGTCAACGGTATGCGGATCGTATGCCTCTCCTCTTGACAGTGGACCACTTGGCTTGTTGATTTCAATACGCGGTTGAATTTGCCCATGAGCAAGATTGGTAATTGGTTTGACACTCGGATAGCTCTTTCCGAAAGGATAAGTCGTTCAGAGGATGTGCTGTGCTCACTCATCCATGCTCTTGGACTTGGAATGGCGCTAAGCGCTGTTATACCATTGGCTTCCGAGGCCGCAGGGTCGCGCCGAGAATTCTGGGCTGTTCTGGTTTATGGAGCCTCCATATGTTTGATGTTTGCCGTTTCGGCTATCTACCATGGCTTGCCGGCCTCATTGGCGAAGCGGGTTCTTCGTTTCACGGATCACAATTTCATTTACGTGCTGATAGCTGGAACTTATACCCCATACGCTTCGCTAATGGGAGATTCAGGCCGCCTCCTGCTGATTATAATCTGGATGTTGGCGGTGCTCAATGTTGCCTTCAATATCTTATTCTGGGGTAGATTCGAATTTCTTCACCTTTCCACCTATCTATGCATGGGCTGGCTTATCGTTTTCTTCTGGAGAGACCTCAGAGAAGTCGTTTCGTTGAAGCGAATCTACTGGATGCTTACTGGTGGATTTTTTTATACAGCGGGAGTGTTTTTTTACCTTAAGACGGGTATCCCTTGGGCTCATTTCATTTGGCATTTTTTCGTAATCGCGGGCGCGGCGGGTTTACATGTGGGAATTGCGCTTCGATAACGAACAAAATCTGTTCTCGACTCCCGGGAGTCAACGATGCCGCGAAGAACCCTACCTGGATTCGGATCTTGCAGAGCCGGGTCCATGGGAGCGAAGTAGCTTTAATAGGATCAAACGCCGATAACTATGCTATGAAGCCCCTCCCACGCGCGAGCCTGCTTGCATTGATTTCAACTCTCCTAACCTTCGGTTTACGTAATAGCGCCGCTGTCGCTTTGGAATCGGGTCTGCTAGCCGAGGCAGCCTCTAGAGGGGATGTGAGTGAGGTGAAAGCCCTGCTCGGCATTGGTGTTCATCCCGATGAGCCTGATGGGAGTGGGCAGACGGCCCTGGGTTTTGCGACACTTTTGGGCCATGTGGAACTGATCGATGTCTTATGCATGGCAGGAGCGGATCCGAATCTTGTCGGTCCGGATGGCTTGAATCCGCTGATGAAGGCTGTTCAGGCCTTTCGCTATGACTTGTCGATAATCTTGCTCAATTACGGCGCGGATGTAAATTTTGTTAGTGATTTGACCGGAACAGAAAAAGTTCCGATCTCGGCTCTCTCGCTTGCCATCAACCGCCGCGATTATGATGTGGTACGCTTATTGATTTCAGAGGGTGCGAGAGCCTCACGCCTAAGCGGATCAATCTCCGAGACGCCAGGTCCGTTGAATTTGCCCAGTGTGGAGATTCCGCTCGATTATCGGATTTGGCGGAATTTGTTTTTCTTGAGAGATTTTGCGAATTCCCCGGACTGGGATGCCGCGGCAGCGCTTGGGGACGATAGTTGGGTTCTTCACCGCGCTGCCCGCGATCACGATTTCAAGCTTCTTGAAGACAGCATCAAGGCGGGTAGCGCGCCGAACAGAATCGATGCAAGAAAAGTTAGTCCCCTAATGGTTGCCGCCTGGCATGGGAATCGAAGCGCGGTGGCCCTGTTGCTTAGAAATGGAGCAAATCTGGCTGAGATGGATGTGATGAGTCGGGATGCCCTTTGCTACGCGGTGGCTGGGGGCGATGTGACCATCGTTGGGCGATTACTGGGCGCATTGGGTAGGAATGCCACCGATGCCGCGAACGATTTCGATGCAGAACTCCCAACCATCCTACCTACAGACGAGAGTTTTACGGCCGAATTGGAATCCCTGCGGGAGCAGGGCTCCGATGATGTGCCTCCGACAACCGCGCCCTTATTCGTTACAGATTCGATGAACAAAGCGGAGACTGACACGGGAATCCTCGGGGACAGGGAAATAACTCCGATGCCAACCAATTCAATAGAGAAAAGCGATTTGCAGAGCGATGTCTACGAGGTTGGCTCTCTTGAGACTTCACCCCTTTACTACGCCCTAGCTACCGGGAATAGCCCAGTATTGGATATCTTGCTAAGCGCAAAAATAACGGATCCGATTGAAGACGAGGAGGGAGTGGACCCGCTTATGATGGCCGCCTGGCTCACGGATTTATACGCCGTAAAGAAGCTGGCGGCGCACTACTCATCCAGCAGAAGCGATCTAGCCGGCCGAACCGCCCTTGCATGGAGCGCCGCGGCCTTTGCCCGCGATCGAATCATCGCCCGTGACTCCGGATATCTCAAACTGCCCACTAGGAACTACCCAATAGTCCGTTTTCTCTGCGCGCGCCGGCGAAACCCACGAGTTTACGATCCCGAACCAACCACGGAAATCCATCCTTCGGTGATCGAGGCTTGGAATCCGGGCATCGAACTTGATGATGTCTATTATTGGCGCCAACTAGACCCCCCGCCTGTTCCATCCATCCCTGGAGATGGTGATCGCACTCTCTATCAAATTTTCCGTGACGAGGAGCATGATATTCCCAGTGGAAACTAGGTGCTCCGCGGAACCCTGAGGCACTTAGAACTTTGCTTTGATGCTTCCGGCTTGGGAGAAAACGGACCTCTGAAATAGCTCAGGTTTGGCCATGCTCCGGCCAATTTCGAATTTTCTTGGCTTTCCTACCTGGAGCCTACCACGGAGTGCTACTACAGAGGTATCAGGTGCAGGCTTGCTGTGCTACACTGCCTACTGGATGGAGGGAACGTGAGATAGCCTATTCGTCGTGCCAACACTCGCGACTTTGCCCGATAGGCGAGCATACACGTGATGCGGACAATCGATCGATAGCCGCTAATGATTCCGGGAGGAAGTACAGTGAACAGAAGAATGAATGCCCCACGATAGAGCAAGGCCATTCGATGCGGACGCCCTAGCCGCTCGGCTCGGTGAGGCTGGGAAGGCCTATTACAGCAGCGATTCGCCATTGATGAGTGATGATGAATTTGATGCGCTGGAGGAGGAACTAAAAAGACTCGCTCCGGAGCATGCATATTTCTCGGCAGTGGGATTTTCCGCTGGAGAATCTGACAAAATCGAGCATAGCGTGCCTATGCTTTCCATGGGTAAGGCGAAAAACCTGGAGGGGGTTAAGAAATGGCTGGGGCGACTCAACCTAGGCCCTCGAACAACAATTGCGGTGCAGCCGAAGGTAGACGGTTTATCCGCGAGTCTTTGCTACGAGTCCGGCTTACTCCGGTATGTTAGCAGTAGGGGTGATGGCGCGAGAGGTCAGAATATCTCCCACATAGCAGGGTTTATTGAAGATATTCCGGATAGCGTTTCTTTTACTAAGGAAGCAATTGAAATCAGAGGCGAACTGCATCTTCCTAAGGACACGAAATTCGATACAGGGGGGAAATCGCTTCGCAACAATTGTGTGGGTTTGATAAATCGTAAGGATGAATATGAGGATCTGCACTTTGTTCGATTTCTTGCATATCAGGCGCTATGGCGCCAAAACGCTGTCTCTAAGGAAGCCTGGAAACTCGATCAACGCTGGGGGTCTGAATTGGGGAAGATTGACATCCTAGCGGAGAACGGATTCTATACATTCGACAAATGGCTGCTTCGACTTGATAGCTCCGACTCCGCGGGAGGGGAACTTGATCGTCTTATCGGTGAAATCGGGAAGATTTATGAGGTATACATAAGAAAGCTACGCGACGAATGGAATTTTGAAACCGATGGGCTTGTTATAGCCGTGGACAATAACCAACTCCATGATGAGATAGACCAGCGCTGGGTGGTGGACAACCATCATCATTACGTTATCGCATTCAAGCCGCCTTCAAAAATAGCTAGAACTATGCTAAGGGATGTTTTGTGGCAGGTGAGTCGCCAGGGTAATCTAACTCCGGTTGCGGTTTTCGACCCCGTTGAAATGGGCGGAGCCACGGTGGAGCGGGCCAGTCTTCATAATGCACAGAATGTGCAAAGGCTTAAACTCGCTCCAGGCGATATAATACTTGTCGAACGAGCGAATGATGTTATCCCCTATGTCCGCGACAACCTGAACGCTGTTACTAAGAGGGATGACTTTCGTGATAAGAAAATCTGGCCGCGGCGTTGCCGCTCATGCGGTTCCCTGTTAATCGAGCGAGGCGTCAATATTGCTTGTCCGAATACTGATTGTAAGGAGCGAGTACTGCAATCAATCTTATATTGGGTTCGTCAGGTTGGCATAGAGGGGGTTGCTCTAAAAACACTTGAGACGCTCTACGATGCGGGAAAACTGAGAGAGATACGTAATCTCTACACCCTTGGATACGGTGATCTCGAGGGCTTGGAGGGTTTCGCGGAGAAGAAAATTGAGAACTTCCTCGATCAGGTGGCATCGTCAAGAAAGCTGAATCCCGTCGAACTAATCGCCTTTCTCGGCATCCCCTCGATACAGAAGAAGTCGCTCAAACAACTGGGCATATCAACCCTGGGAGATTTTCTTAACTTCACTGATTCTTCCCATGTTGCGGGCCGGAAGATTATCGAGTGGAAGAGCGAATCAGGCAATCTCGAGTTTTTAAGAGAGCTTCTGAATGTGCTGGAAATTCAGGAGGAGGGTACTACTGATGAGCGTTTAGGAACAATCTGCCTAACCGGTAAGGCGCCAATACCAAGGCGAAAATTGACGGCGGCCCTTGAAGAACTTGGGTGGACCATCGCGGACATGGTAACAAAAAACACGGTGAAGGTTATCTCTGATGATATAAATGGGAAATCCACCAAACTGAAGAAGGCCCGCGAACTCGGTATTGAAATCTCGAGTTACAACGACTTCCCGGCAATCCGGGAGATTGCCGGATTGAATTAGCTAACGCGGGCATCATGCTAGGGTTGGTGGGAGTGATGAGGCTTATGAAACCTATAATTGTTACCGCTCTCATGGTAGCGATAGTGGCAGCCATTGTTTTGCTTACAGCCAGATGTGGCTGCGTTCTCTAGCGCATCGGGGTAAATCCATCCATTTGGAAGGCTGTGACTTCCCTCGGTGCAGCACACCCCGTGTGCTTCTCGAAGGGACGAGATTTCTTAGTAAGAGAGGCTTAAAACACGCACTAGCTTAGAATACAATGAAGAACGGAAAATCCCAGGAGTTAAATATGAAAAATAGGATCGTAATTCTCTTGATTCTCGTTGCCGTGTTGCTGAGTTCCTGTGCACCCGGAAGCGGTAAGTTCACGAGTGAGGAACCCGCGAATTTCTTACATGGTATTTGGCATGGATGGATAGCGCCATTTACGCTCATCGTGAGTTTGTTCAAAAGGACAATACGAATCTATGAAACCGTGAATACCGGATGGTGGTATGATTTCGGTTACTACATAGCCGTGATTGCCGGCTTCGGATGCCTATCTCTGGTCCGTGGGCACACGAGAGGAGGCTCGGGTAAAAAGGGGGATTAGCGTAGCCGACAGGACTCAGGATTAACCTCGTGGTGCTTGATCCCGTTGCATAAGAGAGCTGTAACTGCTAGTTTTATGCTATGAAAGAACTGCTGAAGCTAATGGCGCGGTACAACCAAACTACTAATAAGGCGCTCTATGCAATACTGGAAAACCAAGACTCCACTCTTATCACACAGGATGCCAAATCATATTTTGATAACATACTGGGACTGCTGAATCACATCCTAGTGGCAGACTTAGATTGGCTAAGCGCTTATCGAGATGGAAATCTGGATTTTCCGGTACTCGATTCTCCGGTTCTTGATTTCAAGCATCCAGGTTGGGGAAAGATTCTACACGATAACCTTCCCGATCTGTGGGAACATCGCCAAAGCACTGACAACCTGCTTATTCATTTCATAGAGACTACTCCGTCGGAGCTGCTTGACGGTGATATCGATCTTGCGAATCCGAGTGGAAAGATTTACACTTTTCCATTCGGGAAGATACTAATGCACCTGTTCAATCATCAAACTCACCATCGTGGCGCGATAGCGCAGATTCTAGATGCAAGCGGTGTGGAAAGCGATTATTCGAACTTACTGGAAATCCTATTGAAGTAGACCGCTCGGAAGAAGGTTTTGCGTCTTTGCTTTTCAGCGTTATCCCACCGCCTCTTACTCACATAGTGGAGGAGGCAACGTGTTGTCGATCGGCCAATCTGTCGCCTGTAAAACACCTAGCACTGAGCATTCACGCTGCCAGAGCCACCCATTGGTGAGTTCTTCCCATTAACTCGGTCACGCTATAAAATACCCACAAAGCCGTGGGTGGAGGTGCTTGCCATGAAATATCGGTTATCGAATGCGGCGCATAACCTGCATGGGCAGCCCATGTTCAAAATGCTGACACGCATCCAGGAGCTTGAGCGAGAGGGACGGGAAATCTTACAATTCGAGATTGGTGATCCAGATTTTTCCACACCTGAAAATATTACAAATGTCGCGATAGAGTCATTGGTTAGTGGAGAAGTGCACTACACGAGCTCATATGGAATGTATGAGTTTCGTGAAGTTGTGGCCAGTGTAACCCAGAAGAGTCGAGGATTCACTCCTACTATAGAGCAAGTTGTGATAACCCCGGGAGCTAACATCATTATCTACTATGCTATTTGCTGTCTTGTTAATTCAGGAGACGAGGTGGTTGTCCCTGATCCCGGATTTCCAACCTACTACTCGGTGATAAATTTTTGTGGTGTTAAGCCTGTTCGCGTGCCTCTTAGGGAGATAAATGGCTTTCGGATGAATCCGCAAGACCTTCGGGATGTGATGACTGACCATACACGCCTTATAATACTCAATTCTCCTCAGAATCCGACAGGAGCGGTGCTTACTCCGGAGGAAATTCTCGAAATATATCAAATTGCGGAGGAATATGACGTATATATCTACAGCGATGAGGTTTATTCTCGAATGTTATTTGAGAATGCGATTTTTTGCAGCCCATCGGTTTATGATTCATGTAAACACAGAACCATACTGGCAAATGGCTTCAGCAAGGCCTTTGCCATGACTGGCTGGCGTCTAGGGGCAGTTATTGCGCCAACGGATGTCGCTGAGAAAATGGCGCTTTTACTCGAGACGACATCCTCTTGCGTTTCACCCTTTGTTCAACGCGCGGGAATAGAGGCGGCAGTCGGTGATCAGGAGAGGACACGGGCCATGGTGCGAGAATACCGGGAACGGCGAGATATCATAGTGGAGGAATTGAACAAAATTCCCGGTGTATCTTGCTTAATGCCAGGGGGAGCATTTTATGTGTTTCCCAATATTACCGGTACTGGCTTGAGCAGCGAGGAATTCTCGGAATTCGCTCTTGAAGAGGCGGGAGTTGCATTGCTGCCGGGAACTAATTTTGGCCGATATGGTGAAGGATTTATTCGCTTATGCTATGCAAATTCGCAGAGCAACATACGCAGGGGAATGGCACGGCTGAAAAAAGCTGTGAAAAAACTATTGTGTTAGGGAGAATCAGTTGAGAGTAGCGGATTATGTTGCAGAGTATATATATAACTTGGACGTGAACCACGTGTTCATGGTAACAGGCGGGGGAGCGATGTTCCTTAACGATGGAGTCGCCAAGCATCCTAAACTCAAGGCATTGTGCAACCATCACGAATTAGCATGTGCTGTTGGAGCGGTGGGATACGCTAAGTATCGAAATAGTTTCGGAGTTGCCATGGTTACTACTGGATGCGGAGGAACCAATGCTCTTACCGGATTGCTTGATGCCTGGCAAGATAATGTCAGTTGTATTTTCATTTCAGGGCAGGTAAAAAGAAAGGAAACTTCAGCGAATTGCGCTGCAAAGTTGCGACAATTTGGTGTGCAGGAGGCGGATATTGTATCCATAGTATCGCCTATAACTAAGTACGCCGTAATGGTAAATAATCCCGGCGAAATTCGTTATCATCTTGAAAAGGCAAGCTGGATGGCTCAATCAGGGAGAACTGGACCGGTTTGGCTGGATATCCCACTAGATGTCCAAGGTTCTGAAGTCGAAGTAGCTAGCCTGACAGGATATACCCCCCCGGGAAGCGGCTTGGAGTACAAGTTGGAAGCCAGCGAGGATGAAATACGGAGTTTCGCTAGCTATGTTGAAAATGCAGAGCGACCGCTTGTTATCGCTGGGAATGGAATAAAGCTATCTAGGTCAAATGATTTGTTTCGGGAATTTGTGGAGAAATGGAATATCCCGGTAGTGAGCACTTTTCTGACTATCGATATTCTCCCCAGCAATCATCATCTTGCTATCGGGCGAATTGGAATCAAAGGCGATCGTGCCGGAAACTTCGCATTGCAGAATTCAGATTTAGTCATTTCTCTGGGGAGCAGGCTGAGTGTGCCCTCTACCGGATATGAATATGAACATTTCGCCCGTGAGGCGAATGTGCTCGTTGTCGATATTGATCCTCAGGAGCATAAGAAGAACACTGTTAAGATAGATTGCTTCATAAACGCGGATGTAAAAGACTTTGTGCAAAAATGCCTTACGATTCTATCGGTACGAAAAGGTTCATTTGAATCATGGATAGAACAATGCAGATTATGGCGGAGTAAATGGCCTGTTTGCCTACCTGAGTATTACAACGAGTCTGAAGGAGTCAATATCTACCATTTTCTTGATGTGCTTTCTAAAAAAAATAAACCGGCGGCAGTGATAGTTTCTGATGCCGGGTCAGCATATTATGCCACAGCTCAGGGCCTTAAAATACATGACGAGCAGAGACATATTACCTCGGGCGCTCAAGCGGATATGGGATTCACTTTGCCCGCCTGTATAGGGGTAAGCATCGCGAAGGGAAACGGTGAAGTGATAGGAATAACTGGAGATGGATCACTTCAATTGAATCTTCAGGAGCTTCAAACTCTTGTCCATAACAGGCTTCCGGTTAAGCTCTTCGTGATCAATAACAATGGTTACTTATCTATTAGGACCACTCAAGGCAAATTCTTTGATGGAAGAAGCATAGGAACAGATAGTCGAAATGAAGTTTCCTTTCCGTCTACGGAAAAAATTGCCGCGGCATATGGGATTAAGTTTGTGAAAATACACGGTGTTTCGGATTTGGAAGAGGGGTTGGATATTGCACTTGGATACGATGGCCCAGTTATTTGCGAATTTCTCTCTCCTGAAAATCAAGCAATAATTCCATCAGTAAGCTCCCTCAAGTTAGATGATGGACGTATGGTGTCGAAGCCGATGGAAGACATGTTTCCCTTTCTAGAGAGAGAGGAATTCATACAGGAAATGATTATATCGCCACTGCGAGAAGACTGATAATGCGCATTGCCTTACTCGGAGCGACGAGTCACATTGCCAGGGGTTTGGCGTATTCGTTCTCATACAGCGACGTAACAGGTGAATGTCATCTGTTTGCAAGGAATACCGCCGGTGTAACAGCCTTCCTGGAAGCATTGACTACTCGCAAAGACTCCATCATCTTCCCAGTCCACGATTTAAATTCACTTGAAGGTTCGGAATTGAGATATGATGTGATTATAAACTGCATAGGCATTGGAGATCCCACAAAACTGCGTCATGCCGGAGCTGAGATATTCTTCGTTACGGAAGAGTATGATCGAAGGGTGATTCATTACCTAAAGCGTTATCCCGAGTCTCGGTATGCAAGCTTCTCAAGCGGGGCGGTTTATGGCAGAGATTTTCTCTCTCCCGCAGACGAAACTACAGTTTTGCAAGTTCCTGTAAACAACCTGTCTATAGAGCATTCTTATACGATGGCGAAAGTCAATTCAGAGGCAAAGCATCGTGCATTGCATGAATATCATATTGTCGATATCAGAGTGTTTTCTTACTTCAGTAGATTCATTGACTTGGAAAGTGATTTCTTTTTGACTGATATCGCCCGGGCACTGCGAACGGATTCCGTGTTCCAGACAAACTCCACCAATATGGTGAGGGACTACGTTACTCCACATGATTTGTTCTCTCTACTTATGCTATGTGTAGAACGCACTCCGCTCAATGATTCCTTCGATCTATACAGTCGAGGTGAGGTATCCAAGTTTGATGTGCTGAATCATATGAAAAAGAACTTTGGCCTTCGTTATTGCGTTGGAGACGATTCTGACTACGCCACTATTACGGGAGGTAAATCGAATTATTACAGTACTAACGATAAGGCTCGAAAACTCGGATATCAACCTAAATACAGCTCCCTGGAGGGAATTGATATCGAGATGCGTGCCTTGCTGGAGGACAAAGTTTAGCAGATAGTGGGTGAATGGCAATTCCTTTCCCAACGAAGGGATGCGCCAGTGTGCAGGATCCATAGCTAGCGCCTAGAATTCGCCGGAAGAGGACGGAAAGTTTCAAATCGCGCCACACTTGATAAATTCCATGTGCCCGTATCCCAGGTAGAAATTTCAATAAATTCATCCTTGCATTTGCTTCCCAACATACCCAAATAGGCGCGGTTCCGATTGGCAGGAGTGGATAGGGCGCTCAGATTGTCGTCGTGGGCGGCCACCGCAATGGCGAGATTAACATTTCCGCCACCCACTAGAAGAAGACGCGCCGCTGTTGCATCGTTTCTAACTCCCATGGTACCGCACATTCTATTCCGACAGTGCCTCGCCCTTGGAGGTGAGACTCCTGCGAGTCGTACGGGATTTTTCGGTGCGCAGTGCCTCGGCGGCCTCCTGCAGCGCCAGAGCCTCCACTGCTCCTCCACCCATGCTCCCGATTGAACTGCCGTCAATTCGAATTAGCATTCGGCCTGAGTTTCTCGGAACTGAGCCATTGGCTTCGGTTATAAATGCAAGCGCGAAAGCCACACTCCTTTCCTCCAAGCGGCCGGCTTCCGCAAAAACCCTGTTCTTCCCGGTTATGCACCGATGATAAGCCAAACCCCTATCTCTGTGTAGCAACATGGGAGTTTCCGACGCTTTCACACTTACCTGGTTCTTCGATTGATTTCTCAACCTGCCCTCTATACACGGATGCTTGAGATTTATGGCAAATCTCACCACCGCAATGCCATGAATACGGAGTTATGCGAACAGCTTTCGGTTTCCAGGCAGCCGGGAATTGCCACAATTGGAGGTGACTTATTGGATAAACTTGGAGATAATCGGTTCTCGACTGACTACTGGGTCAAGCACCTGGTGAAGCGATAGAATAGGGTAGGATTTGTGATGGGATTCATTGATGAGAGCAAATTAATAGGGATGCTGAAGCGGACTGAAGGCGCATCTGACAAAGTGGTGGAAGATATCCTGGGGAAAGCTTTGCTGCTCAAGGGGCTTCATCCTGAAGAAGCAGCGGTTCTATTGCACATAGAGGAAATGAAGCTGCTGAAAGCGCTATTTACAACCGCGAAGAAAATAAAAGATGAGATATATGGGAAGAGGATTGTTTTCTTTGCCCCTTTGTACTTCTCAAACTACTGTTCGAATAACTGCCTTTATTGCGGATTCAGAAAGGACAATGAGGAGATGAGTAGGAGGGAGCTATCTATAGAGGAGGTAAGAGAAGAGACTCGGCTCATCCTGGGACAAGGCCACAAAAGGATATTACTGCTTTCCGGGGAGAGCGAGGATAACTTTGGGCTGATTATCCAAGCCATCAAAGCCATATATTCCGTGAAGGACTCCAAAGGAAACGGCATACGGAGAGTGAATCTGGAAATAGCTCCATTGGAGAAGGAGCAGTTACGGGAAATAGGCAAGGCGAAAATAGGCACCTATACCGTCTTCCAAGAAACCTATCATAGAGAAACCTATGAGAGAATGCATCCGGAGGGAAAAAAGGCGGATTATGAGCGTAGATTGAGCATCATGGATACGGCATTGGAGAACGGTTTGAACGATGTTGGCATAGGGGCGCTCTTTGGACTTCACGATTATAAATTTGAAGTTCTGGCCCTGTTGCAGCATGCAAGACACCTTGATGCCGCCTATGGCATAGGACCTCATACGATATCTGTTCCAAGAGTGAAACCGGCGAACAACGCCTCTGCCTCTATAAACATACCGAAACCAGTTTCGGATACCAACTTCAAGAAGCTAGTTGCCGTATTGAGGTTGGCGGTTCCCTATACGGGGATAATACTTTCCACCCGGGAACCGGTGGCGTTAAGATCGGAGCTTTTCGATCTCGGGATATCACAGATAAGCGCTGGATCTAGGACAAGCCCCGGGGGCTATTCCAAGGAGGGGGGAGGGCAGTTTTCCTTAAACGATACAAGGAGCACGGGAGAAGTTATCAAGGATGTGATAGATAGGGGTTTTGTCCCTTCTTTCTGCACGGGGTGCTATAGGCTTGGAAGGGTGGGGAAAGATTTCATGGATCTTGCGAAGCCCGGCCTAATCAAGGCTCATTGTTTGCCCAATGCTCTTACTACATTGCAGGAATATCTCGAGGATCATGCCGATGCGGAGACCAGGGAAAAGGGAGAGAAACTCATAGAAGGGATGATGCGATACGTTCCCAAGGGAAGGAAGAGAAAAACGGAGGAATATCTCCATAAGATAAAAAAAGGAGAGAGAGATCTCTATTTTTGAAGTGGATGCACTGGGCCTGCTAAGAACGGATGTTGAAGAATTAAAGAAGAAAGCATATGCCGTAATGAAGGAGGCAGTGGGAGAAAAAGTATATTACAGGGGACTGTTGGAGTTCTCGAACATCTGCAAGAAAGACTGCAACTATTGCGGGATAAGGAAGAGCAACTTAAATGTGAGGAGATTTGAGCTTAGCAAAGAAGAGATAGTGGAGATTGCCTCATGGTGCGCCGGGGAGGGCTATGGCTCCTTGGTGCTGCAATCGGGGGAAAGAGATGATGGGAACTTTGTAAGCTTTGTCGAGGATGTCGTTAGAACGATAAAGAAAGAAAGTGCTTCCGAAGAGTTGCCCGAGGGTTTGGGAATAACCCTGAGTTGTGGAGAGCAGAGCAAGGATGCCTATCGAACTTGGTTCAATGCCGGGGCGCATAGATACCTGCTGAGAATTGAAACCACGAATGCGAATCTCTTCAATAAGATACATCCGGCTTCAATATCTCTACAGAAGAGAAAGGAGTGCTTAGTAGACCTAAAAGATGTGGGGTATCAAGTGGGAACTGGAGTGATGATAGGACTGCCTGGGCAAAGTGAGGAAGACCTCGCAAGGGATATAGAATTTTTCAAGGAGTACGACGTTGACATGATAGGGATGGGGCCCTACTTACCGCACAGAGATACGCCCATGAGGGATAGCAGGGGCGGCAGTATAGAACTCAGTTTGAAGATGGTGGCCGCTGTAAGAATAGCAATGAGGGATATAAACATCGCTGCCGCGAGCGCCTTGCAAGCCATAGACCCCATGGGGAGGGAAAAAGCGCTGGCATTTGGAGCCAATATCATAATGCCCCTGGTAACTCCTGCCGGAGTAAGGAAGCATTATCAGCTTTATGATGGGAAACCGTGTATCAATGAACAGGCTGCTGACTGCAAGCTCTGCCTATCGAAGAGAATAGAAAGAATGGGCAGGGAAGTTGGTTTCAATGAATGGGGGGATTCAAGGCATTGGCGATGCTAGTTGAGAGGGATCATATAGGAATTTTTGGGAAAATGAACGTGGGTAAGAGTTCCGTGATGAATTTGCTTACTCAGCAGAACACATCGCTTGTGGATGCCGCTCCCGGAACCACCGCGGATACGAAAATATCCCTGCTGGAAATTCATGGTGTAGGTCCAGTGAAGCTCTTCGATACTGCCGGATTGGATGAGAAGGGAGAACTTGGAGACAAGAAAAAGAAGAAGGTGTTTTCCGACTTGAAAGAGTGCGATCTTGTCCTCGTTGTAATAGATCCTTTCACTTACAGCTTCGAGATTGAAGAAGAGTTGATAGAAAGAGCAAGGAGCATGGACAAGCAGATACTCATTATCAAGAACATATTCTCCGAGGATAGGGAAGTTGAAATTTCCCTGCTCAAGTTCCATAAGAAAATAGCCATTAGGGCAAATGTTGAATCCTACAGGCGGGAATTGCTGAATTTTGTTATCGACAATTTTGAATCCAGGAACAAGAAGTTAGAACTTCTGCCCTTTGTGGAAAGGGGAGGATACTACGTGCTGAATATCCCGATGGATGCCGAAACTCCCTCTGGCAGGTATCTAAGGCCGCAGGCAATGACCGAGGAGTATATAACAAGAAACTGGGCCTATCCCGTATCTTTTAGGATGAATCTCGATAAGGCAAGAGGCGAAGGATGGAGAGAAGAAAAGCAGAGATTCCTGGGTCTGATAGATAATTTCAAGAAAAGGCCGGAGGCTATAATCACCGATTCCCAGGCAATGGACATAATTACAAAGTGGGTGCCTGCCGATATCAAGCTAACCACTTTCTCGATAGTGATGATTAATTACTTCAGCAGAGGGAAGCTTGAACTCTTTGTGAAGGGCTTGGAGATTTTAAAGGAACTCAAAAAAGAAGATAGGGTTCTGATTGTGGAAGCATGCAATCATTCAAGGGTGGGAGAGGATATAGGTACAGTGCAGATTCCTAATTATTTCAGGGAAATGTTTCCCGGAGTTGTCTTGGAGCACAATTTTGGAAGGGAATTTCAAGAGAACGAACAGCTTAGCGAGTATAAATTGATTATTCACTGCGGAGGCTGCATGATAAGCTTCCAGGAATTGAATGCGAGAATAAGAGATATTGAAAATTTGGGAATCCCGTTTACGAACTATGGTTTGATACTATCTTACGCCCAGGGAGCGCTCAGAAAAGTTTTGGAACCCTGGAACCTAGCGGAGCTATGCTTCCCGCTATCCCAACTTCACCGGCGTTATCGGCGCGCGAGCATGGGTAATTCCGGATTGTGTTCGGAATAGCGCTGACGCGCTATTCCCTGTTCTCCCGTGGAGTAACAGTATGGACAGCCGTGAACGCAGGTGTCGTACATGCCGATATCGCGGCTAACAGTGCAGCGGCACTTGATTCGTTGTCCCGGGTCTTTCTTGGCGGATGAACGACCGCCGATGGAATTGATCAATTCACTATCGATGCAACTGCCTGCCTGGATTCCAAGTTTCGAATAGTCTTCGGCGCAGGAGAGGGGTTTCATTCCCACGGCGCTTGCTGTCTCGGCAATGCGAGATAGCAACTCAAGCATACCAGGGGAACCGCGCTGCATTGCCATCCGTTGTATGTCCTTGTGATTTGTAAGTTCGGCCATACGCTTGCCGGTTTTGCGGTAGAGATCGACAATGCTGATAACCACTCGCCGGGTTAGGCCGCGAAGTGCATATGCCAGCCGTTCAAATGTAGATGCATGAAAATCGTAATCTGTTACCGAGCTGATAATTATAGGATCGTAACGCCAAAGTACCCTTTCGGAACCGAGCCTGTTCGAAAGTGTTTTGAAAGTGTCGATTCTGCTGTTTACGTTCGGCATCGAGGGCTCAAAGACCTTCGGATAGTCGTTCAGCGTGTATTGAAAATAGTAGATGAATCCGCGACTATCGAGTTCGTCTAGGAATTTCAACATGGGCTCAGGATTTTTCGACCAAAAGACGAATGCATCAACCTTATTCGGAAGGAGAGAAACACGGCTTACCTGCTTAGGATTGAAGGGATTGGGTACAAAGCAAAATCCCTCCCGTATCCGGTTCATGAACCAGGTAGGGTAGAACGCGGGGATATCAGTCCGTCTACTTGCCGAGATTATCAAGAATCCTAACTCTCCCAACATACGCTAATGATGCGGTGGTTTTGGAATCTGGCCCAGTTTACTTGACAACCAGCACCTTGCGAATCTGGTCCATTCTATCTGGTCCCACAAGGCGAATGAAATAGATGCCCCGCGCAACCGGATTACCCGCACCATTCCTGCCGTTCCAGGAAACAGTGTACTTCCCGGCATTTTGAAAACCACGCTGGAGCACCGCCACGGTATCCCCTGAGAGATCGAACACCTGAACGGTTACAACTCCACCCGTCCTTAGCTCATAGTATATCGATGTATTATCACCATTGTTCGGGTTGAGTATGTTGTTTAGAATCGAAACGTTTCCGGCCTGAACGGCAACATCTCTAATCCTTATCGCCCAGGGAATCACCTGCCTATACCAGTTCGAGGCTGTATCATCGCGTACCTGCGCGCAGTAGAGTTCCGAGTTTGCGAAATAGAACACAAACTCCAGGTCCCTGCCGTTCTCGAGCATTTCATCCGGCACCCTGAACTGGTATGTGTAGTTGTCATTGCTCGAACTGGCCTCTCTCTTTGTAAGCGTTTGCATATGTGGGCGGGGAACCAAGCCGGAGAAGTTGCGTGCCAGGGAGGCATTTTCGCCGAATGCCGGCAGCCAGAGCCTTCCATTTTTGACCTTGGCTGTCGCGCTGTTTGAATAAATGAGTCTGGGCTCTTCCAAGATGCCCGTATACCTATGAGCTATAATCGAGAAATCATCTTCAGGCAGAAAGTTATTCCAGGCGAAACTGGTAACAACGCCCGAACCGCTGCCTCCCACCGGCATTATGTCTCCTCGGGCGCTTATCGGCTCCATAAGTCCATTGCCCACCACGCCGAGTCCCAGATCGGAAACTCTATGGGTACTCTTTACCAGCGTATCGGTTCCATCGACAGCATCGTTCTCATCGAAATCGTGAATACTTCTGGAGCTGTGAATATCCCTGATGCCGGCACTGGTGCTTATTTCAACTTCATCCAGTATATTCTCCGCGCTGATATTGTCGGAGCTTGTTAGAACCACCTCCCGCATCCCGCTGTGCGTTTCACTCGAAACCCGCTTCAAACTCGATACTCCACCCCCGGCCGTTGTGCTGAAATCATCCTTCGTAATGCTCGAGGAGGTGGATCTTACCACGGGCTCCGAAAAATGTACGAATATCTGATTCTTATCCGCGATGGCAAGCGTGTATCCGATAATGGGAGCCGCATCGTCGTAGGGCGTCTCATATTCCTTTGCCTTGGAGGAGTTTTCCCCCCCATCATAGAGTCGCAGCTCAAACCCATAATTATCTTTGAGACTGTCGTTTCGGATAATCTTCCATCTGGGAGTGGCCGAGGTATCCAGGTAGGATTGCTCCTCCAGCTCTATGTAGAACTGATCCGTGTTCGTGTTATGTGCTTGAAATCCCTTAACCTTATATCCTTCAACCTCAACCTCGATACCTTCGAAATCCATGTTAAGATTGACACTGCTATCAACCAAAATCTTGTCGATGCGGCCGTTGTGAACAGCAGTTGCCGAATCCCCGATATCCTTGGTCCATGAGAGCATTATGTAGGGGGGATCGAGCCAGTTAGGGCAGTCCTGAAAGGTAACGTTTACGGGTTTAGCCTGTGGATTTGGCGAGGCAGACGAATGCAAGAGGTAGACGAACTCGAGCTCCAATTCCGACGATGAAGTTCTGTTGAAGAACCAGTAATGAGTTTGATTGGCGGGTTGGGATGAGAGCACATAGACGTAGGATCGCGGAGATGGGAAAACCGGCGAATTTAGATTAAGCTGATTTCCCGGAGGATAGGTTCCCCTACCCCTAATTGCAAACCTGGCATCGGAGTGAGCCGCTACCATGGTGGTCTTACCGCTCTGGAAGTAGATAATCTTCCCCTGAACACTGGCATCCTCGCAGATGAACTCGAGAAATTCGTTGTTTCCGCCAATATAGGCCGGATAGTCCCCGAGCAGGATAAGTTTTAGGTTTCCACTTATCATCACGGTATCTGCCTTTATGTAGGAGCCGCGGAGTCTAATAGTACGATTGGCCGTGTTAAAGAAAGTGCCGGCGGACAAGTGCAATCCAATCAAGTTGGACTCGGAAACCGGTGTGCTTAGGGTTTTGTCGGAATTGGGGTTGTAGTATCCATGAATGTCGATATCCGAGCCGAGACGGATGCTTTGGCTGGGAGCATCTATCTTGAGATTCCAGAAATTCCCATGGCGTATCGTGCCGGCCTCAACTCCATTGTAATATCTTACGAGCCCCATATTCTTCTTGTCTGCACTGTCATAAGCGAGTACCTGCCCGGCTTGCTCGCCGGTTAGCTTAATCTCGCCATCCTCGTTATCGAGGGAGGAGCTTACATTGAAGTTCCAGTTAGTGAAATCCACCAGGGGTGCACTGGCGCCCTCCAAGATAAGATTGGCTATTTCGGCGCTGTGATTGCCTCTAACAAATTTCAGTTGCGCCGGATTATTGTTCGAAGCAATCCTGACTGTGCCGGTTGCCGTGAAATCGCTGTCTTGGATATTCAGGTTGGAATTCACTACTTCCAGATTGTTGAAAGTACTTCCATTTGCCTTGAGAATTGAATCCGACTGGATGAATCTAACAGTGCCCGTACCGCCATTGAATGCGTTGGCTGCCTTAACATCCATGTTCCCTGCTATTTCTATAGTCTGGGAACCCGCATTCAATGTGCCGCCTTTTATGTCCAGATTACCTCCAATTTGCATCCCCCTCTCTAAGATTATCGTACTCTGGAGAGTCAGATTGCCACCCGTGTTGATACCGACGATGGGCGTGCCGGAATTGGCGAGATCCAAGGTTCCAACCTTGAGATTGCCGCCCCCGAGATAGTACAAGCTGCCCGTAGTATTGACGGCGATGGTGTCCACCCTATTCTCGGCTACAGGCAAAAGGAACTGACCCGCTCCCTCTATCTGCAGCCTGCAAGTATTCCCTCCCGCGGCATCCTTGATTGAAGCAGTTGACTGTGTCGCATCGCCATCCGACTTCAGCAGCAGATTGTTTGCTCTGATGCTTCCAATCGTGAGACTCAAGTTACTTTGTGTTATTCGGACATCATCCCCCCTTAGCTCCAGGAAGGTGAAGCTGTTGTTTGCGGAAGTAAGTGTTATGTCGCCCGCGCCGTTAGCCGCGGTAAGCGAACTGCCAGTGCTATTGATTGGAGCATTGGCGTTTTGGCCGATGCTAACGCTCGACACAATAGAGACATCCAGGCTATTTATGCCGGTTACAGTCTCGTTTGCGGCGTCGATTGTGCTAATGGAGCCAATCGTGATGCTCTTATTGCTTCTTACAGTGATATCCCCTTTGGTATTATCCGAGGCCAGTGTTGAAATGGAATTACTATCGTGGCTCAACGTGTAATTGACAAATTCGCCCCGCAATAGGAGCCCGTGGACATTGATGAAGCTCGAGTTATCCAGGGTAACTTCCGACGGCGAGTTGGATTGCGAGCTGATGATTAAATTGCCCAAGGGTGCGTTCACGGTGGGGCACAGCCAGTCATCGCTGCTTGTTGTAGTAATCATCAGGTTGAAGGCGCTAATTGAGCCGGAAAACTGGGGCTTTGCAGCGCCGCAACTAAGAAGAAGATTGAATGCGGGACCGAAGATGGTGCTGCCAAAACTGACGCCGCTGCCGCTGAATTCAAAGGTGGAATCCCCCGTAAGAGTAATAGCGCCTAGAAATGATGTATTGCCGCTCGATCTAATAGTTCCGCTTACTCCGACTACTCCTGCAATCGAAATAGCTCCTGTTTCTTGGATGTTGAGGGTTCCGCTCAGGTTCAGGTTGTTTATGCTGAAAGTTCCGAGGCCGGCAGAAACACTGACCGTGGCGTTTCCCCCTATCGTGGCGTTATCCCCGACTTGCGGAAAATCTATTCCGCCGGCCCAATTACCGGCGTCTCTCCATTCGCCATTACCGGCATTCCCAGTCCAGGTGTAATTCTCTACCTGAGCCCAGAGCCGCGCTGGAGCCAGGGCCAGTACGAGGGTAAGGATAATGGCCGAGTTCCCGTGCATCGCAACCCCCTATTTATTCTCAGTGTATCACATTTCTATCAAAATCAATGCTATTTGCTTAGGCCGGTGCCGCAAAGCGCCTGGTTCCGTGGCACGTTGCCTTGATGAGTGCGTTGAAACCGATAACGGTAACTCGCTTCCCGGAATCGATATAAGATTCCAACCGTGCTGCATCGCGGGCTAATTGGTAGAACAACTTGGATATTGAAGGTGCGCTACGGTGCTTTATAAACTGAGAGTGAGAGCAGGAAGCTCTTATAACCGGGATTATTTAAGCTAAGCAATCGAATACAATCTAAAGCGTGAAGGATTGCAAATCCGGTGCGCTCTCACGGGCCGGGAGGCGCTCTCCCGGCTGCTTAGAATCCAATTCCCAATCTTGTTATCCTTAACTTGATGCTCCCTGATATCTCCGGCATGGAAGTTTGCCGGAGGCTACGGCAGAGAGAGTCCACTCGAAACGTATCGATTCCAATGCCAACAGCAAGGGTGGAAGAGATAGACAGAGTTGTGGGTTTTGAGCTTGGCGCCGATGATTACGTGGCTAATCCGTTCAGTGTGCGAGAGCTCATACTACGGGCAAAGGCGATTCTTCGCCGGACGTATCCGGAGAATGAAGCCTCCGAACAACATGTTTTTGGTTGTCTCCGCTTGAATGTGCCGGCCCACCGTCTATGGGTTGACAATCAAGAGATACGTATCACCGCCCTCGAGTTCAATTTGCTCAAAACCCTGCTGCTTCGAAGAGGACGGGTGCAAACTGAGAATGCTCTGCTCACGGATGTCTGGAACTTCCAGGCGAGCGTTAGCACCCGTACAGTGGACACCTACATAAAGCGACTGCGCGGGAAGCTGGGTCGGGCGGGAGATTACATTGAAACCATACGAGGAGTAGGTTATCGCTTTGCGGCAAAACCCGATGGAGAGAGTACTCGAGACTGGATTCTCGTGGTAAATTCCCTCTCATTGTTCTTATCCCGGTGCTTGCCGTGTTTAGCGCCGTCTTTTTGAATTCCAAGCTCCGTCTACAGCTTAAATCGGCTCCCGATTCGAAGATGCTGCGCGATGTCGAAGCAGCCCGCGAGCTGATACTGCGCTGGAAGTTTTGGCGGATAGACTCGGAGAGTTAATCGCGGACCGCGTAACCGTGATAGCCGCCGACGGCAGGGTTCTTGGTGATTCGGAGCTATCTGAGCAGTCAAATCAGGGAGGCGGGTAATCACGGATATCTCCCAGAGGTGCGGAGGCGCTTTCCGAGGGCCGGGGAAGCTCCAAACGTTATAGCGCGAATCTGGAAACCGACGTCCTTTACGTGGCGCTTCCATTTCGACATGAAAACGGTCAGGGGGTCGTTCGTATATCCAAGCCGCCGGAATTTGATAGAGAACGCCAGGGCGCTCGCCGAGGGATGAGCAGAGAGAGCCGCGACATGATTGCCATTTCGGGTGAACTAGGTAGGCTGGGTCTATCAATCGAATGGCCCTGGAACTTGAACGGCTCATAATCTGCCTAGCCTGGGAGCGTGATCGCCTCGAAGCGGTTCTCGAGGCATGGCGGAAGGAGTACCGGCTCTTGATAAGAATCGCCAGGTAACCCATATCAACTCCGCCTTATCCCTTCTAGGCTTATTCGAAGTACCCAAGGGGGGCGCATGCTACTGGAAGTTGTCAGGTTGCCCGATTTGAGCGCACTTGTCTCTAAGTCCGAAATCGCGGAGACTGGCATGGTTGAATTCGAACTTCCGGGGGAGAAGTCCCGTTGCCTGAAGGCAACCGTTACCCCACGGCCCACTAGAGGAGGAACAGTGGTGGTGTTTCTTGATGTCACTTAGCCGCGTCACTTGGAGGCCGTGCGCAAAGGCTTCATAGCGAACGTTTCTCACGAGCTTCGAACACCTGTAAGCGTTATCAAAGCCAATGCCGAAACTCTGTCGGCGAGTGAGTTGGAAGATAGTCCCCGCGAATTGGAATTCCCTGAGGCCCCGCGGCGAAACGCCGAAGGGCCTTCGAGCATAATTGCCGATCTATTGGATATTTCACAGATTGAATCGGGCATTACATCTTCGAGCCCAACACGATACGAATAGAAGATGCTGTTCGCAAAACTCTGGAGAGTGTGCGAGCGAGAGCAGAGGCAAAGAGTCTTACAGTAGAATAAGTCTTGAAGTCTGATAACTTTGTACTGGCCGATGCAAAGGCGCTGGATCAGATTCTATTCAACTTGGTTGATAATGCCGTAAAGTATACTCCCGAGAGCGGCCATGTTGTGGTTCGGGCTTACTTAGCGGATAACAGAGCGTGCATAGAAATTTGTGACGACGGGTATGGAATCGAATCCAAGCACCGTGGCAAAATATTCGAACGCTTCTATCGGGTAGACGCCGGTAGATCGCGGGAGATGGGAGGCACCGGCCTTGGGCTTTCCATGGTGAAGAATTTAGAGGAAGTTATGAATGGGCAGGCGGGTCCATGGTGGCCCTCGTGCTTCGGTTTTCTGGGTGTCTCTGCCGACGAGCAGGAACACAAACGCCTGAGAGAACACACGGGATAAGGCGACAAGGCGGAAGCGAAGCGCCGTGAAGTGCGAGATTGAATCGACGCTATCCATCAGCATAGGGTGGAGCCTGCATCTGCCAATGTCGGCCGCGCGGTTTCGCCGAGAAATCACCCAGCTGTAATGAAACTATCACAGGAATATATTAGGCTTGCCCGATAAAGCAGAGGAGGTTCGAAAATGACAAAGGCAATAGCAAAATCTCTCTTGATAGCGTTGCTTGTCGCTTCCGTTTTGGCAAGCTGCAAGGAGAAAGAGTCGGCGCTTATCACCATTGATGGTTCCAGTACGGTTTTCCCTATTACCGAGGCGGTGGCGGAGGAATTTCAAGGACAATACAAGGCTCAGGTAACTATCGGAGTTTCGGGGAGCGGTGGCGGATTCAAGAAATTCTGCAAGAACGAAACCATAATCAGCAACGCTTCTAGGCCCATCAAACCCTCGGAGGTGGAGCTTTGCGGAGAAAATGACGTTGAATACATCGAGCTGCCTGTTGCTTATGATGGCATTGCCGTGGTGGCCCACAAACAGGCTGATTGGATAGACTACATGACTGTTGAGGAGTTGAAAAAACTCTGGGCTCCTCAAGCACAGGGAGAAATAACTCGTTGGAATCAAATCAGATCGGATTGGCCGGATGAGGAGATACATCTCTTCGGGGCGGGAGTGGACTCCGGAACCTATGATTATTTCACACAGGCCATTGTAGGAGAAGAGCATTCCAGCCGGGGCGACTTCACATCTAGCGAGGATGATAACGTACTAGTCCAGGGAATAGCCAACGATACTCAGGCGCTGGGCTTTTTCGGACTCGCTTATTATGTGGAGAACATGGACAAACTCAAGATAATACCTATAGACGATGGCAATGAAGAAAACGGCTCAGGGGCCATCGCGCCCTCCCTTGAAACCGTGGCTGATGGCACATATCAGCCGCTTTCTCGACCTCTTTTCATCTATGTCAACAAGGAGGCAGTCGAACGCAAATCAGTGCGGGACTTTATTTCCTTCTATCTTACCGAGGGCGGACCCCTGGTTATGGAGGTTGGCTATATCCCACTTCCTGATCGAGACTATGAGTTGGTTAAGCAGCGTTTCGACAAACGCATTGTGGGATCCATCTTTGGAGGCAAGGGATCTCAGGTGGGTGTAACTATCGAGGAACTCTTGAGCGAGCAGTAGAAGCTATGAATCGTTCCGAGAAAGGCCGGAAGGCGGATTTTCGCACAAGCGCAACGCCGTTTCGCGAGCGTTTGGTGGAATTTGGCCTACTTGGCAGCGGAATTCTCTCCATTTTTACAACTGCTGCCATACTGGCCGTCTTGGCCCTTGAAACGGTGGGATTCTTTCAAGAAGTGACTCTTGCCGAGTTTTTTGGTGACACCCAGTGGACGCCTTTGTTCAGCGAGAAGCACTTTGGAATCTGGCCGCTTATTGCCGGCACGTTTTTAACCTCGCTTATTGCCATCGCGGTGGCGCTGCCGCTGGGCCTGCTTGTAGCCATCTATCTCAGTGAGTTTGCACGGGAGGGCTTGAGGAAGGCAGTAAAACCGGCGCTCGAGATTCTGGCCGGTGTACCTACCATAGTCTATGGCTACTTTGCATTAGTTTTTGTTACACCGCTGCTGCAGAGCTTCGTACCGGGACTTGCCGGCTTCAACGCTCTGAGTCCGGGGATAGTGATGGGAATAATGATTATTCCCATGATTTCCTCTCTAAGTGAAGATGCCCTACATGCGGTGCCTGCCAGCCTGAAAGAAGGAGCGTACGCTCTTGGAGCAGGAAGGCTGGCCACGATTTTTCGGGTAAGCATTCCGTCGGCTTTCTCCGGCATAGTGGCCTCTGTAATCCTGGCGACATCGCGCGCTATAGGCGAAACCATGATAGTGGCCATAGCTGCCGGACAGCAGCCCAGATTAACATTGGATCCACGCGTACCCATCGAAACTATGACCGCGTACATAGTTCAAATCAGCCTGGGCGACACACCCACGGGAACCATTGAATACAAGACAATCTTTGTAGTGGGCGCCTCTCTTTTTGTTATTACCTTTGTGATGAACATTTTAAGCCGGCGAATGGCGCGTCGCTTCCGGGGGAGGATATGAGTAACTCCACTCTACGCCGCAAGCTTGCCGAGAAAGCCTTCATAGCTCTGTGCATTGTCGCGGTTGTGCTGCCCCTGGTAGTACTCCTGGTTTTGGTAATCGATGTTGCAATCGATTCCGCGGGCCGCCTGAACTGGAACTTTCTAAGCAGCTACCCCTCCCGCAGGGCGGAGAAAGCAGGCATACTACCGGGCCTCGTTGGAAGCATCTATCTAATTGCTTTAACCGCGGCCATGGCCCTCCCTGTTGGAGTTGGGGCAGCGGTTTATCTCGAAGAATATGGCAGGCGTGGCCGGCTCGCCAACCTTATCGAAATCAACATCGCCAATTTAGCAGGCGTTCCCTCCATAATATACGGCTTGCTCGGCCTTGAGCTGTTTGTACGCACCATCGGACTGGGAAGGAGTCTATTAGCAGGCGCTTGCACCATGGCTCTCCTTATCCTTCCCATTGTAATCATGGCCTCGCGTGAGGCCCTGCGGACTGTTCCACTTTCGATCCGCGAGGGAGCCTATGCGCTGGGAGCGACACGCTGGCAAACCGTGCGCCAAGTAGTATTGCCGGTGGCATTTCCGGGAATTCTAACTGGTGCTATTCTGTCTGTTTCACGGGCAATTGGAGAGGCTGCTCCCTTGTTAGTCGTGGGCGCATTGGCTTACATAGCCTTCCTGCCCGATGGAATTCATTCGCCTTTTACCGTGTTGCCGATTCAAATATTTAACTGGGTTTCTCGCCCGCAGCGAGAATTCCTGAATAATGCGGCCGCGGGTATCATGGTATTGCTGCTTACAATGCTAGTGCTCAATGGATTGGCCATCTACCTACGCAACCGCCTCCAGAAGAGGAGGGATTGGTGATATCATTGACTATCAAAATGAACTCGATATCGGCTGCAACAGCGAAGAAAGCAGTGAAATCGCCTGTAGTCTCAACCTTGTCGCCAAAGCATCCCTTACCGGAGGAAAGCTCTCTTAGTGCCAAATTTTCCATCGAAAACCTATCGGCCTGGTTTGGTAAACAGCAGGCTATTCGCTCAATCAGTATGGATATTTCCGAGAAGCAGGTAACCGCTATCATCGGTCCCTCGGGCTGCGGTAAATCCACCTTTATACGCTGTCTCAACAGGATGCACGAACTGGTTCCCGGAGCGAGAGTAGAAGGCCTTGTCAAACTCGATGGTGGCGATATATACGATAGAGGAGTGGATCCGGTGCTCCTTCGCCGGCGGGTTGGTATGGTGTTCCAGAAGCCGAATCCGTTTCCGACAATGTCCGTTCGGGAAAACGTGCTGGCCGGACTCAAGCTTACGAAATCCGAGCGGATAAAACAGGCTCCCGAGATTGTTGAACGCGCCCTGCAGCAGGGGGCTCTCTGGGGGGAGGTTAAGGATCGTCTTGATGAGCCGGGCGCCGGTCTTTCGGGTGGACAGCAGCAACGACTCTGCATCGCGCGTGCTTTGGCCGTCGAACCGGATGTGCTGCTGATGGACGAGCCTTGCTCAGCGTTGGATCCTATCGCCACCGCACGGATAGAGGACTTAATCCACGGCTTGGTAGAACGCTATACCATAATAATAGTTACTCACAACATGCAGCAAGCGGCGCGAGTTTCCAACAGCACCGCATTCTTTCTGCTGGGTGAGCTTGTCGAGTCTGGTGAGACAAACCAGTTGTTTACCGCTCCAAAGGACAGGCGTACGGAAGACTACATTACCGGAAAGTTTGGATAGCGGGGTTTCAATGATTGGGAGGGCATGGTTATGAGGAAATCACACACGGATAGGATGTATGAGACGGAGCTGAGCCAACTTCGCGAGATAATCCTGCTAATGGCCGGAAAGGTGGAAAAAATGATCGCGCAATCGGTTAAGGCCCTCGTGGAACGCAATATAGAGCTGGCTGAGAAAACCATCGAAATGGATCATCAGGTAAATTATGATGAAATTTTGTCCGACGAGCTTTGTTTGATTATACTGGCAAAACGGCAACCCATGGCTCTAGACCTTCGTTTTATTACCCTGGCCCTGAAGATGGTTACCGACCTGGAGCGCATCGGAGATTTGGCGGTAAACATAGCCGAACGAGTCTCGGATTTGGGCTCGGAACTGCCACCCATATCCTACGTCGATATCCAACGGATGGCTTCGATTGGCCAATCAATGATTCGGGATGCAATTGACGCGTTTGTTGCGGGAGACGTCGAAAAGGCGCAGGATGTTGTTGATCGGGACGACGAGGTGGATGAGCTTTATACGCGGGTTTTCCGCGAGTTGCTGGATATGATGAAGGATGAAGCCAACGTGGAGCACGGAATGCATATCCAATCGGTGGCCAAGGTACTCGAACGCATGGCCGATCACTGTACCAATCTCGCGGAGCAGGTAATCTTCATGGTGAAGGGTAAGGATATCAGGCATATAGGCAAGCTCGGCGAGGCTTAGAAATACGGAATGTGGGCCGCGGCCAAGGTTGTGTGCGAGGTGAGAACCCGATTGACTCTTCAGATTTTTTCCGGTAGTTTGTGCCCCACACTCTGAACTTCAGAGCTTTCATGATTCATGTGAACTACCTCTCGCGGTAGTGCACACCCCCGTTGCTGCTTCCACGAATTCGAGGCTGCCTGGATTGGCATGGATTGTTTTTCAACCCTTGCACAGATACAAGAGCACATCGCCCATCAATTGATTGATCGCGGCGCAGCACTTCAGACTATGCGACAAAATTTCCTCTTCGCACTGCACATAGGGAGATGTAACCAGCTCATTCCTGCAATTGGAAACCAGTTCCCGCGCCGATTCCGGCGTCGTTTCCAGGTGAAACTGAAGCCCGATAACGGATTTACCAATTTGAAAAGCCTGGTTTCGACACCCTCTGCTTTCCGCGATTCGTATTGCTCCGGGTGGCAGGCTAAGGGTTTCGCTGTGCCAGTGGAAAACCTCGGTAGATTCCGGAAAAACAAAGGTGGTATTCGGCTTTGTGGCCACGGACCGAACGGGAAACCATCCAATCTCTTTTACGGGATTCGGAGAAATAATTCCACCCATGGCGCTTGCTATAAGCTGTGCGCCTAGGCAAACACCCAGCACGGGCTTGCCGGATTCAATAACCCCGCGAAGAAATTTCTTTTCCAAGGTGAGCCAGGGGAATTCTTCTTCATCATTGGCGCTCATGGAGCCGCCCATAAGCACCAATAGATCGATTTTATCCGGAGAAGGCAGTTCCGCCGATTCATGGAATTTGGTAGAGCTTATTTCATAGTCGGCATTCTGAAGCCAGGCCTCGATGCTGCCGAGCCCTTCAAACGGCACATGCTGTAAGTAGTGCGCACGCATCTACTCTCCTTTCTCTGCCGGGGAATGCGAATGCTTACCCTACCGCGTTAGTTCTATGATTAGTTTTTCAAAATCGGGATATAGTTCGACAAGTTTATCTCGCTTGCCGGCCTCGTAATCCTGAAAACTGAAGCCCGGCGCAACTGTTACTCCTAAAAGAGCAAAGCTACCTCCCGGAATTAGTTTCGAACCCTGCCATGTTCCACCTTTCACAACATGCTGTAGCTTCATATTTCCGAATATATCTTGACCCAATCGCAGCACTCTGCCCCGGCCGTCTTTGCCTAGTTCGAGAAGCTCGATCGGATCTCCCAGATAGAAGTGGAAAATTTCGTCGCTGGGTAGTCGGTGCAGCGCTGAAAAGGTGTCGGGAGTGAGTAAGTAATATATTGCCGTGCCGGCAGACCTGGTTCCATCATAGGGGGGAGATACTATATCAGCGGGAAGCTCAATCGGAGATTTGTAGGTTTCAACATAGAATCCTCCCTCTTCAGGTAATGGTTGAAGCTTAAGTGCTTTGATTATTTCTTCCGGTTTCAATATCTGCTCACTTCTTTGCCGCGGCTGAATGCCGCTGCTCTATGTATTTCGAACCGCGATGAAAACACCAAACAGTTTATGGGATAGCTACAGGCACGTCTTCTGATGCTCATTGCCGTGAAAACAATCCACCGGGAGCCGGATTTAGATCGCCATACTCATACTGCTACTGGCAGCAACCGGAGCTCTTCCCCACTATAGAGCCATATCCCGGTGGATCTACAAAAAGGTTAGCTCATGATTTTTTATTTTGCAATAGCCCCACCTAAATTTTTCGCTTCCGGCGTAGATTTGCAGGAGCAAATTAGCTGAAGCCAACCCTCTTTGGCGCAATAATGGTCTATTATCCACAACTCAGAATTTTTGGTAAGTTCACCTAAACAACGATTAAATCGAGTTGCAGTTCGGAAACCCGGTTATCCTCGCGGGGAGCGGTGGATTCTGTATGCCGCGAAGAGATGCCACGCGAGTCCCAGGGCTATTAGGCCGAGGCCAACGATCCATGTCATCGGCTCAACCCAGAAGGCCAGACCCAGGCAGCTCAAGAGACCAAGAAGTGGGATAATACGTGGAACGCGTCGCTGTTTGACGGGAAGCCTCAGCGCCGACAGATTTGTTAGCGCATAGTAAACCAGCACGGTGAAGGCGCTGAAAGACCAGGTTATGCTGACGTTGTCTATGAGAACGAATCCGGTTACCAGCACTCCTGTTAGGATAACCGCTCGTCTCGGCGACTTTCGCCGATAATCCACGTGTGCGAGCCAATTCGGCAAATCTCGCCGGCGTCCCATGGCGAGCATAACACGCGATAGGCCGAGCAGTAGATTGAGCAGCACGCCGGCCATGGCCGTAACAGCCGCTCCCGCGACAAGCAGTCCAATCCAGGGAACAGTAAGGCTTCCAGCCGCGGCTTCGAGCGGTGCGGCTGCCGCCTGAGTAGCCTCAAAGAGGGCATCCGCGCCAATGACACCCACGGAAACCGCCGCTACGGAGATGTAGAGAATCATGGTTACGATCAGGGTGGTGAGAATTGCCCAAGGAATATTCCGCGCGGGATTTCGAATCTCTTCTCCCAGGGTGGCGATACGACCGTATCCGGTATAGGCCACGGACACATGTAGCAGCGAGCCGGCGCCATCTGCATCGAGGAAGGGAAGGAATCGCGATGCGCCGTTTGCAATGGCTACCGGGGCGCCGACAAGAACGAACACGGCAAGGACGAGCAGGGTGAATGAAACTATTATCGCATTGGCGCGATTGCTGTGCTGCATACCCCCCGCGACTACGGCGGTGAGCAAGACAACAATTGCGATGGCCGGCAGAATGCGGGCAATCTTCCCTTCAGCTCCTAATCCGGCGAGCACATATCCCGAAAAACCCAGTGCTGCTGTTGCGGCCGATGCCGTCTTGGCACATAGGAACATCCATCCGGCGGTGAAGCCGAGAGTCGGATGGAGATAACGGTATCCATACTCATATGTACCGCCGCTCACCGGATGGCTTGCGGCAAGCTGGGCGCTAGAGAGACCGTTGAAGGCAGCAACGATGGCCGCCAACGCCACGGCCGGAACAACGGAGGGACCAGCCACGCCTGCGGCAATGCCGATGCTGACGAAGATACCAGTACCTAGAATGGAGCCCAGCCCCATGAGCACGGCGCCGGGCACTTCAACTGTTCGATTCAGAGAAGCGCTTCGATGATGGAGAGAGCTGTCTCCCTTACCGGAACTATAACTACTCAACCTGGCCGCTCCCTTCTATTATGAGTCCGGCAGGACCTAAATGGCCAATACCGTCAAGAAGAACAGATTTGCACCGGTGAGGTGAGGCATTAAATTTCCGGTTGAAACACGGCTATCTTGACTCCAAATAGGATTTGTACGAGTTCAATAGGTTTTTTCCCACATCGGAGCCGGCAAATTTTCGATAGAAGAATCCGAAGAGCCCCTTCGCCTTGACAACGTTTATAACCGTGCGGTGTCTAAGTCCCGTTCGGGTGGCCGTGAACTCGTCCAAGAGGTGCGTCTTTATGCTGATTATCTTTCCGGCCAGGAATTCTTCGTCGAATTCAATAAGCACGCTCTCCTTCTCGATTCGTTTAACGATATTGGTCCGTTTTATAACGCATTCCTTGGACTTGATGGTTATCCAATTATCGCCCTGATCCTCCAGTTCAACTTGAGAGATATCTGGTATGAAGCTGATCATCCCAGCATAATGCTTACCTAGGTCTTTGATATCTTCCTTCACGCGTTCGAGGCTGCATTCGATTTCGTTAGAACCATCAAACCAGGCTTTCATGTTTTTCCTTCTACAACTTTATTCTCTTAGTATTTTCGGTTCGGCCAATGCGTAAATCAAATCTCAGCGCGGCCTAATTGCGCGAAGCCGCGAATCTTGTTCACACCTCCGTTTGCCTTTCTCCTCTTCCTCGCGTGGCTTTGATCGAGGAGGGAGCATAATCCCCAGGCGCGATGAGGATTGCGGCAAACTTCCATCCGGCGGTATATGCCGGTGCGGCTATGATTTACCGGCATCTGGTTTTCGGATTGGTCAGTTCCCGAGGTTTCCCGCCTCGGTTTCTTCAATTTCGCTGCCTCGTTGAATCGCTTCTCCCGGAGAGTCGTGTTCCGGCGCTCAGTTTATCCGCCGGGAACATAGACCGCCGCCGCGATAAGCCGCTTGATATCACGAAGTCCCACTTTGCCTTTGTAGAAACGAGCGTTGTTATTGGCCCGAATAAGAGCCTCATAGAGCGCCTCGGGATTCGCTGTTGCCACCATTGCCGCGCTGGTAAAGCCCGCGGCGGTCAGCACCCTTGCAAAGGTAGGGCTAACCCACTGGATGCGTGAGAGATCGGAGAGCGCCAGGAATTCCGGCAGATCTTCCTTTTTGAGCCCCGCTTTCTTGGCAAGCTCGTCGATGCCGGACTGGGCTGCCTCATATAGTTGTTGGGTGTTCCTAATACCGGCCCGATCCAGCTTGGCTACCGTTTCCCTGTTCAACCAATCAAAAACCTTCAGTAGTGGCGGTTTGGGAAAGAAACCTTCTATCACGCGCCGAAGTAGCACTAGATAGTTGGAATCTATTCCGGAATCCTCGGCAAGAGATGTGAGTGTCCTCTTTGTTTTCAGTCGGATTCTTAAATTGGCGAGAGATTTAACCCCTGCTTTTTTGAGTGTATCCATCTTCCCCGTCAGATTGTCGAGCAGGGGTAGGAGGCTTGGGATTAGGTCTGTCGCCTCAAGCCGCTCTCGTAGGTAATCGAGGTTTGTTGAATCTTCATTAACGAAGTAGCTCATGCCTAGTTCCAGAAATCCGATGCTATCTCAATCAGGTTGCCCTCGGGATCGGCTACCATGGCGGAGCGCAGCTTCCAGGGTTCGTTACGAGGGGCGTAGATGCTTGTGGCTTCCCGCCTTGTTATGCGCTCAAAAAAAGCATCGACGTTTTCTTTCGCACCCACGTTGATTACCAGCTCGAAACTGCCGTTCAAACCCTTTGGATATCCGAGTTCCCGTCCAAGCAGTTCGGGTAGCTTTGAGCGCTCGTACATGGCGAAGCGAATTCCCTCATGCTTGAATTCCGCATAGGGTCCTTCTCCGTTCCAGTCTATTTCCAAGCCGAGCGTCTTCTGATAGAAGTTTACCATCTTTGTTAGGTTTTCCACAAACAGAGTGATCATATTGAATCTGGTTTTCACCGACTTACCTCCGCGATTCTCTTCTAAGGCAAATTTGTTCGAGACCGAGTTGGTTGTCAACTCAAGGCTGCCGTTCGAATCGCTTGGGTATGAGGCTCGATGTAGTACTAGGTGTTTTTTCGCTAGTTTGCCGGCAGGCGAGGCAGCAGCCTACCTGATTGGAGTGAACGATTCTGATGTGTTGAACGTGTGGAAGGCGCAGTGCTTCTTGGGGCTAAGGCTATAGATGATTCTGATGGGGCATCGATACTTATCTCTCTTCAGTTCTCAAGAAGCTGCTTTTCGGGCATCTCCCGAACTCGGCCCGTGAACTTGAGAATGCCGGCTATCGGCTCAAAAATTTCCGCTCTTACCCACCGAGTACTGATTTGGGGTTGCGAGTGCTCTGGTACTAGCCATGACTATCGAATAAAATGCATTTCGGAATGTATCTGTTGTACGAATCATAGATGCGGCATCGGTTGCACGTTGAGTATTTCGAGTTAGTGCCTGCCGCTATCAGAGAACAGTTCGATCGAAGGAGTTTGTATGACAGGCAAACGCGTTTTTGCATTCATCGGCCATCCGGGCTGGGAGAGCCTTTGCGCTAGTCTTGTTTCCGCCTATCTCGATGGCGTAAAAGAGGGTGGACACGAAGTTAGAAGTCTCAACTTGGCTGCTATGAATTTCGATCCCAACCTCGAGGGGGGGCGTTACCGAACAGCCGCGCCGCTTGAGGTGGATTTGCAAACCTTTTTGGATAATCTTCAATGGTGCGAGCACTTTGTTCTGGGCCACCCGCTCTGGTGGGGTGGTTTTCCAGCTAGGCTTAAGGGGGTTTTCGATCGAGCCTTATTGCCCGGTGCTGTCTATGATTCATCTGGTAAGAGACTGCTTCCGAGGCCCTTGCTCAAAGGGCGCTCAACTAGAGTCTTGATTACCGCGGATACGCCGGGCTTTTTCCTGCGTCTAGCCTATGGCAATGCTATTTTGAAACAAACCGATAGACAGGTATTCAGGATTTGCGGAATGAAGCCCAACCGCTTCAGTGTGTTTTCTCCGGTTAAGACATCCACTGATGAAAAGCGTAAATCTTGGCTGAATACGGCCCGTGAACTTGGTTGCAAGGATGTGTAATCGCGGCAAACCTCAGAGAATTTGGACGCATTGGCGGCCTGATAAATTATCAAAGGAGACTGCTCCTACTCGGTACACCATTGTCTACTAACTCTCCGGCACCGGCTATCGGCTCGTGATGGTGTAGGTGCTTCTCAACCGAGAGAGCTGCCATCGAAGAGGTGTTGACTTCGTACAAAGGATTATCGGGGACTGGAGTTGCCGCAAGCCGGCCATTCACGCTGTTTCGAGTCTACCCACTTAAGAACGCGGAGAACGCGCAGCGTGTTCATCCGGCTGGGCTCGCGCCCTCCTTCGATACGGAAGTACTCCTTTCCGGTGTGCCAATTCTGCGCCCGCCACTTCCCATCCCTGGTTCGAGCGGAGCTTAGCACGTCCACGGCGTCGTCGAGGCGATCGTCCCACCTCGCGTCGACTGCCCTGAAGTGCTCCAGTCCGCGTAGCACATCGAAGTACCAGCGTGGAGGAAACGAGAGCCTCGAGAAGCTTGGGCGCACAATTTCTCCGGTGCTCTCGGATCGGTACAGCCGATGCCTGAGGAAGTACTCGCGGCCGCTGGATGCTGCTCTTTGCAGCTTCGAATCGCCTCCGCGAACCGATGTGAACGCGGCCAGTCCCTCTAGTGTACTGATGGTGCTGTGAAACGACGAATGCCGTGCCCGTGCACTCTGGCAATTCCACCCGCCGTCGGCCAGCTGCTCTCCGACCAACCATTCCGCCATTCGCTCACACTGTTCGTTCCCGCCGAAGCCGAAGTAACAGGCCATCGAAAGCAGCATGGCCGTAACGCAGGTGTCCGTCCGCCCGGTGTTCCAGAGACTTACACCGCCTCCCTTGCTTACGCCTTTGTCTAGTAGCAGGCGACAACTCAACCTCGCGTCATGGTGCTTTGGCTGCAGGCCCAGTTGTGTTAGCAAGCGAAGCGTGTAGAAGGTAGATGTCCACTTCGGCTGGTAGAGTCCTCCGCCCCAGCGGCCATCGGCGGATCGATGCGACAAGAGGCATGCTCCCCAGCCTTCGCGGGCAACCCTGCGACGCGTTCTAGTCCATGTGGCCTCGGCGCGGCCCAGGAGGTCTCGCTGAACCTGCCATACCACCGAAGGGTCTCCCTCGATTAGCCAGTCCGTTACATCCTTGGATAGGTGTCCCAGCTCAATCACGGACGCATCCTCCCAGCTCGCATTCATCTTTCCGGTATTTTCTCTTCAATGGCGACAACCAAGTTTTTCCCTGCTCTTGAAGTAGAAAGCGCTCCCGACTACCTTCGCTCGCGTGTAGAGTTTATCGATCGTGGTAGCGAAGAAGACTTTCTCGCGGATTACCGGAAGACTCGCATCTTGTCTACTTGCTGTTTCGCATATTGAAAGCATACGAGTTGGTTGGTATGTGTCAATAGACGGAAGATATTCGGAAGTTTTCGTAAACAGTCGTTTCTCCCGGTAGTGGTGTTCCCGATTGCTAAGACGCGGCCATCTTGTGGGGATACGTGCCAGTTAGCTGAGCTAACCAGGGCCTTGGAGTAAAATCGAAGGGCTTTGCAAGACATCTAAGGCGTCTATCTGATATGCGGGCGAAATTCTTTCGGCCTGCTTCCAGCCACGCGAGAAGCTCTCGATTTTTTTGAGGACAGCGCTCCTCTAGGCGGCTAATTGTTCGCGGAGGATGGTTCCCGAAATCTCCCCTGGATTCCGAGTGCATGGATTTTCGAAGCTTCTCACATGGTAGAGCTAATTTGCCAAGCAGCCACTGGCACTTCCTCTTGAACAGGTACAACGACGCCGTCTTGGTATAGCCGATTCCCCTGTTCAATTTGCGGAGCAGCTCTTTTGTCGGCCTCGTTTCCTTACCTGGGAGCTAATCATCGAGCCTGTTCTCGATGGCACGGGAGGCTATCGCCGATTCCCTGGATTACGCCGATGGGCTCGTAGTCGGAGTCGGTAGAGGCAAGGCCGGTGTCGCCGTGCTTGCTGTTCACGGCTGGGATGTCCTCTATCTTCAAGTAGCGCTTCGAGATGAGGCCGGCGTAGAGGAAGATTGGCAAATCGAGAGTACTTGGGGGTTGGGAATGCCGGCTTCGTGGCTCAAGCCATGGAAGACCCTCTCGGTTTTTTCGCTGTGAACCTTATGCCGGTTCGCGAAGGCAATTACATCGTTCTTCTTGGCGAAGAATCGCTTTGCGCCGCGGTTGTTATCCATGTGCACAACTAGGGGAACATGTGTCCACTCCGTCTCGATAACCATTTATGCCATTGCCCGCTAGGGTGCTGACATTCCCATTTGCCGTTATCTTCCGGATGCGGTTGTTGCCACTATCTGCCACATAGACATTGCCGGATGAATCCATGGCCACGCCACTTGGCCGAGCGAACTGTGCCGAGGCGCGGGCCATCCAAGGCCAGCGCTAAGCGCCGGCCTTGGTGCCCAAGTTCGCCGCTGAATTCGAGTGTATCCAGTAGCTTCCCTAAGGCACCCTGTACTCCAACTTCCGGATGCGGTTGTTGCCCGAATCCGCCACATAGACATTGCCGGCCGAATCCACGGCCACGCCATAGGGGTAATGGAACTGTGCCGCGGTGCTGGTGCCATCCCTATGACCCCTCGTGCCACTGCCGGCTATGGTGCTCACTACTCCATTTGCCGTTATCTTCCGGATGCGATGGTTTTCCCTATCCGCCACATAGACATTGCCGGCTGAATCAACTGCCGCGCCACTTGGTCGATTGAACTGTGCCGCTGTGCCTCTGCCATTCGCAGAACCCGGCGTGCCACTGCCGAATGGGGAGCTTACCCTTCTTGCTGCCGTTATCTTCCGGATGCGGTGGTTACCCCAATCCGCCACATAGACATTGTCGGATGTATCCACGGCCACGCCGGAGGGGATGCTGAACTGTGCCGCGGCGCCTCTGCCATTCTCAAAACCCCACGTGCTGCCGGCTAGGGTTTCTACATCTCCTACATTGTCATTTGAATCTATTGTAATCTTCCGGATGCTATGGTTGAGTGAATCCGCCACATAGACATTGTTGGCTGAATCAACGGCCACGCCACGGGGGTCGTGGAACTTTGCCGCGGCGCCTCTGCCATTCTCAAAACCCCACGTGCTGCCGGCTAGGGTTTCTACATCTCCTACATTGTCATTTGAATCTATTGTAATCTTCCGGATGCGTTGGTTTCTCGAATCCGCCACATAGACATAGGTTTTGCCGGAGGGTTTATGCTGATACACGGCCACGTCGGAGGGCAGTTTGAACTGTGCTACGGCGCCTCTGCCATTCTCAAAACCCCACGTGCTGCCGGCTAGGGTGCTCACCACTCCATTTGCCGTTATCTTCCGGATGCGATGATTTTCCCTATCCGCCACATAGATATTGCCGGATGAATCCACGGCCACGCCACGGGGGTCGTGGAACTGTGCCGAGGTGCCTCTGCCATTCGCAAAACCAGCCACGCCTGTGCCGGCTAGGGTGGTCACCACCCATGCCCTGCTCGGGGAAGAGGTAGAAGGCTTGCAGGATGCCAGGAGTGCCACCATGCCTAGAATCAGGATACTGTATCTATAGAATCGTATTTTCATTTTTTTGCTCCAACTTAGAATTTACTCTTACATTATACACACATTCGCGGAAAACGACAATTCTGCAATCACAGATAATCGGAGCCCATCCCCAGCCCAGGGGAGCCGAAAAGGCTAATCAAGCGTAGTACCAGGCAGGCTGCGAGTCCGGCAACCTGCATTGAGCTGGGCTGGGCATGCATCTTACCTGGGGCCCCTGCTGTTAACCCGGCCATTCGGATTGGCAAGTGAACCTGGCCATATACGCCTATCGCGGGTGTAGTGGGAATCGGCAGTTTTGGCTGGGCTCATGCGGATAGTATCCGATATCGGCCGGCCCTGCCCGGCGGGTGGTTTCCGATTATTTCTTACGAACCCACCTTTTCCGTATTCAATGGAGGCTGTGGCAGCCGGTATTAGCGCCGCATCTATCCGGCCTTAGTCTCTAAGCCGTAGGCGGGAAATCACAGATGCCGGTTGGCAATTATGGGCTAAGCCCTGAACTCCGTGGCCTCGATGTGGGCGGTGTCCACTCCTTATTTTCCGTGCGGACTGCAATAGCAATGTCCGGCCTTGAGTTCGCTGAGAATCTGCCGTGGGGATGGTTGAGCCATCCACCGTGAACTCATCGGAATCGCGGCTCCCGAGAGCATCCGGATATGACCGGGTTCTCCCCCCGGCACATCGAGCTTCTGGATAAGGCGCGTATTGTCTTGTTCGGGGTGTTTTAAAGGGTTCGTCGCTCAGGATTTTTTTAATTAGCCGCGGAGGAGTCAAGTCGTTGCTCGCTGACGTCGAGATTCTGGAGCGACGCAAACTCCATCAGCCGTGAGAATTTTTTGTCATCGTGGCGACACAACCACACCTCCCATCAGATGCTCTCGTTCTCTCTTGGGTAGGCATCAGGATCGTCCATTCATAGGCTGCGAAACTTTGCGAGACGCAGCATCTCGACCGGATCGATCATGTCCTCGTGCCGGTGTTCGCTCGTATTCTTGGGCGCCGTCTGAGTTGTCCATTTCAAGGAATTGCAAGGAAGAGTTTAGCACACGTCGAATTTCGCCGAAGGCATCAAACCTGTCGAATAGGTAAACGCCGCGTGTTGCTTGAATGGCATCGAAAACTAGTCGTAGCTTGGCAGCGTTCTCGCCCATGTACTTGGTGATGAGGTTGTCGAGCTGAATGGTGAACAACGACAGGCCGAGCTCTCCGGCCAGGGCTGGCATCTGGCCTGGGGATCTCGCGGGTTGGTATTACCCTGGATATGTGCCCGGATGTCGAAACGGGCTATTTTTTCATTTGACATTCGAGGTGTCAGTCTCTTCTCTGATCTTTTCGTAGACTTCCCTGAGGAAATGATTGCTGACCGCCTCCCGGAATTGTTCCTCGTTCATGAATTTTGCTGTAATCTCTTCATTCTGGTTCATTCGGTCTATGAAGAGTTCCACCAAAGGCTTACGAAAGACAAAACCGAAGTTTTCCATCGTGTTAGCGAGCGCTGCCTGGCGGAGGCTACTATCCGATATCGCGTCCTCCCGGATCGATTCGAAGAATAGCTGGTCACCCGCTTGGAAATTCGTCCCGAACTGCTCGTTGAGAATATCAATCAGCTTGGACAGTTCAATCTCATCTCCCCTAACAACTCCCGTTCCAACTGATGTTGGACCTGAAACCTCGTAGCGAGCGTCGGATTCCATCACGATTGATTCTTCGCCGATTTTTTGCAGGCGGTAATATTCCAGAGCCACATCGTCATTGAAGTTGTAGACTGGGCCCCGGTCACCCTTGGGCAGCTTGGTCAGCAGGAAACGGATGTACGAGTAGAGTTTTTCGAGGTCGGTGTCCTGGAAAGGGATTATTTGCGACATGAAGGAATAAAGATTCCTGTAAGCCACGAGCGTTTTGCGAAATTCTTCCCGGACATCCTCATCCAGATTGTTATAGCGTCCTACCGCCGGATCGATACAGGAATTCATTCGGGCATGATCCGTAGCCGTTTGCTTCGGCTTGGGCTTATAAAAAACCCTGCAGAACTCCTCCACCTCGTTCTTGTAATAAACTTGGTGGCCGTCGAGCTTGGCCTGCAGCTCATATAACTGCTGGGACTTAGCACGCTCACCGATAAGCGTCTGCTCATAGTAGGGCTGAAAGGCCTCGAGAATTTCATTCGGTTTATTTACGAAATCCAGAACAAAGGTATCCTCCTTGCCTAAATGCGTCCGATTGAGACGCGAAAGCGTCTGCACGGCCTGAATGCCTGACAGACGCTTGTCCACATACATCGTGTGAAGAAGGGGTTGATCAAAACCGGTCTGATATTTCTCCGCAACGAGTAGCACCTGGTATTCCTCTGTTCCGAACCGTTCAGGCAGTTCCTTTTCCTTGATGCGCTTGATCCGAGCGTCCACGTTCATGCCGGATTCCGTATATTCGACATCTGCTATGTCAGGGTCGATCACAGTTCCGGAAAAAGCCACCAGCGTTTTGATGCCAGTATATCCTTTACCCTCAATGTACTTGTCGAAGGCCTGTTTGTATCTAACCGCGTGAAGACGGCTGGAGGTTACCACCATGGCCTTAGCCTTGCCGTCTATCTTGCGCATTGTGTGGCGCCGGAAATGCTCAACTATAACCTCGGTCTTCTGCGCAATATTGTGCGGATGTAGGCTCATGAATCGCGCCAGCGCCTGCGCGGCCTTGCATTTTTCCACCTGTGGATCATCCTCGATTGATTTGATCAGTCGGTAATATCTGTTGTATGTTGTGTAATTCTGGAGAACGTCGAGAATGAACCCCTCATCAATGGCCTGCCGCATGCTGTAGAGATGAAAGGGCTTTGGCTTACCGTCCGCACCGGGAGTGCCGAAGACTTCCAGGGTTTTGTATTTGGGTGTCGCGGTGAAGGCGAAGAAGCTGATGTTGGGTTGATGCCCGCGCCTTGCCATGGTCTTCAAAATTTCCTCCTCATAATCCGGGAGCCTCCCCTCCTCGGCTTTTACCTTGGCCTCTTCCTTGATGGCTACGCCGGCGAGCACTCCCTTCAGTTCGGTTGCCGTCTCGCCTCCTTGGGAGCTGTGGGCCTCGTCAACAACCACCGCGTATCGGCGCTTGGGCAAATCACCCATTTTCTCGGTGACGAAAGGAAACTTCTGGAGTGTGGTAATCACAATCGGCACACCGGCCCCGAGGGCCTCTGCCAATTGGGTCGAGTTGATGTCTATCTTTTGTACCACGCCCTGCTTGTGTTCAAACTGGTAAATGGTGTTCTGCAGCTGCTGGTCGAGAACAACCCTATCGGTGACCACGATGATAGAATCAAAAACCTTCTCGTCATTTTCGGTGTAAAGACTCGCAAGCCGATGGGCCAGCCAGGCAATGGAGTTGGACTTCCCGCTGCCAGCGGAGTGCTGGATTAGGTAATTAGTTCCAGTGCCGCGTTCGCGTGCGTCCGCTACAAGTTTCCTCACGCAATCAAGTTGGTGATAGCGAGGAAATATCATGGTTTCTTTCTTGTTTCGCTTGCTATCGAGCTTCTTTTCTTCAACCTGCAGATGAATGAACCGTGCAAGAATATCCAGGAAACTATCACGTTCCAGCACTTCTTCCCATAGATAGGCGGTCTTGTAACCGGCGGGATTTTCCGGATTGCCCGCGCCGCTGGCACAGCCCATATTGAAGGGCAGAAATCGCGTGTCCTTGCCTAAAAGGCGAGTGGTCATATAGACCTCGTCGGTGTCCACCGCGAAATGAACAAGAGTGCGCATTCTGAACTGAAAGATCAGGTCTGACGGATCGCGATCGTTCCTGTATTGTGCGATCGCATGCCGCCAGTTTTGGGCGGTCATAGGATTTTTCAGTTCCAGCGTGGCAACTGGAATGCCGTTGATGGCCAAGGTAATATCAAGGGTTTTGAGATGCTTGGCCGAGTAGCAGAGCTGGCGTGCAATGCTGAGATGGTTGGCGGCATAAAGCTTCTGGGTGTCGGGGTTCATTCCACTGGCCGGGGCGAAATAGGCCATCCGAAACTGCCTGCCGAAACATTTGAACCCGTGCCGCAGGACCGAGAGGCATCCTTCATGACTGGAATTAAGCGCACGGCACAGATCATCTATTAGCGTCTCTTCGGCCTTTTCCTTTTGGAGGTTGGCAAGGTAGGCCCATTCCTTGGGCTGTGTTTTTTGGACGAACGCAATCACGTCGCCGACGAACAGACCACGTTCTGTATCGAAGTTGTCCCTGTTGCCTTCTTCATATCCACCGGCTGTGGTCAGGTGTTGTACTATGGCATCCTCGAAAATCTCTTCCGTATGTTGGCCGGGCATCAGGAAACCTTCTCGCGAACATCTATCTTACCCGTGACGGCGGCTGAAATGATGGATGCGCGGTACTCATGAAGCGCTTCGATTGAATCTTCAATTTTTTTCTGAAGAACATCGTAGTGTCCCGTTTCCTTACTTATGGAAGTGATTATATGTCGCTGCTCTTCAATAGGAGGGCAAGGAAGGCGAATCTCGAAAAAATCCTCCGGATATAGACGGAAGCGTGAAGACCAGACTCCCTTGGAGTGGCAGATAACTTCCGCAAGGAACCTACCAGTTCTAAACAGGTAATCATAGAACCATGCTTCGCATTTATTGTCACGCAGGCGATAGACGTTATAGTCTGGGCTCACTATTCCGGCTTCCGGAGTGTTGCCTATCGCACCCATCCAAGCCCACATGGTATTAATAACCAAATCACCAGATTCACATTTTTTATATCCCTCCAATGACTCGGCCATGAACATGTTCACGTTCTTTTCTGATCGACGAGTTACTCCAGTGATATGCGACACTGTAAGAAGCTCTTCCTCGCCAATCATCGAACGTTCATCGATTTGCTGAAACAGAACTTTTGCCCTACAGACTTGCCAGTGTTTCGGAATCTCGCCCAACCATTCGATGCCGGAGTCCTTCATCTTGGCATTAGGATCGAGTCCTTTGGTAACGGCGTGGCTGATGAGAGCGACTCGTTTTTCCCGGAGAAGTTCAATCTGCTTCTTCTTTTTTTCAATCAGTACGTTGATACACGCGGTTCTCCTGTTGAGAAAGGTGACAATGGAACGCTGCTCGTCTTTCGGGGGAACGACAAAAAGGCCATTGTCCAGATCATAATTTCCGAGATGATAATAGATAACGCCCGTCGCCGATATCCTAAATTGGTCGTTGATGCCACTACAGCAGAACGCTCTGAAAAGGTACTCGCCGTTTGCGCGTTTAGAATCGGGCCTGATTTGCGCGAGGTTATATCCACAAAGGACGTTCGGCATATCATCAGGAACATAAGCAGGTACTGCGATGTTATCCCTTGTTCCTGAATCCTTTGTTATGATTACATCTCCTGAACGCAGTGTGAATTTGGCCATCTCAGCCGATGTTGCGGTGGCTTTCATAAGGTCCAGTTCCTCATTGATGTAATCGTTGTAGTAAGCATCAACGTAATTACAAAGGCGAACGGATGCTTCTTCTTCTTTGGTATGCTTATCGACGTTACTGAAGTTCACTCTGGCTATATATTTCAGTTTGAGCGCCTCCCAATGTGATGGCATTTCTCTAATCCATTCAATTGGGCAGCATTTATAATTAGGATATCGCCGTATTTTCATTCGGTTACCTCCGCAAGTAAATCGGCAATCTCTTTTTCGATTTTTCTAAGTTCGGTCTCAATCTCTTCAAGCTTTCTCGGCGGCGTGTATTCGTAAAAATAACGGTTAAACCTGATAACATATCCAACTTTTGTCTTGGATTCGTCCACCCAGGCATCAGGCATGTAAGGTAGTACCTCGCGCTTCATGTACTCATCCACCTCATCCTTGAGCGGTACATTTTCGTAGTCGCGCAACTCTGGATCGGGTTCTGGATTTCCCTTGGCATCAGTGCAAACCTTGGCCGTCTCGTCCCGTTCTGCTAGGGCCATAAGGATTGCCCTAAAAAGTGCGGCGGGAACCTTGATACCATCTTTCTTGAAGGCGTATCTCAAACGTTTTGAGAACTCGTCGCGATCCTTAACAATGCCGAGCGACATGAGCGACTCAACAGCGGTTGTAATGCCCTCTTGAAGCCTACGACCTACTTCTATCTCTGCTTTGGCAGCCTTTGTGTCCTTGCGTTTTTTACTAATGGCAAGGTTTGTGAAGGCTTTGGTCTTTTTGAGTTTCGCGATACGATCTTTCTCCACAGCAAAGCTGAGTCGAAGTGGATGCTCGACCGTGATGCGACGGTAGCCTAAGTCCTCGTTGTCGAGTATTCGGATATGCTCGCCTTCCCTAAAAGTACCGTAACGCCGTGCAATGTCGTCGCGTTGGTCGTCGCATATTTCATGGCGCTTATTGCCGAGGGGCTTACTCATCTTCTTGAAGAAGCCGGTGCCGTTTACCAGTTGAATCCTGCCTTTGCGGTCTTGCTCTTTCCTGTTGGTAATTATCCATAGGTAGGTGTTTATACCGGTATTGTAGAAGAGTTGATCCGGTAGGGCGATGACAGCCTCAAGCCAGTCTTTTCAATAATCCAGCGACGAATCTCGCTCTCACCCGATCCCGCTACCCCGTTGAACAGCGGAGATCCATTGAAGACGATGGCTAGGCGTGTGCCGCCTTCTTCGAAGTTCTTCATTTTGCTGATCATGTGCTGTAGGAAAAGGAGCGATCCGTCGCTGATTCGCGGCAAACCGGCTCCGAAACGGCCTTTTAAGCCCTCCTCTTCATTCTCCCGTTTGATGAAGTCTTTCTCGGGTTTCCACTCCACGCCAAAGGGCGGATTGGCCAGCATATAATCGAACTTATAGTGGGGAAAACGGTCATCGGTAAGGCTATTACCAAAGGCAATATGCTCGATTTCCTTGTCCTTGATCATCATGTCCGATCCGCATATGGCATATGCTTGGGCATTGTAGTCCTGGCCAAAAACCTCCAGGTGGGCTTCGGGATTCAGTTCCTGGACATAATCCTCTGCAACGGACAGCATGCCTCCGGTTCCACAGGCCGGGTCGTAGAGTGTCTTGACAATGCCCTTGGTAGTGAGCACATCGTCGTCGGGCATGAAAATCAGACTGACCATCAGACGGATCACCTCACGGGGTGTGAAGTGATCGCCTGCCTCTTCGTTCGAAGCCTCGTTGAACCTTCTGATCAGTTCCTCGAAAATGTAGCCCATCTCGAGGTTCGAGACTTTCTGCGGTTGCAGTTCAATATCGCAAAATTTGGATACCAACAGATAGAGACGGTTCGCCTTATTAAGCTTGCCGATGTGTTCCTCGAAGCCGAAGTTTTCGATAATCTTTCGGGCGTGGGTCGAAAAGCCATTGATGTAGTTGATGAGGTTGTCGGCAATATTGTCTGGGTCGCCTTTGAGTTTCTCGAACGAGTACAGACTGGTGTTGTAAAAAGAAACTTTGGTAAGTTTACAGAGGATTGGGTCCACGTTTTTGATTTTCCCCCCGGAGAGCGCTTTCTGTTTGGTGAATACCTTGTCTCTGGTTGGCTCCAAAACGCAGTCGAGCCGACGCAGCACCGTCATGGGAAGCATAACGTCTTTGTACTGATTCGGACGATAGGGACCCCGTAGCAGGTTTGCCACAGACCAGATGAGATTCACCTTTTCACTGAAGTTGTTCATATCCGCTCCGGCCCCTTGGCAGCGTACATGTACTCCCCGTCAGCAGCATAAAGGCAGTATCGCCATCGGCCTCGATCAGGTTGGCGACTTGGTCCCGCTTACGGGTCCACGGTAGCTCGTGTAGCCGTAGATACCCCCTTGGTCTTCGCATGCTCTCCCACGCCCCTGGCACTTTGATGACGTACCTGGGTAGCATCTCCACTTGTTTGCCTCAGCTGGCGGTTGAGATTTAGCTATTTTTAAGATATCATACACGCTTGGTTTTGCCAAGAAGGCAGTGCACATATGAGCGAAGATATCCTCACCATCGAAGAGTCTCCGAGTACCTCAAGGTAGCCAAAAAGTCCGTCTACGGGCTCGCCCGGAAAAGCAAAACCCCATGCTTCAAGGTTGGGGACCAATGGCGAGTTTAGGCGCAGTCTTTGAAACCGCCGTTTTCGATGGGGAACCCGGGTGTTGTGAGCTGGGAGCAGGAAAGCGGGCGGGGAAGTCTCGCGGTAGCGCTTCCGAGAGGCGCGGCCCACGCGAGTAAGTGATCGAGATTTTGACCGAGGGCATTTGGACGCTTATCTGCCAAGAACGCGAACCTGCTTGCCGGAAAATTTCAGGCACTTCTAATAACCTCCGGGAGCACGCGGTGCGAAAAGACGGCGGCTTTGGCGAAAGCAGTTCAAATGTCTGAAATTGCTTTGATTACTGAGTTGATTAACTCGCCGGAGAATGCCTCCATGGCTCTGGGAGCCGATGGTTCAGAGCGGGAGCGAAAACGATTTCACGAGCAGTTACACAGAAACGAAGAACAAAAAGTAGCAGAAGAGAGGCAGTGGTTAATACTACCAGCCAACTTGATGAATGCGTGAAATTGAAGGCGGGGCAGCTCCGAGAGCGGTATCGCGAGGTGTTTGTCCGCGTTCAGACCATCTTTCATTCCTCACTTCACTATTCCCAGTGTCTAGTCTAATACCCTGCTTTACCGTCCTGCGAAAGTACTGACCTCTCCCTCCGGCGTTATCTTACGGATGCAATGATTGAAGGTATCTGCCACGAAAATGTTGCCTTTCGAATCCACGGCCACGTCGTGGGGGGCATTGAATTGTGCCTCCTCGCCTATGCCGTCTCGATAGCCCGGTTCGCCACTGCCCGCGAAGATACTGGATTCTCCCTCTGGCGTTATCTTACGAATGAGATGATTGTCCTTATCGGCCAAATAGATGTTGCCTTTCGAATCCACGGCCATGCCTTGGGATCCCTTAAAAATTTCTTCGCTCATTTTTCCACTCCTATTTTTTATTGATATAATAACTAATTATACCATACTATGTTCCTTATTTCCAATGTTTTTATGAGTAATCAGCCTAACGTTAGAGAGTACTCATTCATTTCACAGGGGGGGCCGGTGTACCCTCGGTGATAGGGGCCTTCTTGAGCAGTTTTTCGATGATTCCCACAACGTCGATATCGAGCCCTTGCCTATCAATCCGGAACTGTTTTGCCTTTCTCAACTGGTGTGCGGTCGTCGAAAGCACAAGGGGGAACACCGCGGCGCAACAGCCACCCCATCTGCAGCTCTCCCCCAGGTGAGCCGATTGGCAGCGCCGCAGAACTCTCCCGGGAATTTCTTGTGCACCTTGTGCGCCGCTGCCCGGTTTTTAGCGAACGCAAGGGCCAGTTCGTCGGGCACGATGAGCTTTTCCACATCGTCGAGCAGCGTCCAACTGCCGTTATTTCGAGACCCGCGAAGAGGTGCTGCTCGCGTTGACCGCCCAGAAGTTCGAGGACTGGGCGGATTCGCTGTTCGAGTTGGTTCACGATGGCATTGACGACGAGGCCTTCCTCGAGGCCTATCAGGAGGCATCGCTCCGGGACCCGCTGATGCTCAAGCTGTCGGCGCGGCTCGGGGACGTCATCGAGCACAACGTTTCGATCGAGCGCCTCATCGAATCAAAACGCATGTGCTGAACACCTCGGAGCGGCTGAGTGCGCACCTCGGCCGGGCGCTACGGCTGACGCCTGAAATATCGATGACACTGGTGCTCTCCCTCTCGGCGCTACTCGCCGGGGTATCACAGCTCGACGCCGGTCCCAAGATCGATCCCGCTCATTTGCCGGATGACGTCCGGCAAATGATGGAGGCGTTCGCCGGAAGGGACATCTTCACGGCGGCCGGAAGGTTCATCCTCGCAGGGATCAGACAGGGGAGCCGACCTCAGGAATCATTGGGCAGATCTGGCGGTTGGCCGAGCTGCCGCTGGATAGCCTTCGGGGACTCCCCTCCGGGTTCGACCTCGCGGGCTTCGGCGCGGTAATCCTCGGCGCCAATGACGAGTCGAAGCTGCACCACGTGGATGGCCACCTTTCCGATGTCGCGATGTCAAATCCGTTCACCGCGACGATCCTGGAGCATATCGAGCAGGCGACGCCATGGTTAGCGTTGTGCCGGCGTCAGTATATGTGGTGGTTCGCCGACTTCGAGGCGCGAGCAGACAGCGACACCTTGCGGTCGGGTCTGAGGGCTGCTGATCAGCTCTGGAGAGAATTCGACGATGCGGACAATTCTCGGTAGCAGCGCCTTCGCATATACAATTGACTGCTCAGAGTCTGGTGACTCGATCATCACCATCAAATCTCCGGTCCCTTCAGTCTTGGCGAGGATATGCTTGAGATTCTTGACACTGGATGTATCTTCGGGAAGCAGGGCAATCAGGTTTGTGTTGAGTTGAATTCTCAGTGCAAGAAACACGCCGACAATCGTGATAGCGATAGCGACTACGAGAATTACGGTGCTGTGCCTCATCAAAAACGGAGTCAGATGCTTCAAAAGAGCAGGTGATAACCCAGCACCAATCTTCTCGATCGCTCGCAACATCCTATGTCTCTCTACAGTCCTCATTAAAGCGATGATTATGCTCAGAAACGTTGCAAGTGATAGCCCCGCAATTCCTGACTATGATCTTAAATGCTGAAATCATAATAACCTCGCTCCGTTAGATCCTTGGTGAAAATTTGGATCAGACATCAGTATTTTCATGACTGCTCCCAGCGCTTTGTGCCCGATTAGAATGCAGTGATGGAACATCCGGAGTAATCGGCGGCAAGTACTTCTCAACCTTTTCTCCCCTGCCGAGAACAGCATGCACCTTCTCCAACTCTGCCGGTATGTCGAGCTCTTGAGGACACTTCTTGACGCATGCACCACATGACGTGCAGAGTGTCGCAGCTCCTCCAGCTTCTGGTCTTTTCTCTCGCTGTTTCTCGTTTTGGGATTTCCTTTTGTATCCACGCTTCATAAGCCAAGTGCTCATTTTCTGTGTAAAATCTCCCTGCTCAGCCAGGGCCACGTTGTTCAGAATGGCAAAACAATCAGGTATATCGACACCTTGTTTACAGGGCATACAGTAGCTGCAGGCCGTACACCCGACGACAATACGGCGCCTAAACACGTCCGCGAGTTGATCGATGCTCTCGAGCTCTTCTGTTGAAAGTGAGCCGACGCCAGAATGTTCGGCGCTGCTACAATTTTCTTCGAGCTGGACCCTAGAGCTCATACCGCTAAGCACGGCACTCACCTCGGGCTTGTTCCATAGGAACTGCAACGCCCAATCGACAGGGCTCCTCTTAACCGGCGCACTCGCCATGACATCGAGCGCTTCTTTGGGCGGGTTAGCGAGCATGCCGCCTTTGACCGGTTCCATAACCACCACGGCTATTCCCTTTTCGTGCGCATAGACGAGCCCCTCATTAGTGGCCTGAATCCCGGTGTCCATGTAGTTGTGCTGGACCATGGCGAGGTCCCACGGGTAATAGTCGACGATCTGCTTGAAGACAGGCAAGGTGTCGTGAAAGGAGAAACCGAGGTGCCGTATCTTACCTGCATCCCGTGCTCGTTCGAGCTTGTCGACGAGCTCAAAGCGCTGCACTTTTTTGAAGCCGGCAGCATTGAGCCCATGGAGAAGGTAGGAGTCGAGGTAATCTGTCTTCAGCTTTCGCATCTGACCCTCGAGGTATGAATCGAACTGGTCTGCTTTGCGCATGAGCATTACCGGAAGTTTGGTAACCAACTTCACTCGCTTCCTATAACCGTCTTGTAGCGCCTCACCTACAATAGTCTCGCTCCTGCCCAGGTGATATGGATAGGCCGTATCCACATAGTTGATTCCCCGATCAATACCCATGCGAATTGTCTCGATCGCCTCCTTGGTATCTACTGTCTTCACGAGAAATCGCCTGCTCGTAGGAAGTCGCATACACCCAAAGCCCAGCGCTGACACTTGCCAGTCCAATGATCCCATTTGTCGGTACTTCATTTTGACGACCTCCTAAAAACTTAATACTGCTACTCCTCCCGGTGGTTTTCCGCCTCGGATATCTCGGAATTATCCGAGCAATAGCGAGTATTTGCGCTCAGCCACCTACTCAAGACAAAACTATTACAATCGAGTTCAATTATCAAACCTTCCGGTAACGACGCGCAGAAGTCCCAACGAGTCGTTCCCAAGGGGTCTTCCAAAACCGCGTCCGGAAGACCGCGAACTTGCAGAACATAAATCTGCTCGCCCTTGACGTTTTCGGAAACGTTTGAGAGCGGAAGAGAAGTATAGGAAGGCATCCTTTTTGCCGCGCAAGCAACCGAAGAGCTGGCTAGAACTAAACAAAAGAGCCTTCTTGTAGCGTTTTTTTATCAACGATACCTCTTCTCCGTTTCGCCAAGGCTGCTTAGAAGATCTTCTCCAGAGGCTTCCGGTAGATTCAACAACGCTATCTGCGCTTGGAGCTGAGCCTGGGCGAGATTGAAGCCGGCAGCGATATGTGTCTACCTGGCCATGGTCACATCGAGGGAGGTTCCCGTCCCAGTGCGATAGGAGGTCTCGATCAACTTGAGACCCTCTTCGGCCAAGGTTGCCTGTTTCTCGGCCTTTGTCACCGTAGTTAGTGCGCCTGCATAGTCTCTTCGGGCTTGACGCACAGCCGAGCCCCTCTTTTTTCTCAGTGTTCTCAAGGGCGATACGCGCCTGTCTTAAAATCGTGCGTTTTTCGTCGAGGTCCGTGTAGCGAAAGTGATTATATAGAGATATCGATAGCGAGAGCATGGCGGCCCATGGCTTCGGTCGTTGGAGCCGAGATCGGCCATCTCGGTGAATCTGTAACTGCCCTGCCAACTCAAATTGAGGGTTGGGACGAACTGCATCCAGGCTGCGTCCAGTTGTAGCTTTGCCAAGTCCACCTTGGCCGATTCCGTCGCGATATCCACCCACGAGAATTGGGCCATCTTTTCAAGATCATCATTGGAACTATCAGGCGTTTTCAATTTCAGATCGCCCACTGGCATTGGGAGATTGTCGGAGTCTATCAGCTGTCCCAAGGTGTCTCGAATATTGTCGTACGCCGGCTGGGTTGAGATCAGCGATTGACTCGCCTGCTCTACGTCGATGTCGGCGCGAATCACGTCGATGCGCATTCCTTTGCCCAAATCAAAACGGGCCACAGCCACACGAAGCTGCTCCTTGGAGGTTACCACTTGCGAATGATAGAAATCTACCAAATCGTCAGTGGTCAGAGCCGCGATATATACCCGGGCCACACTGAGCAAAATCTGGCGGTTAACCTGTTCCACCGAGAGCTCAGCGATTTCGGTTCCCTTCCTCACCGCCTTGATGATGAACCAGTTTTAGGCGTTGACGAGGGGCATCATCGCCTGGATCGATCCGGTGAGATTATCCTGCGGATTCACCAGCAATGGATCGCCGAGGCTCGTCCCGGGCGGCAGGTCTATGTCCATCGCGTCGAGGAGCGGTTGGAAACTCGACGCCAGATCAGCGGTGTCAGCGTGATCCATGCGGGTGTAGTCTAAATTTCCGACGACGACCGGCAGTACTAGGCCCCAAGCTTTAGAGAAACTAGCCTGAGCCTTTTCTACCTCCATCCTTGCTCACGTCCGTGGGTGTCCACCCGCGGCCGCGCTCGTAGCGCATGGCCACGTCCATGGCGATGGCCTCAACCTCGTCGTCGCGGCGCATCGGAACTCCTTTCGACGGTGCTTCTTCATCGCTCTCCACCGTGGCAGCAGGAGCGATCACGGCCTCCGTCAGCAGGTCCGGGGGATTGGCGGACAGCCTCATCATGAGTTCCAGTTCTTTTAGCTGATCCGCTTTCCGAGTCTTCAGGTTCTCGACTTGCTGCCGGCCAAATGGGACCCACCCGTCAAGGAATGAGTGCTCGCCGCCGCAATATGGAAAAATCAGACATCGGGCTTTCTTTGCGCCCGGCCATCGAGTAGGATGGCCGTGGTCGTGGGGATGGTCCTCACAGACCGGTTACTTTTATTCTGCCTATCCCCTCCAGGAAGAAAAAACGAAGGAGTCTATTTCAGAAATTTTTAATTTTATGGAAAATTAATTTCTAATTAAAATGGAGTCACAGGTTAATGCCAAGTTTACTACTAGTCACTAAATTTGTGTTGACCTGTGGCTACAAATAAAATTTTCAAGATATTCTTCCGAATGAAAAACTTAAAAATAAATCAAGACCCAAGAGTAGAAGAAAAGTTTAAAAGCTATCCAAAAGGCGTGCTCTCCAAAATGAAATTCCTCAGGAAGTTAATCCTCGAAACGGCTTCAGAGGATGAATCAATAAAAGAAATAGAAGAAACCCTAAAATGGGGAGAACCCAGCTACCTTGTCAAAAAAGGAAGTACCATTCGAATGGATTGGAAAGAAAAAACGCCCCACCAATATGCCATGTATTTCAAGTGTACAAGTAAGCTGGTTCCTACTTTCAAAGCGGTATACGGACCCACTTTTAGATATGAAAAAAACCGAGCTATTCTTTTTGACCTGGAAGATGAGGTGCCACATGAGGCACTAAAAGAGTGTATTCATATGGCTTTGAAATATCATTCGCTCAAGCACTTACCCCGATTAGGGAAGTGAGAGTTGAATATCGAATAATGAACAAGGAATATCGAACATCGAAGTCTAAGGAAATAACGTCAACTAAATTCACAACCTTTTTTCCTTCGATGTTCGATATTCCAATAATTCGACTCTTGGGCGAGTTATTTAAAATTTATGACACCTCTCCTACTGTTCGAGGCAAGTATAAATGAGTAGGATCCAACGGAGTCGAGCGCGCAAGGCGTTCTTCAGCCGATGGGTGTGATGCGCTCGCATTCCGTTGATCCTGGGTTGAACGAAGCGCGCGGAGCATTTGGCACGGCGGTCTCAGGAGCGATGCAGTTGAGCATGTACGATGGCGAGATAGTGCGAAGGCCCATGTGGTCTTGAACTACTACGGCCAGCTGCTTCTGCGGCAGAGGCTTGCGTCGATCCTGCTGCCATTCTCGACGTCCATCGTCGATAGTCGAGCGGACGAGGCAGACCCGCTGGGGCTTGGAGATGTTCGGGTCCACGAGGGTCGCCCCCTTGGCGAAGGCCTGTCGCGACTCCCGGATTGCCCACTCAATCAAGGTGTCGAAGACAGGGTGCCCGGGACCCATGAGCTTTGTGCGCTCGGGGACACTCTCCTCACTGGCAACGCTGACGAGCTTCTTGTCAAAGACGAAGGGCGTGTCGTACTTGTCGGCCAGACTTTGCCGCCGCTCGCGGGCGAGCTCCAGGAGGGCAGTCGGTGTCGAGCCAATGTGCCACACCTGATAGTGGTTATCCTTGTGGATAGTCCCACCGCAATCCGTCCAGGCGCGCTCGAAGAACCTCTGAATAAAGAGGGGCTGAAGACGGTGCTCGTCCGATTCATCCCGCAGCTCACGTGCGGAACTTAAATCCCGGAGTGAGACAACGGAGGGCTTTTTCTGGTAGTCCGTGAGCTCTTCTGCCCTCTCGTTTGATGCCTTCGTGAGGGCGTCGTCGATTTTTTGGGCACCTGCCGATTCATCATCGCTATCAATCGCGTTCTCGATTAGCTGGACCAGTGGAACACCCTCCAGCCACTCGTCGATTACGTCGTAGACTCGGTCCGAACCCATTTGATCGCGCATGATGTCCAACTTCAAGAGGACCTTCTGGAGGACCGATCCCTCCCGAGTATTCTGGGCAACGAGGTTGTAGACCCAAACGTCGTTAGCCTGTCCGTAGCGGTGGATGCGCCCCATCCGCTGTTCGAGCCTGCTCGGGTTCCACGGGATGTCCCAGTTGATGAGGTAGCGGCAGAACTGAAGATTGATACCCTCACCCGCCGCGTCGGTGGCAACCATGATCTTCGCGCTAGTCCTGAACTTTCGCTGGGCCTGCTTGCGCGAGTCCACGTCCATGCCGCCATGGATAGTGGCGACCGTGTATCCCATGTTCTTTAGCCGCTTGGCGAGACTATTCAGCGTGTCGAGATTCTCAGTGAAGATCAGAAGCTTCTCGTCTTCCGCGCGGATCACATCGGAGTGATCGAGAACGACAAGGAGTTGGGCGAATTTCGCTTCATTATGGTTCTTCAGGCCATCGGCGAGCTGGAAAAGTCCTTTCACTTCGTCTCGCTCTTCCTCAACCTTCTTCGGATCGTCGGTCAGCACCTGACGGAAGATTCTCTGGTCTATCCGCTCGCGTTCCTCCTCGGTCTCTTCCTCGTATTTCGTGATATCGAGCGGATCGCGGAGGTCGGGAGTTCCCCGTAACTGTCGCTTCTTTTCCGCCTCTGAGAGGCTCGGATTTCTCAGTGTGGAGAGAACCTCGTTGAGTGCCCGGAGACGGTTCTCGAGGGTCCGCTTGATTGCGTAGAGGCTGCTGGCGAGACGGCGCTGCATTACCATGAGGGCCAGCTCGACATTCCGGTTTCTCTTCTTCTTGGCCACCCTGCGCTTCGACCGGACGTAGCTCGTCACTTTGTTATAGAGCTCCTTCTCTTCCGGCGTGAGGTCGTAACCGACTGTCTTCGTACGGCGATCCCTGAAGAGCGCTTGGTTGTCCCAATCGACCATTTCCTCCTTCAAGCGACGAAGGAAGAATTGATTCTTTACCTTCCCCGATGCTCCGTAGGGGGCTGTCTGCTCGCGAACGAGGCCCGCGACTTGTTCATCCTTCTGGAACAGATACTCGTCTAGGAGCAGCAACAGCCGCCGGAATGTGTCCTTTCGTCCTCGGTGAGGCGTCGCCGTGAGGAAGAGCAGATGATAGGTTCCGTGCGCGAGCTCCTTCACCGCCTTGTATCGTTTGTTCTCATCCGGCTTGGTGCCGTACTCATAGGCCGAGAGCTTATGGGCCTCGTCAACCACCACTAGGTCCCACTTGATCGTGGAGACGGTCTTGAGACAATCCTTGTTTCGGACGAGGAAATCAATGGATGTGATGAAGATGTCCTCTTCATAGCGGGAAAACTGGCCCGGCTCGGCATCGAAAGTCGCGCGGTTTACGAGCCGCGCGTAGAGTCCGAATTTCTCCTGGAGCTCCTCTTCTTTCCACTGCTTTGTAAGGCCGCCCGGCGTGATTATGAGAACCTTTTGGAGCATGCCCCGGGAGCGCAGCTCCTTGATCAGAAGCCCTGTCATGATAGTTTTGCCCGCCCCCGTGTCGTCGGCGAGCAGAAAGCGAATTTTCGGCAGCGGTAGGAGGTATCGATAGACCGCCTCCACCTGGTGAGGAAGCGGATCGACGATGCTGGAGTTCACCGCGAACAGAGGGTCGAACCGGTGGGCGATGCGGATGCGTTCTGCCTCGACACCGAGAAGGAAGAGCCCGGCGTCGCCGTTGAACGTACGCTGTTTACCACGGACTATGTCCAGGGTCGCGAATTCCCCGTCTGACAGAAGTCTCTCTTCTATCCGGCTGGATTGAAGCCCGACTACTGTTACCAGTGTCTTGCCGCTGAAGGGTTCGACGCGCTGAATCTCGACAAGCTCGGAAGACACCAAGCCGGAGACCACATCGCCCGGGGCCGGGTTGCTATCGTTCTTCCTCGTCACCGTGGGGTTCTTCTCACTCATTTCGACGCTTTCCCCCCGGCGGCTTCGTGTTCCGGGAATTCAGTTCCTCTTTCATCTCAACCAGACTCTTCACGAGGAATGGGAGCGGTACGCGTCTACCGCTCTCTCCAGTGATTCACCGTGCTGTAAGTTACGCCAACCCGCCGCTCGAATTGTTCCTGGGTGAGGTTGAGACATTGTCGGAATTCCTTGATGAGCGCGGGATTTTTTTCATTCTTCATGGCAGTACCTCGAACCTTCCAACTGGAGACGCCAGGGCACATTTAGGAAGATATGATAGCCTACATGGAATCCGTTGTCAATCATTCGTCGGGAGGGCCTTCGGGGTCCTTTTGAAGAAAGGCCCTGTCAGTCCTTCGACAGGGCCTGGAGAGGTAGGTTAGATGCTGAGAAGGGCGCGGGCCGCCTTGTTGATCGACTACTTGAGGATGGCCAGTGGGAACAAGGCTTTGCTCAGGGTTTCGATGGCGCATGAAGTATCTCTCTCAGCGGATGAGCGTGTGGACCGTTCCTTCAGTTCCGCACCGAGACTCGTGAGGCAGTAGGCAGCAGAGCCCACGGGAGCGACGGTTGTATCGCTTATGGGGGTCTTCGCCTCGCCTAACCAGTCGCCAACTCGCCCTTGGCCGCGGCTCGTACCGTGGCGGCGATGCGCTTTTCGCGGGTCTCTGGCCGTTTGGCGCTTTTTATCCACCACAGCAGAATCTTCTTCTCACCTCTGGTAAATGCCTCATAGTGCTGCGCCGCTACCCGGTTTTTAGCGAACGCAA